>Ga0210410_10000086_pt1 | contig 157549 bp, 123 predicted proteins | sample IncBWC4MmetaG_FD_161058 | JGI IMG/M metagenome (GOLD analysis project Ga0210410, IMG submission 161058) | Forest soil microbial communities from Barre Woods Harvard Forest LTER site, Petersham, Massachusetts, United States - Inc-BW-C-4-M | ecosystem: Environmental > Terrestrial > Soil >...
TTGTACTTCCGAGTGACCCCGGCGCTCCCAATTCATTCTCCGGCACTGCGATCCTCTCGTCCGTCAGCGCCGATCCCCCAATCGCGCGGAAATGTTCGAGTTGCACCACCAGCCGCTGGCGCACTCCATAGTAATCGGCAATATCATCAAATGCCTGTCGCTCGCGTTTCTCGGTGCGTTGACCGTAGCCCGCATGCAGCAGCGCGATGTTCGCGGCGCCGTGCTTCTCTCTCGCCATGGCCGTGCTCACGCATGAGTCCATGCCCCCGCTGAGCAGGACAACCGCCTTCGATTTTGAGGATCCGTCTCCCATCAATGCTCAGTATAGCTTCAACTCTCTCAAACGCCGCGCATGGCCGGGTCCCAGATGAATTTGTGCAGTTGCAATCCCAGCCGCACCGGCAAACCATCTGCCAGAATCCAATCCACGAGCATGCGCGGCTCGAGGCCGGGCCATTTTCCCTGGGGATCTTCAAAAACGGGCGAAAAAAGCACTTGCTTCACGCGTTCCGCCAGCTGGTGTTCTTTCGTAAATTCTCGCGCGAATTCGTAGTCCCGCCGGGTTGACAGCACAAACTTCACTTCGTCTTCCGCCGAGAGCGCTCCGAGGTTCTTCATCTCAAACGTGTCTGCTTCCCCCGAGTCGGGGCATTTCACGTCCACAATTTTGATGACTTCGCGCGGTAAACGCCCGATATACCGCTCCCCGCTCGTCTCGATCATCACCGTGTAACCCGCGCCGGTCAGTTTCTCCGCCAGCGGATAAATCTCCTCCTGCAAAAGCGGCTCCCCGCCCGTTAACTCCACAAGCGGCACTTTTGCTCCTGAAGCAGCTCCCCCGCTCCGGCCCGCGAGTTCGTCCACGCGCGAGAGCACCTCCTCAACGCTCATCTTCGTCCCGCCGTGAAATGCGTAAGCCGTATCGCACCACGTGCACCGCAAATTGCAGCCCGTCAGCCGCACAAAAATGCACGGGAGGCCCGCTCTCGTCCCTTCTCCTTGAATTGACTTGAATATTTCCGTGATGAACATGCTGGTGTGATCTTTTATCGCTGGCGGGAATTTGCTCCTCGCGGCGACTTGCGCGACAACCAGTAAATCGCTCCGAGCAAAACCACAGCCGCGATCAACAATCTCGAATATCCCGGCGCAAATCCCATCATTCGCAGGACAACACTGTATCCGGCAATTACCAGTATCGCTGGAATTAGGATGATCAAGAATGCGCGATTCATCGCTTCATCCGTTCCGGAACTTCTCTATCCCGCCGGCCGGTACTGCGCCCTGCTGGTACCCGTCTCCCACAAAATCACGTCGGTAATCCGCGCTCCTGGCGGCAAATTCTTCAATTGTTTCGAGACTTCCTCGTAAAAATATTTCGCCACATTCTCCGCCGACGGATTCACCGTCTTGAATGGCTCCAAGTCATTCATAAACTGGTGGTCCAGCCGCCCCATCACTTCCCGGATGACCTGCTTCAAGTGCGTGAAATCCACCAGCAGCCCGATCGCATCAAGCTGCGGCCCTTCGAGCGTCACGCGCACGCGGTAGTTATGCCCGTGCACGTTCTCGCACTTCCCTTTGTATCCGCGCAGCGCGTGGCCGGCGGAAAAACTCTCTTCTACGCTCACTTGAAACATGATTTTCTGGAGTTCCTCTGCCGTTCTCCGTTTTTTCCCTGCGCGGTGGCCTCTGGGCGCTCTTACTTGATTTTCGCCGCTTCTTCAGCGGGATTTCCCTTTGCCGAAAAACCGCGCCACATCGGCTGCTTCGTGCGTTATCGCGTATTTCGGCAGGGACTCCAGAAAAATCTTACCATACGGCATTCGCTGGATGCGGCTATCCAGCAATGCCAGCACGCCCCTGTCTGTCCTAGTTCGAATCAGCCGCCCGAATCCCTGTTTCAGCGCCAGCACCGCTTCCGGCACCTGATATTCCGCGAAAGGATTCCTGCCGTCCTCCTGCAACGCTTTCACCCGCGCCGCAACAATAGGGTCGCTCGGCACCGCAAACGGCAGCCGGTCCACGATGACGCAAGAAAGCTGCTCTCCCGGTACATCCACGCCCTGCCAGAAACTGGCAGTCGCGAATAGCACCGCCCCATCCGTATTCTTGAACCGCTCGAGCAGCGCCGAGCGCGGCGCCGTCCCCTGTAACAGCATCGGAAATTTCACTCGCCCTTTCACGCGCTCAAACAGATCCTTCATTTGGGCGTAGCTGGTGAACAAGCAGAACGCCCGGCCTCCGCTCATCTCCAGCAACTGCACGATTTCATCCGCAGCCTTTGCGGGAAACGCCGGATTCCGCACGTCGGGCATCGCCCCGGGAAGATACAGCAGGGCCTGCTCCGCAAAATCAAATTCCTGCGGCAAGGCTCGCTCTTTCACATGATCGATTCCCAACCGTTGCCGGATGAATTCGAATCGTCCTCCCACCGTAAGCGTGGCCGACGTGAGCACCGTCGTATCAAACTGTTCGAACAGCCGCTCCCGCAGGATCTGGCTCACGTCGATTGGCGTTGCCGCCAGAAATACGCCTTTGTTCCTCCGCTCGTACCAGTAAACAAAATTCCGCTCGTTCGATTCAAACAAGAACGCCAGTTCCTGTCGTAGCTCGAAGCTCCGCCGCGCCATTCGAACCAGTTCTTCCGGCTTTTGCGCAAGCGCCGCAAATTCCGTCTCCATGCCCTTTAGCGCCGTCACCACCGAATCGTACGCTTCGCGGTTTTGCTCTAGGAACGCCTCCCGCTCCGCCCGCGAAAACGGGAATCTCCCGTCCCTCGGCGGAAACGTCTCGAAAAATGCCCGGTTGCGTTCGCGAATTCGTTGCGTCCGCCGCAGCAGCGACGGAGTTCCCAAGCTCAGCACCCGCAGCGTCTGATCCGCGTCGCGTGCCAGTTCCTCGAACCGGAAATTCGAGATTTGCCGCCCAAAATAATCGCTGGCCACATCCTCGATTTCATGCGCCTCGTCAAACACCACCGCGGAATATTCCGGCAGTATGCTCCCGAAATCATCTTGCTTCAGCGCCAGGTCGGCAAAAAACAGGTGATGGTTGACGATGATCAGATCTGCTTCCTTGGCCCGCTGGTGCATCGCGGTCACGAAGCACTGGTTGAATTCGGGACATTTCTGTCCCGTGCACGTGTCTCTCCGCGCGTCCAGCCGGCTCCACAATTCCGACTCGTCGGGAAGGAATGTCAGCTCCGCCCGATCGCCCGTCTCCGTCAGTTTCGACCATTCGCGGATCTGCCGGAACTCATCCACCTCGTCCAGGCCTTTCAGCATCGGCTGGTCGGCTAGCTGGTGCAGTTTCGCGCGGCACAGAAAATTCGACCGCCCCTTCATCACCGCCGCTTTCAATTCCGGCGCAAAATGTTTTTGCAGGAACGGCACGTCCTTCTGGTGAAGCTGTTCTTGCAGCGACTTCGTCGCCGTCGAAATAACCACTCGTCTCCCGCTGCTGATCGCCGGCAGCAGGTATGCCAGCGTTTTCCCCGTGCCCGTCCCCGCTTCCACAATCGCGTGCTGATGCGTTTCGAACGCGTCGTGCACCATCTCCGCCATCTCCAACTGCCCCTGGCGGTGCTCGTACCCCCCGTACATGCATTTTTCGAGGAATCCCCCCGGCCCGAAAATCTCCTGCATCGAGGGTTTCTCTGTCTTTCCTTCCCCAGCAGACATAGCCCCGGCGGCTCTCTCCTCGCCGTTCGAAATCTCCTCTCCATCCCCTCTGGAATCATCCTCAAAGGGGACATATTCCCGCTCCGGCGCCTCTGCGGGGTTCATTCCCACTGTCGCGTTCGAATCTCTTGCCGTCTTGGTCGCGCGTTTTGCCAGGGTTCGCCTCGTCATCATTCCCTAAATTCCATCGATTGCTAACAATAGCACAAGCAGCCGACTAACTCCCTTGACCCAAGAGGGCGTAGATTCAGCGATATTGGGGCCAAACACCACTGAGAATCTAAAGTTGGATTCACCCCATCCACGGCGAGCGCTGGGGTGTTCGAGTTTGGCGTGGGAACCTGCTTCTTCGCTACTTGAGCTTGCCGAGATCAAACTCCGCACGAATGGTTTGGCCTTCCGGCGTAGTGACCTCGACATGTGTCATAGCGGCTGCAAACTTTGCGGTGTTGAATTCCAACAATACCTCGGCGCCACCCAGACCTCTACCGCGCCGGCTATAAAGCGGCCTGCCCCTTACATTCTTCGGCTCAATAGAACTCTCCTGTGCAACGCGGAACCGGAAATCACGCCAGAAATTTTCGCGTGGATCAGCGACACGTCCTTCATGATAGGTCGGAGGCACAACGAGGCCAGCGGGGGTTGGCCCAAGGGTGAGGAACAACCGCACCACGACAAGATCGGGCTCTGCGGCGTAATCCTTTTGGGCCTGCTGTGCGCTGTAACCTACTGAGTTCTCCGAAGATCGCCGCACGACCCGCTCATATGGTGTGCGGAACTCCACTTCGCGCACGGACGGACCCGCGTCCGCAAGCGGGAAACGACGCAGGTACTGCCCCAGAAATTCTCCAACCTTCTCGCGTGCGCTACCACTACCGAAAAAATACGCCTCGCGGATCGATTCCTCGCTAAACGGATAGACATACGCCGCCACGCTAGGCACCGCAACTAGACACACACTCAACACTGTCTTCTCGAAACGGGCTACAAGAGTACGGGCCATCTGCTCGCATCGTACCACGTTACTATCCGCTAACAGTTCGCTCTTTGTCGGCTCGACACTGCTCGCAAGTCGGTCAGCTCTGTTGTCTAAGAAGCATTTAGAACTTGGGCAATCTCCTGTCCATTTCCCTGCTTCCGCCTCGGAACGCAGCGTACATTGGAGTCCTAGCCTCCCGACGCTCGACCAAGGAGTGCAGGCAACTATTCACTTCATTGATGGGGTGTGTAATGAGCAGGAAATTGCCCGTTCTTTTTATCTTATTTGTCGCCGTCTTGGCCTCTTTTGTCGCGTTCGGCCCGGCGCGCCGTTCGAATTCCGCGTCTTCCTCCCTCTCTTCCGCGCTGCAGGCGACAAGTCAGAAGGCTGCGCAGGCTCGTATCCTCTCGTCCTACGGCAAGCTACCTCTGAGCTTCGAGAAAAACCAGGGACAGACCGATGACCGCGTCCGCTTTCTTGCTCGCGGCGACGGCTACGCGCTCTTCCTGACCAGCCAGGAAGCTGTTCTGCGCCTGGACGCGCCCGGCCCCGCAAAAGCTTCTCAGAACGCTAAGAAATCCACCGCTGTCGTCCGCCTCGCCTTTGCCGGTTCGAATCAACGTTCTCCCGTCGAAGGTCTCGACCTGCAGCCTGGACGCAGCAACTACTTGCTTGGCAACGATCCCGCAAAGTGGCACACCAGCGTCCCGCAGTACGCCCGCGTAAAATATCGCGGCGTCTATCCCGGCGTGGACCTCATTTACTATGGCAATCAAGGCCGCCTGGAATCGGACTACGTTCTCGCTCCCGGCGCCGATCCCAAACAGATCGCTCTCCGCGTCGAAGGCGCCGATAGCCTCAAGATAAACTCGGCTGGCGATCTCGTTCTCGCCACCTCAGCCGGCGAAGTCCTTCTCCACCAGCCCTTCGCGTATCAGGAATCCAACGGCGCCCGCCAGGAGATCGCCTCCAATTTCGTCCAGCGCGGACCTCGCACCATTGGCATTCAGGTCGCTTCCTACGATTCCAGCCGCCCTCTCGTCGTTGATCCCGTACTCGTTTATGCCACCTACTTGGGGGGATCGATGATAGGAAATGCTGGTACCCAGGATGAAGCGTTTGGGATTGCCGTGGATTCCCAAGGAAACGCGTACATCACTGGACTCACCAACTCTACCGATTTCCCGACGAAGGGTCCTTTACCCAACGGCTCGGGTCTGAATGGCGCTCCACAAGACGCGTTCGTCACCAAACTGAATCCGACCGCGACCGCCCTGGTTTATTCCACCTATCTGGGGGGAACGTCCGGGTCGTCCAATGCGACCGGCATAGCCATCGATTCGGCCATCCCCGCCCATGCCTTTGTCACCGGCGTGACTGCAGCCACAGACTTTCCTCAGACCTCGAACAATAATCTGGGCCAAGGAATCGGCGTTGGCGGAAGCTTCCTTTCGGAGCTCGATCCTACCGGCGCGAGTTTGCTTTATTCCACTGATATCTCGGGGGCCACCTCCACCGCCATCGCGTTGGATTCCAATTCGATTGTCTACCTCAGTGGTTCTGCGTCGCTAGGCTTCATCGTCACCGCGAACGCCTTCCAATCAGCCTTCACTTCCGTAGGCGGAACTAATGCATTTATTTCCCGCATCGACACCACAAAGCAGGGCATACTCGCCCTTTTGTATTCGTCGTTTTTCGGTGGCAGCGGCAGTGATTCGGCTTCCGCCATAGCTGTGGATTCCAACGCTAATGTATTTATAGCAGGCGATACTTCTTCCGCCGACTTCCCGCAACCCACGCTTAAGAACGGTTTTCAACAAACTAAACCCAGCTCGACCGGCACTGCTTTTGTCGCCCGCGTCAATACAACCGCCGGTACCTCCGGCCTCGTCTACTCGTCATTCCTCGGCGGAAGTACCGGCGGAGGCACCAGCCCAACCAACCAGGCAACCGGCATCGCCCTGGGTGCTAACTCCCACGTCGTGGTGGTTGGAGATACCAGTTTCCCCGATTTCCCCACAACCTCTGGGGCTTTCCTAACTTCCATTCATGGAGCAGTTCTCCGGGCGTTTGTCTCCGAGTTTGACACCACAGGCACAGTATCCCCCTCCGCTAATTCTCTCCTCCATTCGACTTATTTCGGGGGCTCAACTATCGGCACCACGGATGAAGCCAACGCTGTTGCCATGGATCCCGCTGGCAATATCTACGTGACCGGATTCACCAATTCCCTCGACTTTCCGGTTACCCTGGGCGCAGCTCAGGCGGCCCCCGCCCCCGCTGCGCTTCGCTCAGCCTTCATGTCCCAACTCAATGCCACAGCGACTTCTGTGCTCTTCTCAACTTACCTAGGGGGAGATAATTCCTCCATAGGCAGCGCCATCGCACTTGATCCTTCTGCTACACCGGGCGTTTATATCGCAGGCCGTACTTCATCGCTCAACTTCCCCACGTTCCCGAACCCGGGAGTCTTCCAAGCAACCTTTAAGGCCCCAGAGGACGCTTTCATCGCCAAGTTTTCTCCCGCCGCCGCTGCTGGCGTCTTTGTGAATCCTTCCAGCAAAGATTTCGGCACGGTCAACCTCAATTCACCCAGTTCCCCCCAAACGTTTACGCTGAATAATAATACCAAGTCATTGCTGACCGGTATCGCGATCACTTTTACCGGTACCAACGCCTCCGACTTTGCGCAAACGTCGGGTACCACTTGTGCCGCAACGCTGGCCGCTTCCTCGACTTGCACCATCGATGTCATCTTTACGCCCACCACCGCTGGCGCGGCATCCGCTACTCTCAACATTACTTTCACGGGCGCCTCCGGGTCTCCCCAAACCGCTGCGCTCTCGGGCACGGGATCCGCTACTACTCAGCCCGATTTCACTCTCGCGGTCGCGCCTGCTGCCGTTAGCGTCGTCGGCGGTGCGAATGGCGCTTTCACGGTAACCGTAACCTCGCAGAATAACTTTTCATCCGCCGTCGCCCTCACCTGCACCGGCGAGCCGCTGAATTCCACGTGTATTCTTACGCCTGCCAGCGTCACGCCTCCCAGCGCCGGCAAGAAGACTTCTACCGGCAGCCTCACCACGGTGGCAATGATTCCTCCCAGCCTGCCTTCGTTCCGTCGATTCCCGCCCGTGGGTGTCCTTGGGATCATTAGCTTGGTTCTTGCGCTCCTGATGGCTAGGGCAACCGCCCGGCGTGGTGCCAGGAAGCTCGCTTGGGGATTTACCTTCATCGGGGTGCTTGTTCTAGCTGGTTGCAGCGGCCTTCCAAAGACTGGCGGCAACAATGGCACACCCAAAGGTACCAGCACGATCACCATTACGGGGACATCCGGGGCGTTGAGCCATACCACCACGTTCAGCTTTACGGTGAACTGAGCTCAATCGCAAATTCGCAGAAATCAATTCCCGCCTCCGCAAGCAAAACGGGCCAATCCGATGAAATCGAATTGGCCCGTTTTGCTTTTCGATTCGTTCCCTACAAATTCAGAGCGCCTGCACCCCTCCCACCGTCGTGTTCGGCGGCAAAGGCATCGGCACAAATGGCACGCTCGGCCCGCCCGGCGCGATTCTTGGCTGGAATCTTCGATAAAGCGACAGCGAAATCGCGCCCATGCCCCATATCAATATACCCAGTCCAGCGAGGGTTCCGAGAACATGCACTTGCGACAGGAACGTGTAGGCAATTCGCACGATCACGAATCCTATCGCCATTCGTCCAATCATGCCCCAGGTGTCTGCAACCCTGCCGAGGATCCAATTGCCAACAACTGTGCCCACAACGAGCTCCGCCGTAAACAGCATCAAAATCCAGAAGCTCATGGCGAGAATTCCTAGCGGTAGGCCTACGACCGTAATACATGCGATAACAGCCGCAATCGGAAGTGCAAAAAAGACCAAAACACCCAATCCTATCGGTGCTCCGTACAATTCTGCGGCACTCACGGTCTCTTCGGCGAACTTTGGGGCTAACAGGAACAACACCATTCCGAACAGAATGAACGCCCCCGTCCAAATGACTCGCCACACGTAATAGTGGGTATCTCGGTACGTCGACCTGTGTTCCCATTTCGTGTACTGCACCGGCGAGGCCAGCTTCGCGCCTGAAGATACGTCGGGTGGGTTCTCTCCGTCGAAGCGCACCGGCCCGTCGACTTCTCCCGTCGCGGCAATGCTCATTGTGCCGCCCTTTGCCTGGATGCCCCCGCCCACCGTACCGGCTACGCTCAAATGCTTCGAGAAAACAAGAATATCCCGCCCCAGCTTGCCTTCCACGTTCAAGCTCTCCGCGAACGCCGTTAAGCTGCCACCGATTTTGCCCGTCGAATCGAGATTGGCATAATCAGCGAAAATCAAGGCGTTCTTGCCCACGCTTCCCGTTACGGTCAGCGTATTCAAACCCGCTCGAATATTCCCGTCCACTTTCCCGCCAATCCGCAGCGTATGCGTAAACGCTATCACATCGCCTGTCACATGGCCGTTCACCGTCACGTCCTGCGAGAATGCAAATACGTCGCCGTCCACCGTGCCTTCGATTCGAACGCGGTCGCCGGCCAGGAAAATATCTCCTTTAATCGTTTCTCCTTCACGCACTTCAACAGACGAACCTTTGCGGAATTCCGTGGCCGACGCCGCCTGTGGCAGCGCCAGCACCGCGCACAATCCCGCCAGCACTAGCGCCACGGCCGAGCCTCGCCGGATGCGTATGCGCCGCCCGAAAAACACCAGGCCCAAGCCCCCCACCGTCAGCAGCGCGATTACTTCCAAAAGCGTCGTCATCGATTGCCATCCTTTCCACAAAGCGCCCTGAAATACCAGTAGCCCCAGCAGGCTCGTGCCCCCAAAACCTGCATCCTGAAGCCTCTGCTGCCAGGGTTCGATATAACCCGTATAAAGCGCATAGACACCGGTTGCCGCCAACCCAAACGCAAGCGCCCAAATCCATTGCAGGGAGCGCTTCACGCGCTCTTGAAATTCCGACAGCCGTGCCGGCAGCGGTTCCTCTTCTTCCAGCATGGCGCGCGTCAGCAGCCGCGATTCTCGCTCTAGTGCCCGCAGCAGCGTCCGGCACGCCGCGCAGTCCTCCGCGTGCGCGCTGATTTCTTGTGCACGCGCTCGGTCCAATTGGCGTTCCACGTAGAGTAGGCACGTCATTTCGTCGACATGATTCGCCGCTTGTTTCGTCTTGTCGTTACCGGAATTGTTCTCTGGATTGTTCACAGGATCGTTCACGAGGCCCCTCCCGCGGCGAAAGCGCTTGTGCCTTCCAGCGCCTGCCGCAGTTCATGCCGTGCGCGCAGCAGCACCACTCCCACAAATGTCCGCCGCACGCCTAGCGCATCGGCAATTTCGTCGTAGCTCATGTCCGAGTAGTAGCGCATCACCAGTGCCAACCTCGCACGGCTCCCCAGCTTATCCAGCGCCTTCCGCACTTCTTCGTTGCTTCGCTTCTCGATTAATTTTTCCAGTTGGTTCGCGTCCGGATGTTCCAGAGGCACGCTGTCCACGTCCTCCGTCTCTTTGTCTTGCCGCACCTTCCGCCGCCGCAGCGTGTCCCAGCAATGGTTGGCCGCCACCTTATATAGCCACGCCGTGAACGATCTGGTCGGATCGTATTGGCCCAGCTTGTCCCGTAATTTCGTGAATACTTCCATTGTGGCGTCTTCCGCGTCTTCGCGGGTTGGCAGCGCCCTCCGGCAGAACCGGAAGATCCCGGGAGCAAACTCGCGATAGAGTTCTCCCCAGGCCTCGGCGTCCCCTGCCTTGGCCCGCGTGATCGTGTCGATCGGTTCGGGTTTGCCCGGGGCGCTCATCCGGCCTGGTCTCAGAGCTTCCATACCCTAATACGCAGCAGCGCCCCCAAAACTTTCGCAAGCCTAACACCCATGGGGAGATAACTTCCCAGGGCGATCTAAGCGGCGTTTCTTCCTGCCTTTGTGTCAGCACTCTAACAGAAATCCCCCACGGCGCTAAGTCCCGCTGACTGTTCACGATGCGGGGGTTCCCCCTGGGCGCAAACAAAGCGGCCCGGCGATTCCGTCGGGCCGCTTAAGGATAGCCGAGTCAGCAACCTGGTGTGGCGATCAGAATTGCAACCTCACCGCAAGCTGGAGGCTTCGCGTCCCGCCCCCGCCGAGCACGGGATTTCCCACGCCCACGTCGGATGTCGCGGTGATGGCCATGTTGCCGATGTGCCTCCCCGTCACAGGGTCAATCCCTGCTGGGAACTGCAGCGACCTGTTTGGAGCTGCGTCGGCAAAGAAAGCGACGGCCAACGGGCTGGCAAAGTTCGGGTGATTGAAGAGGTTGTAGGCGTCCACGCGGAACACTAGTTTGAGTCGTTCCGTGATTCGCGTCTCCTTGCTGATGGCAAGGTCGAAATTCCTATAATTTGGTCCCATAAGCGCGTTGCGGCCCAAGTTGCCAAAATGACGAGTCCCTGGTGTGCAGGTGTCAAAGGCAAAGCCTAGGTGTTGGTTAGGTGCGGGAACCTGCGGTAACGGCGTGCACGGCATGGCGAAAGTATTTAGGTTCAGAAATAACGCTGGATTGCTGTAATTGTATTGGGGCGCGCCAACAATATCGGGACGATCGGCCGAAGATCCTGAACCACTGTAATCGTCGAAGAGGTTGTAATTCGTGCTGAACGGATGCCCGCTGGCAATCGTCACGACGCCGCTGACCATCCAGCCTTCGCCCATGCGCTTACCCGCCTCCCACTTCGGCAAGTCGTAGCTCGAAGACCAAACAAAACGGTTCCGCAGGTCGAAATTCGAGGGCCCTTTCTCCGCCTTTGTGTTTGTTCCATCCTGCGATTCCGCCGCATTCGGCACATAGTCCTGGCTGTCGCTCGCCGTATCGATCGAGTGCGACCACGTATAGGTGATCTGGTTCGTCCATCCGTGGAAATTCTGTTGTGTCAGTGAGGTTTGTAGTGAATGGTAGTGCGAGACCGCTGAAGCTTCGAGCTGGTTGACGACGAAAGGTCCAACCGGATCAATCGAGCTCAGTATCGTCGTGAAATTCCGCGGCACCGCGAAGTCGTTAATGCACTTGCAGGCCAAGTCGGCGGCCGTAATTTCGGCCTGATTTGGCTGGTTGATATCTCGCAACCTGAGCAGCTTGTGTCCCGACGACCCCACGTAGCCGATCTGCAGCATGGTGTTCTTGAAAAGCTCCTGCTGCACGTTCAGGTTGAAGTTGTACACGTACGGGTTCCGCATGTGCTTGTCCACCGTCGATGCATCGGATGTAGCGCTCGGAGCAGGACCATTGGGAGGTACGGGCGCAAAGATAGCCAGACCCGGCTGAAAAGGAACTCCCGGAAGGGATTTGTTTATGAAAATCGGATCAGGGCCGATAGGATTGTAGGCCACGCCTGCATTAAATGAATTTTCGTAAATTTGTCCGGTGAATGCGTCCTGCGAAAAGTCGTCAAAAAACACGCCGAATCCCGCACGGACAACCGTCTTCTGTTTGCCCGTAACATCCCAGGCCACACTCAGGCGCGGGCTGAAGCTGCGGAAATCCTTGTCATACAGCGGATCTCGGTGGATAAGGCCCACCGCAGGGTCATAGACGCTGAATCGTCCCTGATCTTCGTGAATCACTCCAAAGTAGTCCCATCGTAGCCCCATATTCACGGTGAAATTCCGGGTCCAGCGGAAAGAATCCTGAACGTACAGGCCGTCGCTCGCCTGCTTCGCGTCGCGATCCGTCGCCCCGGTGACGATACGGCTTGAAAATAGTGGCGTGCTCGTCGGATTGCCCAATAAGAAGTTCTGCAGTTCCGGCGCCAGCACCGTCGAGCCCTGGAGGGTAGGACCGAAAACAAAAACTCCTCGAGCGCTGAAATCGTTGAACGATCGCACGGTAGTCAGTCGGTACTCGTACCCAAATTTGATGTCGTGCCGTCCATGTTTCCACGATAAGCCGTCAATGGCCTGCCAGTTCGCATCCACGCGGTCCCGGGGATTGGAAAACGGCGACGAACCCAGGAACGACAGCGTCAGGAAGCGCATGGTGGGCAAGCCGAAGTCGCGCGGATTCGTCACCCCCGTGTTCATGCCAAGCGATGTATTCGGGTTGCCAATGGATTTTGCGTCCTCGGGAACGAACCCGTTGCGGTAGCGGTTCCAGCCGAATCGCGCTTCATTCACCACGTTTGTGGATAGGGTGCTAACCAAACTAACGGACACCAGTTGCGTGCGGATTGGGGTCACCGTGTTCGTGCCCGGTAAGTTGTTCCCTCCCGCAAGCCCCAGCGGAAAACTTTGCCTGCTGTCTCCAAAGAAATAGCGTCCGCTCAGTTGGTTGTTCGCGTTAATGGCGTGGTCGATCTTCGCGATCAGGCTGCTGATGCCGCTGGAGAAAGGATCGGCATCGACGGAATTCGCTGCTCCCGCCGCTGCATTAGCAATATTGACGCCGGGCCAGATGTCCTTTCCGCCCGAACAAGTTCCGTGTGACTGGCAGAAGTTGAAGAAATTCAGCATCACGGGATTAATGACCCCCGCCGGCTGATTCGTGACGCACGCGATGATCGTCGTCGTGCACTTCGTTGGGTCTGCCGCTGGCTTTGCCGTGTTTTTGATATTCGTTATGGCATTCCGAAAGTCCGTAACCGATGGCACCACGTTGAGCGACGTAATCGCTCCGCCCTCACGCTGCCCTTCATAGGCCAGGAAGTAAAACGTTTTATCTTTTACGATGGCTCCGCCCAGCGTCGCGCCAAACTGATTGTTGCGAAAAGCATCTTTTGTCGGCTCGGTGTTGAAGAAATTCCGCGCGTTCAGGTGATCGTTGCGGAAGTATTCGTACGCGCTGCCGTGAAATGCATTCGTTCCGCTCTTCGTCACGATGTTGATCACGCCGCCCGCATTGCGTCCGTACTCCGCCTCGAAATTCGAAAGCACGCGGAATTCCGCAATCGCATCGAGCGGCAGTACCGTTGCCGGCGTGCCGAACACCCCTCCCTCGTTGATCGCCGGATCGTTGCGGTATCCATCGTTTTCATCGGTGCCATCGAGCATGAAATTGTTCGCGCGTCCGCGGTTGCCGTTCACGGCAACGTAACCGAACGATCCGGGTGAATCTCCTGCGCCGTTCGGCTCGCCCGCTGCGCCCGGCACGTTGATAAATAATTTCGTGTAATCGCGCCCATTGATCGGGAGAGCTTCCACCTGGCCGCCTTCGAATGCCCCGCCCAGCGTGTTCGAAGTCGTTTCCACCAGCGGCAGCGCCTCGCCGGACACTTCGATCGTCTGGGAGATTTGGCCCGGCTGCAGCGACACGTCCGCTCTTCGTTCGCTCGAAATTTCCACGTGTATTCCAGACACTACGCCGCTCTTGAAGCCGCTTTTCTCCACTGTCACGCTGTAATTGCCGATCGGCAATTCCGGCACGGAGTAGCTTCCGTCGTCGCCTGTTGCGGCGGTGCGCAGTAATCCCGTCTCGTTATTTTTCAGCGTCACCGTCGCGCCGCTCACTGCCGCGCCGGACGAATCCGTCACCGTTCCGAGAATCGTTCCTCGAAATGTTTGCGCGTTCGCCGCGCCGCCGCAGAAAAGCAGCAGCGCCACGCAGGCAATCATCACTGCGCTCAAAGCAGACGTAAGTTTCCACGCAGAATTCGATTTCAACAAGACACACCTTTCCTCACGGACCGCAACGCGGTCACTTCCCAAATAGTTCGCGCTCATGCTTTCCCCCGGTAGACTTTTCCCGGCGCTTGCCTACGACGCAAACGGAAACGCCGATGGATGCCAAATTGGCTCCATTGATTGCCACTACAGTAACCGCAGGCGCGCGGAGGCGTCAAGCAAACAGAAAAAATCGCGCGAACTAATTTTGCAGCGGCTTTTTTTGTTCGGGTTTGTTTTGTGTGGATTTGTCGGCGGGGTCGTGTTCGCCGGGCAGGTCGGGCGGAGCGTAATAGACTTTGCTGCCGCCGGATTTTTCAACTTCCTCGGAGAATGTCGTTCCGTAATCGCGCTTGGCGTCGGAGAGCGCGTAGGCTTGCCGTTTGTAGTTCCAGCTCTTGGGATTCAGCCGCTGCGCTTCCTTGAAGTGATGAATCGCTTCGGGCAGATGGCCGTTTTTATAAAGCTGCTCGCCGAGGCCAAATTCCGCCGCGGCTAAAATAATTTCCGGGTTGTTCACGCTGAGTTTTTCGCGCAGCTTCGCTTCGCTCATCACGTAAGCGCTCTTGTCGCCTTTTTCCACCCAATCGCTCAGCGCCGTCAGATATGGCGCGGAATCGAGCCCGGTGAAATTCTTGAAGCGGTCGTCGGTGAACGCCACTTCATTCGGCCGCACGATTTTTCCCTGCTCGTTGATCCACACGCCGGTGGGCACGTTCACCATGTTGTAGAGCTTCGAGACGAGATGCTTTTCGTCGATCAGCGCGGTGTACGTCGGCTTGGCGGCGGTAATCCACTGGCCGGCGTCTTTCACGCCGTTGGTGTCCTGCGCGACGGAGACGATCTCGAAATTTTTGTCCTTCAGCTTCTCGTAAATCACTTGCCAGCCTGGCAAGTCGAAGCGGCACCCTCACCAGGAGGCCCAGGTCACCAGCAAGACTTTCTTCCCGCGCAGCGCGGAGAGCGAATGCATCTTGCCGTCCATGTCGGGCAGCGAAAAATCCGGCGCCTCGAGCGAAGCGAGACCCTGGCGCTGGTCCGCGCGCAATCCGAAATACCAGGTCGAGAGCGCCGCATCGTGCGCCACCGGCTGCTGCACGAGTTGCGCGAAGGCCGTCATGTTGAACCAGCTCTTGCCGGAATCTTTGCGCACAAATTCCTGCACGCGCGCCTTTGGCAGCGGAAAGCAAAGCTGGTCCCGGCAAACGCCCTGCGGCTTGACCTCGAAACGCGTGGCCCGCTCCAGGTCGGCGGTGGTAATCCAAAGCTGTCCCGCTTCTTCCTGCGCGGGGTTGATTTCCGTAGTTACATCGTCGTAGATCACCGTCGCGCGCGTTTCTTTGCCCAAAGCCGAAACTCCCGCCGCCAAAAAGCAGCCTAAAACACCGGCGAACACTCGTATGCTGACAAATGTCATGAATCGCACTCCGAATTCGGCTCGCGATTGTATCGGATTCTGCGCTCGACCGTCCAGCGAGCCACGGAGCCCAAAACCCGGTCCGGCGCGAATGATTTCAGACTAATTGCTTCAACCGAAGTAAGAAATAAAGATTGTGATTCCGGACCTCCCCTGGATTGGCTTCGATCGCCCCGAGTGTTTCTGCCAAATCCCTAGCGACGTTAAAACCGCCAATAGCTGTAACCAATTCGCGCACATTTGAAGGCAGAATCCCTGAATAAATCCCAATCCCCACTAAAGCAGAAGAAGCTACGGCCTTCAAAAGTCCCTTCTTCAAAGCAGTTCGCCTAGGATTTTTAGCTTGCGTCTGGAGGGCCACAAGTCGAGGCTCCAATATATCTTGATATATTTCCGCTGCCTCTTTTTTACCTACGGTTCGCCCCTCGCGAACGTAAGTTTTTACAATGCCTGTTAGCGTAGACCTATAATTTTGGAATGCCAGCGGGTCGTCGCGCCTAACCTTCATCACGGTCTCAAGAGGGACTTCATCTAGGAGTGGAATTGTGTGCGTTAAGCGAGCACACAACGCGGCAGTTTGTATTGCGAGCGCGTCTCCTTTATTCAAGGTCTGAAAAAACTCAGCCTCACCCGGCATGTCAGTTACATATCTGGCGTTGAACGCTTTTCCGAAATAAGTCTGCAACAAAGCATCATTCGCCATAGCCCGAAAGATCGGAGATAAGAGATTGTGCTTACGAACTGTTGAGATTGAGATTCGTACGCTTCGCTCTTTGCTTTGTTTCGAAAGCCATCTAGGAATCGAACGCAGCACTAGGCCGGCGGAGCCATGATTGAGGTACTCTTCCGGTCCGACAATATTTAAGTAAGCCGTCCTGGTCTCCTTATGCGCCGAGAAGTAGACTCTAAACTTGCTAGCCTTGAGAGCAGCAAAGTTGTCGGCATTAGCGAGGATCCTGTCGGACCCCGGTACGATCTCCCGCCAGTGAGTTTTACAAAACTGCAGTTCCTCCGAGACCGGCACCACAAGCCCACATTCAATTAGAGGACTCAACTCAAGAAGCGCGCACAATGAACCACCGAAGCGTACGCAATCCAACCACTCTGATTTTTCGTTTTCCTCTTCCCAACGCAAGCTAATTGGAACGATTGCCTTATCGCAATAGAGAGTGGCGTAACGTGCCAAATTCCGAATCTTCGGAATTCGGCAATTCCAGTGAATACACCCACTTCCTCCTCGGAAGGAAGAACTCGGGAGGTAATTAGCCTGATCGAGGGATGAACTACCGGTAACTGGGAATCCACCATGCCCCTCTTCTACCAGTGCCTCGCGCAGCCCCTCCATAAAGCTAAGAAGATCTACTGTCGACTTCCTGTGGATAAACTCCTCCACGCTTCCGACATCACGAAGGCCGTTGTCGTGAAGAATCGCGATAGCTCTATTCACCTATAAACCCCATGAAGACCCAGTCAGGCGGCTGACGGGAACGCGGATACCCATCCACGATAGCACTACCAGACATGAGCGGATAGCGCCCGACTAACCACTCCGCCGGGCCCCTCGTACAATCTGCACCCTCTTAGCTCGCTTGCCCTACCCCATGGCCACTCTACCCCTTTCTTTTCTTCATTTAGCTGAACGTTACACGCGGCGTTTTTCACGAAGCGCGCAGTTTTTGAATTTTCTGTCCGGTCTTGAAAATCTCGGCCACCTGCACCCAAACTCCACTTCCGACCAGTTGCCCCCGCGCGTTCCCCGCCGTACCTTGGTCCATGAAGCCTGACAATTGAAGCGACACCGACGCACATGAGATTGCACGCAACGCGAAAGAATCTCGCACCGAGCGAACTCGACCGCGAGCCCGGCGTGTGTGCGTTAGACTCTTCCCGTTCCCTTGCTCTCATCGCCCCGTTGGGCCCCCGTTGTAGTGCCGTTGTTTTGCAACGGAAAATGCCCTCTATCTCTTTTCTCTTTATGCCGTTACAAGGCTCTTTCCCATACAACGAGGGGGGTACACCCCCCTCCCCCTATCTTTTTCCTTTCTCGCCACTAGCCACCTGCTTGTCCCGAGCGAAGCCGAGGGGCCACTCGCCACTAAGTCTTTCATTTGCCACACATCCGAAGAATCCACCCGTAACTCTTTTACTTGCCACACTTCCAAAAACACAGGTACTTAAAGTCCTGTGTTTGCCACACATCCAAAAATTGGCGGGGGTGGGGGTTATTCTGTTAACCAAATTCCCGTACTCGGCGCTACTTGCGGAAGAAGGCGAGGGCGGTTTCTACGAACTGGGGCGCGGCGTCGAGGAAAACGGGGCCGTGGCCGCCGTTGGGGACGACCCAGAGGGCGGAGCGGGGGATGGCGCGATACATCTCGACGCCCATTTCGACGGGATAGAGGAAGTCGCGATCGCCGTAGATGATGAGCGTGGACGCGGTGATTTTGGACAGAGAAGCCGGCGTGAAGTTCATGTCGTCATGGCTGTCGGCCATGGCGCGCGCCCATTCCCAAATGGCACGGATCTGCTCGTCGCCGTGCTTGTGGCGTTTGCGCATGGTCTCCCACTCCTTGGGCGGCTGATTGTCAGGAGAAACCTGGCGCATGACGGCGCGGGCCTGCTCGGGGAAATACATGGCCGGGCTGACGACCACCATGGCTTCGGTGCGGTCCGGCTGCATGGTGGCCATGTGGAGAAGGATGTTGCCGCCCATGCTCATGCCGATGGCGCGGCATTTCTGGATGCCGAGATGGTCGAGCAGCGCGAGGGTGTCCAGCGCGCATTGGCGGTGCGTGATGGTGCGGGCGGGATTGGTCGAGCGGCCGTGGCCGCGCGCGTCGGGCAGGATGAGATTGTATTCGCGGACGAATTGATCGCGGCCGGCATAAGCCCAATCGTCGTGGCAGCCGCTGCCACCATGCAAAAGGAGGAGCGGCTCTCCCGCGCCTTGTGTTTCGTAGTAGAGGTCGATGCCATTCACGTGCAAAGTCTTGCCAGCGCCCTCGTTTGGCATTGTGGTTCCTTTGGAGTGTGAGAAATGTGTCGCGCCTACGGTGCTCGCCATCTTTATACACCAGGTACCCAGCGCTTACGCACTGGGCTAACTTCTGGCGCGCCTCCGGCGCTGCGGGAGTGAAATCCTCCAAGACGATCAAGGCAGAGACGGAGAAAAGAGAGGCGGGCCTCAAGGCCGCCGCCACACAAGGCAAGGCGAAAAACACCGGTTTGAAAACCGGCCACTACAGAAGGAAAGAGACTGGCCGAAGGGTCAGGTATTGAAGGTTAGGGAGCCTGTACTCTTTCGAGGTTGCCTCACTTTGCAGCATGGGCCAACATGGATAGATAGACGGCAGATAGACAGAGTTCCCGGGCCCATGGAACCGTAACTTCAGGGATTCGCGCAGTTCGACCGAGCTCGCCTAGGCGAGCAGGCAAGCCCGGCCAGGCGGGCAAGCAGCAGAACATGAGTTTCCTAACAAGCCTGCGGACAAGCCAACCTGCCACGGCAGGCGGGCCGGAGCCCTCGCCCTTGTCGTTCGAGGGGCATGGGGGAATCCGCGCGCAGGAGAGGGAAGCGGAGCTGAAGCTGCTGGCGCGGCGCGAGTGGTGGCTGTGGCTGTCCGCGTTTTTCGTGACGCTGCTTGCGGGGATGGGCTTCCTGCTGTCGTGTTTCCGCCAACTGTTCCTCTACAGCGAACACTTTTACCAGATACGTTCCGACCAGGCGCGCTGGGGATTGATGTGCCTGTTGCTGCTGTTTAATGGGTGGATGGTCTACCGGCAGTGGACGTTCCGGCGTTCGCGGAAAAAAATTCAGCGGGAAAGCGCCGCCGTGGAAGAGACCACCGGCGAGAAGGAAGATCCGTCGGGTTTCGACCCGGTGACGGGCTTGCACACGCGGGCCTCGATCGAGCAGCATCTGGGGAAGGAAATCGCGCGAGCGCGGCGGCAAAATATCGCGCTGAGCCTGGCCACGATTCACCTGGACGATTTCGAGCGGCTGAGGGCGAAATTCGACAAAAGCGCGACGGACGAATTGCTGAAAGAGTTCGCGAGGCGGCTGAAGGAAGCGACCCGGGGCTCCGATTATGCGGCGCGGATTGGAAGCGACGATTTTCTGCTGGTGCTGCCAAAGTGCACGCTGAGCGAAGCGAAAGAGACATTGGACCGCGTGGGAGTGGTGGAAATAAAAGCTTCGGGACAGAAAATGGTTCTGGCGTACACGTCGGGCTGGGTGGATTACCAAGCGGGCGACATGCCGTCGGATTTGCTGCGGCGCGCATCGGACATTTTGCAACTGTATAAGACAGCGAGTAAGGAAGTTCTCTCCTCGAACCTCGTCGCGAGTTAGCTTCGGCGAGCGGCGGGGCCCCCGCTTACACCAATTCATAAAAAATAAGAAAGGCAAATCAGTGGGCTGGCCCGCTTTGGGAGTGGGCAGCGATGCGCTAGAGTGGAAGATTGCGTTGTTGCTGTGATTCCGCGCAGAAGGCCGATAGTTATCGCTGATGACGAATGCACTTCCATCGCTGGTGATCGTGGGGCGCCCGAACGTGGGCAAGTCCACGCTGTTCAACCGATTGACGGGAAGCCGGCGGTCGATCGTGACGAACGAGCCGGGGATTACGCGCGACCGCATTTACGGCAAAGCCGAATGGCGGGGCCGCGCGATCGAGATCGTCGACACGGGCGGGATTATTCCTGGCGACAAGGCGCTGATCCCGCAGGAAATTCTGCGGCAAGCGCGCGTGGCGATTGATAAAGCGTCGCTGCTCGCGCTGGTGGTGGACAGTCACGCCGGGATTACGCCGCTCGACCAGGAGCTGGCGCAACTGTTGCGAACGACCGGAAAACCGTTTGTGATTGCCGCGAACAAGGTGGACTCACCGCGACAGGAAGCCAATGCGGCGGCGTTTCATGAATTGGGCGCGCCAGTTTTTCCGATCGCGGCGGAGCACGGCACGGGCGTGGACGACTTGCTGGACGCGGTGCTCGCGCAAGTGAGCGTGGTGGAGTCCGAAGAGGAAGAGAAACGAGACGAGGTGGTGGAGGTTGCGATTATTGGCCGGCCGAACGTGGGAAAGTCGACGCTGCTGAATCGCTTGGCGGGGGAGGAGCGGTCGATCGTATCGCCAATGCCGGGGACGACGATGGACAACGTGGACACGGAAGTGACATTAGAGGGACGCACGTACCGGTTTGTGGACACGGCGGGAATCCGGCGCAAAGGCAAGACCACGCTGATAGCGGAAAAGCTGAGCGTGGTAATGGCGCGGCGCGGCCTGGAGCGGTGCGACGTGGCGCTGCTGATCGTGGACGGCGCGCAGGGCGTGACGCAGGGAGACGCGCAGATTGCGAGTTACGCGGAGGAGTCGGGGCGGTCGGTGATTATCGTGGTGAACAAGTGGGACCTCGCGGTCGAGGCGGCGCGAGAGGCCGCGGTGCGCGATGCGGCGACGACAAAGGGAAGAGCGAGGCGCGTCGAAGGTGAGAGGCAGCCGACGAATTTCGATGCGGGGCGGATGATGCACGAGTATGAAGATTTAATCCGCGGGAAGCTGAAATTTTTGAGTTATGCGCCGATTGTTTTTGTTTCGGCGAGAACGGGGGAGCGAGCGCAGAAGCTTTTTCCGCTGATCGATCAGGTGGCGGCGGCGCGGCGGCGGCACCTGTCGACGCCGGAGCTGAACCGCTGGTTGAAAGAGGAAGTGGATTTGCAGCGCGGCAGTACGCCGAAGTCGCGGCCGGTGAAGATTTATTACATCACGCAGGCGAAGACCGCGCCGCCGACGTTTTTGTTGTTCACGAACCAAAAGGCGCCGCTGCACTTCAGTTATGAGCGATTCCTGGAGAATCAACTGCGAGCGAAGTTTGGATTTACGGGGACGCCGGTGCGGTTTGTGCAGCGGCTGCGCAAGCGGGAGAAGAGATCGGCCCGGGAACAGAACAGTTGAGGTTCTTCGGGCATCCCCGGCACCGAGACCTTCTTGGGTCCCGCCGGGACGCAAAATGCGCTCCTCGTCGGATGCCCTCAGAATGACAAGCTTAATTTTTCAGCACCCACCTACAGGATTACAGGAGAAACTGCTAGGATAGCGGCGTCCCCCTTCCGACAGGGTTTTACGATGCACAGTACGGCGACAGCAACGCAAACGGCGGCCGAACAAGGCCTCTATCGAATTGGAGAAGTGAGCCGGCTCACGGATTTGAAGCCGTTTGTGCTGCGTTATTGGGAAACGGAGTTTCCGATGCTGGAGCCGGTGAAGAGCGCGAGCGGGCACCGGCTGTACCGTCAGCAGGATGTTGATATGGTGCTGCGGATCAAGCGGCTGCTGTACGACGAAGGGTTCACGATTGCGGGCGCGCGGCGGCACTTGCGCGAGCAGAACGGGGCCGGTGAGCCTGAGAGTTCCGCACATGCCGCCAGCGGGGCGTCGGAAGGTGCGGCGCAACTGTTGAGCCGAAAGATGCTGCTGGATTTACGCGATTCGCTGCGCGCTTTCTTGACGCTGCTCGAACGGCGGTGATAGCCTTGAATTCTGCTGCTGTCGGGGCGTAGCGCAGCCTGGTAGCGCGCACGCTTGGGGTGCGTGAGGTCCCCGGTTCAAATCCGGGCGCCCCGACCATTATCTTCCTCCACCGCGCCAACCTTAGGAAGAGGGCTTCATCAACGCGTTTGGCGAGGCAGCAAGAAGAACGTTCCAGCGAAAGCAATTGAGACAACACAAAGTATCAGTAGAAGACCACGATAATTCTTCAGAATTGGCAAGAGAACAAATCCATTTTGGATTAGCAGGATCCCGCCGAATATCCAAAAAACTGCGAACGAACGCAGCAGTTTTCTTGACCAATTTTTTCGAGGTAGATCTGAGTACCAGCGCTCGAGGGTAACGAAAGGTTCGCGGTAAGCGGCGCGCGCAAACCGTATAATGTACAGTCCCAAGATTATATAAAAGGGCAAAGCAAGGAAAGGGTGCGTAACGAAGAATGACCTCAGCATTGTCTAGGGCACTTTATCCTACCTAGCTGCATTCTTGAAGAGAGCAAGAGTCAATGCCACATATTTTGCTGACGAATGATGATGGGATACAGGCCGAGGGGCTGAAGGTGTTGGCGGGGGCGTTCGAGGGATTCGCGACGGTGAGCGTGGTGGCGCCGAGCCGGGAGCAGAGCGGGGCGGCGCAATCGCTGACGCTGCGGCAGCCAATCATCTGCCACCCCGCGGGAGAACGGCAATGGGCGGTGGACGGCACGCCGGCGGACGCGGTGATCGTGGCGCTGCACAAGTTGCTGCCGGAACGGCCGGACCTGGTGATTTCCGGGATTAACGCCGGCGCGAACCTCGGCGAGAACGCATATTACTCGGGAACGGTGGGGGCGGCGCGCGAAGCGGCGTTGCACCACATTCCGGCTCTGGCGATTTCGCTTTGTTCGAAGAAAAACGGCGTGAAATTCGATGCGGCGGCGCGGGTGGCGCGCGCGGCGGCCGAATTGATTTTGCGCGAGGGTCTGCCGGACCAGGTGCTGCTGAATATCAATGTGCCGGAGCCGTGGGAAGGCGGAGTGAAGTTCACACGACAATCGAAAAAAATCACGCGGAACCAATTGAGCGAAGGAAAAGATCCGCGCGGGCGGACGTATTTCTGGCTGTTCGAACAGAGGATCGACAAAGACGTGGAGCCGGACACGGATTACGCGGCGATTTTTGCCGGGGCGGTGTCCGTGACGCCACTGCATTTGGATCCGACGGATGACGAGTCGCTCAAACATTTGTTGAAGTGGGGGAAGGCGATCGAGGGCGCGTTCAAGAAGTGAGGTTGCCGCAGGTAGTGCGTAGGTTGGGACAAGTTGTATGGTGCCCTTACGAAAAAACAAGGATAAGAAAAGAACCGGTCTGAAGACCGGCCACTACAACGGCAAGAGGCCGGGTGAGCGCCTGTGCGGCCGCACAGCGAGCCGCAAAAACCGGCCGAGTCCTAAAACAAATTAAGCTAGCGAACAATGTAAGCCAGTCAGGTTTTGGCGCGGCGAGTACCAGCGAGTAGACATCTCCCGCGAAGAGGATAGAATCTCGCCCATGAAAATTTCGAAACGGCAATTTGCTGCTCTCGTCGTTTGCGTGTTGATCTTGGCGCCCTGGCAAGGCTTTTTGCGCGCGCAGAAACCTGAAGGGAAAATTCTAGTTGTCACTGGCGCGAGTGTCGTGGATGTGGTTACGGGCGCAGTGCGAGCGGACCAGACGATGGTTATCGAAGGGAATCGCATCACTTCGGTGGGATCGCGAAAAACGGCGAAGGTTCCGCGCGGCGCCACCGAGGTCGACGGGCGAGGCCTGTTCCTGATCCCCGGATTGTGGGACATGCACGTCCATTTGGAATTCGGGGATTGGTTTCCCGGCGCCAGGGAAATTACGCTGCCGATGTTCGTCGCAAATGGCGTGACGGGCGTGCGCGACATGGGAAGCGAACTCGAGACCGTGCAAGGCTGGCGAAAAGAGATCTTGGCCGAAAAGCTTACGGGGCCGCGGATCTTCACGTCTGGGCCGATGCTCGATGGGCCGAAGCCGCGGTTTCCGAGCTCGGTGGCAATCGGGACGGCGGAGGACGGGCGGCGCGCGGTCGACGATTTGAAACGGCGCGGAGCGGATTTCGTCAAGCTGCAATCGCTGATTCCACGGGAGGGAGTCCTGGCGATTGCCGATGAGGCAAAGAAGCAGCAGATTGCGTTCGAAGGGCACGTGCCGGACGCGATGCGCGCGAGCGAAATGTCCGAAGCGGGCATGAAAAGTTTCGAGCATCTCATCGGGATTTTTGAGGGCAGCTCGCCGCTGGAAGACGAGTTCCTCAAGGGCAACAAGACCGAGGGAAAATTTCTTTCGACATTTGATGCGGGACGCGCCTCAAAGCTGGCTGCATTGCTCGCGAAGAATCAAACGTGGCAATGCCCGACGATGGTGTGGGAGCGGGGCGGCAACCTGATTGACGTGACGGATTTTGCCAAGGATTCGCGCGCGAGATACGTGCCAGCGGCGTGGAAGGAAAAAACCTGGAAACGCTTCCGGGACGAAATCATGGAGGGCTACAACGCCGACGACCTGGCCACGCGAAAGAGATTTATCGAGAAGGAGCTGGAAGTCGTGCAGAGGCTGCACCGCGCGGGAGTGCCGTTCCTGGCGGGGACGGATACTCCGCCGGGCGTTTACATTTTCCCGGGGTTCAGTTTGCACGAGGAGCTGCAACGATTTGTGGATGCGGGGTTCACGCCGCTCGAGGCGCTGCAAACAGCGACGCTCAATGCGGCGCGGTTTTTCGGAATCGAGAAAAAGAGCGGCACGATTGAAGAAGGGAAACTCGCCGACGCCGTGCTGCTGACGGCGAATCCGCTGGTTGACATCGAGAACACGCAGAAGATCGCGGGCGTCATTGCGAATGGGCGATATTATTCGCGGGCAGAACTGGACAAGATGCTTAGGGGAGTGGAAGAAGAGGCGAGCAGACAACGCTAGTCGAGGGGACTGAGTGTAGTTGATTCACGGTGGGACGATGAGTCTTGCGCAAAAGGTGATTTGTGGGTGCGGACTTTCAGCAGTAATTTTGCTGGTTGTGTTTCCTCCATGGCAACAGGCTTATAAATCGCTGAACGCTACATACCGCAAAGACCTTGGGCACTCTTTCATCCTAAAACCACCTAGTCCCGTAGAGGTGCCCCATTATTTTGATAGAGGCTCGGAGCCATCGTCTGCCTTCTACGTGTTCATAGGCACAGAGCAGCTTATGCTTCAATGTGCTGGGGTGATGTTAGTGACCCTTGCTCTGTTTTTTTCGGTCGGTATGCTTCGAGCTGGAAGTGGCGACGTGTCAGCTATGGACCATCTCCGATTCGTACCGCGGATAGCGACTGCGGCTCTTGTAATCGGTTTTACAACCGAAGCAGTCATCCTATTTACTCTTACGAGAGCGTGGAGCTCATCTGCCAACGAACCGCCGTGGGCCGATTGGTTGCTTAAGTGGACGCAAGAGCCGGGTAAGCACTTCGCAGTTTACTTGGCACATCTGTTGCACCCAGGCTTCGAAGAGGGAGTTGGCTATTTCCTGGTGATTCTCTTTCTGGTCCAGGGAGTCGTATATGGATTCGTGGCATACCTGCTGTTAATGAAGACCAGGAAAAACAAGAAAATTACGCACCAAAGTTAAAAGCTGATTTGGGGGGCGAAACGATTTAGGATAGTGGTGCGTCAAAAAGGTAGGACGGAGTGTGAAGTTCGTGGTGTCTGCGGAGAGACCTCCAAGGAAAGATACGAAGCGCATAGGGCGGCTGGCGGTTGGACTGGCGGCGCTCGGCGGGGTGTTTGCGGCGGGGTGCGCAAAGTCGGCGTCAAATAGCGTGCTCGGAGATGCAGCGCATCCCACGCCGGTGCACGTGTACACGGTGGCGGAAGAAACGGCGCAGCGGAGGATCCAGGCGGTGGGGTCGTTGTTTGCGCTGGAAGAGAGCGCGCTGAGCGCGCAGGTCGAAGGGCGCGTGAGCGACGTTCTGGCGGACGTTGGCGACGCGGTGCGAGAAGGGCAGCCACTGATTCAGCTTGATACGCGCGAACTGCAGTTCGCGCTAGACAGCGCGAAGGGCCAGGAGGGACAAGTACGCGCGCAACTGGGCATCGGGCCAAACGATCCGCCTCCCGCGGACGCGCGAAAGCTGGCTTCGGTGCAGCGGGCGGAGGCCGACCTGTTTGACGCGGAGCGCAAGTACGGGCGCGCGCAAGAGATGTTCAAGGACAATTTGATATCGCAGCAACAACTGGACGAAGCGTCGAGCCGCTACCAGAGCACGAAGGCGGGCTACACGGTGGCATTGCAAGAAGTGGACAGGCTCAAGGGCATGCTGGTTTCGAGCGAAGCGAGCGAAATGCTGGCCGAAAAGAAGTTGACTGACGCCACGATCCGATCGCCTTTCCCCGGGGCAGTAAAAACGAGGGCGGTGCATCCGGGAGAGTATGTGAGACTGCAGACTCCGGTGATGGTGGTGGTTCGAACGGACCGGCTGCGCGCGCGGCTGGCGGTGCCGGAACGCTGGGCGGGGTGGCTCAAAGACGGAGCGATGGTCGATTTGCACGTAGACGCGTTTCCGGGGGAGGAATTTCACGGGCGAGTTTCGCGGATCAACCCGTCGGTGTCACAGGACTCGCGCACGTTCGAAGCGGAAGCGCTGCTCACAAATCTTGACGGGCGCTTGAAGCCCGGCTTTTTCGTGCAGGCCTCAATTCCCAGCGAGAAGGAAGAGAAGACGATTTACCTTCCCGAGCAGGCGGTGAATTACCGTTACGGCGTGTACAAAGTTTTTTTGCTGAATGCGAACCGAGTTACGGAAAGGCAGATACGCCCCGCGGGACAAACGGAAGACGCGCGCGGGCGGCGGTTTGAAGTGGCGGAGGGATTGAAGCCGGGGGACCGCGTGGCGGTGGCGGTGTCCGGAGAATTGCATGAGGGCGTGACGGTGCAAGAGCAATCCGGGGGGAGCGCGCCCGCGCTGAAGTAATTTCCGCAGGGAAGCACAAAAACACCGATGAGGCTTGCCGAAATCTGCGTAAAGCATCCCGTGTTCACGGTGATGCTGATCGCATTTCTGGTGACGCTGGGAGTGTTTTCCTACCGCGGACTGGCCGTAGACCTTTTCCCGAAAGCCGATCCCGCAACAATAAACGTGCACGTGGAGCTGCCGGGCGCGACGCCCGAAGAAGTAATCACGGGCGTGGTGCTGCCGCTGGAGGATGCCATCTCCTCGGTGAGCGGGATCGACGAAATCCAGGTTTATTCCACGGAGGGATTCGCGGAAATCACCTGCACGTTTGTGCTGGAACGCGACATTGAAGGAGCGGCGCAAGACATCCGGGAAAAAGTGTCGGCCGCGATCAACCGGCTGCCTCGCGAAACACTGCCCCCGGTAATCACCAAGTTGGATCCGCAGTCGGACCCGATCATGACGCTGCTGGTGAGCGGGCCAATGAGCCGGCGCGAGTTGACGGAAATCGCGGACAAGCAAGTGCGCCGCGCGATCCAGACGGTGGACGGAGTCGGCAGCGTGGATTTGAACGGCGGACAGGGACGGCAGATTCGCGTGTTACTCGACGCGCAGAAGCTGACCGCGCACAACTTTACGGTGCTGGACGTGCGCGACGCGCTGCAGCGCGAAAACATCGAAGCGCCGGGCGGGCGCATGATCACCGGGCCGCAGGAGCTGGGCCTGCGCACGCTGGGCCGCGTGACTTCGGCGGAACAATTTGGAGAGATTGTCGTGGGGACGCGGGGCGGGACGCCCGTGCGCGTCCGGGACGTGGCGCAGGTCGAGGACGGCGCTGCCGAGTTGCGCACCTGGTCGGCATTGTTCCGGAAGGGCACTCCAGGGCAAGACGTCGTCAGCGTGCAGATCCTGAGGCAATCCGGCGCGAACACGGTGCGCGTGGCGGACGAAGTGCGGAGCAAGCTCGATGAACTGCGCGCGCAACTCCCGCCTGGAGTGCAACTGCTGGTGGTGCACGACATTTCGGATTTTATCCGGGCTTCGGTGCATTCGCTGCTGGAACACCTGATTCTGGGAAGCATCCTGGCGAGCCTGGTGGTGTGGCTGTTCATGAGGAATCTGCGCGCGGTGGTGATTGCGGCGGTGGCAATTCCCGCCTCCATCGTAGCGACGTTCACGCTAATGCGGGGAATGGATTTTTCGCTGAACAACATGACGCTGCTGGCGTTGACGCTGGCCGTGGGGATCGTCATCGACGACGCCATTATCGTGCTCGAAAACATTTTCCGGTTCATGGAGGACAAGGGAGAAGACCGGGAAAGCGCGGCGATCAAAGCCACGAGGGAAATCGGGCTGGCGGTGATGGCCACAACGCTCTCGCTGGTGATCATTTTTCTGCCGATCGCGTTCATGACGGGCTACGCGCGAAAGTACGTGAACTCGTTTGGGTGGACGATGGCGATGGCGATACTGGTGTCGCTGCTGGTGGCGTTCACGCTGACGCCGATGATGAGCTCGAGATTGCTGAAAGTGACCGAGAAGGAAAAAGAGAAACACGCCCACGGTTTCATGCATACGGTGGAAAGGGTGTACGGGAGTCTGCTCGAGTGGTCGCTGGCGCACCGCCGGATGATTCTTGTGATCTGCGTGGTGACTTTTCTTTCGACGTTTGGCTTTTACCGCCTGGTGGGGCGAGATTGGATTCCGTCGGACGACCAGGCGGAGCTGCAGAGCTCGTTCACGCTGCCGGAAGGCACAGCGCTGGAGAAAACAACGATACTGACAACGGATATGGCGGAAAAGATCATCGCGCTGCCCGAAGTTTCCTTTGTGCAATCCTATACGCACGGCCCTACAAATCACGCGCATTTGTTCATCGGGCTGGTGCCGCGCCAGGAAAGAAAACGCACGCACGAACAGATGGCGACAGTGGTGCGCGGGATTCTCAGCGGATACCGCAACATGACGTACAACGTGCGGCTGCCGTCGGTGCTCGGCGGCGAGATTTATTTTCCGATCGGGGCGGTGATCCGCGGGCCGGACATCACGCAACTCGCGGAGATCAGCAAACAGGTCGCTGTGCGAATGATGAAATATCCGGACTTGGTGGACGTAAATCCGAGTCTGAACCTGAACACGCCGGAACTCCAGGTGAAAGTGGACCGGCAGCGCGCGGCGGACATCGGCGTGCGCATGTCGGATGTGAGCGATGCCGTGCGGCTGTTTTATTCGGGAGAGGATGAAATCACGCGGTTCAAGGAAGGTTCGGAGCAATATCCGGTGACGATGCAACTGCTGCAGGCGCAACGGGATAATCCGGATGTTCTCGCGCGGATGATGGTGCCTTCGACGAAGCTGGGCCAGGTGCGGCTCGAAAACGTGGCGACAATTGTGCCCGGCGCGGGACCCGCGACGCTCTGGCGGTACAATCGCGAATTTCAGGTAAGCGTTTTTGCGAACGTGGCCTCCGGCTATCCGCTCGATCTCGGGGCGGCACACACGATTCAATCCATCACTGAAGTGGGACTGCCGCCCGGTTATTCGTACCGGTTTTCCGGACAGGTGAAGATACTCGAGGAGACAACCTGGAATCTTTTGCTCGCGATGCTGCTGGCGTCGATTTTTATGTATATGGTTCTGGCGGCGCAGTTCGAAAGCTTTTCTTATCCCTTCATTATTATGCTGACGCTGCCGTTAAGCGTGCCATTCGCGCTGTTTTCGCTGTGGATTACCGGGCGGGCGCTGAGCCTGTGGAGCGCGTTGGGAATGTTCCTGCTGCTCGGGATCGTGAAGAAAAATGGAATTTTGCAGGTGGATTATACGAATCGCCTGCGCGCAACGGGGATGCCGGTGCGCGAAGCGATTCTCGAAGCCAATCGCGTGAGGTTGCGGCCAATTTTGATGACGACGCTGTCCATCGTGGCGGGACTGATTCCGGTGGCGATCGGCATCGGAGCGGGGTCGGAGCAGCGCGCTTCAATCGCGGTGACGATTATCGGAGGACAGACGCTTTGCCTGCTGCTGACCTTGCTGGTGGTGCCGGTGGCTTATTCTTACCTCGCGGAGTTCGAGGCGCTACCGTGGGGCGAGGTTGCGCGGCGAATTTTGGGACGGACGCGTGATTCTGTGCGAGATTCACAGGCTGATTAGGTTTCTACCGTCGCCCGAAGAAAAATGACAGAGAAGCGCCGGTGAAATTGCCTTAGAATACGCCTTCTCGTGCTGCTACCACGATCTGGAAATAAATGATCACTCTTCTTTCGATTATCGCGCTGGGGTTTTTTCTTGGCATGCGCCACGCGACCGATCCGGACCACGTCGTTGCGGTAACGACGATTGTGAGCCGCCAGCGAAGCATCCGCCATGCGGCTTTGATCGGTCTGCTCTGGGGCGTGGGGCACACGATCACGATTCTCGTTGTGGGTGGCGCGATTATCCTATTTGGCTTGGTGATTCCGCCGAGAATTGGTCTCACGATGGAAATGTCGGTGGGCCTGATGTTGATTCTTCTAGGAATCCTAAATCTGACTGGGATGATGCGCCGGATTACGGAAACAGTCACGCCATTGCATTCGGGGCAGCATTCGCATCCCCATGGACACGGAGATTACGTTCACAGTCATCCGCACAGCCACAGCCCTGAGAAACACGACCATGCCGAGGATGCTACACCTCTGAGTTGGATGGATCGCACGCTTGGCCGGCTGGGTCTTTATCAGGTTGTGCGGCCGCTGGCCATAGGCATCGTTCACGGCCTGGCAGGATCGGCAGCCGTGGCATTGTTGGTGCTCACGACGATTCGCGTTCCGTTCTGGGCCGTCTTATATCTTCTGGTATTCGGAGTTGGCACGGTCGCGGGGATGATGCTGATCACCGCGGCGATTGCCGTTCCATTTACATTTTCCGAGAGCCGCTTTGCGCGGCTCAATCGAGGACTGGGACTGGTCTCAGGACTGGTGAGTCTGGGCTTCGGTTTTTTCATCGTCTATCAGATGGGCTTCGTCAAGGGGCTTTTCACGCATAGTCCTAATTGGGTGCCGCGCTGATGGAATTTGAGACAGTTTGAACTGAGAGAACTGCCTTCGCGTCACGAGCGGGTAACATTTTGAGGAAGCTTGGCAGGATCGAGTAAACGAACAGCTTCGAGCGCTGCAATGCGTTCTTCGGCCAGGCGATCGGCGGCGGCGTAGCAAGGAATGTGGTCACGCTCCGCTAGACGGAACACCTCCCTGATCCGGTCGTAGATCTTCCGGACGTTTGCCATGGCCCGCTCGGGCTGAAAGCCGCCTTTGCGCAGCCGGTCCGTGTCGTAAATTGTCCCGCCGGAGTTCGCTATGTAGTCGACGGCGTAGACGATGCCGCGCCGCTCAAGCTCGTCTCCATGACGTTCTTCTGCAAGAATATTGTTCGCCGAACCTGCGACTATCTTCGCCCGCAGTTGAGGAATGGTTTCGTCGTTGATCACCGCACCCAGAGCGTAGGGTGCAAAAATATCGACGTCTTGCTTATAGATATCTTTGGGAGAGACCGCCGTTACCTTAAACTCCGCTATGGCCGAATCAACTTTCTGTGAATCCACGTCTGCGACGACGACTTGAGCCCCTTCCTCGACAAGCATGCGCAGCGCTTTGTAGCCGACAGCGCCGAGACCTTGGAGCGCGATTTTGTGGCCTTTGAGTTCGTCTTTACCCCAGACGCGGTTCGCACAAGCCTTGGTCGCCGCCACTGACCCGAGTGCGGTTGCTGGCGCGATATCGCCAGCGCCTCCGCAGTGCTTTGGCAACGTTACAACATGGTTGGTCTCGCTGAAAATGACCTCCATGTCGGCGAGCGTGGTGCCGACATCTTCGCCGGTGATGTATTCGCCGCCCAACTGATCGATGAACCGCCCTAAGGCTCGCAATAGCGCCTCGCTCTTGTCGCGCTTCGGGTCGCCGATGATGACCGCTTTGCCGCCTCCCAGGTTCACTCCAGCCGCGGCGTATTTGTAGGTCATGCCTCGAGCCAGGCGCAGCGCATCGAAGATCGCCTCTTCTTCGTTTGCATACGGCCACATCCGCAGGCCGCCCGTGGCAGGGCCAAGGCTTGTCGAATGAATGGCAATGATCGCGCGCAATCCACTCGACGCATCGTTGCAGAAGACGAGTTTTTTGTATTTATATTGGCGCATGTAGTCGAGAATTTTGGGAGACATGGGGAAACCTCTTCTTGGAATTAATCCACTGCTACTAACCGCGATGTGCCGCGCTGCTATTGCGCGGTGTATCCCCCATCAACGGTCAGGACGGCACCAGTGACGTATGACGAAGCTCTGGAGGCGAGAAAGATGACCGGACCGATCAATTCGTCGGGACGTCCCCGCCTCGCCATCGGCGTGAAGGTGATGACTTGTTTCTGTTTCTCCGAGCGGGCGTGCTCATCCGTGGCGCCCTGCATGACGTTTTCAAAATAGCCCGGCGCTATGGCATTAACGCGAATGCCGCGCGGCGCCCATTCGACAGCCATGACTCGAGTGAGTTGATTTACCCCGCCCTTTGACGCGGAATAGATCGTAAGCCCATGAATTCCGATCATCGAGCAGATCGAAGAATTGTTGATGATCGAGCCGCCGGTCCCTTGACTCAGCATCCGGCGGGCAGCCAACTGAGAGCATATAAAATACCCTTTGAGGTTGATATCGATAACTTGTTCCCAGCCCTCATCGGTTACGTCTTCGGCGGGAGTTATAACGTCAATGCCGGCGTTGTTCACGAGGATATCTAGCCGACCAAAACGTGCGACGGTTTCGTCGATGAGGCGCTGGCAACTCTCGCGATTGCGAGTGTCGACCACCGTCGCGGCAGCTTTTCCTCCGCTTCGATTGATGTCGGCCGCCAGCCGATCTACTTCTGCCTGTGTCCGGGAGCAGACCATCACGGAAGCTCCGGCGGCGGCCAGCCCGCGTGCGATGGCGGCGCCCAAGCCTCGCCCCGAGCCGGTGACGATGGCGACCTGACTCGACAAGTCGAACAGCTTCAAACTGGAACTATCCGCGAGCATCCGTGCCACCTCCCTTATCGTCAGCGGAAAACATAAGCGGGTTAGACAGCAACTTTTTTGATGGCGTCGAGAAAAACCGCGTCACTTGGTCCGAACAACAGCTCGAAAACAACGCGACGCCGCGTTCGCAAAATGCGCTACGCATCATCGCAGAAACACGCCTGCGAGTGAAGAAGGAACTACTTCCGATGAGGAAAGCCCCGATCGACTTTCTCAACTTAATGGGTCTTCTTCGAGGCACGAGCGACCAACTCGTCCAATCTCGAAAGCAAAAGCTTTAGTGCGGGAGACTCGTTGGACTTTTTGTAGCCGAGGACCAGCTCGACAGTCGGCGCGTCTCCCTTGAGAGGACGACTCGTTACCGACGAAGTGAGAAAATTCTGTACGTAAGCAGGTAGCAGCGCTACGCCGCCCGTCGACGCTATTAAGGACACTGCCATGACGACGTGGTCCACCTCGTGAGCCGGCGTGATATTGATTCCGGACCGCTTCAGGTAATTGTCAATCACCCCACGCAGCACAGGAGCCGTGTCCGACACGGTCACGAAGGTCTCGCCTACTAGATCCCCCGAACTAATGGCTTTGAGCGCAGCGAGACGGTGCTCACTAGGCAAGACCACCACCAAGGGCTCCTTGACGAGAAGGTGGAACGCCAAGTCTGGCATCCCATGTTCCCGTCGAAGAAAGGCCGCATCGATTTTTCCTTTCGAAAGGCCCTCCGCAAGCGGAGGCGAGTATTGACTCGATACCATCACGTCGATGTTAGGCAGTTCATCGCGCAAGATCTGTAAAGCTTCGGGCATCCACGTCAATTCATGTCCGGTCAGAAAGCCCATGACGAAGCATGGCTTGGTGGGATGAGCGACCCGGCGTGCAGCTTCGGCTGCCGCTTCAACTTGCGCTAGCACCGAGCGGGCGTGTTCGAGAAAGGCTCGGCCTGCCGGTGTCAGTTCGATGCCGCGAGCTGTGCGCGTCAGGAGTTGAGCGCCTACCTCCTCCTCAAGGTCTCGAATCTGCCGGCTCAACGAAGGTTGTGACGTGTGTAGTTTTCGCGCTGCCGCCACCGTTAGGCTTCCCGCCTCCGCAACCGCCACGAAATAGCGAAGATGTCGTAATTCCATTTCCGCTCCCATACTTGTGAAGCATCGCTCCCAGCTTAACAAAGCATGCTTCTGTCGCGCTACCAACAGCTAGATTCGCCATCTAAAGAGGTGATCTGAGTTACCCCAGAGCGTCTTGGCGGACTTCTTAGTCATGCTCAGGTTGCATGGGTCAAGATCAACGGAGGTAGTGCGATGAGTTCACCAGTTGTTTTGATTACCGGCGCGTTGACAGGAATCGGTCGCGCCACTGCAGTCATCTTCGCCAGAGAGGGCGCGCGCGTCGTTATCTCCGGCCGTCGCGATAAACAAGGACAGGAGTTAGTTGCGGAGCTACAAGCGCTCGGAGCAGAGGCCATTTTCGTCCGTACAGATGTCCGCAAGGATGAGGACGTGCGGAACCTTGTGGATCAAGCCGTCAGGCGCTTCGGACGCCTGGATATTGCAGTCAATAATGCCGGGACGGAAGGATTGGGGGGTCTCGTAACAGAACAGACTGCGGAGAGCTACGCGGATACGTTTGACACGAACGTACTTGGCGTGCTTTTAAGCATGAAGCACGAGCTGCGGGTGATGCTGCCACAGGGGATCGGAAGCATCGTCAATATCTCGTCGACCTATGGAAGTGTCGGCGCTGCTGGGGCGTCCGTTTATGTGGCCAGCAAACATGCGGTGGAGGGGCTGACAAAGTCCGCCGCACTGGAAGTCGCGGGGACTGGAGTTCGGGTAAACGTCATCGCTGTGGGCACTACGGATACGGGCATGCTCACACGCTTCACCAACACAGATGAGAATAAGGCGGCGCTCGTCTCGACAGTACCCCTCAAGCGTCTGGCAACACCGGAGGAGATCGCTCACGTGATCGCCTTTGTGGGTTCGGCAAACGCATCGTACATGACTGGCTCCTCTATCCCGGTGGATGGAGGAAAGCTGGCGCACTAATTCCAAGGCCGCCTCGAATGCGTGAGCTGCGGGATACGTCGTATTGTTTTAGAGGAGGTTAAACCGTATGAGAATGGACATTGTAGCTGGCGCAGCATTTCCCGATTATGAGCTGACCGACCACACGGGCAAACGTCGGAAGCTTTCCGATCTACAAGGGCCAGATCCCATGATCCTGGTGCTCAGCCGGGGAGGATTCTGCCCGAAGGATCGGCGCCAAGCCGAGGGTCTGGTCCAACTTCACCACGAGATGGAAGTCGGCTATTCCAGGCTCGTCACCATCAGTACCGACAACATGCTTCTGACGAATGAGTACCGCACCGGCGTCGGCGCTCATTGGACCTTTTTATCCGATCCGGGACGCAAGGTTCAGAAGGATCTCGACATCGCCGAGTACACGGATCCCGAGCACGATCCGATGATCCCGCATGTAATCGTCCTCGAACCTGGTCTCGTTATATTCAAGGTCTACAACGGCTACTGGTTTTTTGGCCGACCGACCGTCGAAGAGCTTCGGCAAGACTTGCGTGCGGTGTTGAAGAAATGCCGTCCCGACTGGGACATCACTAGTCCCGAACTGAAAGCCGCTTGGGAACAGGGTAAACGTGATCGCTTTTATCCCTATGGCAAGACCTACGGGCAGGTGTTTCGGGAGCAAGAGTAAATGGCGATAGGGCTCGCCTTGGAGTCTCAGAGTAGCCTTCGCGTTTGGGATATATAAACCGACGAAATGGCAGACACGCTGAGTGCGAATGTACCCCATGGGTATGGCACAGTTCTTTCAGAGTCATGGATGAAGATGGGGGAATCAGTTTTCGGAAAGACGGTAAATGCTTTAAAATGAACGTGACTCCTACTGTGGGCGTGTAGCTCAGTTGGGAGAGCACCTGCTTTGCAAGCAGGGGGTCGGGAGTTCGAATCTCCTCACGTCCACCAAATTTCTCTTTTGTTGCGATTGAGGTAATTGTCTCCTTGGGTTCGACTGCGAATCAGCCGGAAGTTCGGTGAACCAAAAATTGCAAATTCCCAGGATAGAAGCCCCAATTCTTTGGGAGGTCAACCCGTGGAAGAGGATTAGCTCCGTCGAGTGTGATACCTTGTCGTGCGGAATTTAAATCTCAGATCACAACTCCATGAGGTCATGCACAAAACATTTCTTCCGATTCAGGCGGTCGCTCGAAAACTCGAAATTCCAGAAAAATATTTTGAACAAGTCGGGCCCTATGGCGCGAAGGTGCGCCTGGAGCTCCTCGCCGATCCCGCGTACAAACTACGCGGGAAATTGATCCTCGTCACGGCGACAACTCCGACCGCTTCCGGCGAAGGCAAGACCGTCACTTCCATTGGCCTGACGCAGGGCCTTGCGCTGCTCGGAAAGAAAGTGGTCATCACTTCGCGGGAGCCTTCGCTCGGCCCGGTCTTCGGCATGAAAGGTGGCGCGGCCGGCGGCGGGCTTTCCCAAATCGAGCCGAGCGCGAAGGTCAACCTTCATTTTCACGGGGATTTTCACGCCATCTCTTCCGCGCACAATCTGCTCGCGGCGCTCGTCGACGCGCATCTTTTCCACGGCAACGATTTGCATCTCGATCCGGACCTAATTACCTGGCCGCGCGCGATAGACATGAACGATCGTGCGTTGCGAAGAATCGCCGTTTCGCTCGACAGCAAGAAAGACGGCGCCGGGCGGAAGACCGGATTCGTGATCACCGCCGCTTCGGAAATCATGGCCATAGTGGCGTTGGCGAAAGATCGGAAAGATCTGCGGCAGCGGCTGGAGTCGATCGTGGTCGGCGTAACGCGCGACGGGAAGCCCGTTCGTGCGCGCGATCTGCTGGCAACCGGCGGAATGATGGCGCTCCTCGCGGAAGCCATTCTTCCCAATCTTGTCCAGACAACCGACGGAACCCCCGCGTTCGTGCACGCCGGGCCGTTTGGCAATATCGCGCACGGAACGAGCAGCGTTATCTCCCAACAAATGGGACTGCGGCTTGCAGACTACGTTGTGAATGAAACGGGGTTTGCGGCTGACCTCGGATGTGAAAAATACATTGATATCGTGATGCAGCAGTCGGGCATCACGCCCGCTGCGGCGGTCCTTGTGACAACTGTGCAGAGCATCCGGAATCAAGGCGAAGGCGACCTCGAACGGGGCTTGCCGAACCTGGAGAGACACCTCGGCAACCTCAGAGGATTTGGAATCCCTACCATTGTGGCGATCAACCGCTTCCCCAAAGACACGGATGCGGACCTGAAGCGGCTGAGCGCCTATTGTGCCGAACGCGGAACACCCACGGCGCTATCCGAGGCCTTTACAAAAGGCGGTGCGGGAGCAAAAGAACTCGCCGAAAAGGTCGTTGACCTGATTGCCAAGAACCCCGCTCCGGTGGCGCGGCCGGCGTACAATTCGGACGAGTCGTTCGTAGAAAAAATTCAAAAAGTCGCGCGGAAGATTTACGGCACGGGTGATGTCAGTTTCAGCGATCAAGCCAAGGCAAAGCTGCAGCAGTTTTCCGATTGGGGTTACGCGAAGCTCCCGGTTTGCATCGCGAAGACGCAGTATTCCTTCACCGACGACCCGAAAGTCCTGGGCGCTCCGACGGGATGGGCTTTGCGCGTGACGGATGCGTCGCTCTCGGCCGGGGCAGGATTTGTCGTCGTAATTTCCGGGAACATAATGCTGATGCCTGGTCTCCCGAAGGTTTCGCGCACCGCATCGATTGACGTGGATGACTCCGGCGAAATCATCGGGGTCTGAGAAGGGCGCGCTCTACAAAAGTAGTTGCGATGAAGCCATTATTTCTTTTTTGGAGAAGAAGAACTGGGCGGGGCAACGGCGTCGAGGCCTTTCTCACGAATCTCGACAAACTGCCAACCAAATCGTCCCTTAATGCACAAATGGCCGTTTGTCACCGAGTGATCGAGCGGCGAAGTGACACGAACGATCTTGTTGTCTTGCGCGTGGACGGTTAGCGTGCAACCCACGCCGCAATAGGGGCAAATCGTGTCCGTGCGCGTTTGCCGGGATTCCTTCCACGTTCCCGCGTTGCGCATGTCGAATTCCGATTTGAACATGAGCGCGCCGGTGGGACACACTCCGATGCAATTTCCGCAATAGACACACGCGGATTCGGGAAGCGGAACGTCAAACTCCGCCGCGATGTGAGCGGAAAATCCGCGCCCCGCCACGCCGATGGCGAAGGTATTCTGCGCGTCGACCCCGCAGGCCTCGACGCACTTGTAGCACAGAATGCATTTCGCGTAATCGCGGACGTACAAATCATTGTCAATTTTCACCGGCAGCTTCGCGCGCGTTTCGGAGGGACCAAAGCGCCGTGGATCGGCGTCATACTCTTTCAAATACGCCTGTAGCGAGGGTGCAGTGGAAACGTCCACCGAGGACGCCAGGAACTCCAGGACGAGTCGCCGACCGAGGCGCACGCGCTCGGAATCCGTTTTGATTTTCATCCCCGATTCGACTTTTCGTGAACACGCGGGAACCAGGACGCGCGAGCCTTCGAGTTCCACGACGCAGACGCGGCAAACATTTACGGGAGTCAGATTTTCGAGAAAGCAGAGCGTTGGCGTATCGATGCCCAGTTGCCGTGTGGCGTCCAGAATCGTCGCCTCTTCCGGAACAGAAACGCGCTTTCCATCGACTTGAATCTCGATCTCGCGCCGCGCGGCAACCCGCGGCACAGCGGGCAGCGGTCCGCGTGGCACAGGGATCAAGGGCGCCGGTGCGTTGAGTGGTTCGCTCATGAAAAAAGATTCCAGCGGTTTACCGCAGAGAGCAGGGCGGTCGAGGCGGTTTGCCCAAGTCCGCAAATCGACGCGTCGCGCATGGCCTGCGCCATTTCCTGAAGCAGATGGAGTTCCTGCGCGTTCGAGCCCATTGGTTTTTGTCTTATGAGGCGTTCCAGCGCTTCTTTTTGTCGAGTGACACCGACGCGGCATGGCACGCACTGCCCGCAGGTTTCTTCGCGGAAGAATTCCGCGATGCGCAGCAGAATCCGTTTCAAGTCCGTGGCGTCGTCAAAGAGCATGATCACACCGGAGCCCAGCGTTGCACCAATCTCGCGCGTGCCCTCGAAGGTTAGCGGCGTGTCCAATTCCGTGGGAGAAACAAATGTTCCGGCCGCACCGCCGAGCAGGACGGCTTGCAGTTTGCCCGTGCCTCCTACGCCGCCGGCGAGATCGATGACGTCGCGAAGCGTCGCGCCAAAATCAACTTCGTAAACGCCCGGACGGCGAACGTGGCCCGAGACGCAGAACAATCGATGCCCGGCGGATTGTTCCGTGCCGATTCGTGAATACGCAGCGCCACCCTGGAGAATAATTTCCGGAATGTTGACCAGAGTTTCCACGTTGTTGACGACGGTAGGTTCGTGGAACAGACCTGCCTGCGTGGGAAATGGCGGCTTGTTGCGCGGCTCGCCGCGATAGCCTTCGATCGAGTTGAAGAGAGCCGTTTCCTCGCCGCAGATGTACGCTCCCGCTCCGCGGCGAACTTCCACATCGAATGAAAAGGAAGAACCTAGAATACGTTGCCCGAAAAATCCTTGGGCCCGCGCGGTTTTTATGGCGTGGCTCAAACGCTCCGCAGCCAGCGGATACTCTCCACGAATGTAGATAAAACCCTTCTCCGCGCCAACAGCCAATGCGGCTATCGTCATGCCTTCGAGAATCGCAAACGGATCGCCCTCCATCAGAACGCGATCTTTGAACGTGCCTGGCTCGGACTCGTCGGCATTGCAGACGACATAATGGGGACGGCCCGAGCCTCGCTGGAGCAAAAGAGCTTCCCATTTTTTCCCCGCGGGAAAAGCCGCGCCTCCCCGTCCTAAGAGGCGCGAGTCGATCACTTCGCGAACAATTGTTTCTGGACCCATCTCGATGGCGCGGCGCAACGCTTCGAATCCGCCCAGCCGGCGATAGTCGTCCAGGCTGGAGGGATTCATCTCGCCGATACGGCGAAGGAGGTGGAGCTGCGCGCTGCCGGTTTGAGGGACGGAAATTTTTGCGTCGAGAGTATCCGGTTCAGGCGGTACTCGCCCCGATTCTGCATCGCGTAACGCGGACTGAATCGAGGTCGAACTCGCCGGGGCGATCACGCGCTCCTGGAGAGATTCACCTGCAGCGGAAATCAGTGCGGCAGGTGCGCGTTCGCATAAACCCAAGCACGGACTGCGCAGCCAGGTCGCATTATCTTGCGCGGTGGAAGATCCTGCTGCACCAAGGTTCTTCTCAAGTTCTGCGCACAGCGCAGCGGCGCCGCGAGTTAGGCAGGCGATATCGTCGCAGACGTGCGCCACAATGGACGCGCGCGGCGAAAGAGAGAACATCGCGTAGAACGACGCCACCCCATGAATTTCTGCCGGCGGCAGATTCATGCGCAGGGCCACGTAGTTCAGCGCACCGGGACTAATCCATCCGGCGCGTGCCTGAATCGCATGCAGCACGGGAAGAAGCAAATCGCGGCGGGTTGTTGCATGGAACGAGGCGCGGCCGTCTACCTCGACACGCCGCTGGCCGCCGTCCCAACCGGATTCGGGCCGGCCAAGTACACCATCGACGGCCGCTTTCTCCGCGCTCGTCGCTTGATCTTCCGTTAGGTGCAGGTCCACTCAGCGCTCTTGGAACTTGTCAATTCGAATGGCAGTCGCTTTGAACTCGGCCGTGCCGGACTTGGGATCGACGGCATCGATCGTGAGGTCGTTGGTCGCCACTTGATCGTGAAAATGAAGCGTCAGAAAAGCAAGCCCCGGGCGGAGCCCAGGGTCAAAGCGGACCGGAGCCACCACCGAACCACGGCGCGAGCTGACGCGCACTTTCTCTCCTTCGCGGAGATTGTAGCGCGTGCCATCTTCGGGGGAAAGATCGAGCGCTTCGTCGCGGCGAAGCGGGGAAGAATAGCACGCGGTCTGAACTCCCGTGTTATAGGAATCGAGGCGGCGTCCGGTGGTGAGGCGGATCGGGTATTGCTCGTCCAAGTTATCGACGGGCGGTTCGAATTCCACGGCGCTGAACGGCGCGCGTGGGTCGAGCACGGGCCTCTGCCACAAGCGGCTGTGGAGATACATCTCTCCGGGATGGGATTCATCGTAGCAAGGCCACTGGATTCCGCCGAGTTTCTCGAGGCGTGCGTAACTCATGCCCGCGTGCATGGGGCTTAGCGATCGCAGCTCGTTCCAAATACGCTCGGCATGCGGCTCGCCCCAGTCGTGACCGAGCCGCCGCGCAAGTTCGAATAAAATTTCCACGTCATCACGCGTGCCGGAAGGAAGCGGCACCGCTCTGCGCACGCGTTGGACGCGGCGCTCGCTGCTCGTCACCGTGCCTTCGCTCTCGCACCAGCCCGCCGCTCCCGGAAGAACCACGTCCGCAAGCTCGGCCGTGTGCGTATAGAAAAGATCCTGGACTACGATGAATTTTAGCCCGCGCAGAAGTTTGAGTGCCCGGTGACGATCGGCTTCGGAGTCTGCCGGGTTTTCGCCCAAAACATATAGCGCAGTCAGTTCGCCGCGTTCCATGGCCTGCAGCATGTCGCTGACGTGCCAGCCCCGCTTGGGAGGGATCTTGCGGCCCCACGTTTTCTCGAACTTCCCGCGCAGGTCGTCGTTTTCCACGTGCTGGAAGCCTGGCAGGCGATCGGGAATCGCTCCCATGTCTCCGCCGCCCTGTACGTTGTTCTGTCCACGCAGGGGATTGATGCCGCTGCCGTAGCGGCCGACGTGGCCGGTGAGGAGCGCAAGGTTGATGAGCGCAACGACGTTGTCAACCGCGTTGTGATGCTCGGTGATGCCCAGCGTCCAGCACAGCTCGGCTCGCGGCGCTTTTGCGTAGGCGTGGGCCGCCTGACGAATCACTTCGGCGGGGACACCCGTTTCGCGCGCGGCGCGTTTGAGTGCGTACTTCTCAACGCACGCCTTGTATTCCTCAAATCCGCTCGTCGCATTCTCAACAAACTCCTTGTTTGCGAGGCCCGCGGCAATGATTTCGCGGCCCATCGCGTTGGCCAGCGAAATGTCCGAGCCCACATCCAGGCCCATCCACACATCGGCCCATTGCGCGGAGCTGGTGCGGCGCGGATCAACCACGAAGAGCTTTGCTCCGTGACGCACGCCTTTCAGTACGTGATGGAAAAAGATGGGATGAGTTTCGCGCGCGTTCGAACCCCAAAGAAGAATGACGTTGGTCTCTTCCACTTCGCGGTAGGAGCTGGTGCCGCCTCCCGCGCCGAAGACCGCCGCCAGACCGGCGACGCTCGGGGCGTGTCAAGTCCGGTTGCAACTATCGATGTTGTTGCTACCGACGACCGAGCGGACGAATTTTTGTGCGATGTAGTTAAGCTCGTTGGTGGTCTTCGAGCAGCTGAACATGCCGAAGGTGCGAGGTCCGTGCTGGGCGACTTCGCGGCGGATTCCCTCCGCGACGCGGTCGAGGGCTTCTTCCCAGGTTGCCGGGCGATGCTTTCCGTTTTCGCGAATTAAGGGAGTGGTGAGCCGCTGGCTTGGAGTATGTCCCATGGTTTCACCTCGCCTGGACCTGCAAGCCGATACTGACATTGGCACTGCATCGCGGCTGGTGCAGTGCCAAATGCCCTTCAAGCTTGCACACGAATGTTAACGCCGATTGAGGGCTCATGCCAGTGAGCGCCGGATATATGTCCTGCGGGGGGTGCGCGTTCGAGCGTGAGTACGGCGTGCACTAGCGAAAAAAGCAGAGGTCCAGAGTTTTTTCATTGCGTTAGGCTAAAGAGGACTTGTGCTTCTGGCCGGATTCGTAGAATCTTTGAATAGTGATCGGGTCGAGGCCAGTTTCGGAGGGTGAAATGCGGAGACTCGGCTATCTTGTGGTTTTCTGCGTGACATTTGCGTCCTCTTTGGCGACTTTCCCTGCTAGCCCGCAGCCTCGCGCCGGTTCCCAGCAAAACTTTACCAGTCCATTGCCTACCGGAGTTCGCTTGGATCCCGTTGGCGATTTTATCGGCCTCGGGAGCATGCCGATGGGGATGGCACTCGCGCCCGAAAAAGACAAGGTCATCGTCGTTTTGAGCGGGTGGCGGGAACAAGGAATTCAAGTCATCGATCTGAAGTCCATGAGCGTCACCCAAACTCTCCCGCAAGAAGCCGCATTCTATGGCGTAGCGTTTTCGCAGGATGGGCGGACGATATACGCCTCGGGCGGCAACGACGATTCTATCTATTGCTACCGGTGGAGCCATGGCGCCGCCACTTTCGAACGAAAAATCGTGCTGGGAAAGCAGAAACCTGACAAAACGGGCTCGCGATATCCAGCGGGTATTGCGGCATCCAGGAATGGGAAATTTCTGTATGTTGCGGAGAATGTCGGCGACACACTGGCTGTGGTCAATCTCGAAACATCCGAGGTTGTGCAGCGGATTCCTATCGACCACTACCCATATGCGGTGGAACCGGCTTCGAATGGCAAAGTCTATGTTTCTGCGTGGGGTGGAAACACGGTTTCGGTGCTAGGCATGCGCTCCGATGGAACGTTGTTCTTCGAGCGTCGGATTGCCGTGGGCCGGCATCCATCCGCGCTCCTCACGAACAGGACGGGTTCGAGATTGTTTGCTGCGCTCGGGGGAACCGACCAGATCGCTGTCATCGACACTCAGAAAAGCAAAGTATTGCGATATCTGAGTGACGCCGCTCCGGGAGGGCCGGCTGAGGGAAGCACGCCGAATGCGCTGGCGTTGTCCCGCGACGAGACAAACTTGTTTGTCGCTGAAGCGGACAACAACGCGGTTGCTGTTTTCGACGTTTCCGCCGAAACGCCAAGCAGCCAGCGAGCGCCGCACCAATTTCTCAAAGGACGCATACCTACCGATTGGTATCCCACGGCGGTCATGGACACGGGAACACAGTTGCTGGTGCTTAACGGAAAAGGGCACGGTTCGCGACCCAATCCCGACGGTCCCATCCCGGGAGAAAGTACCAAAAGACCCTTGGGATACGACCTTGGACAACTGAACGGCACCCTGCGAATTCTGCCGGACGCATTGGCTCAAACAGAACTAGTGAGTCTATCGAAACGCGTTGCGGCGGCGAACGGTTGGGGGCAGCAGCGGCCGGCAAGGCGGTACCCGGCGTTCCATCATGTGATTTACATCATCAAAGAGAATCGCACTTACGACCAGGTATTCGGCGATCTGAAAGAAGGAGACGGTGATCCAAGTCTGGTGTTTTTCGGACAGCAGATATCGCCGAACCATCACGCTCTGGCGCTACGCTTTGGCTTGTTCGACCGATTCTTCACCAACGCGGAGGTTAGTTCCCAAGGCCACATTTGGTCGACGGCCGCCTACGTAACGGACTTCGGTGAAAAAACCATTCCTTCGGCCTACTCTGATAGGCGTGCAGGAGTTGACGGGGAAGAGATTGACGAACCGAATGACGGATTCCTCTGGACACTTGCCGCGAAGAAAGGCGTTTCCTTTCGAGACTACGGAGAAATGGTCGCCGTTCCCGAAGGTTGGCCGGTCACGCAGCGAGAGCTCGGCTCGGACGTCAGCCCCTCGTATCCGCCTTTTGACTTGAAGGTCCCCGATCAAGTCCGCGCAGATGCTTGGATCGCGGAGTTCGAACAATTTGTCAAAGACCGCAATTTGCCGCAGCTCGAAATTTTGCATTTACCCAGCGACCATACGGCAGGAGGGCGCGCAGGGTTTCGCACGCCGCGTGCCTTCATGGCGGACAATGATCTGGCACTCGGCCGCATCGTCGAGACGCTTTCCAAGTCGCCCTATTGGCCGGACACCGTGATGTTCGTCCTCGAGGATGACTCACAGGCGGGTCCCGATCACGTAGACTCCCACCGCTCGCCCCTGCTGGTGCTGTCTGCTTACAATCGGCCTGGGATGATTCACAGATTTGCAAACACCACCGACGTGGTGGCTGCAATCGAAGACATCCTGGGATTGGATCGTATGTCGAAGTTTGATTATTTCAGCCGCTCCCTTGCGGACATATTTTCCGAAAAACCCGACCCCTCTCCGTACACGGCAGTCGTTCCTCAGGTGGACATGGACGAACGGAACCCCGCGAAATCCTCCGCGGCAGCAATGTCGGAGGGGCTGGATTTCAGCGCGCCCGATCGCGTCAATGACGCTGTGTTTAACCGCATCCTGTGGCTCATGTTGAAGGGCAACGATTCGTCTCCAGCCTTGCATACCCAATCGCCGCTGCACGAGCTGGAACTCAGTCGGTAAGGAGCGTACTAGGGAGAAATTTCCGTTTTCCTGGAAAATGATGTTCATCGGCCTGGTCATACGCATCTTTTCTGTGCCGGACTTCCCATTTCGCTCCTGGTGGGGCGATTCGTTGACACTTTCGCGCGCGGTTCGCTAGACTAAATGACGCGGTTGATCGGAGCGTTCCTGCCTAAACCGTTCCCCGGTAGCTCAACGGTAGAGCATTCGGCTGTTAACCGAAGGGTTGCTAGTTCGAATCTAGCCCGGGGAGCCATTCTTCATTTTTTTGCACGCCGGAAAATCAAGTCGAGTTGCTTTTTGTATGTCGGTTGAATACGTGCGACGCCCACTGGGGGCTGATCCCCTCCGTTGAAAGAGATCGAGCGCTCTTGTACGGAATTTGCACGCGGGGTTAAGAAGCTCTTCGCATTGAGCCGAATCAGCGGAATGCAAAGGGGCTGATCTTGCGTTGAGTGGAGCCGGGAGCAGTATATTGGGTGCACTGCTGGGCGCTTGCGTCAAACGGGAGTCAGGTCGTTTGGAGGGAAACGCTATGAACATAAGATACAAATTCCGGGTGGCTGTCGCATTGATTGGCATTTTCCTGCCGGCGTCCTTTCCGTCGACGGCAAGCGCCGAGTCTGGCGCGAGCGCTATCGCGTCCCGGACGGCGGAGGCAGACGGGATAAAGCTTCACTACCTTAGCTCCGGCCGCGGCCCGGCGGTGATCCTGTTGCACGGCTATACACAGACATCACGGATGTGGAAGCCGATCATCCCGCTTCTCGCCGAGAAATTTACAGTGATTGCACCCGACCTGCCCGGGATTGGTGACTCGGAGATCCCCGCCGGCGGCCTGGACATGAAGACCGCGGCGATTCGTATACACGCGCTTGCGAGGTCGCTAGGAGTCGAAAAAGCGAGAGTGGTTGGTCATGACATTGGCTTGATGGTCGCTTATGCGTATGCGGCACAGTTCCCGGCGGAAACGGAAAAGCTCGTGGTGATGGATGCCTTTCTCCCAGGCGTTGCCGGATGGGAGGATGAGTATAACAACCCAGGTATCTGGCACTTCCGCTTCAATGGACCGACTCCGGAAGCACTGGTACGAGGACGTGAGCGAGCCTATTTTGAACACTTCTGGAACAATTTCGCTGCGAACAAGGACCACTCCCTCCCGGAAACCGATCGCGCAGCTTATGCGGCGGCGTATGCGCGACCAGGAAGAATGCGGGCGGGTTGGGCCTATTTTGTTTCCTTTCAGGAGGCAGCCAAAGATTTTGCGGAGCTTTCTCGGACCAAGTTGACCATGCCGGTCCTGGCGATCGGCGGCGAGAAGGCAAATGGAGCCCTGTTGGGACAGCAAATGAAGATTGTGGCTTTGGACGCGACGATGATCGTGCTCAAAGATTGCGGGCATTGGGTGCTGGAAGAACGGCCGAAAGAAACGACTGATGCGCTGATGAAATTTCTGTGACTGAACGACTCGCGACACAAAAATATCTCGCGACGCCTTTTTGGCAGCAGATCCGCGGAAGCTCATGCTGGCCCCTATAGGTTAGCCGCTGCGCCGCCCATCGAGGCATGGCGGGCACGCTCGAAGGTGACCATTTCCTCCAAAATGACATCGAGATTGCGCGTAATGCGCCAATTGGGGTAGTGAGTCTTGAATTTGCCAAGGTTCGAGATGTAACAGATGTGGTCGCCTTGGCGGGCTTCGTCGACATAGCGCCAATTGAGTTTGCGGTCCGTTAACCGCTCGATGCGGCCGATGGCTTCGAGCACGGAGACGCTGTTGGCGCGGCCGCCGCCCATGTTGTAAACCTCGCCGGGGCGGGGGTTGGCGGCGAACGCTTCGATTGCAGTGACGACGTCGTGGCTGTGAATGTTGTCGCGGACTTGCTTACCTTTGTAGCCAAAGACGGTATACGGACCGCCGGTAAGGGTTTGCTTGACGAGATAGGAGAGAAAACCATGGAGCTCGACGCCGGAATGCGAAGGCCCGGTGAGGCAGCCTCCACGGAATACGCCAACATTCATATTGAAATAGCGGCCATATTCCTGCGCCATGAGGTCCGCCGCGGCCTTTGACGCGCCAAAAAGCGAGTGGAGAGTGCGGTCGATGCGGCACGTTTCGTCGATGCCCTCATAATCTTCCGGACGGGAATAGTCATAGCGCGTGTCGAGTTCCTTGAGGGAAATTTCGTTGGGCGCGTCCCCGTAAACCTTGTTGGTGCTCAGAAAAACGAACACGGCTTCGGGATAATGTTGGCGCGTGGCTTCGAGGAGATTGAGGGTGCCGAGAGCGTTCACCTCGAAGTCGAGAATGGGGATATCGCGCGCCTTGTCGTGAGAAGGTTGCGCGGCGCAATGGACAATCAGGCCGAAGCGGCGCGTTCGGAATAGCTCTTCGATACCCGCACGGTCGCGAATGTCAAGGTCGGCGTGAGTAAAATTCTTAGTGACGCTTTTGAGCCGCTCGAGATTCCACCGTGTGTCGCCGACGGGACCGAAAAAGAGCTGGCGCATGTTGTTATCCACGCCAACGATCTTGTGCCCCTGCCGGTCAAAGTGCTCGACGGTCTCCGAGCCGATAAGGCCGCTGCTTCCGGTAACGAGGATGGACGTCGGCTTCACGTTAGTGTTCCCACGCGGGGGTGCCGAGTTGCTCGACTCCGCCAAGTTCCATCCGCGCGGTACGTTGCGCTTCCTCTGGCGACATGCCCGCGCGAATGATTTCCACTATCAGCAGTTTGAGGTGGGCATGAACCTCCTGGTCGAGGTCTACGTCCACGCGACGAGATAAAAAGAGATTTCGCAGGAAACTTCGCGCTTTCACAAAGAGGGGCATGGTGAACTCCTCAAGAATCGAAACGACGAGAAGACAAATTCTATTCGTAACGCAAGGCGACCATGGGGTCGACTTTCGTGGCCTGCCGCGCCGGAACGAAACAAGCCAGGAGCGCCGTCCCAACGAGGAGCAATGTCACACCGCCGAAAGTCAGCGGATCGGTGGGCGTGACGCCAAAGAGCAGCGACTCCACGGTGCGCGCCAGGGCCAGCGAACCGGCGATCCCAATCGCCACGCCGATGAATATCGTGCGCAATCCCTGGCCCAATATCATCCTTAGAACGTCGCCAGAGCCCGCGCCGAGAGCGACGCGCACGCCAATCTCGCGCGTGCGGCGGCTGACCGAATAGGCCATCACGCCAAAAACCCCTGTTGTTGCGAGCAGCAGCGCGACGATTCCGAAGAATCCGATGAGAATGACATTGAATCTCCGCGAGCCCAATGAGGCGGAGTAGACTTGCGAAAACGTCCGGAACCTCGCCGGAATCTCCGGGTTAAGGTCCTGCAGGATTCCTCGCGCCGCCGAACTGACCAAGCGAGTATCGGCATCGCTCAGCATCGTCAAGGTGATCGCCTCGCGCCGCGGCCGCTGGAACAAATTCACGTAAACGGTTGGAGTCGGCGGCACATCGAGGCCGTCTTCGTGAATGTCGCCGACGATCCCGACGATGGTCAGCAAGCGCATGTCGCCATCCATGTTTCCAAACTCGATGGTGCGGCCGATGGGGTCCTGATTTGGCCACCGGCCGCGGGCCAGCGATTCGCTGATCACGGCAACGTGCGGAGAATTTTCGGCGTCACGCTCGTCGAAGATTCGTCCTCGAATCAGCGGAATTCCGAGAACCTGGAAATATCCGTCCGTGGCGACGCAGTAGTCCGCAATGCCCAAGCGTTCTTTCTGCTGAAACATCGCAAGAAGAGCATCGATGTTCTTGGGCATCTCGTTCTGCGCCACCAGTAGAAACCCGCCGTCGGGAAGCCCGCCATCCATTGGCAGGCCGCTGGTGGCGCCAACCTTGCGCACGCCCGGGATTTGTTTGAGCCGGTCAATCAGGTTTGCAAAGAAGATGGCCTGACCAGCCTGTGCTTTGGGATCGTCCACCTGCGGAAGAGAGACGTCCATGGTGACAATTTTGTCCACGCGGAACCCGGGATTCACTTCGAGAACTTTGATCAGGCTGCGCCCAAGCAATCCCGCTCCGACCACGAGAACCAATGTAATGGCCATCTGCGCTGCCACGATCACCCGGCCAACGCGCTGGCTTCCTTGCGAACCCGCTTGCCCGCGCCCGCCCTCCACGAGGCCCTTGCGCGGGTCCCCGGAAGTCGCGCGCGCGGCGGTGAAGGTTCCGAGGCCTGCGGCGACCGCGGTGGAAAGGAGGAACGCGAACACAAATACAGGAATACTGATTGAGACGCTGTCCAGCCGCGGAAGATTTTCCGGCGCCAGCGCAACTAATCCCGCCACGCCCCAGAATGCTCCCAGTACGCCAAGGCCGCCGCCGGCCAGCGAAAGCAGGAATGCCTCGGTGAGGAATTGGCGGATCAACCGTCCACGCGCCGCACCGAGCGCACTGCGAATGGCGATCTCGCGTTCTCTCACCGATGCTTGGGCGAGCAGCAAATTCGCCACGTTCGCACACGCCACCAGCAGCAGAAATCCCACCGCGCCGAGCAGAACCAGAAGCGGGGGGCGAACTTTGCCCGTGATCGAGTCCTGTAGCGGGACGACCATTCCATCCTTGATGAGATAATCGCCTTGCTCGCTCGAGGTATCGTGAATGCGACGGGCTATCGCGCTGATGTCGCGATTCGCTTGCTCGAGAGTCACACCATCGCGGAGGCGCCCGACTGCAGAGTAGTTGTGCGCCGTCCTGCTTGAGTTCTCGCCGTTCAAATCGACCGGCAGCCAGAGATCCGCATCTGCGGGGAAACGAAATCCTGCGGGGAGCACGCCAATAACGGAGAAGACGGCGCCCTCAATCTTCAGGTGTGACTGCGAGAGATCCTGAGGCGATCCGAGATCCCGCGTCCAGCATCCATAGCTGACAAGGGCGGTGGGGCCGGCGCCTTTTTTCGCGTCGCCGGCGTTGAAATCGCGCCCGAGGATTGGCTGAATGCCGAAAATCTTGAGAAAACCGGGCGAGACGTGCGCGACCGTCGTGCGCGTCGGCTGCGAAGCTCCCGAAACGGACACGACGTAGTCATTGTATTTCGCAATCGTCTGGAAGCTGCGGTTTTGATCGCGAAAGTCGTCGAAGTTGGGGTCCGCAAGGCGCGTAGGCCTGCCCTCCGGGGTGACCTCGAAGACGGCCATGATGCGGTTCGAATCGGCGTACGGGAGCGGACGCAAAAGCACGCCGTAAACAACGCTGAAAATTGCCGAGGCCGCGCCGATACCGAGAGCTAGGGTGAGGATGGCGACGGCGGTGAAGCCGGGATTTTTGCGGAGTTGGCGGATACTGTAGCGGCAATCAGAGATCACAGAGTGGAGCCAATCGCCCTTGCGTTCCTCGCGAACCTGCTCTTTCACTTGTTCGATACCTCCAAGTTCGATCCGCGCGGCGCGTTGCGCTTCCTTGGGCGGCATGCCAGCGCGTATGTTTTCCGCTATCAGCAGTTCGAGGTGGGCATGGACCTCCTGGTCGAGGTCTAGCTCCACACGACGGGACAAAAAGAGATTTCGCAGGAAACTTCGGATTTTTACGGGGAGCGGCATGCCCAGCACCTCTCTACGATGCTTCCAAAGCTTGAGCGATCGCCCAGGAAATGCGGCCCCATCGCTTGGATTCCACGTCGAGTTGCTTCCGTCCAGGCTTGGTCAAGCGGTAGTATTTGGCGCGGCGGTTGTTCTCGGAGTCTCCCCAAAAAGAGGAAATCCAACCTTCTTCTTCCATTCGGTGCAGGGCGGGAAAGAGCGAGCCTGGCTTGACAACAAAAGTGCCGCCGGTAATTTGCTGGATCCTGCGCGAGATTCCCAATCCGTGCTTCTCGCCGGCGATCAGCGATTTCAAGATCAACAGGTCGAGAGTCCCCTGCAAAAGGCTTGTGGGTTCAGGGCTCAATCGATGCTTCCTATCGGTTCTCTATAGGGACAATACAGATCTACGTATAGAGTGTCAATAGGAAACGAGCCTGCCAGTGGCCCGGTGGCATGATTTATCGGGGGCTAACCATGGATGCATCGGTGAAATCCATACCGTCAGCAGGGTGATTGCGCAGGCGTGCAGCAGATAGACTCCATACGCTACCTTGCCGAGGGACTTCAACACGTCCACTCGCAGGATCCGGCTTATTAAACTCGACCGCTGGGTGAGAGCATAGACAAGGCAGAGCGCATAGAGAAGTGCCACCCAGGAGTAGCCGAAAGTTTGCATTAGGCGACTATCAGGTGAGGAAGCCAAGTGTAATAACACAGTGCAACCCAGGAATAGAACGAAAAGCGCTCTCCGGATGAGACGACCATTTTGGTCGATCCAAGTGCGGTAGGTCATGGTCCGCATCGCAATCGCTGCTAACACCCCGAGAAGCAAGGCATCGGCTCGGCAAGGCATCAATACATAAGCCAACATCCAATTGCCTGGCCAGCAAAGGCAAAATAAGGTGCGAATGACCGGGGCCGCGATAACCGCAGCGAGAAGCACTTTCTGAAGACATCTAGGTCCAAGCATCCAGATCAAGAACGGTAAGGTGATGTAAAACTGCTCTTCAATGGCCAAGGACCAAGTTCCGCCTAAGCCCCACGTTCCGAAAGTGTTCTGCGCCGCCATCCAGAAGTTCTGCACAAAGAACATATATGAGAACCAGGGAAGTCGTCCCTGGAGCATCCAACTGAGCTGCGGTAAGTTTTCCCGCTCGAGGATGACGGTTTGGAGGTAGCAGGCAAAAACGACCAGCGCGTATAGCGGCAAGATTCGATAAGACCGCCGAATATAAAAAGTTCTGAAGTAGTTTGACGATCCACGCGCGTCCAGCAAGATTCCACCAATCAGGAAGCCGGACAGCACAAAAAAGAGGTCTACACCAGTCCATCCCATTCTCAATGGCGCCAGAACGTGCCACGCCAGTCCTCCGGGAGTGACAACAGCAGGTACATAGAGGAAGTGGAACACGAGAACCAATGCGATGGCCACACCTCGAATGCCATCCAATTCCGGAATGTGAGCGTTCTCTTTGCTGTTTTCTGCGAAACTCATTCTAATCCATCCAGTGGCGGCGTTGGGTGCGGCGCAACGCCGTGGGTACCGCATCTTTATTAAGGCCTATGGCGCGTCGCAGAGGGCGCGTGGCGTCTAGAACCGGGTGCCAGACACGGGTACGCACAAAACCCCGTACCGCGCGGGATACGTCACGCCACCGGCGCTTTACCGGCACAAGCCGGCGGAAACGGTTGGGGCGGAGACTCGTGCTGGTGAGGCGGAAGGCAGCGTCTTCGATGGTTTGCGCACGGCCTGAACCGCAGGCAAGCTTGTTGTTGCGCCGCGCTTCCTCATCATGCCAGACGCCTTCCATGCCCTCGGGGTGGTAAGCGTAGTCATGATTCTGGTGGACCGCGCAAACCGCCTCGGAGACGTCGACAACGGCGACACCCGATGCGCCAGCTTTCCAGACCAGCCAATGATCCCACCCAACGCGGCCGATCACGAGCGGAGGAATCTCTGTGTAGAGGCCGCGCGGAAACGCGAAGTAATCGATATTGTGAAAGAAGCGCTGGCAGCCTTCGGCGCGGGCCCGTGCAATGATCTCCGCCTGCCAAGAAGGCCGTGAAAAATCGAGGAGCTGGGTAATATCGGTATCCCACCGGCGGCCAACCATAAGGAAGGAGGACCGCCATTCGAGCAGGCGAGTGAGCGCCAGGAAGAAATCCGCCGTCAGGATGATGTCGCAGTTCACGTAGCAGAGAAGATCGTAGTGGGCAAGCTCCTGAGCCCGGGCAAAAATGAAGTCGAGCCTCTTGGTGCCACGGTCGCTGCGCAGCACTTGGGGTTCGTGCCGCAACGCCAACTCCCTGCAAACGTCCGCCGTGCCCTCGTCATCCCCGAAGAGGATCACTTCCGCGTCGGGATGGAGCAGCTTCCAGCTCTTCAGAGCATTGTGCTGGATGACGTCAATATGCCCGCGGAAAGGTTTCGGCGTTGAGAATAGCGTGAGCATCAGCGGTTCCCGCCAGTGACATTCGGCCGTGTCGACGTCTTGCGCAGCACGAAGCATCCAAGAGCATACGAGCAGCCGTGCGGATTCGTAGCATCCTGCCGCGGCGGATAGCCCAGGGCTTTTTCACGGCTCGCGGAAACCCATCTGTTGTCACTGCCCTTGCACCAATACTCTTCCTTCTGAAGCTGAAACGGCGCCAGCAGTCGCGGAAGACGTTCCATGCCGTAAACGCGGCACCAGGGCGCCATTACGGTATCTAGTCCGCAAGGCACAGTCATCAGGAGGAGTCCTCGGGGTTTCAACACCTGTGCCAAGCGATTCATCACTTCGATGTCACCGTCGCTCCGCTCCGCCGTGATTCCATAGCGTCCTGCGATGCCAACATGCTCGACTGAGGAGCAATTGATGACCAGATCAAAATGACTCTTAGGAAGCGCGAGTTCGAGGAAATCACCGAGACGGAACTCCACGTTAGGATGCTGCCATAGAAAATATTGGTTCTGGAGATCACAGGCGAGCACGTGAAAACCTTTTCGCGCCGCTAACAGGCTCATGTAGCCAGCTTCGCAGCCAAATTCAATTGCCTCGCCAGGTCCGTCGGGCATCTCCCGGCCCAAGAAAGACCACTCGACGTGCCGCTCCCCGTCTATGTTTGCAATCGCGGGCGGCGGTGGAAATAGCTCGCGCTTTACCTTTTTCAACGGCGCATGCAGCCATTCCGGCATAGGTAACGAAAATGTGAGGCGCACTGTCCGCATGGAGAGCTCTATTCCCCTCCTAACTTCTTCAGAATTTCTTGTTCACGCTCGGCGGGAAGTGCAACAAGATTTGCGTCGTAGGATTCCCACTCGGACGAAATCGATTCAAGTGCTCCGTCCTCACTCAGGGTAAACCAGCGATAATTCAACCGCGCCAGACTCTGCACGATCTCACGCGCCGCATAGCCCCATGGCGCGGTGCGAATATCGTAGACCTCAGCCAGGATGACAGGCCGGAAAGAGCCCTGCAACAAAGAGGAAGCTCCCCTGAGCACGTCGAGCTCTCCTCCTTCGACGTCCAGCTTGATGAAATCCACCCGCCCAACATGCAACGGGGCGAGCAAGTCGTCGAGCCGACGTACCTCAATACGAACCGGATGAGTTGGGCCACTTACGGCAGGGGGACGCAGACTGTTGCACCAATCTTCCGCACCACCCACCAGAAATAAATTGCTCTCACCTTCCCTACTACCCAGTGCGAAAGACTCTACGCGGACATTCTTGCATGAGTTGAGACGAAGGTGCCTTTCGAGCCTCTTGCGTTCACGCGGGGAGGGCTCGAAGGCGATTACCCTCCCTTCTAGTCCTACTCGCTTCGACGACAGTAGCGTGTGAAGCCCGTGATGCGCGCCTACATCTAGGACCGTCATTCCTGGCTGTAGCATCTTCTCCATAAACCTCAGTTCAGCACTTTCAAAACCGTGGCTCATGAGCTCGCTATCGAGCGTGCTTCTTTCCGCCACCCACCACGCCCCGAAGGGCAAACGCAGAGGAATGGGGAGTTTCGGGAAAACGCGTCGAGTCTGGTTCGCGACGGCCAAGTACTTCACGCGGGCAGGCTTCGTGAAAAACTTCCTTATACGGCGTAGCAGCACCGTCGAACCTGTATTATCTTTCGTCCAGGGATCGCGCGATGCCTCCGGCTCGGGGAAAAGAACAAATCCGGGCAGTTCAATCGGGGCGTGTAATGCCAATAACACCGCCCGCCGGCGAGTATGCTCGATCGTTTCGCGGAAGTCATCGTGATCGGGAAGGGCCGGAATTCTATAAACAGCGGGAAAACCCGAGCGGTACAGCATCTTCACCAGGCAGCCTTCGCTGGCGTAAAAGGCCATGTCCGTGAGGCTCTGATCCTCTAGTGAAGCTTCCTCACGAAGCAGCGTCCAGGGCTTCTCGTCGGGGAGGCACATGCTCTCCAGAAGTAGGGCCTTGCGTGATAGTAAACCCAGGTGCCGGATTGCCAGGAACGGGTTTTCCAGGTGATAGAGAAGACCGAAGCAGAGGACCAAGTCAAACTGCCCTAGTCGAAGAATATCCGCCGCTTGGATATCGCCTTGCTCGAACCGGATATGTGGAAATCGGCGACGTGCCTCTTCGACGTTTTCGAGGCGGCCGTCAAACGCGCAGGCATCGAGACCGCATTCCCTCAGGATTTGCGAAAAAAAACCCAAGCCGCAGCCTGCGTCGAGAGACGTTGAGAGCCCCAATGCAGGTTTCAGTTTCGCGATGACACTGCGAATGGTCACGCCCCGGGCTTGAATAAGCCGAACATAATGGCTCTGGTCAAATACCGATTGTCTTTGTGTGACGATCTTCACTCTGTCTTCGCACCGAAAATTCACACGGAAGATTCAGCACACCCGCCCATTCATCGCGTGTGTCCTGGAAACTCTCTGTGGCGATGATGAATTCGGGAATGGATTCCCAGTGGTCCACGCGCCCCGTATCATCCCACAAGGTCAATGCCCAGAAGTAAGGTCCAGGCTTTAGAGGCACCGTTGGGAATGTATACGACAACGCGTGCTCACCCGTTTCCAATTGAAGATCGCTTACGCTGCGAGCCCACATCAATTGGCGATCGGCATTGAACAGCGCAATGCCATGAGACCCATGGCGAATGGGCTCGTTCACTTCCAGATAAAAACGAATGGATACGCCGTTGGGAGATGTGAGAGTGTGCAAGTTCGTCCCAATGGGCTCAGCGATCTCCCAACGAACAAAGCGAGCCTTCGACAATGTGCCGACAGCCTGGTTCGTCGATGAGCTATCACCCGAACTCATCGCGGATTCGTAAGCACTTACGACTTCGTGAGTAGGACCGCTCTTCCGCAGTTCACCGCCGTCGATCCAGATGACGCGCTGGCAGAGGCGGCGGATTTGATTGAGTTGGTGACTGACGAGGACGACGGTACGCCCAGCGCGGGCGACGTCGCCCATCTTGCCGAGGCATTTTTTCTGGAAATTGATGTCGCCGACGGCGAGGACTTCGTCAACGAGGAGGATTTCCGGCTCGAGGTGCGCGGCGACGGCAAAGGCCAGGCGGACGTACATTCCCGAAGAATAGTGCTTGACCTGCGTGTCGATGAATTTTTCGAGCTCGGCAAAAGCCACGATCTCGTCGAATTTCCGCTCGATCTCGCGTTTGCTCATCCCGAGGATCGCGCCGGAGAGAAAAGTGTTTTCGCGGCCGGTCAGCTCGGGATGAAATCCGGTTCCGACTTCGAGCAAACTGCCGACGCGTCCGCGAATTTCCGCCCATCCGGTGGTGGGCCGCGTGATGCGCGACAGAATCTTCAGCAGGGTGGTCTTGCCCGCGCCGTTGCGGCCGATGAGACCCAAGACTTCTCCTTCACGCACTTCGAGCGAGACGTCTTTGAGGGCCCAGAAGGATTCCTGGCCGTTGCCGCGAAAAACGGAAAACGGAGAACGGATAAAGTTCTCAATGGCGTGGCGCAGCCCGGTTTCGTCGTGGAGGCCGCGGCGATAGCGTTTGCCGAGGGATTCCCCATGAATGACGGTGGTGGTCATTGGCTGCTCGAATCTCTTTCAGCGCGCAAAAGGCGAGGTGCGCCGCCCAGCCAAAATTGGCTGTGCCACCTAGCCGCCTCTACCCTAGACACGGTCGGCAACGGTGCCCTCCATGCGCTGGAAAAATAACAAGCCGCCGAGGAGTACGGTAGCGACCATGCCCGCCGACGCCAACAGCACCGGCCCGGGCGGCTGTCCGTGGCCGGTCAACGCCCAACGGAAACCGTCGATTACACCGGCCATGGGGTTCAAGCCATACAACCAGCGCCAACGCTCGGGAACAAGCGAACTGGGATAGGCCACCGGCGACGCAAACATCCAGAATTGCGCGACGAAAGGCATGACGTGGCGCACATCGCGATACAAGGCGTTTAGCGCGGACATCCACAATCCCACGCCCAGCGCCGTCAAGATCGCGAGGAGCAGGAACACCGGCAGCCAGAGAGCGGCGAGCCCCGGATGGATGCCGAAAACCAGCGTGACGCACACCAGAACGAGAAATCCAATCGCAAAATCCACCAGGCCGGAGAGCACGGCGGAAATCGGAAGAACCAGGCGGGGAAAATAGACCTTGGTGATGACGCGCTGATTCTCCACCACCACGTTGGTAGCGCTCTGCAAGGAATAGGAGAAATACATCCACGGGACGAGCGCGGCGAAATAGAAAACCGGGTAAGGCAAGCCTTGCGAAGGAAGCTTGGCGAGCTTGCCAAAGAAGAGCGTGAAGACGGCCATGGTGAGGAGGGGTTGCAGGATTACCCAAGCAACGCCGACAAGCGTTTGCTTGTAGCGGACCTTGACGTCGCGCCAAACGAAAAAATAGAGCAGCTCGCGGTATTCCCAGACTTCGCGGAGACGCACCTCGAACCAGCCATGCGGCGGCTCGATGCGGAGGGTTATAGGCGCCGCACAGAGCGGCGCAATGGCCCGCGGAGGTGCTGTGAGAGAAGCCATCTGACGTTCCTAAAAACTTGCGAGGAGATAGACCCTGGTTAAGCGTATCAGAGTTACGTACCAGCGGCGCGTGAGCGTTTCCGGGAGTTCTCCCAAAAGCAAGCCCAGAAATTCCCCGCTTACTCCTCGTTGAGCTTCTTCAACTGATCGACGTCGCGCTGCTCGATCTGCTGCATCATGTCCCTGCGGCGGAACAGGTAGAGCTGAAGATCGGCGGAAATGCGGCGTGGCACCGCAAAAAACTGATTGTGAATCATTTCGCTCCAGGAGATCGGTCCGCGAGCAGGAATCAGATGCGCCCCCCATTGAAACACGAAGGCCAGGTTCCAGAGAACGAAACAAGCCAACCCAAATGTGGCGGAAGCCATTGCAGCAGAGGGTTTGCGAAAGAGGCGCGCGAAGCGGTCCAGGACGACGCCCAGGCCCAAAATGAAGAACGTGGTCAGAGAAACAAAGAAACGGTTACCGAAGGAAGAAATCCCCGCCCAATCCGGATAACAGGCAATGAAAAAGTAAAAAGCAAGCGCCGCAGCGATAAAAGCGGTGCCAACGTCAGGCTGGCTTCTCCAAAGGAGGAATAGTCCGATGACGGAGAAGAGAAGAATGGGAGTCCAGACGAACAGGCCGTGGTTCGAGGAGAAAAGGACCGCGATAAAGAAGGGGGAGTACCAAAGCCAATTCTTGAGAGGGATGTAACCGGATTCAAAAGGATTTCCGTAGACGATGTAACGGCTCAAAAAGGTGGGGAACAGGCTGATCAGGACGACCAATCCGAATGCGGCATGCCGGAGAAAGAGTGAGCCGGCCTTCCGGCCACGGCCCGGAGTGGCGCGGAAAGCCGCCAGATACTGCGGGATGGCTTCCACCAAAAGGACGGCAAGGACCATGACATTGGCGAAGTAAACGTTCAGCATCAAGCCGGTGATCAGAGCCAGCACCAGCCACTGGCGCAGAGTCCGGCTCTCGCGGGTTTCGTGCCAATACCAAAGAAAAAGAGCCACCGCAAACGCGGATTGCGCGTGGGACCACGAAGGATTGAAGTACATATAGACAGGAAGCGAACTGGCCCACCAGATGCCGAGCGTGGCCAGGAATGCCCAACGCTGGTGGACGTACTTGCTAGCCAGTTGAAAAGAGAGAAGCAAACTGAGGAAGCCATAAAGTGCGGTGGCGAAAGCCATGACGATTCGGTAAGGCGCGGAAAAACCGTCAGCGGCAACGGTAGAGCCGGCGGCCCTGGCAAGAAGCACGGCGCTGTGTGCAAGTAAAAGGAAGGGCGCCCACAGAATCGCGGGTCCCACGCTGAAATGATTGTCGAGGTGTCCGGTACGCGTGCGGAAAAAAGTCTTGACGCGGCCCGTCGCATCCACGCGGTGCTCGCGAAAACCGGAATTCGCATTCAGGTAATCGTCCTCGAAATTCAGGGAGTGCTCGATGAGGGGAGCGCGCGCAAATGCGTAGTAACCCACGCCGTCGCCGCGGATCCAGGGATTGATCAGAGGCAGGGAAAACAAGAAGAGGAAAACGAGAATACGCTCGGATTTGCCTCCGCCGGAATCAGGCAGGGTTGTTGCGTCATCTTGTTGCACGAATGTAGCACCCGTCCAACGATCCCTGGAATTCTGGCTTCTCCCCCAGGATCAGGCGAAAGGTGGCACGAACCGGGCCTTGAAAACGCGTGTCCGCGACGCGGCCCGGAATAGCGCGCTGATGAATAGTTATACCGGAGCCAAAAATAATTGCGTCCCGCTGCAGCGGGCGTCCTGGGAGGCGCAGCTTAGACGGCCCTGCTCACGGCCACAGCCTGCAAAGACCCTTCGCCCTTTTGCAGGAAATAGGAGCTCACACGGTCGACAATCTCCCGCAGGGGAATCTGCGGACGGAAGCCAGTCAGAGCGGCCAGTTTGTCCACCGAGGGAACGCGGCGCATCATGTCTTCAAATCCCGGCTCGTACGCCTGGTCATAGGGCACATACTGAATTGCGGAACTGCTCCCCGTTCTCTCCCTCACCAGGCGCGCCAAGCCTTCGATAGAAATTTCCTCGGTATTCCCTACATTGACTACCTCACCGACGGCGGATTCGCGGTCCATCAGCCGAATCAGTCCTTCGACGGTATCAGAAACATCGCAGAAGCAGCGGGATTGCTTCCCGTCGCCATAAACAGAGATTGGCTGATTCTCAAGGGCCTGCTTCACGAAATTCGGCAAGACCATTCCGTAACGCCCTGTTTGCCGCGGGCCGACGGTATTGAAAAGACGCACGACGATAACGGGCACTTTTTTCTCTTTCCAATAAGAGAGGGCCAGGAACTCGTCGAGGGCTTTCGAAGCGGCGTAACTCCACCGCCCTTTGTTCGTCGGACCGATGACCAAGTCGGCGTCTTCGCGAAAGGGAACCTGCGTGCTTTTCCCGTAGACCTCGGAAGTCGAAGCTGTGAGGACCAGCTTGCGCTTCTTGCTCGCCGCCTCCAAAATCATTTGCGTGCCGTTGACATTTGTCTCGATGGTTCGAACCGGGCTTTCAACGATCAGCCGCACACCGACAGCCGCGGCGAGGTGGACGATGACATCCGCTCCGTCCACAAGCTCCGCGACGAGATGACGATTTTCGATGCAGTCGAGGTGATACTCCATCCGCTCGTGACCCTTGAGATGCCGGATGTTTTCCATGCTGCCGGTCGATAAATTATCAAGCAAAGTTACGGCGTCGCCGCGATCGAGCAAACGTTCCGCAAGATGGGAGCCGATGAATCCAGCTCCGCCGGTGATCAAGTAGCGCAAAAAGCCTCCTCAGAGTTCATCGGCGACGTCGAGCTCGCCGGATCTTCTATGGGCGACAGCATGAGCCTCGTCGTCCTGAAACTCGACGCCGGATTCCTGCGGGCCGTAACCATAAGAATACGGATAGTATCGATACGAATAGTAATAGTCAGGGGCGCTGGAGTCCACCGCGTTCAAAACGACACCCAGCATCCGGCACTTGACGCTGGCCAGAAGGTCACGGGTGCGCGAGAAGGCTTCCTTGGGTGTCTCGCCACTGCGGACGACGAGGAGCACGCCATCGGCCAGGACGGACAGGATCACTGCGTCGGTAGCAGCCATAATAGGAGGCGAGTCGATGACGATAAACTTATGTTTGGAGCGTAACTCCTGAATGGCGTCGGCCAGCTTGTGCGAAGAGAGCAAGTCCGCGGGATTCGGCGGTAGCGGGCCGGTGGGAATGGCGGAGAGATTGGGAATCGCGGGATGCGGTACGGTTACCAAGTCCAGGCTTGAAACTCCGGCGAGGTAGGAACTCAAGCCAGCGTACTTACCGTCGCCCAGATTGAGGAGGCGGCCTACCCCGGGTTTTCGAAGGTCGGCATCAATGAGCAGGGTTTTGTCGCCCAGCTGCGCGAGCGTGACAGCCAAATTCGCGGCCGCAGTGGTCTTTCCTTCCCGCGGCAAAGCGCTCGTGACGAGAATCACCTGGGGCGGACGGTCGGCTTGAGAGAGCAACAGCGCGGTGCGCAGTGCGCGAAAAGCTTCCGACATCTGCGACTTAGGAAGATGCTGCGCGACTAACTCAATTTGTTTACTGTGACCGTTCGTCGAAATGCCTTTGAGAAGCGCGGGACGCCGGACGCTTCCGGAATCGTTGAATGCCGGCACAACCGCCAGGGAGGGCAAGCGCGCGATGCTCTCGATATCGTCCGGGGTCTTCACAGTGTTGTCCATGTATTCGCGGAGAAGGGCCAAGCCGATTCCCCCAACCAGTCCTACCAGGAACGCCAAAGAAATATTCCGCGTCTTGGCGGGCCGCGAAGGAGTAGCGGGAATCATGGCGGGATCAACAATGCGAATATTTGACGAGCGCAGACCTACGGAAATGCCCGCTTCCTTGAGTTTGGTCAGGAGCCCGTCGTATAGAGTCTTGTTGGCTTCCGCTTCGCGCTTGAGGATGTTGTATTCGACGAGACGTTCGGACATCTGGTTGGTTTCCGTCTTCTGGCGATCTAGTGCCTCGGTCAAGAGAGTTTCGCGCTGGCGAGCCGCCCGATAATCGCTGTCCATCTGGTTAATGACGTTTTTCTTTTCGTTCTCAGCGAGCGCGTCGATTTCCTTGATCTGCGCCTGCAAGCGTTGCACCCGGGGATAGTTTGGTCCGTATTGATTGAGCCCGTCGGTGTACTGCGTGTAGATTTCGGCGCGCTTTTTCATAATGTCCTGGAGGACTGCGTTGTCGCGCAATTGCGGCACCGAGTCTGCGTCGCCGGATTTCGCAAACTCGTAAAGCGCCTCCTTCTTCATGCGATCGCTCTGGGCTTCGGTGAGCTCCCGGTTGACGTCCGCGAGGCGCTGGGAGGTGATGTTTTGCTTGTCGTCCAGCGTCCAGATTTGATTCTGCCGCTCATAGGTGATGCGCGCGTCTTCCGCCTTCTGCACCTTAATTTTGAGTTCGTTAAGCTGGTCGGTGAGCCACGCGGATGCCTGGGCGGTGGCTTCATACTTGCTTCGGAAATTCTGCTCAATGTAATTCTCGATGTGCGCGTTCACCACGCGGGCCGCAAGCTGCGGATCAGTGGATTCGAATGTAACGTCCATCAGACGGCTGTTGGGAACACGCTTTACGCTCAGGCTGCCGAGAAATGCGGCGAGCTCGGGCGGACGTTTTTGATTGGCCAAGCTGCCGCTATTGATCGCATCGGAAGATCCATCGCTGGAAGCGAATTCCGGGTAGGCGGCGAGACCCCCGTTCCGGATAGTCTGCAGCGCCAGGGTCTCGCTGGTCAGGATCTTGCCCTGCGTCTCGATATAATTATCGAGGTCCACCATGTAATCGTAAGAATCGACGCCCTGGAACGGCAGGATATTGGCGTTCTCGCGGTCGATCTCGATGCGCGCCGTTGATACGTAGACGGAACGCATGCGAAAAGTGGCGATGGATACGATGGTCACAACGGCCAGCAGAAATGACAGGATGAGCCACTGCTGCTTGCGGAGTATCAGCAGGTAGTCGTAGAGATGCGGCTCATGCGGAGAAAGGTCCCAGGACGGCAGACGCGCCGGCAGGGTAATCATCTCCACGGTCCCTTGCGAGCCATTTTCACGTGGAACAATATTGTGTTCGTCGGGCATTTTCTAATGATTCGCGATCCGGAATATTGCCACCGCCGAGCCGATCGCGAGTCCCACTTCTGCCGCACGCACCATGGCTTGCTTCACGGCATTTTCGGGAATGTACAGGACATCGCTGGGCTGAAGCTGCAAATCTTCCGCTTCCCGCTTGACTACCTTTCCCAAGTCCACGGCCACTTCATGCTGCCGGCCCTGATTGTCTTTCCGAATGACCACGGCTTGGGAGGTTTTCGCCGTATGCGTCATGCCGCCGGCGAGCGCCAACACCTTCAAGGTCGTTAACTGAGACCGGTCGTTTGAAACGACAAAACCCCCTGGCCGGGTGACCGCTCCAAGGACATAGACGATGCCGGCATGCGGCACGGTGACGATATCTCCTGCTTGTAGCGCGATGTTGTTCCGCGAGTCGCCAGCTTCCAAAAGCTCGTTCAAATTGACCGTAATTGTGTTCTTGGAAGCATGAGTGTCATTGGGCGAAGTGGCTTCCGGCTTCAACGAACCGTTCGCATCGCCCGCAGGGTCACTTAGTGCCGTCCGGGGCGTGGCGGCTTCTGGAACAGGGTTCCCCGGCGACGCCGTAACGTCCACAGCTTCGTGGCTGACTGTCTCCGCTGGAGAAACGGGAATTACATCTTCCGGGCCGATAGGCCGGGGTTCCAAGGAGTCGACGGAGCCGTCCGACTCGGGGCGAGTCACGATGACAGTGTCCCCCGCGTCATTTGCAATTCCCCCTGCTTGCGCCAGCACCTCTACCAGGGTTACCGGGCCATCTGCTTGATAAACCATCGGACGCGCAACTGCACCCACGACTGTGATGGGCTTGCTCTTCCGCTCCTTCAGGCTGACGGTTACTTGCGGGTGGGATACCAAGCCGTTGGCTTCCAGGACTTCAGCGATTTTTTGCTGCGCCTGGGTTTCCGTTAAACCACTAACGTGCAGGCGCACGGGCACAAGCGGAACGCCGATGGATCCCGTCTGGCTGACCCGCACATCCCCGCTCAGTTCGGGGATGTCGAAAACCTGAATGGCAAGGACGTCGCCGCTGCCAATGATGTAGTCGTGCGGCTCGATCTTGCTGATAACCATGGACCGCGAGCGGATTCGATCATTGGTCTGCTGTGCCGTCTCAAGAACGGTCTGCGCGGGATTGGACGGAGCGAGTGCTAAATTTGCGCACAGCGTGACCCAGGCAAAACACAACGTGCGCGCACCCAGTCTAGCTGGCTGCATTCTAATAGATGACCCCCAAGTCCCGAGTATAGCGTCTGGCGGGACGCGTCAATCAGTAGGTTGCCCATTCTGCTATGAGGGTGCCCCGGCCGGGCCGCTTAGGACGTGACTCAGAGTATATCGCAAGTTACCAAATCAGCTAATACAAAAAATAGTAGAAAATTGGCGGGAATGTGGAGATTGAAGTCCACCAAGCTGTGCACCAGGAATCCGATGCATCCCACCAGCCCGGAAAGATGAATTGTGGCGGCAAAGGCGTGCTTGCGGGGAGCCAAACGGCGAATCGACTCGAGGAGCAAGACGCCCAGGAATCCGGCACAACAAACTCCCCCCAGGAGCCCTGTCTCCGCCAGGCCTTCCAGGTAATCGTTGTGGGTGTGGTTGACAACTTTGCCGTCGTAGAGCGATTCATATTGGGGAAAGACGGTCTGCAGGGTGCCGAGTCCCGTGCCCGTCCAAGGATGATCCAAGAAAATGTGCCAGGTATCCGCCCGCATCGAGGCGCGTTTCCCGACGGTCACCTCAAGACCCTGCAAGGACGAGAATCGTTCGAGGATCTGGCGCACGCCTAGCCAGGAAACCATAAGAAGGGCCAGCAGCACGACTACTCCTCCGGTGAGAACGTACCGGCCTGCGGCCCGGCGCAACACCATGAGCAAAGCGAGAGCGGCTAGTTCCACTCCCAGGCTGATGATTCCGCCGCGGGAAGCGGAAAGAAAAAGGGCGCCCAACGGCAGAGTGGCAAACAAACCCACAATCACCCAACGCTCGCGGCGGACTTTCCCCATCACCAAGGGCACCAGCGACACGGGAATCACGAGTTCCATAAATCCCGCAAAGTGATTCCGGTTGACATAAGGCCCAAAGGGAATGCCGCCGAAGCGCATTTCACGGAACCAGTACAGTTTCCCGTTGAACGTCAGGTGCTGCAGAATGCCAAATCCTGCCACCAGGAATCCGAACACCATAAGGAACCAGATGAATCCCCGCCAATCCCCACGCGTGCGGAAGGCCTGAACCGCCACGAACAAAACCAGCAAGTAAGCCACAAGAAGCTGGAGTTCAGTCCGTGTGCTATACGCCGAAACGGTGGAGCGAAATATCCATTGCCCAAAGACAACCACCGCGAACGCTGAAAGCGGCAGTAACAAGGGGGAAATCAGCAGAATTTCTTCTTCCTGGATATAAACGCGCACAGCCCAAAAGAGAAAAAGGATTCCCGCGCCCGTTTCCAAAACCGCGCGAGCCCAGGGCTCGACGGCACCATGGGCGAGCACACCGAAGACAACGAGCGCGCAGACGCCTAGCCGGAGAAACTTCATGGTTGCTTCATTCCGGAGCTTTCCGGAGCCAGCGCGACATCATCCACCCATGCGGTCCCGCGGATTTCATTCTCGAATTTGCTGCTGGCATTCCTGCGGATGCAGATTTGAACCCCGTGGGCATCTTTCTCTGACGTCCAGGAGGACTCGACCAAAGTCCACGGCTCGCTTCCGTGGACTTCCGAGGTCAAAAGAAGTTTCGCGTTTGGGGCATCCACCGATCGCAGAGCAAATCGCACGCCCTCGTCTGTGGTCAGTCCTTTTGTCCGAACCCAGGCGGAAAAGCGGTAGGCCGTGGACGGCCGGACCGGAGCCATCACGCAAGCATTCTCGAAATCCACATTTCGTTTGCCATTGAACTGCAGCCGCAGCGATTGTTTGCCGGAATGTTTTTCTCTAGTGTCCAGGCGGATTTGGACGCTGTTGAAAGCCGCGGGGTAGTCCCAAGCGAATCCACCGCCCACGGCGCCGCTTTCAAACCCGCCATCCCAAATCACGGAACCCCCCGTGTCAGGAAGTGGAGGCAAGTCCGTGAGTCGGACAGCCTCTCCCCAAACGCTGCTCGCCGTTTCCATTCGAGAACCGCGAATCAGCAGATTCACAAGAGGGAAGGTATCGCGGAGTTGTAATTTCGGATGAAGCGCCTCCAGTCGCGACCACACTTTAAGCGCCGGCTCGGTCTGATATTCGGACACGAGTTCGAATATCACCGCGAGGTATACCTCCGGGTTAGCGGGCAGGACGCGATTTAATATCATGTCGAGATCCGGGTCGGCGTGCCAGCAGCGCGAGAAAGCTTCCCCTCCGTGTTTGGGGTCGGCTGCCACGGCAGTTCGGATTTCGGAAAAGGCGCTCTCTAACTCGCCTTGTCGAAGAAGGAAATTTCCGTATCGCCAGGAGACCTCCGCCGAATTCGGATAGACTCGTTTCGCTTCCAGGAATGACTTCCGCGCTTCGGGAAGGTTGTCTTCGAATTCAAAGGCTCCCCCGAGGTCCAGCCACGTGTCGGCCGACAGAGGATCGAAAGAGAGGGAGGTCTGGTAAGCTCGGATGGCACGCTGGAGATCCGGCTGCTCGACGTTGAATTGCCAGTAATGCCCGAGGAGATACCAGTTGCGCGCGTCGCCTGGCTCCAATTGCGTGGCGCGCTCGTATCCTTCGGGAGTTTCCCGGCCGACTTGGTGCGCGGCGCGGGCATTCCTGATGCTCAAATAGGAAAGGGACAAACACAAGCCCAGGGCGACAAAAACAATCGTGCTGCGTGCCGCGGGACTGGACATGCGCAAGATCATCTCCCGGTACTCTGCCTAGAGCCCTGCGGAGTTGCAAGATGAAATTACTGGATGAGCGAGTAACAAAAGGTTACGGCGACGTCCGCGCGTTGACCTACTTACCTGAGATGGCCGAAAGGGACTCGTTGCCGCGGCTGCGGCGGCGCACGTCAATTCCCAAGCGCTTGATTTTTTGATTGAGGGTGGAGAGGGGAATCAGGAAGCGCTCGGCGGCTTCCGTCTGATTCCAGCCGGTGCGCTCGAGCATGTCCACAATCACCCGCCGCTCGATCTCGTCCATGATTTGAAACAAGGAAGGATTCGGATGATCGGCCCCGGTGCGCGCGCCGGGTTCGCCGGAGAGGGCGGGAACGAATTCGGAAAGCTGGAGCCGCACCCCGCGGACAATTTCTTTGCTGCGGATATTTTCCGGGAGCAGGTCGGCATCCACTCGCTCCTGTGTGGAGAGGACCACGGCGCGCTCGACCACGTTTTCGAGTTCGCGCACGTTGCCGGGCCAGTCGTAATCCATCATCAACTTCATCGCCGTCGGAGTGAATTGCCGGAGCGGCTTGCTGTTCTCCTGGCAGTACCGCTCCAGGAAGCGGGCCAGCAGCAGGGGAATATCCTCGCGGCGCTCGCGTAGAGGAGAAAGCTGCAAGTGAATCACGTTGAGGCGGTGATACAAGTCTTCGCGGAAACGCCCTTCGCGGACGAGGGTAAGCAGGTCGACGTTTGACGCCGCGACGATGCGGACGTCGACTTTGATCTGTTCCGTCCCGCCCAAGCGCATGAATTCCCGCTCCTGGATGACCCTGAGGAGTTTCGCCTGAGTCTCGGGACTGATGGTGGCGATTTCGTCAAAGAAAATGGTTCCCTGATCGGCGACTTCGAACAGGCCCTTTTTCGATGCCACCGCGCTGGTGAAGGCGCCTTTGACGTGGCCGAAGAGCTGCGATTCGAGGAGATCCACGGGAATCGAGCCGGTATTTACCGGCACAAAGGCTTTGTCCGCCCGGGGAGACGCCGAATGAATGGCCTTCGCGATAAGCTCCTTGCCTGTTCCGCTTTCTCCGCTGATCAGCACGGTGGAACGCGAGGGGGCCACCTGCGTAACCAGGTCCAGCAGCGACAACATCTTTTCGCTTTTCCCGATAATGTTTGGAAAATTGAAGCGCTGCTTCAGCGCGCGTTTGAGCTGGACGTTTTCTTCGCGTAGGCGCCGCGATTCCACGGCTTGCGCCACCTGCGCCAGCAATTCATCGTTGGACCAGGGCTTGGTGATGTAATCCATCGCCCCGCTTTTGAACGCGGCGCGCGCCATCTCGATCGATCCATAAGCCGTGATCAGAACCACTGAAAGAGCCGGATCGCGGCGCCGGATCTCGCGCAACAACTCGAGACCGTTGCGGTCGGGCAAACTTACGTCCAGCAGCAGTAGATCGAACGGGCGTTCCTCCAGCTTGGCCAGGCCAGACTCTCCCGTATCGGCGCTCGATACGCCGTAACCCTCGTGGGTCAACAGCATTTCGAGGCCTTCCCGGATTTCGGATTCGTCGTCGACTACCAGTATGGAACCCTTAGACATGCACTGCTTTCCTGACGGCAGGGAACTCGACGTGGAATGAGGTGCCCTTCCCGGGCGTCGACCGTACGTCAATCTTTCCTTTGTGTTCGCGGATGATTCCATAGCTCACGGAGAGTCCCAAACCGGTGCCGCGGCCCCCGCTCTTGGTCGTGAAGAAAGGATCGAAAATACGATGGATATGTTCACGCGGGATGCCTGCCCCCGTATCGGCGACCTCGATTTCGACGCTTCCGTTGTGGGCTCCGGTGCGCACTTCCAGCATGCCTCCACCGGGCATGGCGTCTCGCGCGTTCAGGAACAAATTCAGGAAGACTTGCTGTAGTTTGTTGGCCGAGCCACGCACGGGAGGAAGCGTTTCACCCAGATGCTTTACCACCTGGATCTGCGAGGTCTTCAGCGGATGTGACACTAGTGACAGGGTTTCTTCCACCACCCGGTTTACGTCCACATCGATAAGCTCCGTGCCCCCTGTGCGCGAGAAATTCAGCAGATTGTTGACGATTTCGCTGGCTCGGAAGGTTTGCTTCACGATCTTGTCGATGATCGTCTGCTTGGGGTCGCCCTCCGGCATCTGCTTCGCCAGCATCTGGATGTAATTCGAAATCACCGCGAGCGGCGTGTTCACTTCGTGCGCCACTCCCGCCGCCAGAAGCCCGAGCGAAGTCAGCTTTTCGGTCTGGGTCATCTGCTCTTCCAGGCGTTCGCGCTGCGTCACGTCGTCAAACAGCAGCAGCCGGCCGATGCGTTCGCCCGATTTGCTGACCAGGGGCGTTATAGAGACGTTCAGCGTCAGCAGCTTGCCTTGATGATGCACCCGTTGCTTGTAAATTCCAGTAATCTGCTCCTGATCGCCGCGCGAAGTAATCTCCGCGGCGAGTTCCTGCGGCAGCAAAGAACCGAGTTGCCGTCCGACCGCTTCCTGCCGCGTTACCCCGAACAGCTGCTCCATCCGGGTATTCCAGCTTTCGACAATCCCGCCCAGGTCCACCGCCAGGACGCCCACGTTCAGCGATTCCACGATATTTTCGCTGAAATCCTTCAGGCGCGCGATCTCCAGGGCTTTCTGCTCGAGCGAGGTATAAAGCTGCGCGTTGTCGAGGGCCACGGCCACGTAGCCTGCAATCGTCTGCACCAGCTCGACGTCATCGCTCGAAAGAAAATCGCCGTCCACCGTTTTCCCCAGGCCTAGCACCGCGACGGTGTGTTCCCTGATGCGGCAGGGAACGAAGTAATTCAGGTCCAGCTGTTCGAGCGTGTGGCGTTGCGTTTCGGTGACCTCTCTCGCCGAACGCGGTGACTCGAAAAAGAGCGCGCCACGGACGAACTCGTCCCGGTCCGGCGCAAGGAAGCTGAGATCCATGGGTTCCGAGAGCCGCACGCCCATTGACCTTGCCAGGCGCATCTGTCCGGGCTGTGCTGGATCCTCCATGAAAATTCCCAGCCGGTCGACCAGCAGGGTCTGCGACACACGGTCCATTACGGAACCCAGCATGGGATCTATGCGGACCTCGTTTGTTAGCGTGCCGCCGAATTCAATCAGCGTGCGGCGGTAGTCCAAACGGTCACGGTAGAAAAAGCGGTCCAGGCGGCCCTGAATCCATTCCCGGAAGGGCTGGAAGAGAAAAGCCGCGGTAACGATGGCGATCATGCCTGCCGCCGGGCCGTTGGTTTGCGCGTGGAAAATTTCCGCGATGAGAGCTACTAGCGCAAAATAAACCGCTGCCACGCCCGCCGTCGCGGCCGTATACGCCAAGCCGCGCTTAAAAATAATGTCCACGTCCATCAGGCGGTAGCGGATGATGGCGTAGCCAAAACAGAGCGGAATCAGTACCAAGCTAAGCGCCGCGAATTTCATCCACGCGGATTGCGCGAGATCGAGTACAAACGGCGCGATGTAAAACAGCGTGAACGGCAGGCTCCCTGCCAGCGTGCCGCCGGTGAGCCACTTTAGCTGCTGCCGCAAAATGCCTGAGGGTGCGCTGCGGAAACTCTTGTAAAAGACGAGGCCAGCGGTCAGAAAACATGCGCCCAGATAACTGAGCTCGATCTTATCGAGCACCACTCTTGAGCCGAGCCAAGGCACAAATCCCAGCACTTGAGTCGCCGCGCTCACGTGGACCGCAAACAACATCAGGGGGGGGCCGTAGACGAGCCCGAGCTTCGAAAAAGAGCGGCGCGCGTCTTCGCTGCGCGCCGGAAAAACCAGCGCGAAATGCAGGAGCAAGACGGGCGCCAGCAACCTCGCCAGGATGTTTGCCCAATAGACTTCATAGTCGAACGTGTCAAGCTTGCCGCTGTAATGGAACGAATAAAAGATGAAGGAAACCAGACAGAACACGTAGAAATGAACGGCGCGCGGCGCATTCCACCGCCGCACGAAAATAAACATTCCGATGAACAGATACAAAAGCCCGACTACACGAAGGTAATTCTCGATGGAGGCGGGTTTCTCTGCCGGCGCCGTGACCAGCGGCGTCTCAAATTCTTCCCCGTTGCGCACCATCTTGTAGCGCACCTGGGTCCACAATCCGGCGCGCCACAGACGCTTGGTCACTTGCACCTGACTGCTAACCGTCGAGCCGTTGATGGCGATCAACAGGTCGCCGGGGCGTATGCCGGCTCGCATGGCAGGAGAATTAACCGCCACTTGCCAGGCTTGAACCCCGTGAGAGGTATCCAGCCAGGCAACCCCATCATCGGGCGTTTCAAACTGTGTCCGCTGGACAAAATTCAGCCAGGCAAAAATCATGGCCGCCAGCGTGGCGAGCGCCAGCACGACGGCCCCAACACTTACTCGCAAGGTTTGCTTCATGTTCGGTCTTGACGAGGAGAAAGCTCGCGCCTTAACAAAGGGTGCAACTTGATGTCCAATGTTTGGTAGGAGGCCATGCGGGTAACTCTTTATTTCTCAGAGCCTTCCAAAGGCTTCGCCGGGACCTTTCCACTTGAATCCAATTTCTGGTAGAAGCCCTACAGCTTTCTAAAGGTCAATTTTAACCTAAAATTGAAGGCTCAATCCACCTCGGAGAGTGCGAAAGGCGGACACCAGGATAATCCGTCCGTCTCTGCTGCTGACCGGTACATACCCTTGGGCCATAAGGTTATTGCAGTCGGCGATAGCTTCCCATTTCCCGGGTCCGAATTTGGGCAACGCCTGACGCACACTGACGTGCAGATAAGGATCCAACTGGAAAAGTGATTCCCCATAGCTATCCACACGGGAGACGCCCACTCCGTTTACCCATTTATAGCCTGCGTTCACCCTCGTTCCCGTGTGCGGGATTCTCGCGGAGATGCTGGCACCCAGCGAGTATCGCTCCGCAGTTCGCAGGGCATCGCGGAGCGGGCCGTTGGTTGCCTCGCCCGGCGTGAGTGCCCCGGCGAAGGCATAGACTGCCGTCACCTCAACGTTATCGTCCAGTTTTTCGCGGAGCGTCATTCGTCCGCCCCAACTGCTCGAGGAGCCGCCGTCGTACGCAAATCCGTTCGAAAAGTAATCCTGAAAATAGTCTGCCGCAGGAAGACCGCTACCCCTTCCGAACACTGCGACATTTCGCTCGTCGTCGTGGAACGCCGCAATCTGGAACTTGCCGCGCCCGCCCATCTTACGCTCCGCAGCCACCTCTTCGTGCATTCCGCCCTGCAGGGTAGGATGCCCGCCGCGCCATAGCAGTGCGGGAAAAGCGTCCAGCTCGTTCAAAGCTGCCGTCAAGGAGCCCCTTTCATCCTCCGCGGGTTCCAGCACAGCCGGGGCTCCAGGTTGCGAAGCGAAGATCAGAGCAGCGCTCCACAATCCAGAAATGCGCGTGTCCAATTCAAACCGCGGCCGCAGGGAAGATGCGGAAGTTCCCAGCCCGACCAGAACATACTCGACGCCGTACCGCAGTACCGCGCGATCACCTAAGCCTACGGAACCACCTTGATCGGCGCGCACGCCGCGAAAGGTCCTCCCGACCGGACCCAGCCGCGATTCACGCATGACCAAGGCAGTGTGGGGGCCCGCGCCCATCGAGCCGGACGGCAGCCAGATGGTGGCGATGCCGCCGGCACCCGCCTCGTCTTCATAGCTCATCTGACCCGCAAGAATAAGCCTGCTCGCGCCGCCCAGCTTTTGATCGTACGCAAACGCCGTCGAAGGCGAGGAAGCGAGATTGGAAACCGAGCCGGGACGCAGTGCTCCGTCGGTGAACTCCACTTTCATCCGGGGCTGCCCGGTCTGTCCCTCGACACTTTGATTCGCCGCAGCCGAGTCTTCACCCATCCACTGCAGCACCGGCCGAGTCACGGAGGCCGAGCGCAACACCCATTTCCAATCGTCGGTTTCTATAGGTCCGGCGGAAGGCTGCCGCCGTAGTTGTTCCAGGGAAGAAAACATCGATTCGAGTTGAATCCGGACCACTGTCGTGAGGTTTGCGGTGATGCGGACGTGTTCTTCCAGGGTCGGCAGAAATCCGGCGAGCGTGACGCGCACGGAGTACAGACCAGGAGTGACACGGTCACCCCGGAAAACTCCTTGCGTATCGGTCAGAAAGCTGAGAGCGGAAAGTTTTCCTGTGGCTTCGGGAATGACTTCCACGCTCGCACCGAGCTGGGGCGTGCCCGCGGTGTCGCGTACGACGCCCGCGAGCTTGCCGGAGACGCGCTTTGCCTGCGCGGCCGCCATGCTCGCCCCGAAGGACCAGCAACTTGCGGCCAGGACCAGAGCCCCCAAGACTCGGAGCCGTCCTTGTTTCACGTCATTTACCTCCCGGGTGTGATGTTCGCCGCCGACTTTGTCTCCGGCGCCGCCTTCACCGTGAATTCCGCTGTTCGGGTAATGGATTGATTGGAGTGCCCATCGGTCGCAATTACTTCCAGTGCGTATTTCCCCGGCACCAAGGTGGCCAGGGGGAGCAGCCGCTCAATCGTCACTTGTTCGCCCGTCTGCTTCATTCCTTCCGAGGTTTCCTTGAACTGCATCACTTGCGCGTCGCCTTTTTTCACCGTGAATTGGAAGGTAGCGCTCGACTTATGGGTTTTCTCGTCGGGCTTGAGGTTATACACCTGCATGTAAATCCCGAGTTTCTCGTTGGGCGTGAAATCGCCATCCAGGCGCGGACGGACTTTAGAAGATCCCAGAACAAATTGTCCCGTCCCGATCTGCTTCGCCGGAACGTGTTCGATCTGGTCAGCAAGAATTAGGGAGCTGGATTCCAGTTTTTCATCCTCATAGTGCGGAACGGCGAGGCGTGAATTGGTCACCCCGACGTTTCCGCTGTGCACATCCTTGACCACCAAATCCAAGCGGTACAGGCCGGGACGCAGCGGCACGGCCTTCTGATAGATGGACTGGAGTTTCAGCGACTGCTGGAACAAGCTATCGGGAAAATCGCGGCTGACGGAATCCTCAAAGGTCTGCACCACGCGGCCGGTAAGGGTGGTTACGCGCCCAAATATATTGATCGTCGCGGAATGAACTCCCTCTTTGGATTGGAAAGATAGTTGGTTGTTGGGTATCTGCACGGTGACCGGCACGAGCACGGTATCGTTGGTCACTTTCAGGAAATCCGTGCGCCACGCGAAGTGCATCTGATCGCGAACGAGTCGCGACGTCACCAGCGCCTCGAGGTCCTTGAATTTGACCTCGGGTGGCTTAAACGCCTTGGCGAACATCTCCAGCCGATTGAACTCGTCCATGCTGGCAGGCGTTCCCCCAAGAGTCTTCGGCAGGAACGTTCCGTCGGAGCGCGTAAAACGGTCGGTCTTCGAAGCCATGCCCATCTGTTCCAGTTGGCTCAACCCCGCTCCTGGAACGTGTAGCAAGGCATCCTTTTCGGATGGGTCCATCGTCAGGTGATACTCGCCGGAGCCGGTCGGATCCACGAACTCCATTTCCACGTTTTCGCCAATGTCCGCGATATACCGCCAGCGCCATCTTTCCCATGGATAGGTGGTCGTCGAGCCGCCGCCTTCTTCCGTAGGCCGGTCATAGGTGCCGCCCGTTGGGTGCGTCTCCACCTCGTCCGGTGGACCCCACACAATGTACATGTGCCCCCGATCCGTCTTCCATCCGGGAATGCCCGAAGCATAATGCTCATTGGCATAAGCAATGCGGCGGTAGTGCTCTTCCTTGAAATCGTTGTCCGGCAAGTCGGGATTGCTGCTGCGCCGCAGCCAAAACTGTTCAATGAACTGCTCGCGCTCTTCGTTCGTCTCCAATTGCAGAAAAGCGGTCCGCTCTTCGGGGGAGATAATGTAGATCACGTCCTCGCTAAGCCACTGTTTGTAGGGCCCTTCGAGCTCTTTTTCCGCCCTCTTGAGTTTTTTCTTATGTTCTTTATCCAGCTTCTGTGGAGCCGGCGGCGGGTTCTCGCCCTGCGCTTCTTGCTGAGCGGGGACCGGCGGAATGGCGATGGCGAAGGAAAAAAGCCCTGCGAACAGAACACGAACTACCCGTGACATAAGAGACACCTCGGACTGTTAGAACGTTTGGATTCTACCCTCCGGACAAGCGCCCCGTCAATGCTGGTCAAAAGGGAAATCTCCTGCATTTTCTGCCACTTGTCCCCTAGTGCGGGTTAGAAACCATGCTCCTGGTTTAGGTTGCCTGAGAGTTCTTAACCTGAACCTAATTCGAGGTGGGTCACGCAGGGAAAGAATAGTTAGAGCGAGCGCTTTTCAGGTCAAGAAAGTACAAGGACCCAAGATAGACTTACTGTACGCGTTGGTTTTGGTCGTCGGAACCCACCAGAGTGTCGAAGATAGCCAGGACGTGCCTCCGGTACTCCACGATGCGGGTAAAAATATCTTTCAACTGTGGATCGCGCTCCCCTTCGCGGTGCCACTTGGCGAGAACAGCGGGTGGCACTTCGATGTCCCGGCGCAAATGCTCCGCGGAATGTCCGCGCAGGAACAAGCCGTAGAAAAACGCCGCCTCGCGCTGCGGAAAGTCGAAATCATGGACGACTTCGGCGGGGATAAATTGTGGCAGCGTCGCCATCGGTTTGACCGCCTTGCGGCCTTTGCTCCCGAAGAAAGAGGCAGTTTACTGGAAACTTTCGCGGCGTCAAGTAGTACCCTCACTTTTCTGCCGCGTGCCGGGCAATACCCCTGTTCCAAGGCAGCAACGCTTGGTGCAACGCCGGGGTTGCCTGGCAGGTTCCAACCGCCTAAGATGATCTTAGCCATGGCAGGGTTACATCAATCGGTCAGTCGCTCTTCGGGAGGCCGTATTTTTGGACGTTTTCTGCGATTTGGTCTTTTGCGGGGGCTGCGCTCCGTCGAAATAGACCCTGAAGTTTTTCGCCGGGAGCTTGCCAATAAGCACGGTGTGTGGGTCGCGGATTTCAGCCGTATGAAGGACTTGCCTCTCGAGCGTCTCGACGCTATCGCCATCATTCTTATCCGGGATTCCGCGCGTTTGGCGGTCGTCGAAGGCGCGGGTTTTGGATTGGGAGGGATGATCACGCTTCTCCCCGACGCGGGTTTGCTCACCGTAATTACGCTACGGCTCATTCAACGGCTCTGCCTTCTCTACGGTTTCGAATCGCGCGGGCCGGACGCCCGGCTCGAGATGTGGAAGGCGGCCGCGGCCGCCGCCGGAATCGATTACGGCAAGGATCTTGTCGAAAAACAGATGTTCGAAAGAATCGCGCCCCGCATTGCACGACGCATGGCGATAAAGATCGGCCAGGAGAGTGCCGAGAAGTGGGCTGGCCGCTTGATTCCCTTTGCGAGCTCCGCCATCGGCGGGGCGGTGAACTTTTCTTTTGTGAACGGTTGGGGCCGCCGCGTCCAGCGCCATCTCCGCGCGCGCCACCAAGACGCGCAATCTGCCACCGTGCCTTCTGCTGCCGCCAGCCACGCTGTTCCTTTGCCTCTCGTCTGAGTCTTTCTTCCTGAGCGGGAACACCTGCATCTGTAAATTTTCTCATTAAAATTGCGCCATAACCTCGCGCCTGCCTGGGCGTCAATCTTGCTTGCTCTCTTGTTTTGTCAGCGGACCTCCAACCGACGCTAGAAATTCGGGCCTCTTCGCCGTAAAGTAGTTCCGTGCTGTCACGGCTTCGGGAAAATTCTCGCGGCGGGCTCGGAGGAGCGATCATGTTTGCGGCCAATCGGTTTTTCGCCTGCGCAACCCTCGTCGGCTTTGCGCTAGCTTCTCTGTTCTTCGCGCAGCGCGCCTCTTCGTGCTCTCCGCAAGATCCTGTCGCCGACGTGCCCGCTTACCACGCTCAGCCCCCGCAGGGAGCTCTTCCCTCCACGATGAATCCCGGAGAATTCGCTGATCCCGTCGTCAAGAACGCCTACGCAGCCGCCGCGAAGGTAAGGAGAGCCCTTTATCAACAGCCCTGCTACTGCCACTGCGACCGCAGCCAGGGCCATGAGAGCCTGCTCGATTGTTTCGCCAGCAAGCATGGCTCCGGTTGTGGCACCTGTATGCTCGAAGCGCTCTACACCTACGAACAAACGCGCAAGGGAACCCCCCCTTCGCAAATTCGCACGGGGATCGAGCGCGGCGAGTGGAAAACCGTCAACCTCAAAAAGTATCAATCTCCTCTTTCTGTAAAGTGACCCCGTATTGCGCGTCGCTCGCCGTAACTCCCGAAGCAGGCGGCCACGCCTCCGGTTGAGCCTTCTCCTGCCCGGATGCTATCCTGCGTGATATGGCGGACCACGTCAGTTCTCCGCCCGAAGCGGCCATCGCGGCGCCCTTCGAGCATTCCCGGCGCCTCCTCGAAGCCTTGCTCGAAGTCAGCGAGGCCATCGCCCATCAACGCGATCTTCCCGCGCTTTTCCACGACCTTGCCGGCCGCCTGCACTCCGTCGTGGAGTTCGATTTCCTCACGCTGGTTCTCCATGATTCCGAGCGCAACGTGATGCGCCTCCACGTTCTCGAAACTCACATTCCCACGGACAAGGTGACCGGCCGCGAAAGTCCGGTCGAGAACAATCCGTCCGGCTGGGTTCTGCAAACACAGCAGCCTTTTGTCGTGGATGACATCGAGCAAGAATCGCGGTTTCCGGAATTTATCCAGCGCGTGCGCGAGCACGGAGTCCGCTCCATCGCCCTCGTTCCGCTCACGACCGCGCAGCGCCGCCTGGGGGCCATGGGTTTTGGCCGCCTCACGCCGCAACGCATCACCGAGGCGGAGCTACAGTTCATGCAGCGTGTCGCGAGCCAAGTTGCCGTCGCCGTGGACAATGCCCTCAATTTCGAGAGTTCGCAGGCTTACCAGCAGCAGTTGGCCCGGCAGCGCGATCGCCTTCAGGCCCTTCTGGAAATCAACAATGCGCTCGTTACCAGCCGCGAATTGGCCGAAGTTTTCCGCAGTATCGTTAGCACTCTCAAGCGCGTCATCCACCACGACTACACCAGCCTGGCCCTCCTCGATCCCGTCACCGGTCTTCTAAAAATTCATGCTCTCGATTTTCCTGGCCGCCCTGGTCTCATTAAGGAAGAGACCACCGTATCTATGGATGACTCTCCTTCCGGCCGCTGTTTCTCGAATGGTCAACCGCTTCTTCTTCAAGGCGCAGAGATCGACCGTTTCCACTCCGAGACCATCCGCATTCTGCGCAATGAAGGCGTTGAGACCATCTGCTGCGTCCCGCTCATCACTCACGGACGCACTTTCGGTACTCTGAATCTCGCCAGCCGTCGCGCCGACGCCTTTTCTGCTTCGGACGTCGAGCTTTTGCAGCAAGTCGCCGCGCAGATCGCCATCGCCGTGGAAAACGCTCTGGCTTTCCGCGAAATCGATAAGCTGAAGGACAAACTTGCGGTTGAAAAACTTTATCTTGAGGAAGAAATCCGCAATGAACTCAATTTCGAGGAAATCATCGGCGACAGTGCTTCCCTCAAGCGCGCACTTTCGCAGGTCGAACTCGTCGCTCCCGCCGCCACCACCGTTCTCATTCTCGGCGAAACCGGCACTGGCAAGGAGCTTATCGCTCGCGCCATTCACAATCTCAGCCCCAGCCGCGAGCGCACTTTCGTTAAGGTAAATTGCGCAGCAATTCCTTCCGGCTTGCTCGAATCGGAGCTTTTTGGCCACGAGCGCGGCGCTTTCACCGGCGCGCTCAATCAAAAAATCGGCCGCTTCGAGCTCGCCGATCACGGCACCCTATTCCTCGACGAAGTCGGCGACATTCCCCTCGAGCTTCAGCCCAAGCTGCTGCGCGTCCTCCAGGAGCATGAATTCGAACGCCTCGGCAGCAGCCGCACCCAGCGCGTGGACGTTCGCGTCGTCGCCGCAACCAACCAGGATCTTTCCAAACTGGTGGCCGAACGCACCTTCCGCAGCGACCTCTTCTACCGCCTCAATGTGTTTCCCATTCACATTCCAGCTCTGCGCGAGCGCCGCGAGGATATTCCGCTCCTCGTCCGCTACTTCGTGCAGAAATTCAGCCGCCGTCTGAACAAGGCCGTCGAATATATTCCCGCTGAAGCAATGGACGCGCTCTCGAACTATTCCTGGCCCGGCAACGTGCGTGAGCTTGAAAATTTGATCGAACGCGCCGTCCTTCTCTCTCCCGGGAAAGAACTCCGCATCCCCATTGCCGAACTCAAGTCCGCGGCGGCCGTCGCAAGCCCCGGCGTGTCTTTCTCCGCTTCCCTTATTTCCTCTAGTTCATCGGCGTCACCAATTTCCACTCTCGAAGAAGCCGAACGTCAACACATCCTCCGCGCGCTGCGGCAGACGGAATGGCGCGTCGCCGGTCCAAAAGGCGCCGCCTCTCTCTTGGGGATGAAACGCACCACGCTGCAGGCTCGCATGCGCAAACTCGGCATCCGCCGCCCGGTTTAATTCGGCTATACTCCGTTCCGCAAAACCCCTTCGCTCCCGAACAAGGAGAACCATGCGCAAAGTGCCGTTCGGCATCTTTTTCATATTCCTTTCTGCAATCTTGTTTGCGCACACTCTCTACGCGGCACAGCCCTCGCCACAAATCTCAGTCGCCTCTGCCCAGCAGCAATCACAAACCGGCAATGCGCCATCTTCAACCAAGGCCGCGTCGCCCCGAACCGAAACTCCCAAGAAAATCACCGCCTACACTCTGCCGCCCGATCTCTATCGCAAAGCCCACACTCGCGGCCGCATTCTTTTTTCGCTTCGCCTGTTCAGTTTCTTCTACGGCCTATTCGTTCTCTGGCTCCTCTTGCAGGGCAAGCTCTCCGCGAAATATCGCGATTGGGCTGAAAATTTTTCTCGCGCACGTTTCCTTCAGGCGCTCCTCTTTACCCCGCTGCTCGTCCTCACCATTGGCGTACTCCAGCTGCCCCTCGACGTTCTTCAGGAATGGATTGAAAAACTCTATGGAATTTCCGTGCAACCCTGGGGCTCTTGGATGGGTGATTGGGCCAAAGCAGAGTTTCTTGTCGCACTGATCGGAATTCCCCTCGCTTGGATTCTGTACGCCGTTATTCGCAGGAGCCCCCGCCGTTGGTGGCTTCACTTTTGGTTTATCTCGCTTCCCATCCTGCTGTTCATTATTTTCGTTTCTCCTTACGTCATCGATCCTCTTTTCAATAAGTATGAGCCGCTCGCTGTCAAGGCTCCCCAGCTTGTCGCTCCTCTACAGCAGGTGACCCGCCGCGCCGGCATGGAAATTTCCCCCGCACGAATGTTTTGGATGAATGCGAGCGACAAGACGATCGCCACCAACGCCTCCGTCAACGGTTTTGGCGCTTCCAAGCGCATCATCATCTGGGACACCACCATCGCCCAGGAATCCACGGATGAAGTCGTCGCGGATTTCGGGCATGAGATGGGCCATTACGTTCTAGGCCACATTTGGAAAGGCTTGCTCTTTGCAGCCGCTCTGCTCTTCGTACTTCTCTTTCTTGGCTATCGTTCCATTGACTGGCTACTTGCGCGTTCTGGCGTACGCTGGGGCATTCGTCAGCTTGACGACTTGGCTTCGCTTCCTGCGTTGCTCTTGTTGGTCTCGATTTTCGGCTTCCTAGAGAGCCCGGTTGCAAATGGCTTCAGCCGCTATCAGGAAAATCAGGCCGACGTCTACGGCCTCGAAGTCACCCACGGTCTTATTCCCGAGCCTGGCCAGGCCTGTGCGGAGACATTCCAGAACTTCGGTGAGAAGGTCCTCGTCGATCCGAATCCAAACCCCGTCGATGTTTTCTTATATTTCGATCATCCTTCCGTCTCGAGCCGCATCCACCTCTGCCTCTCTTACGACCCGTGGTCCAAGGGCCAACAGCCCCAATTCGTAAAATGACTGCCCCACGCAAATCTAAGGAACACCTTGCGACAGGTAACTTCGTCAGCCTTTAATTCTTCAGACTTCTGCGACGGGGCGGTGCCGACGTAACCCGCCCAACAGTGCTGCGGCCGCAATCGCCGTCAACAGCAGCACGATGGGATCAATCGGGTGCCGGTAGCGAAGCGAGGTGTGCGTTATGTAGTACAGCAAAGGAAAGACGAGCGGAAACGCCGCCACCGGAAACGCATACGCATTGCGCCTCGCAAATAGAACGGCCACGCCGAACAACGCACCGAGGGATGAAAGAAAATTGCCCAACAGGAGACCTCGGACCAACAGCGAGTCGGTTTCAAGAAATGTTCTCAGCGGCTCGGCCGTCCCTATCCAGAAGTCCACAAATCGCTTCGCGAAAAGCTCCATCTCCACGCGCGGATGAGACGCCATGAACTGGAAAGCTTTGTGTTTCTCTTCATCCATGAACGCCGTCTCTCCGATCCTCAGGTATCGCAGGATCTCGCGGTCTTGGGTGATGCTCGCTGGCATAGCTCGGCGCCGTTCGTCGTAGTTTTCGTTGTTGCCGATGTACAGCTCAAAACCCAGATTCGAGCGCAACGGAATGAACCTGTGAAAGACAACGTAGTTGCGTGCCGTCCACGGAATACAGCAAATGAGCGCAAGAGCTGCCGCTAACGCGGGTCTCGCGGGTTGTAAACGCTCTTCGCCCCGCGTGCGGTAGACCAGCCATCCCAGCAGCAGCGGAAAAACGGAAGCCAGCGCGGGGTTGGTCATCAGTGTCACACCCCACAGAAGCCCATAACCGCACCAGTCGCGCAAAAGCTTGGATTCCGCCAGCCCCAAGGTGGCCCACAGGATGACCGCCGCCAGCAGCGCCGACAGGGACGTATCCAAAATCCATTCGAACGGCATCATAATCGCATTAGGAAATAAGGCCAAAAGCCACGCGGCGGCACTCGCGCTTCCGATGCCTGCGACCCGTTTGCCGGCATAAAAAATCGGCACGCACGCGGCCGAAGAGAAAAGAATGTTTAGGAAAACGGCGGCAAAAAAAGATGCGCGCGTGTGAACGCCAAAAATCTTGAAAATTCCCGCGAGCAGCAGAGGATAGACCGGCGGGAGCATGGCTGTAGGCCCGCTGTCCCGCTGATACGGTGAAGCGAATCCTTTTCCAGTCGCAAGGGAATAAGCAACGTTCCCCGTTTCCGTCTGAAAAGGCACCGTGCCCAGCACTTCGGTGGGAATCTTGCGCGTTTGATTCCACGCGAACCCCAGCCTCGCTCCGAGCGCGACGGCCAAGATCAGCAAAAGCGACGTTGCGGCCTTGCGGAATGTCTGCTTCATGCGATTATTTTCCGCCCCCACCGCTCGCGGATTAAACGATTTAAGGGCTCCGAGTAGAATCGCGCAACGACTTCGCCAGATAAGCCGGCGATGACAATGACCACGACGAACAGCGCCGGCACAAGACTCATTCGTTTTCCAACGGCAAGGAAAAATCGAAAAAGGAGAAAGACGACGAACATATGCGTCAGATAGACCTCGTAGCTGTGTTGACCAAGCCTGAGAAGGGGGCTAAGCACGCGCGGACTCCTCCACTCAGTCGTTGCAGCCGCCGCGATGACCATGCAAGTGCCGACGGCGAGGATCGTCATGTCCAGTCCGGTGCGGCCGAGGCCCAATGCCTCAGCTCGAATCGAAAGGCAAAGACAAAAGATCAAGAGTCCGGTGCCGAGAGTTCCAAGCGTCCAAACCGCGGCACGCGAGAGGCGGAGGCGCGAGATCAGTAGCGCCGTCAGGCAACCCAGCGCAATCGCATCGATGCCTCCCAGATAGGAGTATTCCTTCCAGATCTCACTCCCATGAGCGAATGTCGTACGCGCGAATGGTCCCAGCACAACGAATCCCAGCAGGAGCGCCACGAGCAACTTGCCTCGGCCCAGCAGGCGGCTGAGCAGCGGGAAAAAGAGATAGAACATTTCCTCCACCGATAGCGACCACAAAACGTCCCAATTGCCGGGAAGGTATCCGCGCCGCGCCTCGAGCACGTTGACGTGGAACGTGAGCGCAGCGAGCAGCGCCCGGCCGAGGCCGCCCGTCTTCGCTTGCACGACATAATCGTCGAAGTTTGCGAAGTGCAGGACGCTGAGTACGGCCAGCAGCAGGATGAGCAACGGCGCGATGCGCGCGAAGCGCATCAGATAGAAGTCGCGAACGCTGACACGTTCGAGCGAGCCCCACCGGCGAAGCGTCATGGACGTAATGAGAAATCCGGAGATGGCGAAGAAGATCTGCACACCGGGCTGACCGTTCCAGACGAGCGAACTCACAAGCTGGTCAGGGAGTCCCAACGTGTATGGCACCTTCGCGATGAGCAGCCGGATGTTGACGTGATTCATCAACACAAAAAAAATCGCCAAGCCGCGAAGCATATCCACGCCGCCGATTCGCGCCCAACTGCGTGCAGGAGGCATGACTCATTTTGCCTCAGAAACGTAATCCCGGGATGGTAGGCTTGTGTCATGTGCCGGGAACAAATGGATGAGATTTTCGCGCAAACGTTGACCGGCGATTATGATGACGAATCGCCATGGGAGGCTATTCGCACATTGCGCGGCATAGCCAGCCGCGAAGTGTTTGACTGTGCCGTGGAGTGGTGCACTTCAGATAATCCACTCAAGCGAGCTCGCGGTGCTGACGTTCTGGCACAGCTAGGCAGAACGTTTGAACACCCAAGTAACAGCTTTCCGGAAGAATGCTTTTCCGCAGTTTCAGCTTTGGTGCAGCGGGAAAAGGAACCTGTTCCACTGAACTCTGCCAGCTCTGCACTGGGGCACATTGGAAACCCTCAGGCTATACCCTTGGTTGTAGAACATCGCTTCCATCCAAACGCGGACGTTCGGTTTGGAGTTGCGTTCGCGTTAGGGAATTTTGCCAACGATTCGCGCGCGGCCGACGCACTCGTGACCCTTATGCAAGACGCCGATGATGATGTGCGTGATTGGGCTACGTTTGGACTGGGTGTGCAAGGCGACCGAGATTCGGAGGAGATTCGTGACGCCCTTTTCCAGCGACTGACCGATCCCCATAGAGACGTCCGCGAGGAAGCGCTCGCAGGGTTGGCCAAAAGGAAAGACCAGCGAGCTCTACCAACACTTATTTCTGCGTTGAGCCAACCTGAGATCTCCGACTGCGTCCTGGAAGCTGCAGAATCATTTCTTGGCGAGACTAAACAGGGAATAAAGTCGAGCTCGAGCGATTATATTGCGGCACTAAAGACGCGCTTCTCCATGTAATTTCCTGATTGCCCCCTTCTAGACTCGTTGACTCTAACTTTTGCCGCTCAGCGGAATTTAGTTTTCAAAACCTGTTTTTCTGTTTAGTCTATGCGTCGCTAAGGGGGAGCTAATGGCCGAGCTTGGGGTTCGAACCGCGAGCAGTCAGCAGTGGGGTAGGACCCTGCGCCGCGACGCCTGGTGGGTCGAAATCATTCCGATTGTTCTGGTAATGGGCGGATTCAGCGTTTACGCCACCTTGAGAGCTTTCGAAGGCCGCTTCTTCGAATGGGGCCCCTATCTTTCTCCGTTCTACTCCCCTCTTATCGATCGGCATCATCGCTGGTGGCCTTATTCTCCCGCGATCCTGATTCTCGCCGGGCCGCTCGGTTTTCGTGCCACGTGCTACTACTACCGCAAAGCGCTCTATCGCGCGTTCTTGCTCGACCCTCCCGCCTGCGCCGTCTCCGAGGGCCACCGCTCCTACTCCGGCGAAACGTCCTTCCCCCTCATCCTGCAAAATGTTCATCGCTATTTTTTGTATCTCGCCATTCTCTTCCTGGCCTTCCTCTGGCACGACGCGATTCTCGCTTTCGATTTTGACGGGCACTTCGGCGTCGGCGTTGGCACGCTCGTCCTGCTCACCAACGTCACGCTGCTCTCGCTCTACACCTGCTCCTGCCACTCGCTGCGCCACCTCGCCGGTGGCAAGCTCGACTGTTTCTCCTGCGCCACCTTCGGCAAGCCGCGTTACGGCGCCTGGCGCGGAATCACCTTTCTGAACGAGCGCCACATGCTCTTCGCCTGGGTGAGTCTCTTCGGCGTAGGTCTCACCGACTTTTATGTCCGGCTCGTTTCTTCCGGCGCCATCCGGGATGTGAGGCTCTTTTGAGCGCCCTTTTGAGCGATCGTTTCGAAATCCACGAACACGACGTGCTGGTCATTGGAGCAGGCGGCGCGGGTCTCCGCGCCGCAATCGAAGCCCTCGCCCAGGGTTCCTCCGTGGGTGTCGTCTGCAAATCCCTCCTCGGCAAAGCCCACACCGTAATGGCCGAAGGCGGCATTGCCGCCGCCATGGCCAACGTCGACGCCGCTGACGACTGGCGCACGCACTTCCGCGACACCATGCGTGGCGGAAAGATGTTGAACAATTGGCGTATGGCCCAGCTCCACGCCCAGGAATCGCCCGATCGCATCCGCGAACTCGAGCAGTGGGGCGCGCTTTTCGATCGCACCGAGGACGGACAAATCCTCCAGCGCGCCTTTGGCGGACACACCTTCCGCCGTCTGTGCCACGTCGGCGACCGCACCGGCCTCGAGATGATTCGCACGCTGCAGGACCGCGGCGTGCACATGGGTTTCGACGTTTACATGGAGTGCACTGTCGTGCGCCTCCTCAAGGACGGCCCGTGCATCGCCGGCGCCCTCGCCTACTGGCGCGAACAGGGCCGCTTCGTGGTCTTCAAGGCCAAGTCCGTGGTCATGGCCACCGGCGGCATCGGCAAAGCCTGGCCCATCACTTCCAATTCCTGGGAATACACCGGCGACGGTATGGCTCTGGCCTACGAAGCCGGCGCCGACCTCCTCGATATGGAGTTCGTGCAGTTCCATCCCACGGGCATGGTTTGGCCGCCGGGCGTGCAAGGCATTCTCGTTACCGAAGCCGTGCGCGGCGAAGGCGGCATCCTCCGCAACAAACTAGGCGAGCGCTTCATGGAGAAGTACGACCCCAAGCGCTTGGAACTCTCCACGCGCGATGTCGTGGCTCGCTCCATCTACACCGAAGTCCGCGAAGGCCGCGGCACCGAACACGGCGGCGCGTATCTCGACATTTCGCACAAGCCCGCCGAGTACGTGAAGCGCAAACTGCCCAGCATGTATCACCAGTTCAAGGAACTCGCCGACGTGGACATCACTAAGGGCCCCATGGAAGTCGGCCCGACTTGCCACTACATGATGGGCGGCATTCGCGTCGACGCGGAAACCGCACAGAGCACAGTCCCCGGCCTGTATGCCGCGGGAGAAGCGGCCGCCGGTTTGCACGGCGCGAACCGCCTCGGCGGCAATTCGCTTTCCGACCTTCTCGTCTTCGGTCGCCGCGCGGGTCTCGCCGCCGCCGAGCATGCCAAAAAAGTTTCTTCACCCGCGGTCGACCCCGCGGAGCTCGATCAAGCCGAAAAAGAGGCCCTCGAACCTTTCCAGCGCAAGGACGGCGAAAATCCCTACGCCATTCACCGCGATTTGCAAACGACTATGCAGAATCTCGTCGGCATCTTTCGCAACCGCGACGACGTTCAGCGCGCTCTCGGCGAGCTCGGGCAATTCCGCCAGCGCCTTGCGCGCGTCAGCATCGAAGGCTCGCGCATGTTCAATCCCGGCTGGCACCTTGCTCTCGAGCTGAAGTCCATGCTGGTCATCTCCGAGGCCGTCGCCCGCAGCGCCCTGGTCCGCGAAGAAAGCCGCGGCGCGCACAGCCGCATTGATTTCCCGAATCTCGATCCCGCGTGGGGATCGAAAAACAATGTCATCCGGCAGGAGGGCGGGGCCATGGCGCTACGCCAGGAATCGCGCCCGGAAATTCCCGGAGAGCTGAAGCAAATTCTCGCGGAAGAAAAGTAGCGGAGGCCATAAATGGCGGAAGCCAGGTTACAAGTTTTTCGCGGCGACGCAAACGGCGGCTCGTCCGTTGACTACAAAGTTCCCATCGCCCCCGGCATGGTCGTGCTCGACGCGCTGCACTACATTCAAGGCTACTTGTCTCCCGATCTCGCCGTGCGCTGGAACTGCAAAGCCGGAAAGTGCGGCTCCTGCTCCGCCGAGGTGAATGGCCGCCCCCGCCTTACGTGCAAAACCCGCATGGACTCTCTGCCGCTCGATCAGCCCATCGTCGTCCAGCCGATGAAATCTTTCCCGGTGATCAAGGATCTCGTCACCGACGTCTCCTGGAACTACAAGGTCAACAAAAAAATTCCTCCCTTCCAGCCGCGCCCCGGCACCGAATGGAAATTCTTCCAGCAGGATGTCGACCGCGTTCAGGAATTCCGCAAGTGCATCGAATGTTTCCTCTGCCAGAACGTCTGCCACGTCCTGCGCGATCACGACAAACACGACCAGTTCGCCGGTCCCCGTTTCTTCGTGCGCGTTGCCGGCCTCGAAATGCACCCGCTCGACGGCGTCTCTCGCACGAAACTTCTCCGCGACGAGCTCGGTCTGGGCCTCTGCAACATCACGAAATGCTGCACCGAAGTTTGCCCCGAAGAGATCCGCATCACCGATAACGCCATCATTCCGCTCAAGGAGCGCGTCGTTGACCAGTTCTACGACCCGCTCCACTGGCTGGTGCGCAAAATTCGCGGCGCCGCAGAGTAGGAGTATTCTTGGGGCAGGTGCTTGCCCCCTGGGATCATTGAGGAGGGCCCCATGGAACTGAAACTCAAAACTATTTCCAAGTCGGGCATCGCCGAAGCCATCGCCAAAGCCGAGCTCTACCGCTACCTTAACGAGCCCGAAGAAGCCGAATCGATCTGCCGCGACATTCTCGCCGCCGACCCCAAACACATGCTCGGCTTGCGCACGCTCGGCCTTTCCATCACCGATCAATTTACCGGCGAAGGCACCGATCGCTATGCTGAAGTCGAGGAAATTTTCAAAACTCTCTCGGATCCCTACGAGCGGCTTTACTACACCGGCCTGCTCTACGAACGCCGCGTCAAAGCGCAGTTGCACGCTGGCCGCGCGGCACACACTTTGCTCCCCCTCCTCGAACGCGCCATGCACTGCTTTGCCGAGGCGGAGCAAAGCCATCCCCCGGGCAACGATGACGCCATCCTCCGCTGGAACCGCTGCGTTCGTCTTCTCCAGAGCCGCCCGGACTTTCATTGGGAGACCGACTTCGCCGCCTTCGATTTCTTCGACAGCCCTCCCGTCTAAGTCGATGACCTAATTCGGGTTACGGGAGATGGGAAAGTTAAGCCCGACACCCCCCTGACCCCTCCCCGTTATCGATTGTGCAAAGCCCCTCTCGCCGGCCCTTTCTTCCCCCCGCCTTTCTGCTAGCCTGAATTCATACAAGGAAACCTGCCCTGGCAAGGGCTTTTGATCACCCGCATGAATTCAGCGGGTAATTATCCGGGATCGCATAATCGCCTGCATGGCGATAGGAGAGTCTGACGTGAAAAAGTCATTCGTTTATCTTGTCGCGATGGGGTTTGTCGGCCTCTGTGCCGCTCCCGCTTTCAGCCAGTCACCCGCACCGGGCTCCGCGAGTCCCTCCGCGAGCTCCGCTGCCACCGTGTCCCACACCAGCAAGGCGATCAACTATCGCCGCGCCGGCGGTTCCACCAGGATTCTCTTTAGCGGTACCGAGCTAATGCCGTCCGCTTCCGGCGAAGCCAAGGTCGAAAGCAAGAGCACACGGATGGAAATCGAGGCGAAATTCGACAATTTCGAGGAAGCCACCAAGTTTGGTCTCGAGTACCTGACCTACGTCCTCTGGGCCGTGTCACCCCAGGGCCGCGCCGAGAACCTGGGCGAAGTCGTCCTGAAAAACGGCAGCGCCCACGTCAAGGCCATCAGCGACATGCAGACTTTCGGCATGATCGTCACCGCCGAGCCCTATTTTGCCGTCACGCAGCCCGGCAACGTCGTGGTCCTCGAAAACGTTCTTCCTGCGGACTCCGCCAAAGCGGAAAAAGTCGACGCAACATTTGATCTCGTGGGACGTGGCGCTTACTCGTCGTCAAACACCAAAATCGAGAACGCTATTTTCGGCATCGACCGCAAGACCCCTCTCGAACTTTTCGAAGCACGCAACGCCGTGCGCATCGCGCACATCGCGCTGGCCGACAAGTACGCTGCTTCCACCGTCGCCAGGGCCGTGCAGCAGTTGAAAACCGCGGAGGACGCCTACGCCGGAGGCCGCGACCGCAAGACTGTCGAAGCCGCCGCCCGCGATGTCGTCGAAACCGCCGAAGAAGCTCGTGTTATGGCCGTAAAACAAAAGGCCGAAGAAGATGCCCAGGCCAAAATCGCCGCCGAGAAAAAAGCCGCCGAGGAACGCGCCATCGCCGAGGCCAAAGGCCGCCTGGCAGCAGAGCAAGCTCGCACGCAAGCGGAAGCCGCCAAAGCCGATGCCGAGCGCCTGAAGCAGCAAGCTGAAGCCGCCGCGCAGGACGCCGCGCGTCAAAAGCAGGAAGCTGACCAGGCTCGCGCCGCCGCTTTGGCCCAGCAGCAAGCCGCCGAAGCCGCCGCGCAACAGGCTGCCCGCGACAGGGCCGCCGCTCTCGAACAGCAGCACGCCGCGGAAGCCGAAACGGAAAAGGCTCGCCTGATGGCTCAGCAAGCCGAAAAGGAAAAAGCCGATCTGCGCGCGCAATTGCTCAGCCAGTTGAATTCGATTTTGCAGACCCGCGACACCGCTCGCGGCCTCATCGTGAATATGTCGGATGTGTTGTTCGACACCGGCAGTTACACGCTCAAGCCCGGCGCGCGCGAAATGCTCGCGAAAATCTCCGGCATCGTTCTCGCCCACCCCGGCCTGAACTTGCAAATCGAAGGTCACACCGACAGCGTCGGCGGCGATGACTTCAATCAGCAGCTTTCCGAACGCCGCGCCGACTCCGTACGCGACTTCCTCGCGCAACAGGGCGTCCCGGCGTCTTCCATTGCCGCGCGCGGCTTCGGCAAAACGCAGCCCGTCGCCACCAACGACACGCCCGAAGGCCGCCAGCGCAATCGCCGCGTCGAAATCGTCGTCAACGGCGACGCCATCGGCTCCGGCGCACCCAACTCCGCCTCGTCGCGATAATTCTCGCCCGCGAATCGTCGTGGGCGCCTTTGTAGCGGGTGTCCCCTCGCCTTCCTTGTAGGGGCGCAGCATTGCTGCGCCCGGTGCTCCGACGTAACGGCCCACCCACACCCCCTGTCATCCCGACCGGAGCGGCCCGGCTTTTTCCCGCGTTCGCACCGCGAACGCCGGGCCGCGAAGTGGAGAGCCTGCCCTGAGCGAAGTCGAACGGGGATCGTGGCCGCCGCTCGTAGATTTGCCGGCGACCCTGTAGTGGCCGGTTTTCAAACCGGTTCTTTCTTTGCCTTCCTCCTCTGGTAGCGGCAGCCGTAATTCTTGAGCAGCCTCTTTTCGTACATCTCTTGCCACCAAAACCTTTCTTCTCTACCCTAGTTTCAAGACGGGTGAACTCCAGGACGACGCACGGCCTGTTCCCGGCATCAAGGAGCAACAAACTCATGCGTCGCATGTTTTTCTCGTTCTGTTTCTTTTCCTCCTTTTTTGTTCCCCATGTTCGCGCGCAGGTTACCGACTATAAGATTTCCTGCTATCGTTTCCGTGAGAACAATCCTCCGCAGAAACAAAAGTTGTGGGACGGCTACGAACTTTCTCTCGGCCCCGCGCGCAACAGCCAAGGCGATGGCGACAATTGCACCGCCGCGATCTACAACGCGGCCGGCAAAGTGGTCTTCCGCACGACCGGCTACAGCGTCGTTTTCGATCACATCGAAACGGGCAAAGACTTCGACGGAGACGGTAAGCCGGAGGTCGTCTTCAAAACCGATACCGGCGGCGGCAATCACTGCTGCTGGGCGTACAACATTGTCTCCCTCTCGCCTAAGCCTCGGAAGCTGTTCGACATCGACCAGGAAGGCGTTGTCCGGTTTGAGAAGGATGCCCAGGGTAAAATGGTGATTTGGAAGTTCACCGCCGGACCCGGAGGTTTCACATCGGAGGCGCGCCGGCCATTCGCGCAAAAGGTGTTTCGCGTCCGCGACGGAAAACTTGTCGATAGCACTCCGGAATTCTGCACCCAGATCCTGAGCGACTCTAACGAGGAATTCCGTGCCGACAGCCAGCAGCTCACTCCGGAAAACATCAAAAATTTGCCGGCCGGCCCCAAATGGGACTTCGACTTGGAAGACCTTGTGAGCGCCTTTCTCTCTCGTGCGCTGCAACTTGTTTTCTGCCGCCAATTTGACCAAGCCATGAATTTCCTCGACCAATGGCCCGCCGCCTCGCGCGCCGAGATGAAAAAAGGCTTCGCCCAGTCTATCCAGCAGGACTACCCCGAATTCGCCACGCGACTGCTATCGTCGTCCGACCCCAAGTAAGCTTCGCCTGGGTGCCTCATTCTCCGGGGTGTCGTTTACCCCGACCGCGTCGGGGCACGGGTGGGGATTTTGACTTTGACTTCCGTCGTGCTTCGGCGGCCCCTCTCGCAGTATCCTGCCTACAGATCGAGTTCGACGACGACCGGAGCGTGGTCACTTAAGGAAAGCCATTTACCACGACGACCAACAACCACGTTCCTGAGCTTTGACAGCAGGGGACGACTCAGAAATGCATAATCGATATGGTAGACAGTATCTTCGCTCTTCCGAAACCAAAGTGTTGGGTGTCGTTCTGCTCCCTGAGGAATTCCAAAGAATACGTGGTAGGCGCTTTCCATTCCCAATTTCCGAAATCTCTCCACAGCAGCAGAGTGATTTTGCATCCCATAATCGCTATCCCATCTTGAGTTGCTGTTGAAATCACCAGCGACGATTGTGAACGGAGATAGATGGATCTGCTCAATAAGGTCGAGCAGCAAGTGAACCTGCTCGATGTATTCCTTGGCGGAACTTTTGCCCTTGCACGCCCAAACAGGGAACAGCTCAATCGACACGGGTCCATCGAGGACGACTCTACCTGCCCACTCTGGCTTCAGCGCGTGTGCTTTACGAATCGCCCAAGGCGCTTTCGCCAAAACACCGAGTCCCTTGTTTTTATTTTTACCAAACCACCTGGAAGACCATTCAGACGTTTGACTGAGCTGCTCAACATCTAGTCTTGAGCACTCCTGAATTACTACGACGTCGGAGCCGAGAGCAAAAAGCTTCTGGTGCTTTTTCTTGAACCCCATTGCGCAGTTCCACGTTGCAAGTTTCATTACAACTCCCACCCCCGCCCATCTTCATTTCCGTTTCCTCGAGCTCCTTAGCGCCAGAGTGATCGAGGGATTGTCAGCCATGTTCGGAAAGTAGGTGTGGAAAATCTTCCGATCTCGAAATCCGATGGCCAGTAAGACAATTGCTAGATGCGAGACATTGCTCTGACTCAATACCTCTGCTGAAGCAAACGCTCTCAAGACTCTTAGGAAGGACCTCGCTCGAAATACTCGTAATAACTTACCCGCATTCGTGATCCCCGCCTTCGACAAGGCAATTACGCATCTTTCCTCTAGCTTGGGTGGGAAGGGTTTCCCGATTTCTTCAGCCCTCCGCCAGCTTAGATTTTTTGGCCATTTGGATTCCAGCAGGCCAAGCAGCCTAGCCGTATCAAGCTCTTCCCCGGCGTCCATCTTACCTTCGTAACGCTGACGATGCTTCTCAACTAGGTTGTGCTTTTCCTTTCTCAGTTCAAGAAACTCCTTTTCTATCAGTTCGAGTGTTCCTGCGATTGCGGCAAATCTTCTCAGAATGTCATCGGGATATTCGACACCTGATTTGTACACAATTTCGTGTTCTATCTCAGCCCATGCATGCTCGAGAACGCTTCGGACCTGAATCTCAAACCATAGGCCCCTAAGGGCGGCATAATCCGAACTAGCTGCCCGGAATCCTCTCAATCTGACGATTAGGTGGACAGATCGATAGCCAAAAGAGCGCAGACCGAGCGCAGCCCGTTTGTCTGTTGAGCGCTCGCGATCGATTTCAAACTCCTCAGCTAGTTTCTCTACGATCCGGTTCACATCATTCTCGTAGTAGACAATGACTCTGACCCCGATTTTGTCGGTTAGCTGTTCTGACGGATTTTCATAGGATTTTCGCAACACTTTCCAAAACGCCGACTCGAGGCTTTTGGGGCGGGCAGTTATGAGATGGATGTCTGCTCGGCGCTCACTGAGCACTGCCTCCACTAACTTATGTGCCTGATTTGTTGCGTCAATCAGGCTGGGGAGGTGCGCCGCGTATTGCCGAAAGAAAACTTGGGCCGAGTACATTTTTCTCGGCATTGTAACTAGCCGCCAGCAAGAATTGACGCGAGTATCTCAATCCTGGTGGACCGCGGCGCTATATTGTCTGTTTGTCTGCTAGCGGCGACAACATACCTAGCGGCCACTCCAGCGGGCTCGCGCTCGCGCGTCATTCGCTCAAACTCTACTAGCCTTGCGCCTGTCTCCCTCGAGTTGAACTGCCCGAGTTTTTTCCCTTTGTCGGATTTCCAGTCCAGCGCTCCAATGAGAGAATACAAATCAACTGGCTTTCGATAGCGACTCCCGCTTAGATTCGGGATAGCACGTTTGATCCAGCGCAGATATCCTGCCAACCTAGATTCAAGATGTTTCGCGTGCGGAAAGCTGCTCTTGAAGCGACCGTAGTAGAGGTCTATTGCCGATTTCTTATCTTGTGGCCCTTCGATGAGTAGGATTGCTAATTCCGCGGCGAATTCAACCGCCCTCATCCGCCGAATCTGTAAATCGCTGAAGACCCGCTCATTCTTCCAGAAATGAATGGTTCCGACCTTTTCTGCGAAGTCTTTGAACGCCCCCTTTTCCCGCGCATGACGCAGTTCTTGGGGAGAAAGTCGTACGACAAATCGATTCATTCTCACGAACATGTCTTGGATGTCGGCTGGTGAATAACCCGACAGCTCTTCAATTACCAAGTCATAGTTCAGAATCTTGTTCTTACGGTCGACGTCTAAATCTTTATATTTTTTGCCCTTAGCCGCAGTGTCTTTTGTCTCGGTGAGACCGAACCGGTTCTCAAGGAATTCGAAGACCGCACGCAGTCTTTGCTGACCGTCGATCACATCATAGACAGGACGTCCCGTTTGCGCAGACGTGGTGCGCTGAAAAAACAATATCGGAATTGGCCTGTCTGACAGAATGGTGTCCATGAGGTACGCCTTCGCTGCCGACGGCCAAACGCTATTTCGCTGGAATTCTGGGGCGAGCCGAAGCTGCCCATCCTTAAAGAGCTGCTGTAGAAGAGCTACATCCTTTGTGGTTGAACTTCGCTTCGGCACTAGCAAATCCCTCGTTCGACGCGCCTTTCCACAAAGTGACAATACAGCAGAAGTTAATCCTGCTCAAGCGCCGCTTTTTACCGAACCTGATGGCCCGACGGACCCCCTATCGGCCAGTGTCTTGGCGCTGCTCCACTTAAACTCTGTCCGCCCCTTCACTTACGGCTTCTCATCTCATTCGAACGATACCATTACAACAATTCCCTTGACAGTAAAAACTATGTGTGGTATGTTGATTCATGGTTTGGCTGTCCTCCGCGCAGGGCAAGCGCCCCTACGAACGCGAGGTCTGCCCAAATCACGTCGGGGTGTCGCTCTCCAGGCTTTCTCCTCCTCCACTCTTTTGCTCACCTTACCGCTCGCGTGTCCCGAACGGAGTCGAGCGGCCACTCGTTTATCCCGAACGAAGTCGAGGGGTCGCTCCTTCTAACTCCTTTAGAAGCAACACCTACAGGATCGTCCGGAAGTGTTCATTCCAAAAGACTTACAGAAACTCTAAGTCTTTTAGAAGCAACACTTACGAAAAAACCGGGGTGGGGGGGGCCCAATCCCAGTTTTTCTCTCGCCACTCATCACTCGCCACTCTCTCACGGCTCTGTGCCTCGGTGCCTCTGTGGCCATCCTCATGCGCCGTCGTCGCACCGTTGTCGTCCCGTTGGAGCCCCGTTGTGCAACGACGGAAAACGCTCCTTATCCCGTTTCTCTTCATATCGTTGCCGGCATGTTTGCTTCACAACGAGGAGGGGTACACCCACCCCCTCTATCCAATGCGCGACACCATGACAAAATTCAGTGCTACTCTGAGGAAGAACTTCACACTGCACGCTCCCCGGCCAAGACCCGAGGCGTCCATGTCCACGGAGAAAAACTACAACGTCCTCACTCCCGAAAAGGGCGTGCCCATCAAGGCGTGGACCAAGGGTGTGCTACTCGAGGATCAGGCGCGCCAGCAGCTTCTCAACGTGGCGCAGATCCCCTTCATCTTCAAGTGGGTCGCCGCCATGCCGGACGTGCACTGGGGCATCGGGGCAACGGTCGGCAGTGTCATCCCCACCAAGGGCGCGATCATTCCGGCAGCCGTCGGAGTGGACATCGGCTGCGGCATGATGGCGGTGCAGACCGACCTGAACGCGCGCGATCTCCCCGACAACTTGAAAAACATTCGGGCCGCAATCGAGAAAGCCGTCCCTCACGGCCGCACGCAGCATGGCGGGCGGGGCGACCGCGGAGCGTGGGAGCGAATCCCCGCGCGCAACAACGAAATCTGGCAGACCCTGAAGCCGCGCTACGACGCGATCCTCGAAAAACATCCGAAGCTCGACCGCGGCAACCACTCGAACCATCTCGGGACGCTCGGCACCGGCAACCATTTCATCGAGGTCTGCCTCGACGAAGCGGATTCCGTCTGGTTCATGCTGCACAGCGGCTCGCGCGGCGTCGGCAATCGCATGGGCTCCTATTTCATCGAGCTCGCGCGCAAGGACATGGAAAGGCATTTCATCCATCTGCCCGACCGCGACCTGGCCTACCTTTCCGAAGGCACGGAGCACTTTGACGATTACGTCGAAGCGGTGGAATGGGCGCAGGATTTCGCCCGCTGGAACCGTCATTTGATGATGGAGCAGATCACCGCGGCGGTCCGCGATTCGGGAGAAGTGCGCCCATTCGCCGCGGAATTGAAGGCCATCAATTGCCACCACAACTACGTGGCCCGCGAACATCACTACGGCCAGGATATTTTGGTCACGCGAAAAGGCGCGGTGCGCGCCCGCGAAGGGGACATGGGCATCATCCCCGGCAGCATGGGCGCGCGCTCGTACATCGTTCGCGGCAAGGGCAATCCCGAAAGTTTCACGAGTTGCAGTCACGGCGCCGGCCGCGCGATGTCCCGCACCGAAGCCAAGCGCCGCTTCACGCTCGCGGACCACGCGCGGATGACCGCAGGCGTCGAGTGCCGCAAAGATGCGGACGTGATCGACGAAACGCCCGCTGCTTATAAATCGATCGAAGCCGTCATGGCCGCGCAGACCGATCTCGTCGAGATCGTCCACACGCTGCGCCAGGTTGTCTGCGTGAAGGGCTAGGGTGGCCGGTGCGGGGCCACAATGTGAGCTCTATGGCTGTTGCTGCCAGCCGCCGCCGAGGACCCGGTACAATTGCACCAGACTCTGGTACTCGGTGCCGCGCGCCTGGGCCAGTGTGAGTTCCGCGGAAAAGAGCGACCGTTGGCCATCCAAGACTTCGAGATACGTGGTCGTGCCGCCCTGGTAGCGCATATTGGAAAGGCGAACCGACTCCTGCAAATCCGCCACACTATTCTCCTGGCGGACCCGGACCTGATGGAATTTCTCGTAACCGATCAGCGCATCGGATACATCGCCGAAAGCGCGCTGAATCGTTTGCCGGTAGGCGATCAGAGCCTGTTGATGCTGCGACTCGGCGACCCGCAGATTTCCGCGAAGAGCTCCCCCCGTGAAAATGGGTTGGCTCACTTGCGCGCCGTAAGACCAGATTCCGAGTTGCGAGCTCATCAGGCCGGAGAATGCGCTGCTGCGTCCGAAGGAGCCGCCGCCGGAGCCGGTCAAAGAGATTTGCGGAAAGAACTGGGCCTTGGCGACTCCGATTTCGGCGTTTGCGGCGACTAAGACTTGCTCGGCCCCGCGAATATCGGGCCGGCGCTCGATCAGCGATGAAGGCAGCCCCGGCGGCACTTCGGGAGGAAGCGGCTGTTCCACTAGCGGGCGTCCGCGAGTAACAGCTTGAGGATAATTGCCGAGGAGAATGCTGATGGCATTTTCTTCCTGTGCGATCTGCCGCTCCAGGTCGGGAATCTGGGCGTTTGCGGTATCGAGAACTTGCTGAGCCTGCAAAACGTCGAGCTTCGTAGCCACGCCGTGCTCGACGCGAAGATTGGTGAGCTTCACCGAGTCTTCCTGCGTCTTGACGGTGTCGCGCGTGATTTGGAGTTGAAGGTCAAGCTGCAGGAGCGCGAAGTAATCACTCGCCACGTCGCTCACCAGCGTCAAAATCACTGTTTGTCGCGCATCCTCTGTGCCAAGGAGTTGGGCGCGCGACGCCTCGGTCGCGCGGCGCAGCTTGCCGAAGAAGTCCAACTGGAACGCCGCGTCGGCAGTAAGGAGCAGAAAATTTGATGTGGTTTGGAAGTTGTGTTCTTTCCCTCCGCTGAAATTGCCGTTCCCTTGGACCTGCGGGAATAGATTGGAACGAGTTACGGTAACCTGTGCGCGCGCTGCGTTGATGCGCTCCGTCGCAATTTGCAAGTCGTAGTTTTGCTTTAGCGCGGTGCGAATGAGTTCTTGTAATTGCGGATCTTGGAAGACCTGCCACCAAGGAAGGTCAGCATAGGACGCTGCCTGAGCCTGGGCCTGCGGGTTTTCGCTCAGATCACGGTAGGCCGTTGGAGGTTGAACGGCGGGTCGATGGTAGTTTGGGCCCACCATGCAACCGGCGAGGAAGCTGGGGGCCAACATCAGAATCAACCGTGGTGCCAGGTTCTTCATTTGCAGCTCCGTTGATGTTTCGGCGCAGGCGTCCCGCCGAAGTGATGTCAGTCTGCCGGTGCCGGCGCGGGCTCAGCCGGCAAAGATCCCGAGGCCTGCTCTTTGCCTGCACCCGACCATTTCTCGACGAAGTAGAAAATCGCAGGCACGAAGAAGATTCCGATCGCGCTTGCGGCCAGCATCCCGCCGATCACGGTAGTGCCCATGATTTGGCGCGCCACTGAACCGGCTCCAGTGGCCGTCCATAGCGGAACGCAACCGAGAATGAACGCAAAGGACGTCATCAAGATCGGCCGTAAACGCAACCTGGCGCCTTCCAGAGCGGCTTCGGCCAGAGGCTTGCCCTTTTCGGCCTGATCCTTGGCGAACTCGACAATCAGAATGGCGTTTTTGGCGGCGAGGCCAATCAGCATGACCAGACCGATTTGCGAGTAGACGTCGCTTTCAATCTGGACCAAGTAAGGTGGGTAGAAGATGCTGACCAGAAAGCGGCGCAGCCACAACACAGCAAACGCGCCGAAGATTGCGACGGGCGTACTGAGCAAAACGCTGAACGGCAGCGTCCAGCTTTCATAGAGCGCGGCCAGGATCAAGAAAACGAATAATAGAGAAAGTCCGAAAATCACTGAGGCAGGCACGCCTTGGCGCGCTTTCTGCTCCTGGAAGGACATACCCGAGTAGTCGAAACCCATTTCGCGGGGCATGGTCTGCTTGAATACCTCTTCTAATGCCGCAGTGGCTTGATCTGCGCTATAACCGGGCGCGGCGCTGCCGTTGATTTGAGCGGAACGGTATTCGTTGAATCGCAGTAGGAACTCAGGACCCAAACGCGGCTTTACATCAACCAGCGTAGAAAGCGGAACGTTTTGTCCCTGGTTGTTGCGAACGTAGAATTGCCCGACGTTCTCCGCCTTCGCACGCTCGTCCCCTTCCGCTTCGATGTACACCTGCCATTGGCGGCCAAAGCGGTTGAAATAGTTGATGAAATAACCGCCCATGAAGGCCTGGATGGTCTTGTAAACGTCGCTGAGGCTCACGCCTTGCTTCAAAACTTTGTCGCGGTCCACATTGACGAACTCTTGCGGCGCATTGGGCAGGAAAGTCGTACTTAGGCTGGCGATTTCCGGTCGTTTGCGAGCGGCTTCCAGAAAAACGTTCAGGTTTTTGGCCAGGAATTGAACATCACCACCGGAACGGTCTTCCAACATGAACGTAAAGCCGCCGGCGGTTCCCACACCCGGAATCGCCGGCGGAGAGAACCCGAAAGCCACGGCACTCGGCAGCTTGCTCAACTGCTGATTCAGATGCGCCTTAAGGGTTTGAAACTGCTCTTCACGCGTCTTGCGCTCATCCCAGAGCTTGAAGTTTATGAAGAACGTCGCGTTGTAAGTGGTGCGCGCAAAGCTCAGTAAGCTGAATCCGACAAAGCAGGTGGACTGCGCAACACCCGGCGTATTCATGATGATTTTTTCGACTTGATCGACGACAGCATTGGTACGCTCGAGCGAAGCCCCATTCGGAAGTTGCATGCTAACGTAGGCGTAGCCTTGGTCTTCGTCGGGAAGGAAACTCGTTGGGACGCGGTTGGCGAAAAAGCCGCCTGCCGCGCCAAAAACAACCAGCAGCACGACGACTACCGCGGTTTTCTTCACCAGGACGGCGCTCCACCCTACATAGCCCTCGGTGGCGCGATCGAAAACTCGGTTGAACCAGTCGAAGAATTTTCGCAACAACCCGCCGCTTTCTTTCTTTGGCTTGAGCAGCAGCGCCGCCAGCGCCGGACTGAGAGTTAGCGCGTTGAAGGCGGAAAGCAAAACGGAAATCGCAATGGTGACGGCAAATTGTTGATAGAGCTTGCCTGTGATCCCAGGAATGAACGCGGTGGGCACAAAAACGGCTGACAGCACCAGCGCAATTCCTACGACCGGACCGGAAAGCTCCTCCATGGCTCTCAAAGCCGCTTCTTTCGGCGTCATGCCCTCCTCGATGTGACGCTCGACACCTTCGACCACGACGATCGCGTCGTCGACCACGAGCCCGATCGCCAGCACGAGACCAAACAAAGAAAGCGTGTTGATGGAGAATCCAAATACGGGAAAGAGAACGAAGGTTCCGATGAGCGAGACGGGCACGGCTAGCAGCGGAATCAAAGTGGCGCGCCAGCCCTGCAAAAAGATATAAACCACAAGGATTACCAGAGCCAGCGCGATCAACAGTGTGATCACAATCTCCTTGATGCCTTCGGTGACGGCCCGCGTAGTGTCTAGGGCAACGACATAGTCCAGGTCCTCTGGAAAGCGCTGTTTCATCTGGCTCATTAGCTTGTTCGCAGCGGCCGCAGCCTGAACCGCATTCGAGCCAGGAACCTGATAGAGTGCAAGGCAGGCGCTGGGCTTGCCGTTGTAGCGCCCGGCGATGCTGTAGTCCTGCGATCCCAACTCGATGCGAGCCACATCACGCACACGAACAGTGCCGCCATCAGGCGTTTCGCGCAATACGATCTGTCCAAATTCTTCGGGCGACACAAGCCGGCTTTGCGCCAGAACTGCATAGGTAAATTCCGTGCCCTTGGGAGCAGGCTCGCCCCCCACTTTTCCGGCTGGGTTGACGGTGTTTTGCGCTTGAACAGCGCTGATGATTTCGGGAACGGTAACGCCGAGTTTTGCCAGCTGGTCGGGCTTCACCCACATACGCATCGCGTATTGCCCGGCGCCGAACACATTGACGATACCGATACCGTATGATCGGAGCAGCGGATCGACAAGATTGATGTAGGCGTAGTTGGCCAGAAACGTGGCGTCATAGGTTCCGTGGGGAGAGTAGAGGTCGAACAATATCAAAGGTGCGGTGGGGGACTTGCGCACAGTGATTCCATAATTGTTAACGTCCACTGGAAGCTGGGAGGCGGCTTGCGTCTCGCGAGATTGCGCGAGAATGAAGTCGTTGTTGGGGTCGGTCTTCGCGTCGAAGTCGACGATTAAGGTGGTCGTCGAGTTTCCGGTGGTATTCAGCGAATACATGTAATTCATGTTGTCTACGCCGCTCATTTGTTGCTCGAGGGGCGTGGCCACGGCTTGCTCGAGAGTCTGTGCATCCGCACCGACGTAGGTGGCGAGAATTTGAATTTCCGGAGGCGCGATGTTGGGGAACTGTGCAATCGGAAGACTAAGGACCGTCAAGGTGCCAACGAGCACCAGGACGATGGAAATTACCATGGCGACGATGGGGCGGTTGATGAAAAACTTTGACATCGGATTACCTGCCCTTCGAATCGCCGGCAAACGGCTTGGGATCCACATGCATGCCTGGCCGAACCTTTTGAACGCCCTCGGCAACCACGCTTTCGCCAGGTTTTAGTCCTTCCGCGACAATCCACTGTGAACCGCTTTGGCCGCCGAGCTGCACGGTGCGAATCTCCACTTTGCTTTCGCTGTTCACGACGGCAACCTGGTAAGCACCTTGTAGCTCTGAAACCGCCCTCTGCGGTACCAGCAACGCGTTTGGTTGTGTCTGGAGGACGAAGCGAATTTTGCCGTAGCCACCTGGCCGTAAAATGTTGTTCGGATTGGGGAATAGCCCGGCGAGCCGGATGGCTCCGGTGCCCTCATTGACTTGGCGGTCCCCAAAGGAGAACGCACCTTCGTACGGATAGGTTGAGCCGTCCGCTAAAATCAGTTGCAGCCGCAACTTTTTATCGGCTTCCAACCGGCTGCTCTCCGTTGGGAAGCGTTTTCGAAATGCCAGATACTGAGACTCGCTGGCGGTGAAAAAGACCTTGATAGGGTTTACTGTGGAAACGGAAGTGACCGGTCCGCTGCTTGGATTGACCAGTGCGCCCACTTGAAGCTGGGCTTGGCCGGCAATTCCGTCGATGGGCGCCACCAGCCGCGTAAAATCTAGATTGATCTTGGCCGTTTCCACGGCGGCTTCCGCTGATTGAATTTGCGCAGCGGCCGTCTGGACGGTCGCTTTGGCTGCCAGGTTATTCTGCACCGCGTTGTCCAGATCCTGCTGGCTGGCTGCCTGTTGGGCGGCCAAAGGCGTGTAACGGTTCACATCCAGTTCGGTTCTGCGCTGCACCGCCTCGGCGTTGGCGAGTTGCGCCTTGGCTTGCGCCAACTGTCCTTGCGATTGGTCCAGGATCGCCTGAAATGGCCGCGGGTCGATCTCGAAAAGAAGTTGGCCCTTTCTAACGAATGAGCCCTCCTGATACGCCTGCTTAAGCAGGTAGCCAGTGACCTGGGCCCGCACGTCGGCGTTTGTAAGTCCGTCGAGTGTGCCAATCAATTCGGCATAAATCGGCACATCTTTCTGTTCTACCTCTACGACCTCGACCACCGGCGAAGCGCCTGACGGCGCTCCCGACACGCCCTTTGGTCGCATCGCTCCCACGATCAGGACGATGACTAACAAACAAAATGCTCCGCCTATCCAGAATTTGTATTTCGAAAGTGTGTTCATATTCATCTCCGACTCCGTGTCCTCATACCATTTGCCATGAGTGCACCGCGAAGGGCTCTGCTTTCGACCGAATTCTATCAGTGAGCCGAACGAACAAGGGCCTCGCAATAGCGTCACAACCCCGAGCTTGGAATTGAGAGCCCATGTGTTTCAATGGTTCAGTGTCCACCCGCGGCTGCGATTGAGCAAGTCGTACCTCGGCTTGATCGAGAATCGCCTGAAAAGGCCGGGCATGGATCTCGAAGAGCACCTGTCCCTTGCGGACATAGGAGCCCTCTTATAGCTTTGCTTGATGAGATACCCGCTAACTTGGGGCTGGATTTGTGCGTTGAGGTACCCGTCCTGAATTGTCTTCGTGCAGGCTTTACGGATTTCCTTGTTGCCAACGTGCGTCAGGTGAGACGCCGTGGCCGGCGAAGCGGCTGGCGGCGCGGCGTGGAATGTGATTGTCATCACGGACTTCCTTTGAAGAATGCTGCCAATACCTCGCTCTTCGTTTCACTCGAGATTTTCCCTTCATGCCTTGCGGTTAGATGAGGGACGTCAGAGGTGATCTACAAGGTCGAATGGAATCGAGTTTTGTTGTGTGTGTCTGAATATTTTCATTTTACCGTGTCGCGGCTCGGCCGAGGTGCGCCGAGAGCTTGGGCATTATATCGGAATCGCCAGCGTCATGCTCTACTGACAGGCGCGCCCTGGCTTTGGTGATGTGGAAGCGGCCTCCGTTTATTCTTCCTTCTTTTTGCCGGGGCTCAACAGGCGCATAATCAGCCCAGGGAAACACCTGCATGAGAGCGCATCACCCATCCGCAACACTTCCGGCTCCGCGCTTCTCACGAGCGCAAACCTGGACGGTCCTGTTTCTTTTCTTCACGGGCATCGCTTTTCTGAGCTTCAACTATAAATGCCTCGATGACCTTGCCCGCCAGCACAGTGGCACTTTGCTTAGGCGTCTGCTCCTGCAAGCCCGTTCGTCCCATTTCTATGGCCGTAATTTTTCCGTCCGTGGTATCACTTCTCGCGTTGCATGAACTCGCCAATGAATAACGTAGCCGCTGAAACTCCATCTTTTCCGGGCAACAAGAGGTCCTTCCTCTCAGAAGGTATGGCCGTCGTTTTATTCCTCGCGATTGCCAAGTTCCTGTTGCACTGCTACTTCAACAACCGCTACGGCTACTTCCGCGACGAATTCAATTACATGGCCTGCGGCGATCATCTTGCATGGGGCTTTGTGGATCAGCCGCCCCTGGTGCCTTTCTTGATCAAGATTAACCGCTTGTTGTTCGGAGACTCTCTTCGCAGCATCCGGCTTATTCCTGCACTGGCGACTTCCGCCACCGTGATTCTTGGGGCGATAATCGCGCGCGAGCTCGGTGGCCGCCGTTTCGCGCTTGCACTTTCGGCTTTGGCTGTCGTCGTCTGTCCCATTTACCTCTCGGACGGCAGCCTGCTTACCACCAACTGCCTTGAACCGCTGCTTTGGACAGGGTGCATTTATTTCGCTGTCCTGGCCATTCAACGAAATGATCCGCGTTACTGGATCTGGTTTGGGGTAGTCGCGGGAATTGGTTTAGAGGAGAAATACTCGATTGGCGTGCTCGGATTCGCCATGGTGATCGGCTTGCTGTTGACGGAGCAGCGCCGCATTTTTCTGAACAAGTGGATCTGGCTGGGTGCGGCCGCGGCTTTTCTTATTTTTCTGCCAAATTTTATCTGGAACGTTCAGCATCATTGGCCGTTCGTCGAGCTCATGCGCAATATCAAGGCCGATGGGCGGGACGTGGCGCTCTCTCCCGTCGCGTACTTCGCGCAGCAACTCCTCATCGTCCATCCTTTCCTCGCGCCAATCTGGATCACCGGCGTGCTGGCATTCCTTTTTTCCGCACGGTTGAAGCCCTTCCGGTTTTTGGGCTGGTGTTATCTGACGGCTTTTACTGTTTTCGCAGTGCTTAAGGGAAAGAACTACTACCTGGGGCCCATCTACCCGGTTTATTTGGCCGCGGGCGCGGTGGTGGTCGAAAGTCTTCTCGCGCGCACACGGCAAGCATGGTTGAAGCCGGCGCTGGCCGTGCTTCTCGTGGCGGGAGGGGCGTGGCTCGCGCCGGTGATCATGCCAGTTCTTCCCGTGGAGCAGTTTATCGCCTACATGAATATGCTCCCGTTCAAAGTCCCGCGCAGCGAGCACAGCCACATGCGCGCAGTCCTCCCGCAACATTTCGCCGATCAGTTTGGCTGGGAAGAGATGGTGGCGACCGTAAATCAGGCCTACACACGGCTTTCGCCGGAAGAGCGGCCGGGCTGCGGCATTTTCGCGCAAAATTACGGACAGGCCGGCGCCATCGACTTCTTTGGACGCCATTATGGATTGCCTCCCGCCCTCAGCGGCCACCAAACGTATTTCCTCTGGGGTCCGCGAGACTATTCGGGAAATTGTCTGATTGTCCTGGACGATACGAGGGAATCTCTAGAGGAAAAATTCGAGCGCGTCGAATACGTAGGGACGTCCGATAACCCGTATGCTCTGGAGAGAAATGTTCCGGTCTACATCTGCCGGGGAGCAAAATTCGGATCTCTACCGGAAATTTGGCCGAGTTTGAAGAAGTGGCGTTAGAAAAATTATTGCAGGCTTTTTTTCGCGCCTGTTTTACTTTGCTTGGCCCCGCCCGGCGGGCCTCATCAGCACCAGGAGATGTTTAGTGAATCGGGCGGCTGCGCACGGCGATAAGTGAGACCTGCTCCAGGTCGGGGTAGCGCTCTTCCTCATCCGGCTTGCGTTGCGCGGGCGGAATCTGCTGTACCGTCGTCTGCGACGGCAGAGTACCCTTGAAATATTCGCGGTACACCTTCTGGAACACCGGCAAGTCCGACAGATCGTCCAGGTAAACTGTTGTTGAGACCACTTGATCGAACTTTATTTCCGCTTCTTCCAGGTTATCGAGTTGGTTGCGCATGGTCTGGCGAACCTGGTGCGAAGTCGTCGCCGCGTAAACGCCGTCATTCGGCCCGGGAATGAATCCGCTTTTCGCCGAACAATACAGTGTGTCGCCCGCAAAGACGCAGGGACTCGCGGTCGGGCTCGGCGCCATGTTCTTGGGACGCACAGCCCGCCTTTGGCTCAAATCACGCACGGCGACACCCGTGTACGCTATGCGTACGCCCTCTGGCAGGCTCGAAACCTGGATCGTGGCGCGCGCCGGTGTGTTCCCGAATTCGAAGCGCCGCGCATAATGCTGGTTCATGATGCGCATGGGAATTTCCCGCGTCAGGTAGGGATTCACGAACACCATATTGCTCAACTTGAGTCCCGCTGCTTCGACAACTGCTTTCATGCGATCGAGCGCAAAATCCACTTGCGCGGCGGGATCGTCAGGAATCTTTCCGTTGGAGGGATCGCTGCCCGGCATCGTCGAGACAAAAAGCCGGTCATGCGTGAGCATCGCCGGAGAATAGGCCGCGTCCGGTTTGTAGTTCGGCGGAGAGACGGGCTGTTTTCCGGCGAGATCGTGGACCGCGACCGCGGTAATTTCGATGGGAGGCTCGGGCACACGGGCAACGCCCAAGACCGCACGCGCAGGCGGAATCTTTGGAAAATATTCCGCAAAAACTTTGTTGAGTTCATCGTATTGGCGGACGTCCTCAAGATAAACCTGAAGATAGACGATGTGTTCCATCGTCAAGCCGGCTACCTCGACCACCGCTCTTACATTTTCAAGAGACTGGCGAGCCTGCTCGGCGAAGTTCGCGGGCGTGCTCCCATCCGGGCGGCGAGGGCCCTGCCCGGAAACATACAAATAGTCTCCCGCGTCCACGCTGCGAGGACCGAAATCGTTGCTTTGTGCGGGAGCTTGTTGCGGCGTGGCAGCGCGCGGTTGTGCTTGCGCACCCGCCGGGGAAAAAAGCAGCATTCCTGCAAGCAACAACCTCATGCGGCTTTTCCTTTACGCGCGGCGCTCAAAATCTCCCGCAGTCTTTGCCCCACGATGATTTCTTCGCCGGGCTGAATGGTCATGGAGATCAGCTCGATCCGGCTGGGCTCTTTGTTCGCTTTCTTATCGGGTTTTGCCATACCCTCGCGGACCGCGGGTACCAGGCTGGGATTGTCAGCGCCCAGCACTTCGATGACGGGATCGCCTTCCCGCAGCTTATGCACGCAATCGTTCACGGAGAAGCCCCAGCCCTGCTGGTCCCAGGATACTCGCAACGTGGGATAACGATTGCCGTCGTCGGGAATATAAGTATCTGTTTTCACGCCGGGCACCGTCTCGACGAGTTTCGCAATGCGATCTATGCGCGCGTTCCATTCGCTGTAGAGTTTCTTCGAATCGATTTTCAGCCAGGTCTCTACCGCTACGAGGCATCCGATTATTTCTTCTTTTCCGACCTTCATCGGCCGGCACACTGCCCCCTCCCATGGATTGGAGTTGCGAAGCGCCGCCTCGATCAAATCCTTCCTGCCGAGCAACACCCCGCTGCACTGCGGGCCTTGCAGACCTTTGCCGCCGGAAAAAGTGTACAGATCGATTTTCATGTTGGCGTAAAGCTTTATATTGTCGATCGGCGGAATTCCCGCGGCGTCGTCCAAAAGCATTGGCACTTTGCGGTCCTTGGCAATCGCAACTTCGCGAACAAGCTTGTCGCCCAGATCCGTGGTGTAAATCATCGCGGTATTGTCGTTGACGGCGTTCGCGATCTCTTCCGGGGATTCGACCAGGACAAGTTTCGCGCCTGTCAGCCGGATCGCATTATCAAAAGCGCTCCGTCCGCCCACCATGATGACTTCGTGTTTCATCCCGGACGTGTCGGGAAGCTGCCAGATATTTTTCGGATCGCTGCCAGCCATGCACGCCGCCGTGGCAGCGGCCATGGCGCCCGCCGCTCCCGAGGTGATAATGCCGGACTCTGCGCCGGTCAATTCGGCGAGCCTGCGTCCCACCCCGCGCTGGAGTTCCATCATGTTGACGAAATACCGCGCCGCTTCGGTTTGCGCTGCGCTAACTTCGGGAAACTGGAGCGATCCGCTGAGGTAGGTCCAAGTTCCCCGGCAATTGATGACCGTCTTCACTCCCAGGCGGCTGAAGACATTGTTTCGCGGATCGAACCCGAGAGCAGTCGCGGATTTTTCATAGAGGCCGCGAGCAGTAATTTGTGTGAGCAGCGGGGAGGCTACGAGCATTTTCATGAATCCCCTGCGGGATGATTCGCGCGCAATAGGCATGGTTTTTGTTCCTCCTGATTCTTTTCCTTAAACCGTCATGTATCATGGAACGCGCCAGGAGGAAATCAAAATCTTTCGTTTGATTACGATTTATTTCGATTTTGATTTAGCATAGCGGAGCTGGGAGGTCGCCCGTGGGCCGGAGACCGCCGAGTTCTCGGGAGTAACGCCATTTCATTACTGACTCAGAAGATCCACTGGATACGCCGTTTGACTTTCGGCTTGGCCCTCATGGGCACAAGCGCGAGTCTTGTCCGTGCTCAAGCTGCCGCCGAGAAAAATTCCGCAGCGCGCGCCGCCTGTCAAACTGAAGCGGTCGACTACAAAGGCTGGCACGCCCAGCAACTCTCCAACGCCTGGGTCAAGCTCATCGTAGTTCCGCAAAACGGCGGCCGACTCATGCAGGTAATCTTCGCGGGCCATCCTTATCTTTTCGTGAACCCGCAGTACCAAGGAAAATATCTCCCTCCGGACGAGGAACGATGGTTCAACTACGGCGGCGACAAGCTTTGGCTCCTGCCCGAAGGCGATGATGACGAGCAGCACTGGCGCGGCAATTCCGATTTGCTCGACGACGGACAGTACTCTTTTAAGGTTCATTCATCGGAACAGCGCTGCGAAATCGATCTCGCCAGCCCCGCCGATCCGCGAACGGGAATCCAGATTCTCCGCACGATTCGCCTCGAGGGAGATTCTCCGCGCATTCAATTTCACGCCTTGGTGAAAAATATCTCCGGGCACTCCGTCGAATGGTCCGTGCAGTCCGTCTCCCAGTATGACACCGCCGACGCTACTGAGCGGTCGCGACAGAATCGCGATTTTTGGACGTTCACGCCGGCCAATCCTTTCAGCAGCTATCTCAATCGCTACCACGTCAGATCCGGGCCCGCGGAGCCGCATACCATCTCGATTCGCGATGACGGGCTTTTTGCCTTGCGTTACGCCTACATCGCCAGGGAGCTCTGGATCGATTCGCACGGCGGATGGCTGGCAGTCGTTGACGGCAGCACCCGATATGCGATGGTGGAGCGCTTCCGCTACGAGGAAACCAAAGCCTATCCAGGAAAAGCTTCTGTGATTTTCTACACCAATGGTCCGGAGCTTCACTGGGACGCCGATGGCAGGCCATCCCTTTCCTCGAGCGAAGACCGGGTAGCACCCTTTTACCTCGAAGCCGAGCTCAATTCGCCTTTGGTCCGGCTCTTCCCGGAGGAAACTTTCAGCTTCGATACGGAATGGTTTCCGGCCCGGGCCGGCAGCGAATTCCATGGCGTAACCGATGGGGGCGTGATCGTTAACCCGTTGCAAGTGGTGGCTCTTGAAACCGGCAAGTTGCGGCTCACCGGCTCTTTCGGCGTGTTTTTTTCAGGAAAATTGGTTGCCCATCTTTACAATCAGCATGGCGCGGCGCTCGGTACCATTCCCGTTCTCGATGTCGATCCCACCGAACTCACGTCTCTCGCGATCGAAATCCCTGCCGCAGGAGATCCTGGGCGAGTTTCGCTACACCTGGAAGACAGAAATGGAGTGGATCGCGGCGCCGTGGGAGAAGTTCGCGTTGCGACAAGTTCAGAGAAGAAGTGAAGTAAAGAAGGGAGGCGGGCCAGGTCTACCCGCCTCCCTAGTATTCCCCCGGAAGGGGAACCCAGCCGGCCTGACGGAGGGTGGCCGGCCAGTCGAGTGTTGGCCTGCCTATGAAACCCCTGAAACCTGAAAAAAGTTACAGGTAAGTTTAAAAAAAGTGAGTAGAATTGTGCGGATAAATAAGCGCGTCCGAGCGCTTCTATAAGAAGATGCCGCGTCCAGTTCAACTTAGTCCCGATAACATACTGCGTTTTCTGCAAGTTAGAGGCGCTCCCGCCTCTACCAGCGAGATTGCCGGGGGACTTCAACTCGGCAAGGACGAGCGGCGTCATCTGTTCAAGATGCTCTCGAAACTCAAAAAACGCCGTGCCATTGAGGAACTCCCCGGGGGTCGGTACCAGCTGTTGGGCCGCAAGTCCGGGAAAGACGGCAACGAAAACTCATCCCGGAGAGATCACTCTCAAGGCAGACCTGCTCCCATGCCTCAAGAACGCGAGGGCATCAAGGGCCGCCTCGTTTTGCATCACGACGGCTACGGCTTTGTGGTTCCGGATAAACCCATGCCGCAGCTCGACGGCGATATATTTATTCCCCCCGATGCCATCGAGGACGCCATGCACAGCGACCACGTCCTGGTAAAGATGGGGCGTGTTACCGGCCTCACAGGTTCGCAGAGAGCCGAAGGGCGCATCGTGCGGATTCTCGGCCGCGCTCATCCCTCGGTTGTGGGTCTTTTCCGGTATGGTCCTCGGGGCAACAGCGTCCTGCCGTACGACGTTCGCATCCAGCATGAGATCGAGATTCCACCAGGTGAAGAGCTGACGCGCGCACTTCGAGAAAAATTCGAGCAGGAGCACGCGAAAGAGCGCGGTGCGCGTTCGAAGCGCGTCCCTCACTTTCCGGAGCTGGACGGCGCGGTGGTAAACGTCGAGTTGATTCGCTATCCACGCGGCGGATTGGCGCCAACGGGACGCGTGCTCGAAATTCTGGGGCGTCCGGGAGATCTCGGCGTGGATACCGAGATCATCATTCGCAAACACCACTTGCCGCACCAGTTTTCCCCGGAAGTCGAGCAAGAAGCCGAGTCCCGCGCGCAGCCCGTGCACGAGGCTGACAGGCAGGGCCGCGAGGATTTTCGCCATCTGCCGATCGTCACCATCGACGGCGAAACCGCGCGCGATTTTGACGACGCGGTCTATGTCGAGCGCCGCAGGGACGGTGGCTGGCACCTGCAAGTGCATATCGCGGACGTGGCGCACTACGTTCGAACGGCGACTTCCCTAGACGGCGAAGCGCGACTGCGGGGCACCTCCGTGTATTTTCCCGACCGCGCCGTCCCCATGCTCCCGGAGGCCCTTTCGAACGGTATCTGCTCATTGAACCCGCGCGAAGACCGGCTGGTGATGAGCGCGCTGATGGAATTCGACGCCACCGGCCGGATGCGCAGCGCGCGCATGACGCCCGGCGTGATCCGCTCCGCCGAGCGCATGACTTACACGAACGTCAACAAAGTGCTCGAAGGAGACGCGGAAATGGCCGCGCGTTACGCCGCGCTCGCCCATCACTTTCAGGACATGAAAGAGCTGGCCCTTTTGCTCAACGCGCGCCGCAACGAGCGGGGCTCGATCGATTTCGATCTGCCGGAGCGCGTCATCGAATTCGACGAAGAGCAGCGCATGACCAACATCACGCGCAGCGAGCGGAACATCGCTCACCGGCTCATCGAGGAGTTCATGCTGGCCGCGAATCGCGCCGTGGACGGCTATCTGCTCGGGCGCGGCATTGCTTCGCTGCACCGGATCCACGAAAAACCGGACGCGCGCAAGGTGCTTGAGTTCGAGGAGCTGGCTCGCGCATTTGGTTATTCCCTCGGCGTCGAAAACTTGCACCAGCGCGAAATCGCTGTGCGCCACGGCCGCGTGCCGGCCCCCGCGAAGGCCGGGCGTCCCGATTCCTACGGTCATGGCCGCGAGCGTGGAATGCGCGTGGCGCTCCCCGGCTCCGGGGAAATTTCCATCACGCCGCACCACTATCAGCGGCTGCTTCGCAAGCTGGCAGGAAAGCCCGAGGAGCGCATCGTCTCTTACTTGATGCTGCGTTCGCTGAAGCAAGCGCGCTACGCCGCCGATCCTCTCGGTCATTTTGCGCTGGGCTTCGATGAATACACGCATTTCACCTCCCCCATCCGGCGTTACCCCGACCTGATCGTGCACCGCATATTGAAATGGGCGCTGGCGCATCCGCACCAGGCAGGCCCTGCGGCGAACGCGCCCGCTGCCGGCCCATCCCCCCGCGGCACGGAAGCTAATCTTTATTCCTACCGGCAACTCGAGGAAATCGCGGCGGAATCATCCGAGGCCGAGCGCCGCGCCGCCGGGGCGGAGCGCGAGTTGATGGATTGGAAGACCGCGCAGTTCATGGAAGAACATCTCGGCGAAGAGTACGACGCGCTGATTATCTCCGTGCAAAAGTACGGCTGCTTCGTCGAGCTGTTCGAAGTCTTTGTGGAGGGACTCCTGCCGATTGGGGCGCTCGAGGAAAGCGGCGGCTCGCGCTGCGTTTTTCGCGAGCGTGATCACGCCATTGTCGCGCTCCCGGGCGGAGACGGACGGCGGGGTGCCGCCGGTTCGCGACGTGGACGCGGAGTGAAGCCCCCGCAGCTCTCCTGGCATCTGGGCGACCGCGTTCGTGTGCGTGCGGAGTGCATCGATCCGATGAGGCGCCGTGTGGAGTTCGCTCTGGTTGCAGGAAATTAAACGGGATGGGCCGCGCAATCAGCGCTCGATTGGCGCGAAAAACGAAACGTTCGAAGCAAGCGGCGGGCTGGGTAGATCGCGATTCGGTGCGCATCGACCAGAGCAGCCCAGAATCGCGTCCTGCTGGAAATTCGCGCGATCAGCACGTTCAGCGTGCGCCTCTCGCGCGAATGAAACTCGATTCTCCGGCCAGCGCGGTAAATGCGCTCCACGCGCCCGAGGATTTCTGGCATGGCGATGACCCCGTCCGCATGAGGGTTGGCGTCGCCCTTCGTCACGATAAAATCTCGCCCACCCCAGGTGAACCGTTCAACCTTCCGATGGACGAAGATTCTATTTTCGCGGCGAAACAGCACGATGTCCCCGCACCGAATTTCTTCTGGCAAAACTTTGCGGAGAATGGCGATGTCCCCCGGGCGCACCCACGGCAGCATGCTGCAACCTTGCACGCGCAAACAAACCCGGCTGCGCTCCTGCAGAGATTTAGCGATTCGTGTTGCGTCAGTGGCGCGCCGCTCACCGCCGAGCTGCCCGGCGATCTGCCTGCGCTTGGCGTTCCGGTCCCTCACGGTTGGAACTCCACGCTCTGCATGGCCATCACTGTGCCATCCAGGGAGACTTTCACGGTCCACTGTCCGGTCAATTCGCGCTGCGTGATGTACGTGCCTGCGACGGGCATTGCACCGCCGACTGTCGGCGACCCGAGCACGCCTTCGGTCACGCCAAATCCGTGTGACACACTTTGATATACAACTCCGTTGGGCAGCAGGAATGTGATTTCCTGGGTGTGGGTGCCGCCCGGCATGTTTTTCCAATCCACATTGACCTGGAGATCGTGAAGGGAGCCTACGCTGAATTTCGTTTCCCCAGGGCAGTTGGGTGTTCCGCTATCGCATACGCGCACAGCAAGTTCCAGCGGCGCAGTGTTGACCACCGGTGGCACCGGCGTCGGAGAGGAAGAGGTCGTGGCGCACCCACCAAGCGCCGCAGCAGCCCCAAGGAGCGCGACCAGCAGCGCCATCAATGAGTAAGAGTTTTTCAAAGCTATCATCAGTTTCCTTCTTGCTCAGAACGGAATCGTAAAGGCATAGCTTCGCCCATCGGTGGCCGAAGCGAGAACGTGGTTCAACAACGAATCAATTGCGACGTCACCTACGGTGACGCTGGGGGTGCTGGGGTTGAGCACCCGCTGTTTGCCGTCCACGCCGGTGCTCACGGCTAGTTCGTGGATCTTGCCCGCGCCGTCTCCCACGTAAACCTTGCTGATCCCGAAAAATGTCAGCGGCGCCGAGGGGTTGCTCACTGCGGTGCCGCCCCAGAGTTTCGTGAACGTTCCGCCGTTCGCCAGGCACGGCGTCGTCGGGCAGGAGAACTTGTAGGCCCATACCTGTGAGTTCGTCGTGAACACCACGGTGTATGGCATGGTGAATGTCGCGATGGCTGGCGAATTCTTGACGCCCCCGTCGCCCGGGTTCACCGAGCCCAGCGTGTTGCCGGTCACCGGGTCGATGGCCGTCAGCGCCCCTCCCGTGACGGGCACGAACAACACGTCGGATTGCGGCCCGAGCGTTGGGCTGGAATCAATCGGGCCCAGGTTTGCCGTGAATAGCACGACACCGGCACCGGCAAGCCCGTTCGAATTCAGCTTCCACAGGCTCGGCTGAGAAGTTCCTCCATTGCTATGAGTGACGACCCATATCGCGTTGTTCCCGTAATCCACCATCGGCGCCGCGGTGATGATGTCCATGGACGGGACCAGGGGTACCAGGCCGCCTCCGGTCAAGGTCCACACGGTCGCCCCTGTGTTCCCGTTCAAACCGAAGATCTGGTTGGCGGTGGTGGTCCCGGTATTGTGAGTGCCCACGACAACGAGATCCTGAGCCAGCGTGTAGCTTGCGCTGCTGAAGGCCTTCAATTGCACGCTAGCACCGGCTGTGAAGGGAACGCTCGCAGGGCTCACAATCCAGTCAAACGCCCCCGTACCCGTATTGATCGCGTAGATGAAATTATCCTGCGCCGGAGCGTACACAACGTCGTGCCCGATTGAGGCGTCCGGACTGTCAATCTCCGCCGCTCGCCCGGACACCGTTCCACCAATGCTCACCGGCGGAGTTATCGGCACGCCCGTGCTCGCGTTGACGTCAAAAACGAGCTTGTTGCTGCCGGTTACGATGCTGGTGCCCGGATTCAATCCGGGCGGGGCCAGGCTCGCTGCCAGGGTGTTAACAACCCACGCAGCCTGGTACGTCGTCGTTGCGCTCGGCACTGCCGTTACCTCCGGCGCCACCGCGGAAGCATTCGTGGTGCAGGCACCGGTGCCGCTGGTTGCCGTGCCGCACACCGTCGAGTAATTGTGCGCCGCATCCACGGCGAATATCTTGTAGGAGTACACGTGGTCGTTCGTTAATCCGCCGCACACTCCGTTGTCCGTGAACGATGTCGCGCTCGAGGCGTCCACGAAAACCACGACGTCGTTGTTGCTTCCAATGGAGTTGCACTGGAAGTAGGTCGTGCCGTCTGCAGGAACCGATGTTGCTGAGACACCCGTATCTTTTTGCCGCAGAATCAGCACGCCCGCATAGCTTTCCAGGACTGTCGAGCCGGCAAGGGGAATTGGGTTGGTCCAGTTCAGGGTCACCGTGGCGTTCCCCGCTGTGGCCGATAGACCCGAAACCTGCTGCAGGAAGGTCACTTGTAGGCCGGGCCGGTCCGATACCGTGGCAGTCTCTCTCGAGTTGAAGGAGATTCCCGTTGCATCATTTGCTCCCGTGCTGCTTTGCTTGATCAGCGTCCCGAAATTCGTACTGCCCGTGTACCAACCCTGAACGTCCGGCGTAATGTCAAAATTCATCGTGAAGGGCGTCGTTTGCCCATTGATCGTGAACGAATCGGTCGCCGTAGCGTTGAAGTCGCCTCCCGGGGCGCCCCAGGCAGTGGAACCAAGCCGGTCGGTCCATGTCGCTCCCAGTTCCGTCCATAAGCTGGTTACGTTGTGCGCCTCGTAGACCCGGTTGTTGTGACCGATGCTGATCACATTTAGCTTCAGCGTGGCGGCCTTTACTCCCACGTTTGCCAGGGTCGACAGATCAAACAGCAGCAGCGAGCGTTGCCCGCTCGTAGTTTTTGATCGGACGAGCAGCGGGTCCGCGGTCCCAAAATTTGTCGTCGCCGAGCCAGCGTCAATGTAAGTATCCCCGCCACGCGCCTGTGCATCTGCGGCTGATTTGTGCACGTTCTTCTTCTCGCGCGCCAAGCCCGTCTTGGGCGCGCCAAGGAGTAGAGCAAGACTCGTCAGAAACAGTACCCAGGGTTTCATTCTGGATCTGCCGCACCGTTCAAAAAACAAGTGGTTCTTCCTTCCGCCAGCAACCCTGAGCCGGAACAATCGCTGCTCCAGTCAGAAATTGGACGTGCCATCTTGGGGACTATTTGAGCGTACTGTGTTTCACTACGGGACGGTCAATGGACCGGATGACCTATTTGTCCAATCGGATAGTACGCACCGATCCCCTTGCTTTGCCGATCTTTTCAGGGGTTTTGCTATGTAACGACTGGCTTTTGTGGAGCACCGAGAGGCTCAAGATCTGCGGGGAGAGGCATTGCATACCCCGCCTTGGCCGGGATGCTTTCCGCAGGCCAGCGCAAGCGTTTCGTAAATTGGTTCCGAAACGACGCTCGGCTTTGTATAAGGCTTCTTGGCACCCGTAGCATCGGCCGTTTGTGGGGGTGTCTTGTGATCTTCAGGCATTCGATGTTCCTTAGTTTGGACCTGAGTCTGTCACAAGGGAAGCTATTTCGTTCCCGGTGGCTGCCGCGATCGAAGCCGCTCCTCCCTGATGGAGTGCGCTTACAGGGTCGGCGAGACCCGCTAGCCGCGCCTTCTGTTCGGCAAGATCGCAAGCCCGCTCGTAAGCGCCCAGAAGGTCTCCGCCTTCCATCAGCGCCAATCCTGGGCAGCGCTCGCAGTAGCTGCGAATCTCGCATCGCGAACAGACCGGAAGTTGGCTCTCGCGAATGGCGCGCAACCGCTCGAGTTGAGGAGCGTGATACCAGATGTCTTCGAACTTTTCTCGCCGCAAATTCCCGGCCGCCTGTGGCAACTGTACGCAGGGCAAAACATCTCCATACGGAGAGATATAACAACTATTGTGCCCCGCGCTACAGGGAAGGTCTTCGTAAGCGGTGCTTTCGATCCCGCTTGAAACTGCGCTTCCAGTCACCGCTGGAATTGCTTCCCGTCCGTTGAACGAGTGTGAATCCGGTCGGGGGTTGCACGCACGCAACGCCGGATCCCGCAGCACGGGCAGAAGCGAGGATACGGAAACCCGGTGCGCGAGCGTCGTTTCCGAGCCGTCCATCATCGGAGTAATTGTCATGTCCAGGACGTAAGGAACACCCAGTTTTTCCGCGAGTGCCATGACGCCTCGGTACGCCATTAAATTTTCCCGCATCAACGGACATGCCAGCTTTACCTGCAATCCTTCTTCAATTAACAGCGGAATCGCCGCCAGCGTCCGCCGCAGCGACCCCGGCACCTTGGTGATAGCGTCGTGCACTTCCGGAATATCACTGTAGATGCTGATCTGCACTCGCCGCACGCGGAACTCGCGCAGCCGCGCCGCACGCGCAGCAGTAATCAGCAACGCGTTGGTCTTGAGGCTGATGTCGAAGTGCAAGCGCCGCGCCGCGGCAAGAATTTCGAATAAATCGGGACGCAGAAAAATTTCTCCGCCGCTAAAAGTAAGAAACAGCGTTCCCGCGCGGGCCAGTTCTTCCAGGACGGCCAGGCACTCGGCCGTGGTCATCTCGCCGTGGTCATCGTGATCCAGGTAACAATGCACGCAACGCTCGTTGCACCGGTACGTCAAATCGAAATGCACGCTCAACGGGCGGTGTTTCTCCACCGTCCGCGAGATCAGACGATCCATCACGGGCGTGGCTCCGAATGGCGCCGCAGTGCTCATTCTATGCCTCTAGTCGTCCCTGTGTCGGCTGGAATCACGAGCCGGCGCGAAGCCAGCTCATCGAGAAGCATCTCCGTATCGCGCAGTGCATCTTCCGCCCGTACGTCATACTCCGCCGCAAGGCTGGACGCAATTTCCGCCGCAGGCCGGCGACCATCCAACTGCTTCCAGACAAAACTTCCTGTTTCGTTCAACTCGTGGAGAACGCTGTCGCTCGGCGAAACGATGACAATTTCGCCGTCAATCTCCCGCCAGGCAAGAATGGGATTCTTCCGCCACAGTGCGCCGTTAGTCGTGGTGCTCACGCGGGCAGAACCTCCCAAAAACTACGATCCTTGCGAAACTCCAAACTATAGCCGCGCAATTCCTGGGCGGCCTGACTGACGATCTCCAGCAGGCGCTGGCTGTCCGCGGACTGCTGGGAAAAGAACAGTACGTTGCCGATCATCGCCCTCAAAAATTCAACCGGGCGAAGAGGTGCGATTTTATTTTCTTCCGCTTGCACCAGCCGCAAGATTCCCGCGATCGGCGCGCTCGTGTTCGAATCGCCCGCGCGAAATTCTCCCCAAAACGGTGTTCCATAGGCCCGCCAGACGCCGTCTTCCCGGCGCACCAGGGAAAGCTCGTCGGTTAGAACGCTTCCCTCCGGTGCAAGCGAAGCCACGGTGCTTTTTCCCGCTCCGGATTTTCCCGTGAGAAGGTAGGCGCGGCCATTGCGGACCACCGTCGCCGCATGAAGCAGAAATCCCGCGCGCGGCAAGAGCATCCACGTCAAAAGAATCCGCAGCAGAGAATCCAGCGTGTATGGATTGTTCGCACCGACAAACTGTGATTCCCTGGAGGATGCCCGGAGCGCCGCTTTTTGGGCCTCGAACTCATAGGCAAATTCAGGATTACGCCCATTCGTGGAGAACGCGTTCTTCAAATAGACCGCGAATGGCTGTTCCTGGCTGGTTTCGAACGCTTGATAGCGTTCGCTCGCTGCGGAGAACACCCGGGCATCGGAAACGTGCAGGCGCAAAGGCATCCGCCCAATCGACAGTTCAAGTTGCTGGTCGGAACTCTGCCCAAGCGTGGCGTGCGAAGTGTTCAAAAAGGCCTTCACCCTGTGCGAGTGGCTGCGCGAGTTTGCGGGAGTAACGCGCGGTTCCACCCCGGTGGATCAGTCAAACCAATATAATAGTTTTGCGCGCAGACCTGGGGTCAAGTCAAGCGGTTGTTACCCGGCGTGGCCAAAGATGAATCGTCGTAAACATTTCTTGTGTATTCGTTCAGTAATCTCCTGTTTTTCCACCGGCACTTCGGACCGCTCCACCGAATCTGCTATCCTACAAATATGCCGGAGCGTCCTTTGCGGCGCCCCACGGGTTGAGAACGTCCTGAAAGGATCGGCCCATCGTGAGTTTGTCCACCGTTCCCGCGCAGCGTACCAAGCGTGTTTCCAATTTTAACGCCGGCCCTGCGGCCCTGCCGCTTCCGGTGCTCGAACGTATTCGCGAAGAGCTTCTCGATTGGCGCGGCAGCGGCATGTCTGTGATGGAGATGAGCCATCGCTCGCCGGAATTCGAGAGTATCAACGCGCACGCCGAAGCCGGTCTTCGCAAGCATCTGGCTATTCCCGACGAATACGCGATCATTTTCCTCCAGGGCGGCGGAAGCATGCAGTTCACTATGGTTCCCATGAACCTTTGCCTGACCGGCAAGCCCGTCGATCTGCTTCACACCGGGGCCTGGACCGCCAAGGCCCTGGGCGAGCTCAAGAAGGGGATTCTCCACAACATCGCCGCTTCCACCGAGGCGGAAAAGTTCACGCGCATTCCACGCAACAACGAGATGCGCTTCTCACCGGACGCTTCCTACGTCCACATCTGCACCAACAACACCATCGAAGGCACCCAGTGGCAAGCGCTTCCCGAAACTGGCGCCGTACCCCTGATCGCGGACATGTCTTCCGACATCGCGTCCCGCCAAGTGGATGTCAAAAAATTTGGCCTGATTTTCGCCGGCGCGCAGAAGAATCTCGGTCCCTCTGGCGCCACGGTCGTGATTATTCGCAAGGATCTCGCCGAGCGCGCCGATAAGAACTTGCCCACGATTCTGCAGTACCGCACGCACATCAAGGAGCATTCGCTCTATCACACCCCGCCGACCTTCGCGATCTACATCATCGGGCTGGTTATGGATTGGATCGAGGCGGAAGGCGGCATCGCTGCCATCGAAAAACGCAACAACGCCAAAGCGAAGCTGCTCTACGATGCCATCGATTCGAGCGGCGGCTACTACACGTGCCCGGTCGAAAAATCATCTCGCTCGAAAATGAATGTGGTCTTTCGCGTGGCCAAGGGTGACGAAGCGGCCGAGAAAAAATTCCTTCAGGACGCTGCGCCAGACTTCGCAGGAATTGCCGGTCATCGCTCGGTCGGCGGCATGCGCGTCTCGCTCTACAACGCCGTTACCCTCGAAGCCGTTCAGTCCCTAGTCGGTTTCATGCGCGAGTTTCAACGTACCCACGGCTGACGCGCCCTCTCTTCATCCACGCGCACTTGCTGGATTTTCTTATTTTGCCGGAATGCTGCTAGGCGCGGCCGTAGTGCCCGAGCTCCACAGAATTTGCGGATGCCGCAACAAGGCTCCCAGCCAGAGCAAGGCCAGAAATATCGCTGGCTGGATGAACGGCAGCCCATGTTCGAGGTGAGTGGCGACGGCCCCGCCAAGAAAGGCCGACACAAGTAGTAACCCAAGGGAACGAGTAAGGGGGATTAGAAATAGGATTGCGCTGGAAACCTCGAGGAACGCGACGAATGTCAACCGCCAGCCCTCGATACCCACGAGGCCCATCTGCTCGACCACTTTGGGAACGTGCGCGAACTTCGCTGCCCCGCTTGCCACAAGCACCAAGCCCAATAGAGAAATCAGAATATTGCCCGCAATTCGCCGCGGCTTGCCGTCCGCTGCGCCATTCGTTGTCATGTCATTTCTCCTCATCCATGCTAAATTTCTTCATTTCTGGCCACTGGAAGCTGCTATTTAGGCCAGATCGAAGAGTAGCACTTCGGCGTCTTTGACTCCGGTCAACTCCACGGCCTTCTCTTCGGAGATGGCCGCTCCATCTCCCTCGACAAGCTTTGTCCCGTTCAGTTTCACGCTGCCCCGCGCCACCTGCACGAAAGCATGGCGTTCCGGTTTCAACTCGTGGCGCACCGATTCGCCAGCGCCAAGAACCGTCGCGTACAGCTCGTTGTCTTGGCGAATCGTGACCGAGCCCTCACGGCCATCGGGCGATGCCACCAACCGCAACTTTCCTAGCTTGTCTTCGCGCGGGAAATTTTTCTGGTCATACGCCGGCTTCATTCCCTTCTTTTCCGGGAACATCCAGATTTGCAGCAGGTGCACTGGCTCGGTTTTCGACGCGTTGAATTCGCTGTGCGTTACTCCCGAACCCGCACTCATGTATTGCAGGTCGCCCGGCCGGATCACCGAGCCGTTTCCCATGCTGTCGCGATGCTCCAGCGCGCCATCGAGCACATACGTCACGATTTCCATGTCGCGGTGGGGATGCTCGGGAAAACCGGCGCCCGCCGCCACGCGATCGTCATTCAGAACCCGCAGCGTGCGGAAATGCACGTGTTGCGGGTCGTAGTAGTCGGCGAACGAAAAGGTGAAATAGGTATTCAGCCAGCCGTGGTCGAAGTGCCCGCGCTCCTGGCCCTTGCGGATCGTAATCATGTCTGCCTCCAGGGTTTGACACCTGCATAATATATGTTATAACGACTATTGTCAAGAGGCATATTTAGACCCCTGCCGCTCGCCTTTTCTCCGCTCGCGTTCACCCCTCGGCCAACTCCCTAAATTCCTTTCTACTTACCTCCCTAGCGACCCTGTTCCGGCCCCGCGCCTTTTTGGTGTACAGTGGTTGTGTTGTGCGGGGCCGCCCGCCAGTTCCACCGAGGTTCGTGCTATGGATTCCGCTCCGATTGCCACGCAGGCCAAGAAGTCCGAGGGCTCCGCCACCCCGCGTCAAACGCTCACCATCACCGACAATCGCACCGGCAAGTCCTACGAAATTCCCATTACCCACGACACCATCCGCGCCATGGACCTGCGCCAGATCAAGGTCGAAACCAGCGACTTCGGCATGATGAGCTACGATCCGGCGTTCAATAACACCGCTTCCTGCATCAGCCGGGTCACCTACATCGATGGCGACGTCGGCATTCTCCGCTATCGCGGCTATCCCATCGAAGATCTCGCCGAAAAAAGCACCTATCTCGAAACCGCTTACCTCCTGTTGAACGGCGAGTTGCCCACCTCCTCGCAGTTAAAGGAGTGGACCTACAACGTCACCCACCACACCTTCATCCACGAAAGCATCAAGAAGTTCCTCGATGGTTTTCACTACGACGCCCACCCCATGGGCATGATGATTTCTACTATCGCCGCGCTTTCCACCTTCTACCACGACGCCAAGGATATTTTTAACGCCGAGTCGCGCAAGAAGCAGACCTACCGCCTCGTCGGGAAGATGCCCACGATTGCGGCCTTCTCTTACCGGCACTCGCTCGGCATGCCTTTTGTCTACCCCGACAACGAGCTCAGCTATCCCGGCAATTTTCTGAACATGCTTTTCCGCACCACCGAGTATCGTTACAGTCCCAACCCCACCCTCGAGCATGCTTTGGACGTTCTCTTCATCCTTCACGCCGATCACGAGCAAAATTGTTCCACCAACACCATTCGCGGCGTCGGCAGTTCCCACGTGGATCCCTACTCCGCCACCGCCGCGGCCATCGCCGCGCTCTACGGCCCGCTCCACGGCGGCGCCAATGAGGAAGTTCTCCGCATGCTCATGGAGATCGGTTCGATTCAAAAAGTTCCGGAATTCATCAAGAAAGTGAAAGCCGGCGAGACCAAACTCATGGGTTTCGGGCACCGCGTCTATAAGCATTACGATCCACGCGCGCGCATCATCAAGCGCGTGGCTTACGAAGTCTTCGATCTCATGGGCAAGAATCCGCTCCTCGAAATCGCGCTCGAGTGCGAGCGCATCGCCCTCGAGGACGATTATTTCGTCAAGCGCAAGCTTTACCCCAACGTGGACTTCTACACCGGCCTCATCTATCAGTCCATGGGTTTTCCCATGACCATGTTCCCCGTTCTCTTCGCGATTCCACGCACCTCGGGTTGGATTTCACAGTGGGAAGAGCTCTTGCTCGATCCCGAGCAAAAAATCGCCCGCCCGCGCCAGATCTATCTTGGCCACGATACGCGGCACTATGTTCCCATCGATGAGCGAAGGTGATTCGCTCCCACTTCGGCCCCGCCAAGCTGTATCTTCTTTGAATACTCCTCGGGGGAACCTTCTCGACTTTCCTCTTCGGCCGCGTATAGTGGATTCTAGAGAGGTGGTATGGCGCAAGCCCCCAACCCATCCGTAAACCCCATGGCGCGACGCCGGAGTCAGCGTGTCCTTATGCAAGTCGCCATTCGAATTCGCGGAAACAACGCCCAGGGAGCGTCATTCGAGGAAGAAGCCCATACCCTCGCTATTAATGCGCACGGCGCCTTGATCCTGATGGAAGCTCGCGTCATTAGCGGCAACAAGGTTCTGATGCAGCACAAACGCACTCAGGAAGAGCAGGAATGCAGCGTGGTTTTCCTTGGTCCGGTGCGCTCCGGTAAATCGGAAGTTGGCCTGGAATTTTGCCAGCCGCGCCCGTCGTTCTGGCGCGTGGCGTTCCCCCCTGAAGATTGGACCCCCAGGAATCCCGAGGCGCGGACTATCTCCACCACACGCTCGAACAAATAACCCCGCCGTTGCCTTTCGTTCAGTAAAGGTGGAAGTAGCCTTCGTGCTCTACCAGCCGAACCCCGACGTTAAAAAGCCTCGCCAGTTTTTCTTCCGTGAGTATTTTCCGCTTCGGGCCATCGGCAACAATTCGCCCTTCTTGCAATAAGACCACGCGCTCAATTTCCGGAATTATTTCCGATACGTGATGCGTCACGAGCAGGATGCCAATTCCTGCCTTCGCCAGCTCTCTCAGCGTCTCGCGCAGACCAGTCTGCGCTCCGATATCCAGGGCGTTGGCAGGTTCATCGAAGAGCAATGTCCGCGGCTCGTGTGCAAGTGCTCGGGCGATCAGAGTACGTTTCGCTTCCCCCGAGGACATGTGCGCGACCTGCCGGTCCGCGAGATGCGAAATCCCCAGCCTGACAAGCGCGCGGTTCGCTCGTTCCAAGAGTTCTGCTGACGGATGATGATGCGGAAAAATTCGTGTGCTGCTGAAGAAGCCCGAGAGCACCACGTCCCTCCCGGTTGCATCCGAAGTGCACGAGGCCAGTAAGTCGGGCGAAACGATGCCCAGCAGCGAACGCAATTCAAAAATATTCCACCGCTCCGTTCCGAAAATAGCCATCGACGACCCTTCCCTCGCCAGCGGGTAGCATTCCCGGGTGATGGCTTTGATGAGCGTCGATTTCCCGCACCCGTTCGGCCCCAGGATGCACACGTGCTCTCCCGCAGCGATCTCCAGCGTCACGTCCGCGAGAGCTTCTCGCTCTCCCCGCATCACGGTGACATGCCGGAAAGCGAGCAGCAGGGGCTGGTTTGCCGTTGCGGCCAGGCGTGATTCAGACATCATTCGAAAATGATCTCCCCGGAAGAAAGTCCGCCATCATCATAACAGCCGGAGCGGCAATGCCTCGCCGCCAGCGGGCGTTGCGGCCATTTCCGGTTGTCGTAATTCCCCGCAAGCAATCGAGTGGAAAATAAAAAGGAGGTGAAAACCGCGTGGTTCTCACCTCCCGGGGTGGGTGGGGTGTTACAGAACAAACCTTCAGCGGCTCAGCAGCCTTCCCTGCCAGGGAGGTCTGCGTACTCACTCGCGTTATGCTTTAAGCACTGCGGGCAAGAGACTTACCACCAAAGGGCTCGTCTTTGGCGTTTTGTAACACTGCAATTCGCGCCTGTCAACCGCAAAATGTTCGCCACAAAAATCTCGCCCCGCGTCGCCCTCTCTGTCAGCCCTTCGTTGTTGCTTCGCTCTTGAACGCCGTTTACGCCCTTTCCACCTCCGCAAGGTTGTGGGCCCTCCCGCTTGTTCTGGCTTACGCCGACATTTTTTCAACTTGACGTTAGTCGCTGTAATGTTAGAGTGACTCTCAAAATTTGGCTTGGGTGGCCCGTATGACGCGTGAACTCAAACGTCGCGGAGAAAATCGGAACATGCCGAGCGCCAAGCGCCCTTCAGGCCGTTCCTCGTCCACGACGTTCCACGGTTCCAAAAAACTTTTCGCCTTAAAACAAAACTCCGTTCCTTCGCAGACGGCATCTAAGCTGGCGCGAGAACTCCCGGGCCTGCGCGAACGCAAGAAAGCTCGGCTTCGCCAGCAGATCGTCGAGACGGCTCTCCGCCTCTTCCACAAACGAGGCTATGAGAGCACCCGAATTGAAGACATCGTCCAAGTGTTGGAAATCAGCCAGCCCACCTTCTTCCGCTATTTCCCCAGCAAGGACGCTGTGTTGCGCGAAGTCGGCAAGAAGGGATTCGCCTGTCAGAAGGAAAAACTAAAATTAGAGTTGTCCAGCCAGGCCGCAACGCCCGAGCGCTTGCGCCGGTTTTATGACACGATGGCCAAACTCACGGAAGCTGACCGCCCGCTCTGGCAAGCGGTGGTGCTCGCTGGCGCGATGGATCCCGTCCGTTCCCCGGACATGCGGGAGCCTGAGGAAGCCAGCGTCAGCCTGCTTCGGGAGATACTCGCGCAGGGCCAGGAGCGTGGAGACGTGACTCGCGCTTTCCCGGTTGTACATCTCGCGGAGTTCATGCAGGGACTTTTTAACACCGTCGTCCGCCAGTGGGCTGTGGATCTCACGGGGCCCCACAAGCTGTCGGAGCGCGTGCGCAGTGCGGTGGAGTTCTTTCTCCGGGCCGCTAAGCCCTGAACACTTGTTCGCTTTATGCGCCGGTGCCGTTCGTTCGGTCTTGACGTTAGTGCTTAATACATGATAGAGACTATCATAATATTTAATGCTGGCGTCGAGGGCGTGGGCGCCTGAACTATGTTCCGAAGTCCACCGCAATGCCGGGGGTGCCGCACGGTATGCCTGGGATAAAAGTAAATCCGGGCCATGTGCAGTCAAGGCAAGACTCTTGCTTTTGGGGAGCAGTGCGAGTTTGGGCCTACTCGATAAAAAATTCGTGAACTTTTCGGAGAACCGGGAGGAAATATGAAAGCAACCTTACTGGCAAGTGTCTTGGTGTTTGCGATCTGTTTGTTTCCGGCGAGCCCCGCCTCACATGCTCAGGGCGTCGGCGCATCCGGTGAAATTTCCGGAACGGTGATCGACCCCGCGGGTGCCGCAATTCCGAACGCCAAGGTTACCGTCTCCGACATCGAAAAAGGTCTCAAGAGGACGGTGCTGGCGGATAACAGCGGCCAGTATCGCGTGGCAGGTCTTCCTCCTTCGCATTATCGCGTCAGCGCCGAGTTTTCCGGCTTTCAGACAGAAGTCCAGACAGACGTTGTACTCACCGTGGGTCAAGTGGTCCCACTCGACTTCCACCTTAAGTTGTCGGGAGTTTCAGGACAAGTGGAAGTAACTTCAGAACTTCCTGTGGTGGAAACCGAGAGGGGAAGCCAGGCGGATACGCTCACCCAAAACTTTATCGCCGACCTCCCCATCGATCGACGCGATTATCTTACGTTCACTCTGTTGGCTCCTGGCGTCTCGAATTCTACAAGATTGGCTTCCGACCAGGATTTTCGGGTGAAGTCGACGCCGCAGAGCGGCCTTTCCTTTTATGGCAGCAACGGACGTGGTAACAGCGTGACGGTGGATGGAGCGGAAGCGAACGACGACGCCGGCGGCGTACGGTTGACGCTGGGTCAGGATGCTGTTCAGGAATTCCAAATCAACCGCAGTAACTATTCAGCAGAACTGGGAGGCGCGAGCGGCGCGACCATCAACATTGTGTCCAAGTCCGGCTCCAACCAGATTCACGGCAGTATTTTTGGTTTCTTCCGCAACGATGCGCTCGATGCGGCGGACCCATTTGCCAAGACCCAAGCGCTCGCGCCGGGAGCAGTCTTTAACCCCCTGCAACCCGACAGCCTTGCCACAAATACCAAGAATTCGTTGAGCCGCTATCAATATGGAGGATCTGCCGGATTCCCAATTAAGAAGGATAAATCGTTCCTCTTTGTATCTTTCGAAGGGCTACTGCAAAACGCGCAGAACTCGGTCCCCATTTTGACAAACACTGCAGAATTCCGGCCGACTGCCCCGCAGCAGGCAATCATCAATAACCTGGCAACTACGCCCGGCACGGTCACATGTTTTCCCGGTGTAGTGATAACCGGACCACAATGCGCGGGAGCTCTTACTTCTGCATTCACGGTCAGTCAGGTTACTGGCCTGTCGGCAGGCCAAACCGCCTTAAACACTTTTCTCGTGAACGCGCTGGAATCGAACGGCGGACTATTCCCGTATAACACCCGGGAATATCTGGGGTCCGCGCGGTTCGATCACCGGTTCAGCGATTCGGACCAAATAACTCTGACCTACAGATATGGTCACGATCGGGAGGAGAATCCCGACGTGCAATCGCTCACGGGCTTTTCGGCAGGCAGTTTGGTACGCGGCTATGACAACAACGCTTTGGCCGCCTGGTACCATCAGTTCAGCGCCACGGCCCAGAACGAACTCCGGTTGCAATATGACTATTACGATACTGCCGTCATTCCGAACGAACCCGGGGAACCCGGACTACAAATCCCCGGCTTTGTGAATAATTTGGGGACAAATATCTTTTTGCCCGAATTCAGCATTCAGCGCAGATTTGAAATCGCGGACAACTTCACGCTGGTCCGCGGGCACCACACGATCAAATTCGGAGGTTCCGAGCTGCTCCGCGGTAATCACACGGAGTCTCACACGTTCTTTCCCGGGCGATTTATCTTCAGCGATACTTTGCCAGCGAGTTTGATTAGTCCGCAACTACCACCGACGGTGCCCCTCGACCCGCTCCAAGCAGCTTCATTTGGTCTGCCACTTGCCTTCCAGCAAGGCTTCGGCAATCCCGTCTATCCTTACTACACCCGGCCACTCACTTCCGTTTTTGCCCAGGATTCCTGGCAGATCACTCCCAACTTCACTCTCAACTATGGGCTACGGTACGAACTGGATACGCAATACAAACCGCTAAGCACCTACACGAAGGATTTTGGTCCCCGCGTTTCGTTCGCGTGGGATCCGTTTAAGGACCACAAGACCGTTATTCGCGGTGGGTACGGGATCTTCTACGCGCAAATCTACGACCAGATTACGTCTGTCGACTACTCCCTCGGCGTTCGCAACGCGAACAACAGTTCCGTCGGCAACTCGACAAAGGCGGGTCAAGTCAACAACTTGACCGCCATCTGCGGAATTGCCGGAATCGCCGCCTTCCCTGGCAACGGCAGCAGTCCATGCAACCGGGAGATTTCGATTTATCTCCTCTTTCCCCCGGGGGTAGTGCCTGGCCAGAATCCCGCGCTGAACTCATTCACTGTATTTCAGACCTTGTTCGCGAACGGAGCCATCACGTGCACGACGCCGCCACCGGGTAGTTTTGCTTGCATTACTCCGGGAGCAGGACCGCGTGGGCTTGCTCAATTCGGCCTCAACGTGACCAATAGCGGACCGCTGGCCCCACCTGCAGTAGTCTTTGTCGAGCAGCCTGGCTTCAGGCCTCCCTACTCGCAACAGGCTGAATTTGGGATTGAACGCGAGGTTGCTCCTGGAGTTTCCATCTCGGCAAGCTATATTTACTCGCACACCATCGGTCTTCCTGTGGCCCTCGATACCAACCTGCTGAACGCGCCTCTTACCGCCGTAAAGCTAGCAAACGGAAAGACCATTACGTACCGCAACTGGAACGGATCTGTAGCGACTGACCCACTCTTCGGTCAGGAGGTTCTCGTCAGTGGGCCCAATGCTGGCCAGCCAGTGGGCGTCGCTGGCTATCCTTGCGGCGGTCTGGGTGCCTTCGGTTGCTTTGTGAACCCCCTGGTCTTTCAGAACAATCAGTACTCCTCCAAGTCGTCCGCCCTCTACCAGGCGGGCATCCTGGAAGTCAAGAAGCGCTTTGGCAATCACTTCACGGCTTTTGGAAACTACACCTACAGCAAAGGTTTTGACACCGGCACGGATTTCAATACCGATTACGGCCCCCAGGACCCACTGAACCTCGGTGCTGATCGCAGCCTTTCCGAGTTCGATGAGCGACACAAGGTCGTTATCGCCGGCCTATTCGATAGCCCTTGGAAGAATCCGATTCTCTCCGGCTTCCAGTTGGCGCCAATCTTCTCCTACAACAGTGGTCACCCTTTCAACCTGCTGGCGGGGGGCGAGGTAAACGGCGACAATCACCCGACGAACGAACGCCCTATCGGCGCCGGCCGCGACACGGGTTTGGGTCCAAGCTATACCAACTTCGACATGCGCTTGAGCTGGCGTCACAAAGTAAGCGAGAGGGCCTCTTTGCAACTCACAGCCGAGGGGTTCAACATCGCCAACCACACGAATTATGCCAGTGTCAATAACGAGGTGAGCCCGCGCTTCGGTTTCGCGCCGGGATTCACCACGTTCAACGTACATGGATCCAGCGCTCTCTCGCCGAGCCAACCGCTGGGCTTCACTTCGGCGTTCCCAAAGCGCGAAATCCAACTTGGCTTGCGGCTAAGCTTCTAGGTCGCTGCTTGCGGGAATTTCAAACTGCACAAGGGTCTTGAGCTGTTCGTAAGGAATGTTCGCAAGCGCCGTGAATCTGCGGCCATTGATGACGATGGTCGGCGTTTCCGTAACCTCGAGTGATTGTCCCAGCGCAAGCGATTTCTTGATTCGGGCTTCCGTTTCGGGCGCAGCGGCGCAAGACGCCATTTTCGTCGCATCCAGACCAGCAGTACCTGCCAATTCCTGAAGCTTCTTGTCCGCGTTGGATAGATCGATGGACACCTGGTTGCCAAAAATACTGTCGACGTATTTCGGGAAAGCATCTTTGATTCTGCGCACTCTGGACAGAGTCCTGCCGCAAACGTGAATCGAATGAGTCTTCAGTTTACTTCCAACGCGCGACGTCGTTTATTCAGGGTTTATTCAGGCTTGTCCCGCGGGGGTGCGTCGCCGGGCTTCTGTTCCGCGGGCGCTCCCGGATTCGAAGAATTCGCGGAGACTGGTTTGACTGTTTCGCTTCCGAAACGCGTCAGATACGGCATGAAAGGCGTAATTTCGAACGGCATTTTCTCGCGTTCGGCAATAATCCCGGCCGGTTTGCTCTTGATCAATTCCAGCTTGTCATACCACGGATCCAGCTTCACGCGTCCGCCAATGGGCAGGGCCGCGAGCGTCTGAGGGTTTTGCTTGGTATCCGCGGGCGCGACGGTCTTGAGGTCAGCTACAACGGGGACGCGATCGCCCAGGTGCGCGCTGATCAAATTCGGGATTTCCTTTTGCCGCGATTGCAGCGCCGCCAGGAACAGGCCGGCATTGCCCAATTGGGATTTATATGGAGAATTATTCAAAAACTGAATCGCTTTTTGGCTGGCGGCTTTTTCTTCGTCGGGCGTCCGCGCAAATCCAAAATGACGGAAAGTATCCTTGTCGTCGACCAGCAACTGGTCGAAGAATGCATAGTTGGAGTCCATGCGATGGCCAAGAACAACGTGGCCGAGCTCATGAGCGATGACCGTTGCCAGACTGGCCTCGTCTGGCAGCACGTCGATCAGCCCCCGGCTCAAGACAATCGTGTGCCCTAGCGTGAACGATTCCAGCGTCGTAGTCATCAACACGCGGCACTGCACTTCCGGCTCGATGTCCAGATTGTTCGTCACTTCGAGGTTGTTGACGACCGTCTCGAGGACCTTGTCCACTTCGCCTCGCGGCGCCAGCAGTCCGATGCGCTGAAGGCGATCGGCAACGTTTTCCTCCGCCTGCCGGTCCCAGGAACGCTGCGCCAGCACCGGCGTCAAGTCATTGGCTGTCTTCGTATCGTCCTGCACCGGCGTTTCGATGAGGATTTTGCTCAGCTCCTGCTCTTGTGCGGCGTGGCCCAGGTTATAGCCCCACAAGCGGGTCTGCGCCTTGAAGTTCAGCTTCCTTGACAGCGCGTACCGCAATTCATTCTCTTCGCTGTAGACGAAAGAGGGCATCCACAATCCCTGCTGCACGTTGGTGCGCCAACTGTCGAAGTGGAAATACCAGCTTGATCTGCCGCTGCCGCTGTATGCGCCGTTGAACCGCACCACGTTAAAGTCCTGGTCCTCGACCCAGATGCGCCCCAGGAAGCGGCCTTTGGCGGACTTCTCCACCGGCGTCACGTCAAACACCAGGCAACGCACTTCCCCCAGGAATTCCCGCTTTACGTAATCAAACCGGTAGTGCTGCTTGTCGAATCCGTTGGTGTCGATGAAAATCATCTGCAGGAATCCGTCCGGCAGAAACTGCATCGCGAAGGAGAAGAAATTTCCGATCGATCCAAACACCTTCTTACCCTTGCCCTGCGTGCCGCTCAGGGAAACGAGTTCGAGGCCTTTTTGAAAATCCGCACGCCCCAGGAAATATTTGTCGCCCGCGGGCACGTAACCCAAATCTTTGTCGGGCTTCAGGTTTTGAATGTAGGTCTCGACGAGCGGGGAATACTCTCGGATTTTTTGATTGAGGCGGTTCTCGTTGGTGATGACGCGCCCGATGACATCGTCCATCGTCTTCGGCTTGTCCGCCGGCCCGTCCGCTGCCCTCACCGCATAGCCGCCGAGCGCGCACAACACGACCGCCAGGATGCCCCCAAGTAACTTGCTCATGTACTTTCTCCCTCAGTAGGCCAGGCGAAATTCAATTCGCACGCGCGCCGGAAAATCCACCGGCTGGCCGTCGCGCTTCGCAGGCTTAAATTTGATTTGCTGGGCCGCCCGGGTCGCTGCTTGGTCGAGGCCGTGTCCCAGTCCGCTGATGACGTTGTTCACCTGGACCGTGCCGTTGGCCAGGAACACCAGGTCCAAAACAACGTCACCTTCTAGCTTCAGGCTACGTCCTTCCGCGGTGTATTCGGGCCGCGGCTTGTCCAGGACGTCAACAGGTGTCGTCGTTCCCTCTGTTGGAGCTGCCTTCTTCTTGGGCGCCTCGGCAACCGTTGCGTCGCTGAATCCGCTTGATTGCACCGTGCCACGTTTAGTGGAAACCGACGGAATTGCTGTGCCATTCCCGAATCCGGTGCTCGCCACGGTTCCCCGAACGCCCTTGTCGCCGCCCGTGCCGTTCCCGTACCCCGGACCACCCGGGAGTGCCGGCAGACCTTGGCGATTGATGTTCGTCGTTTTGTTGGGATCGCCTTTGCCCGGCAATCCATTCACTTCGCCAAATCCCCCGGTCTGCACTTTTTGCACCGGGAGATTCACCGTCGCCGGCGCCGCGCTTCCCGAAGATAGATTGCCCACTTTGACTTCTTCGTGAGGGCGCTTGGGTTGCTTGGCGTTCGCTTCGATTCTCACCGGTTGGAAATCCGGATTCATGTCCGGCGCTTTGGCTTCGATTTTCCGGATCTCAGGCCGCAGCGCCTTGGGCTGCAGGAAAATATGCGGCTGCTTCGGATTCAACTTCACCGGTTCGAGCTCTACCGGTTTGGGCGGCGGCACTTTCGTTTTGATCTTCGGAGCCGGGGGCGCCACTGGTACTTCCGTAACGGGAGCCGCCAGTGGAACGATTCCCGTGTTCAAGACCGCCTTGATTTTTTCGGGATACAGCAGCGGGATCGCGAGGAAGAAAAGCAGGATTACCACCTGCGCGGTGGCGCTGATTCCCATGCGGTCCCAGCGCGGCTTGCCCTCTGGCAAGAGTTCCAAGCGCGCTGTTATGGGCTTGGTGCCGATGGCGCGCTTCCACGCATCCCTATTCGGCAAATTCTGGCCGTTCGAACCCCAGCCGACTCCCAATAGGGTCGCGTTCGTTTCCGGATCTGCAATCAGCGTCGCCATCCTGCGTGCCGCCTTCAACCGAATTCGGTCTAGTGAACTCGAAGAGCTGGGAGTTTCGAGCGCGCTCCCAAGTTCGCTGGAAAAAGTGGGAAAAATTCAGCAGGAACAGAGTACCGACGGGGCCGGAGGAGCTCGAATAGGACTTTCGTACTATAGTCGCGAAATCGCTACTGTCCTTGCGGACGGAATCTCGCGCGCGCAATCTCGCTCATCGGCGAAGCGGCTTCTCTTAGCGGAGGGAACGCTAGAGAACCTAGCATACTCCAAAACTGTTCGATTTCGAATACTTTTGTGCCGCCCTTTCCCACAACGGGCTTATGCTTTAGGATGCACGCAGGCGAGCACGGCGTTGGCTGCCCGGCAGCGCCCGAGTGGCCCTCAACAATGACCACAGACCCAGCGGAGCGATTTGAAATTCCCGGGTCCATCGATCCCGCAAAGTTGTTTGCGGGCTGCGACGCTCTTGTCGAGGAACTCTACGCGCAATCCGCGGCTGCTCGCTGGGGCCTGCCTCAAGAGCGCTTCGCCGCGTCGCTCGCGCGTAGCCTGCAAAAGCGCTTCGCGAACGACCCGGTTACGCCCGCGAAACTCCAGGAATATCTCGGCACCCTGTACATCGAGGACCTCGCGCTGTCCGCCGCGTGTCTCGAGGGATGCGAGGCGGCCTGGGAGCATTTCGTCGCCACATTTCGCGGCCCCCTGCGGACCTCCGCTTCCATTGTGTTACGTTGTTCCTCGGGTTCTCCCGAAGCTCGCGAACTCGCCGATTCGCTCTTCGCAGAGCTTTATGGCTTGGCGGATGGCAAGACCAGAGAGCGCTCGCTCTTTCGTTATTTTCACGGCCGCAGCTCGCTCAAGACCTGGCTGCATGCCGTGATCGCGCAACGGCATATCAACGCCCTGCGTGCCGGCCGCCGATTTGAATCGCTCGATGAGGGCGAATCCGCCCGCGAAAAAATCGATACGCGGCGCCCAGCAGCGCTGGAGCCGCCCGCGGATCCCCATCGCCAGCGCTACCTCGACTTATTCTGCCGTGCCCTCGACGCGGCCCTTCGCCAGCTCCAGCCGCGTGACACCCAGCGCCTGCATTTGTATTACGCCGAGGAGATCACCCTTGCGGAGATCGGCAAGCGCTTGGGGGAGCACGAGTCCAGCGTCTCCCGCAACCTCGAGCGCATCCGGCGCGATCTGCGCCGCGCGGTCGAAGAAATTCTCCGCGAGGGCCAGGCTCCCGTGAACGGCTCCGGAGGCGAACCAGGGCTCAGCGACGCGGAAATCGCTTTGTGTATCGAATACGCGGCATCCGATGCTCTCATCGATTTGGATTTGCTTTTTGGCCGCCGCAGCAGCGAAGGCCCCGCAGCCTCGAGGCGGGAAACATGACCCGGTCCTGCAAGAATGTCTCGCCGGGCCGTTCTAAGGACGGTGACGCTCATGGCGCTTGACGACCGCGATCGCAGCTTTGAGAAAGCGCTCGCTATCCGTCTGCGCGCGAGCACGCCGGGCGCTGCGTGCCCCGATGCCGAGACGCTGGCGGCCTATCATGAGCGCTCGCTCAGTTCCGATGAGCTGACTTCCTGGAAGACGCATATCGCCACTTGCGCAAATTGCCGGCAGATTCTTGCTCACCTCGAAACTCTCGAAGAAATTGCGCAGGGAGCGCGTGCGGAAGAGGAAGCTTCCGACAAAGCATCGGAGCTAATCGAAGCCGGGGCCGTGACCGCGGTGGCTCCGAAGAAAACCTCTGTTGTTTCCGTCGCACAGCTTCCGAGACGGCCGCGCATCGCGCATTGGCGTTGGATCGTTCCTGTCGGCGCCATCGCCGCGAGCCTGCTGGTGTGGGTTGCCGTGCATGAGAATCCGCCTGCTGCTATCCTGCCCGCGGCAAAAATCGAAATCACCCAAAACCGTCCTCCTGCGGAGGAGTCGAATCCTGCCGCCCCTGCGCTTGCCAAACCCGCGGAGGTCGACAAGATGCCCGCGCTCTCCAAATCGGTTCCAACGCCAGGCAAGCGCGGTTCCGAATCTTCCGCTCTCCAAAATCGCCGCGACCTGGCTGCGTCGAAATCAGCTGCGACAGCCCCACTCAATGGCCGCTCCGAAACCGTCACCGTCGATTCCCAAAGCGCTCAACTCTCCGCCAACGCTCAGGTTTCACCCGATACAAAAATCGCGGGCCTCACAGGTGGCGGCGCTCCCGGAACGGGTACCGCTGTGGGCGGCGCTGTGAGCCGGCAAAACGAAAAGAAGTTCGACGAGCCCGCTCGAGAAGGTCAGGCCATGAATTATGTCGCTGCGCCCGCGCCTGCTGCTCCAAAGCTGCAGGCCGCTGGCCAGGCCGGCCCGCTATTTGAAAAAGATGCGAAGCAATTGCCGGCGGACAAGTCCGCGAGCGGTACTCCGCCTGCAGATGAACTGAAGCAACCTTCCCAGGGTGATAACGGGCTTCCGATGGTGTCGCGCTCGGCCGCGGAAACTGTAGAAGTGACGTCCGCGCCAGCCGCCGCGCCCGCCTTGCGCGTCGCAAAGAGCCGCGCCCCTCGCACCGTTGCTGCGCCCGGCGGCAAAGTTATCTGGCGTTTGGGGCTGAATGGCTTCATCGAGCAGTCACTCGATGGCGGTCAGACTTGGACGCCGCAAACGAGCGGCACCACCGAAAACCTTTTCCTCGGATCCGCGCCATCCGAGCAAGTTTGCTGGGTCATCAGCACGAGTGGAGCGATTCTACGCACCACCGACGGCGGCGCCTCCTGGCTCGCCGTCGTTTCTCCCATCCCGCAAAATCTCGGCTTCATCCGGGCTTCGGACGCCCTTCACGCCACCGTTTGGGACATGTCTCGCCGCCACATCTTCCAAACGTCCGACGGCGGCACCACCTGGGCCCCTGCTTCGGCGCACTGAGCCGCGTTAGTACAACAACAAATCCAGGGCATGCTAAAATGCAAATACGATCCCTTATGTCCTCAGGAGCGCCTTATAGCTCGACGAGAAAGAGGATTTATGAATTACTACGCCGCCAAAGAGATGGCCGACAGTTTCCGCACCGTCCGGAAGAACACGCTCATCATTGCTCAGGAAATTCCGCAAGAGAAATACGCCTTTCGAGCCGCCCCTGAAACTCGTAGTGTCGGTGAGCTGCTGGTCCATATCGCGCAATCGCATGGCTTTCAGTATCAGGTCCACGCCACCGAACGGAGAACTACGCTGGAAGGGTTCGATTTTCCGTTGCTCATGAAGCGATTCACAGCCGAGGAAAAAGAGCCCCGCACCAAGGATCAGATTCTCGAGATGCTCCGCAGCTCCGGCGAGGAGTGGGCGGGATTTGTCGAGGGACTCTCCGACGATTTCCTTGCCGAACGCGTGCAGATGCCCGCGAACATGACGCCATCAACCAAAAGCCGCTTCGAGATGATTCTTTCCGTGAAAGAGCATGAAATGCATCACCGCGGACAGTTAATGCTGATCGAACGGCTGTTCGGCATGGTGCCGCACATGACTCGAGAGATGCAATCACGCTTCGCCGCTGCTGCTGCCACCGCAAAAAGCTAACTCCGCGCTGGGCGGCAGCGTAGCCTCCATAGTCTGAGGGCCGTGCTACGTCACCTCGTTTATCTGCCTTGAGCCCTGATGATTCCCGTTTTCTTTCGGCCGGGCATGGACTAGAGTGCCCATCGACGCGTGCCGCCAAGGCGCGCAGACCTGCCACGGCAGATAAGCCTGCCTGCCGCAGGCAAGCCCGGGAGGGAAAACCATGAAGCTTTGGTCACGCCGCAAATTCTTTTTGACTTCTCTTGCCGGCAGTCTCGCCGCCGGCTCGAGCAAACTTTTCGCTCGCTCACTTCCCGTGAATGGGGATCGCGCGCCGGCTCCGCCTCCGGGGCGGGGGAAGCGACCTCTCATTATTTCCAGCGCCAATGGAGTGAACGCTCTAGGACGCGGGATGGACATCCTGAAAAAAGGTGGCGACACGCTTGACGCGGTGATCGCCGCGGTTACCGTCGTTGAAGACGACCCTAAGGACAATTCGGTGGGTTATGGCGGTCTTCCCAACGAGGAAGGCGAAGTCGAGCTCGATGCGAGCGTGATGCACGGGCCCACGGCGCGTGCAGGATCCGTCGCGGGAGTGCGCCGCATCAAGAACGTCGCGCGGCTGGCGAAGACGGTGCTCGAAAAAACGAATCACGTCATGCTGGTCGGCGATGGCGCGCGGCGATTCGCGGTGGCCGAAGGCTTCGAAGAGATGAATCTGCTCACTGAAGAATCGCGCCTGGCCTGGCTGGCGTGGAAGGCTTCGTCCTCGTTCAACTGGCGGCCGGGAGTCGACAGCCCGGAATGGAAAGAGCACATGGCGGCGCTGCTGGACACGCCGGAGCGCGCGGCGCTGCAGCCGTGGATTGAAAGCGTGATCGCGCATCCGCCCACGGGCACGATTCCCTGCATGGCCGTGAATGAAAAGGGAGACATCTCCGCGACGACCACGACTTCAGGACTGGCGTGGAAAATTCCCGGGCGCGTGGGAGATTCGCCGATTATCGGCGCGGGGTGCTGCGTGGATAACGAAGTCGGCGCGGCCGGCTCGACCGGCAAAGGTGAAGAAAACATCAAAATTTCCGGCGGGCACACCATCGTCGAAATGATGCGCAAGGGAATGTCCCCCACCGATGCGTGCCTCGAAGCGCTGCACCGCATCGCGCACAACTACAAGAACGACAAAAAGAAGCTGAAGACGTTCCACATTTTCTTTTACGCACTGAATAAAGATGGCGTCCACGGCGCGGCATCGCTGTGGAGCAATCTGTATGACAAACGGCCCGCGCAGTACGCCGTCCATGACGGCACCGAAGCCCGCCTCGTGAAGTGCACGCCGCTCTTCGATGAAACCGTAATGGAGGAGTGAGGAGTTTACGGGGTGCAGAGAATTATTGAACGACAATGCGGAGGAATTTCTTTTTGCCGAAGCGAATTTGGTATGACCCCACTAGGTTAAGGTCCACTTTAGAAGTTGGATCTTGTGTTGTCGTGCCATCCACCTCGAATCCGCCTTGCTTGATGACGCGTTCAGCTTCCGAGGCAGAAACCGCTTCACCGATATTTGCTAGCAATTTCGACCATTTTTCGGGGCCTCGCGACAAGCCTGGTGCCATGTGGCTGCTTCCCGTGGATTGGACGGAAATGCCCATAGGCATTCGCTTCAGGACAATTTGTCTCACTTCTTCCGGCGCTTGGCGGTCGCGGAAGACGCGCTGGAAGTTTTCCGAAGCTTTCTTTGCGTCTTCATCGCCGTGGAATCCGGTGATGACCTCCTCGGCGAGGCGCATCTTCACGTCCATCGGATGCATCCGGCCGCTCGACACTTCTTTCTGGATGGCGGCGATTTCCGCAGGCGTGCGGTCGGTAACCAGTTCGTAGTAAGGCCACATGAGTTCGTCGGGGATGGACATCATCTTGCCGAACATTTCGGCGGGCTCCTCGGTGATACCGACATAATTGCCAAGGCTCTTCGACATTTTGCGCTGGCCGTCGAGGCCGACGAGGATCGGCATGGTCATGCACACCTGCGATTCCTGCCCGTATTCGCGCTGGATGTCGCGGCCCATGAGCAAATTGAATTTCTGCTCGGTGGCGCCCAGCTCGACGTCGGCCTCGAGCACTACGGAATCGTAGGCCATCAGCAGCGGGTAGAGCAGTTCGTGCATGGAGATGGGCAGCTGGTTCGTGAGGCGATTGTGAAAATCCTCTCGTTCGAGCAAGCGCGCAACTCGATATTTCGCACACAGCCGGACGATATCGTAGCTGGTGAGTTTGTCGAGCCAGTCGAGGTTGTTGCGCACTTCCGTTTTCTTGGGATCGAGTATTTTGAACACCTGGTCGAGATAAGTTTGCGCGTTGGCATTGACCTGCTCGCGTGTGAGCGGCGGGCGCGTTTCCGATTGGCCGGAAGGATCGCCGACTAGCGCGGTGAAGCCTCCGATCAGAAAAACGGCCGTGTGCCCGAGATCCTGAAAATGTTTTAGCTTGCGGATCACCACGGTGTGGCCGAGGTGAAGGTCCGGCGCGGTGGGGTCCATGCCCAGTTTCGCCCGCAGTGGCTTTCCGGTTTTGTACGAGCGTTCGAGCTTCGCCTTCAACTCTTCCTCGCGAATCGTTTCAACGACGCCTTTTTTCAGGTAGGCGAGCTGCTCGTCAACGGGTTTGAATTTCGTTTGCGTCATTTTCCATTTGTGTGAAGCACGCGGCGCCCTTCGATCTTGTATTTTCCTTCGAGCACGATGCGCACCGCCTCCGAATAGATGCGGTGCTCTTCCCGCAAAATACGATCGGAAAGATCCGCCACCGAGTCATCGTCCTCCACGGGCACGACGGCTTGCAGCACGATCGGGCCGGCGTCGAGATTTTCGTCGACAAAATGCACAGAGCAGCCGGCGAATTTCACGCCGTATTCGAGCGCCTGGCGCTGCGATTCGAGGCCGGGGAACGAGGGCAGCAGCGACGGGTGAATATTCAAGATGCGCTGCGGGAACGCCGCGACAAAATAGGGCGACAGCAGCCGCATGTAGCCCGCCAAGCAAACCAGATCGACTTTATGTTCGTGCAAAACCGCGACGACCTGGCGATCATACGCTTCGCGCTCTAATCCTTTCGACGGAATCACGCGCGAGTTGATTCCGCGCGACTGGGCGCGCTCGACACCGGGCGCTCCTTCGCGGTTGCTGACCACAGTCGCGATCTCAGCGTTCGGTATGCGGCCATTCGAAACGCTATCGGCCAGCGCCTCGAAGTTCGAACCGCGCCCGCTCAGCAGCACGCCAATGCGTCTCTTCATAAACGGAAAACGTTAACACAAGCGCGGGGAACGGCAAAATTCATGCCGGCGAATTTCCCGCGTATTGCTTTCGCAACCGCCGCACACTCGCGATAGAATGCTGGACTCGCTGATCGCAAAATTTCTCACGGGAGCACACTCGATGATTTCTCGTCAACACATTCGAATGGCCGGAGCTTTCGTGCTGCTTGCGCTCTTCGCCACGGCAAGCCCGTCTTTTTCGCAAACTCGCGTTTCGCGCGACCCAGCGGAACCTCAGCAGGGGAAACCGCGACCCAAGCTGCTTCCGAGACCTGCCAGGGCGATCGCGCGTCAATCGGTGGACGAAAAATCCATGCGGGCGCTGATCGGAAAACTCGTGGCCTGCGGAACGCGCCTGACGCTCTCGTCGTGGACGGACCCGAAGCGCGGCGTGGGCTGCGGGCGGGATCACATCGCGGCGAGACTGCGCGAAATTGCCGATGCAACGGGCGGGAGGCTGCTGGTGGTCGTGGACAAGTTCGAATCGGCTTCTGAACGAACGGCGGGAAAGCCGCTGCCACTCGAAAATGTGTACGCCATTCTTCCGGGCTCCGATGCGAAACTCGCGAAAACTCTTTTCATCGTCTCCGGCCATTTTGATTCGCGGCCGTCGAATGTGATGGACCCGGAGGCGGATGCGCCGGGCGCGGATGATGATGCCTCGGGAACGGCGGTTAGCGTGGAATCGGCGCGGCTGCTGAGCAGAGCGATTGCGAATGGAAAGAGTTCCTACCGCGCGACTATTCTTTTTGCCGCGCTGTCCGGCGAGGAGCAAGGTCTGCTCGGCAGCACGCATCTGCTCGAATGGGCCAAAGAGCAGGGCTACATAATCGGCGGAATGCTCGATGATGACATCGTGGGCGCAGACCAGGCCCCGGGCGCGCCACATCGCGTGCGGCTTTTTTCCGGCAACGGCGATCTGGATGATGCAGATTCACCTTCACGGGAACTGGCGCGCGCGATCGAGGAAATCGATGGCCGCGGAACGATTCGTCTGATCTTTCGGCAGGATCGCTACGGCCGCGGCGGGGACCATTATCCGTTTTACAAGGCGGGGCTGCCCGCGGTGCGCTTCACAGAGCCACTAGAAAATTACGAGCACCAGCACCAGACGCCGCGCACTGAAAATGGCGTGGAATATGGCGACTTCGAAAAATATCTCAATTTCACGTTCATGGGGGACGTGGCGCGCGACAACGCCGAAGCGCTGCGCCAATTGGCGCTGGCGCCCGCGCCGCCCACGAACGCGAAACTGACAGGCGCAGTCACGCCCGATGCAAAAGTTTCCTGGGCAGCGGAAGAGGATTCCGAACGCGCGGGATTTGAGATTTTGTGGCGGGAGACAACCGATCCGCGATGGACAGTCTACGATTTTGCGGCATCACCTGGCGAAACGGTCTTGAAGGGCGTCTCAACGGACAATCACTTTTTTGCAGTGCGCGCCGTCGGAAAGAATGGCGCGCGATCGATTGCGGTGCCCACAGAGATGGAGCGGCGTCAACCGCCCGTGCCTTCCGGCACCAAGCAGTGAGAACGAACTAGTGCTGCGGCGGAGCGACGGGCTGGGCGAAGGTGATGAAGTGCCCACCGGGCTCCTGGACGCCGAATTCTTTCATGCCGTAGAAGGCGGTGCTGACGGGCATGACGATCTTCACGTCCTTCATGGCCGCCAGCACGGCATCGAAATTGTCAACCTCGATATAAAGATACGTGGGGCCTTTCCGTGCCTCCGAGGCCATGGAGGGTGGCGCGTCCTTCTCCACGCTGGCGTAGGTCTGGTACATCACCTCGGTGGTCCCTTTTTGAAACGCTACAAATCCGATCTTGTTGCCATCGGGAACCTCGACGGTCTTGGTAAAACCGAGCCTTTCCACCCAGAAGGGCGCGACCGGTTCAATCTCCTTCACGAGCAGGATGGGCGTAATTCTCTTCACATTCATGGTTTTCTTCTCCTCCATTTGCGGCGTAGTCCGGAAAGCAAGACCGAAAAACAGAGCCAAGCTGGAAAGTGCTAGGGCAATCGAGCGCATAACGAGTTCTCCTTGCCGAATTTTTCCTTGCGATTTTCTTCTTGCAGTTTTTCTCTTGCAAATGACAGTAGTCTTAATTAGACTAGTGGAAGGATGCGAACTCAAAAAACGCCTGTCAAGGAGATTTTCATGAGCAGGGAGGCGACGAAGAACGGGGAAAGCGCCCGCCGCAGACGGCGGCCGCTACAGAACCGTCGGGGGGTGCGCGGGCGTTCCTCGAGGCGGCGCGCGCTCAAGGACCTGATTTCCGTGGGACCCGCCATGCTGCGCGATTTTGAAATGCTTGGCATCCACAGCATGGCGCAACTAGCAAAGCAGAACCCGGAGCGGATGTATGCGCGGCTGAATCACGTCACGGGACAGCGGCAGGATCCTTGCGTGCTGGACACGTTCAGCGCGGCAGTGGCGCAGGCGCGAAATCCGCGGCTGCCGGCGGAGCAGTGCCAGTGGTGGTACTGGAGCAGGAAAAGAAAGGCCGAGAAGCAGTAAACAAGGAAGGAACATATAAAAACGAAGAAACGGATTTAACACAGAGATCACGGGGGACGCAAAGGGCACAAAGAAGAGGGTCGGGATAAGACCAAGAGAGCCTACTGGGCGGGACGAAGAACGCGGAGGAAGCTGTGCAAACGAGGAGAAAACTCAAGATCGCGGAGAGGCTGAGAACAGCAACGCGTGTGACGCGGAAAAGACATTTGGCGCTGACGACGCCGGATTTGGTTCTGCTGAGCCTGCTGGCGGAGCGTCCGATGCACGGGTATCAGGCAAACGCGGAGCTCGAGAGGCGCGAGATACGGGATTGGGCGGGAATCTCGCGGCCGCAGGTTTACTACTCGCTCGAAAAGCTGTGGCGCGGCGGGTTGCTGCGGGCCGCGGAAAACGCGGAGCCAGCCGCAGGACCGGATCGCAGCGTGTTCGAGACAACAGCGAAAGGGCAGCAGGCCCTGGCCGGCGCGTTGGGGCGTGAAGAATGGACCACACAGCGCGAACGCCCTGCTTTCCAGACCTGGCTGGCGCTCTCCTGGAAGGCACGGCCGGGCGTGCTCCAAGAACAAATTGGGCGACGGCGGAAATTCCTGGACAAGGAACTAGCGCGGGAAAAGGAAGTATTGCGCTCTGTTCTTGAGGAAGTAGGGCATCCATACCACGAGGCGGCGTGGATGGTGAGCTTAGTGATCGAACAGTTCAAGCTGGAGCTGCGGTGGCTGCGGAAGTTGGCGCGGGAAGTGCCTCGTCGCGCGCCAGCGCGGAATCCGGAATATGCTTCGGCAGAGCCAAATGGATAGCAACGGCATTCGCACACTCATTTGGGCACAAACGGGCGCATCCTGACTGGCGGTCCTAACCAACGAAGTATTACCGTAAGAAGAAGCCCAAACCCCCTCAGATCTCTTCAGGAGGAACCATGCATTCTCGGATATTGCGGTATGGCGTCGCCGGTGCGCTGGCGATGGCGCTTTTTTCCGGTCCCGCGCTTGCCCAAGGCAACAGCCAGGGACATGGCAAGGGAAAAGGTCACGACAAGCAGGAGCAGGATGACGATAACGGTGGAGGGAAGCACGGGAAGCACGGCTTCGGCAAGCACGACCGCGAAATCATCGCGGGGTATTATTCGAATCGCGGCTCAAATCTTCCGCCGGGTCTCGCCAAGCGCGGCGGCGATTTGCCGCCGGGACTAGAAAAACACCTGGAACGCGACGGGACGCTGCCACCGGGTCTGCAGAAGCGGATTGAGCCATTCCCACCGGAGCTCGAAAGGCAATTGCCGCCATTGCCGGCCGATTACCAGCGCGCCGTGATTGGAGCGCACATCGTCATTTTGAACCGGCACACGAATGTGATCGTGGACATCATGAAGGACGTGGTTCGATAGGCGCAGCGGGTGCCGCGAACCTGCCGTTCTCGCAGACAATGGCCTACGTTCACGATTTAACCCAGGGATAGCTCTCCTCTCCAATTCTCAAGACTTCGACGATGTCTCCTTGCTGGATGATTTCGCCGGAGGAGCCTCGACCGCGGCCGGAACCGCGGGCTTGGGCATAATCGAACCACCGTTGCCGAAGAAACGCATGGCGGTTGCGGCGAGCCCTTCGAATGCACCGCCGCCATTCCCGCCGCTGGCGACGAGCACATCTGGGACGAATTTGGCCTTGCCTTCGGACAGCGCCGTGACTACGTTCACGATGGCAGTGGCGTTTGAACCGAGCGCCTCGACCTGCGCGCGATATCCGCGGGCGCGAGCCAAACCGACGGCCTCGACTTCCGCACCCTTTGCGGTGCCGGTCTGGCGGATGTATTCCGCTTCGCCGGTGCCTTCGGCGGTGCGGGCGTCGGCGTTGTTTTTCTTGATGTCCACGCCGACTTTGGAACGCGCCAGGTCCGCCTGCATGTCGGCGGTGCCTTTGGCTTGTTCCATTTCGATGCGCTCGTCCTGCGCAGCCTTCTGCATTTTGAAAGTTTCGATTTCCTGGTTGGCAATTTCACGGTGCGTGAGAACGCTGACAAGATCCTCGGGAAGAATGACGTCCTGAATGTAAACACCCTTGGTTTCCACTTGATATTGCTCGAGCTGCGTGCGGATGTGTTCGAAAGCGTCCACCTGAACCTGTTGGCGCGTCTCGATAAAGCGGATCGCGGGCATGCTCTGCAATGTGTTGCGGAAGTGATTGCCGACAGCGGCCTGCAGAACTTCATTGACGAGGTTCTTCATCGTACCGACCATGGAGATGACGCGCGGCGCCTTGGTATCCGACACGTGGATCTGCACCTGCAAGTCAATCTTGAAGACGAAGCCCTCCTTGGATTTCGCCACAATTTGCTGGAGTTGTGCGTCGAGGTTGTGGGCTTCGCTGATGGCGTCGGCCCAATTGAGATTGAGGATCGCTGTGGGAACGATCTCGGCTTCATAGCAGCGCGGGTTGAGCGGGTACTTGCCGGTGCGGAGCGGCTCCTGCCAGATGCCACGATGCCCCGGTCGTACGAGCGAGCCGTATTTGAATTCCGCGCCGGAAGTGTCCTGGGTCGCGAGACCGACGTACGCTTTGATCACTGCTACTTGTCCTTGCTTCACCAGCAGCATGGGCACCATCTCGACACCCACGAGGAAGGGGTTGAGCGCGTAGGCGCCGTAGAGAAGCGGGTCATGCTGCAACCCGATGTGGCCGCCGTGCTCGAGGAAGGCCTGAAAGTCCTGATAGTTGTTGTGCAAATTGTTCTTGCTGCCGAGCAGTCCCTCGATAATATGCGCGTCGGTGGCGTCGCCTTTCTCGAGTTGCTCGATGTCGGAATAGCCGCCGAGGCGGGTGGCGATATCGCCGGACGGCAGCGGATCGCCTTCGTAAGTCGTGACCACGCCGACCATGTCGACAGGAGCAGCGTCTTTGCCACGGGGCTGCGGCTCGATGCGAACCAGCTCGAGCTGCTCAGCCCGCAGACCGAGAGCGGACGGCATAAGCTCGCCGCCGCGGCCCATTTTGGCGCGAAGCTCAGGCGAGATAGGCAGGCCATACACGCGGCTGCGCGTGGCGATCAGGAAGCCCACTGGGTGTATCGGCACCAGGGAGCCGGGGGGCAAAACGGGCCGCTGGACGCCTTTCTGTCCGCCGGCCTGCACGAATTCGCGAAGATTCGCAAAATTGCCGAACTCCTTGCGAAAGACCGCAGACTTCGCACCAATCGGCAGAGGCTGGCCGACCTGCGCGATAACGACGCCAATTTCTCCCGCAGGCACCTGGACCCAGGGGTGCTTGTCCACGGAGAAATACAACCAGGTTTTCCAGCGGAGACCGGCCATGAGTAGGTCCGCCTGATAGCCGGCCTCGCCGTCAAAGGCCACGGGGCTGTCCTTGGAAAGTTTTTTCCAGCCAAAGCGCTTGGTGACCAGGCCCACTTCGGTGGGCCCGATGCGATGAAGCGACTGAACGATTAAGATTGCCGCAACAACAATCGCTGCGGCCAGCCATGGATGTTCGACCACGAAATCGAGCACAAACATACGCACCTCCCGGTTACGGGTAAGGATCCCCGATTGATCCGCTGAGTCGTTCTTGTGTCGGGATTACATCTTGGAAATCGATGCCATGCTGCGCCCGAGAACAGGGAAAGTCAATGGAATGACCAGTACTCTCGGACGAAGCCTCGAAGAATCAATAAGAAGCAAAATCGACGCTAGAACAACAACGGCTTTTTCTTTATGGATTCTTTACGCGATTAGAGATTGAGCGAACCGGAAAAATGGACGCGGGCTTTGCCGGAGTCGCTGCGCTCAATGCGGCCAATGAGGAAAAATTTCTCGCGGCGGCGCTTGAGATCGGCCTCGACAATCTTCACGTGCTTGGGGGGAACGACGAGGATCATCCCGACGCCCATATTGAAGGATTGCAGCAGCTCTGCGGTGTCGATTTTGCCGATTTTGGCGAGGTATTTGAAAATAGGCGGCACGGACCAGGAGGAAAGATCGATTTGCGCCTTGACGCCGGAGGGCAGAACGCGGGGCAAATTTCCGGGAATGCCGCCGCCGGTGATGTGCGCTAGAGCCGAAACCCAGCCTCGCGTGACAATATTTTTCAGAGCAGGGGCGTAGCACAAGTGTGGTTTCAGAAGCTCGGCGCCGATCTTGTTGCCGACTTCCGGGACATAAGTATCAGGCTTCAGTTTGGCGACTTCAAAAATCAGCTTGCGCGCGAGCGAGTAGCCGTTGGTGTGTAGTCCGGCGGAAGGGAGCGCCAGGAGCGTGTCGCCCGGCCGCACAGTTTTCCCCGTGAGCAATTTCTTTCGTTCGACCGCGCCCACGATGAAGCCCGCGACGTCGTACTCTCCCAGCGGATAAAATCCGGGCATCTCCGCGGTTTCGCCGCCGATCAGGGCGCAGCCCGCTTTGCGGCAGGCTCGGCTCATTCCTTCGACAAGCTGCTCAATGACCTGGGGCTCGAGCTTGCCCATCGCAAGGTAATCGAGAAAAAAGAGCGGTTCGGCGCCCTGCACCAAAATGTCGTTGACGCAATGGTTGACGAGGTCACCGCCGACAGTGGAGTGCACGCCCATGGCCATGGCGACTTTTAATTTTGTTCCGACACCATCGGCGCTAGAGACCAGGACCGGCTCTTTCCATTTTTTCTTGTCGAGCGCAAAGAGCGCGCCGAAGCCGCCGATTCCTCCAAGAACACCCGGGGTGAACGAGCGGCTGGCGTGATGCCGGATTCGCTGTTTCGCGTCGTCGGCGACGGCGATATCCACTCCGGCATCGGCATATTTCATCAAGAACCTGTCCGTCCTGGTTTGCGTTGCGGGCGCGCGGCCGCGCATGTGATGATCCAGTGGAAAATTTATGAAAGCCACCGCGGCGGGTTCGCGGGTTTGCTGCAGACTACCTTCGAATAAAAGCAAGAACTAAAAAGTACGGAACAATCTTCTCCAGCGCACTGTGCCGGGATGGATTACGGCATTGGCGTATGCCAAAAACCGTTCGAAAATCTGGCCGGAGTCCCAGGCATTTTGCGAAGCCTCGAGCGACATGTAAATTAATACCGGGGTGCCGATCATGTTCTTCCGTGGCATGCAGCCCCAGAAGCGGCTGTCGAGAGAATTTCCACGGTTGTCACCCATCACGAAGTAACAGTCCTCGGGAACTTTGTACGGCAGTCTGATGGAAGACGCCGACGGATCGGGGGGATCGGTTCTTCCGAGCGTATAGGTCTCCACCAGGCGCTTCCCATCGATCCACACAGCGCCGTCATGGATGTCCACGGTTTCGCCGGGTAGTCCGATCACCCGCTTCACGTAATCCGGCAGGTTCGGCGCAAACGGCGGCTTGAAGATAACGATTTGCTGGCGGTGCGGATTGCGCCACAACGAAACATGCCAGTCGGTGAACGGCACGCCCGCGTCGTAGCCGATGCGGCTCATGATGAGGTGATCGCCGATCAGCAAAGTGTCTTCCATGGAGCCCGAGGGAATGACGCGCGCCTGGCCGATCGTGCCGTTGATCAGCAGGAACGCCAGTGCCACCCAGAACCACGCGATGATTTCGTTCTGGATGCGCTTGTTCATGGGCGGTCTGGCGGCTTCTTCTTTCTGCTTTCCATTCTTGCTCTTGTCAGCCTTCATGTTCCACCGCCACCGGCCCTTCAGTCTGAATCCCATCGTTTGCATCGCTCTTCATTGTGCCGCCGTTCTTGGAGCTGCTGCTTCCTTCGCGTACCTCGAGCTGCACCAGGTCGGTCGGATAGACGCCCGTATAACATGACGTGCAAAACCTGCCCTCGGTGTCGTTCACGGCTTGTTTGAGTCCAGTCATCGACAGGTAGCCCAGCGAATCCGCGCCGAGGAATTTACAGATTTCTTCCGGCGTGTTTGACGAGGCGATGAGTTCTTCGCGCGTGGGCGTATCCACACCGTAGTAGCAAGGCGAAATCGTCGGCGGGCACGAGATGCGCACGTGCACTTCCCGGGCGCCGGCTTCGCGCACCATGCGGACGATCTTGCGGCTGGTGGTGCCGCGCACGATGGAGTCGTCCACGAGGACGATGCGCTTGCCTTCGATGAGGCTGCGCACGGGATTCAGCTTCAGCTTGACGCCAAAATTGCGGATGGCCTGCGACGGTTCGATGAAGGTGCGGCCGATGTAGTGATTACGGATCAAGCCCATGCGGAAGGGAATTTTCGATTCCAGCGCGTAGCCGACCGCTGCGGGAACACCCGAGTCCGGCACGGGAACAACGATGTCCGCGTTCACGGGATGTTCGCGGGCGAGCAAACGTCCGAGCGTCTCGCGGCTTTCGTTCACCGAGCGGCCGAAAATAATGCTGTCGGGCCGGGAAAAATAGACGTGCTCGAAAATGCACTGCTGGTGCGGCTTTTCCGGAGCGAAATGGATGGACTCGATTCCGGCGCGCGAGATGCGCACCATTTCGCCCGGCGCGATTTCCCGCACATACTGCGCGTTCAGCAGATCAAACGCGCACGTTTCCGAGGCGACTAGCCAGGTTTCCGCGCCGCCGGTTTCTGAAGCGAGCTTGCCGAGCACAAGCGGGCGAAAACCGCGCGGGTCGCGCACGGCGTACATCTCGTCGGGCGTGAGCACGAGCAGCGAATACGCGCCTTCCACTTGATTGAGCGCGTCACCCAGCGCGCCGGAAAGATTGCGCGCCGGCGAGCGCGCGATCAGGTGCACGATCACTTCCGTGTCGCTGTTGGTCTGAAAAATCGAGCCGCGATGCTCAAGCTTGCGGCGCCATTCCGCGGCGTTGGTCAGGTTGCCGTTGTGGCCGAGTGCGATCTTGCCCTTGTTGCAGTCGATCACGATGGGCTGCGCGTTCAGCAAGGCTTTGTCGCCGGCGGTCGAATACCGCGTATGCCCGATGGCCATTTTTCCGGGCAGCTTGGCAAGCACACGCGGTTGAAAGATTTCTTCCACCTCGCCCATGGCGCGGTGGAGGTGAAGCTCGGAACCGTCGCTCGAGACAATGCCCGCGGATTCCTGGCCGCGGTGCTGCAGGGCATAGAGCCCGAGATAAGCGAGCTTCGAGGCTTCTTCGTGACCGAAGACGCCGAACACACCACATTCGTCGTGGAAATGGTCGTCAGCGAATGCGAGCTTATTCGTCATTTGTTTTTCAATATTTGTTCGAGCGAATCGGCCCAGGTGCGGTGCAGAGCACCGATGGAACTTTTAACCACGGTGCGCCCATCAAATTCGATGCAAAATTCGCTGCCGCAGATCACTCGGCCTACTTCCAGAGCCTGCACATTGTATTGTCTCGCAATATCACGAAGGCGGGCAATAGAACCCGGTGAAACGGACACGACCGCTCGGGCGCCGCGCTCGCCGAAGAGAGCCGCCTCGGCAGGGGCTTTTTCCACCAGAGAGATGAGAGCGGAGAAACCATTGGCGGCGAAGCAGGATTCCGCGATGGTGACGGCGAGGCCGCCGTCGCTTACATCGTGCGCCGATTGCACCGCGCCTGCGGTGGCGACGGCCACGAGGCAATCCTGAAGACGCTTTTCCGCGGCCAGGTCGATGGCGGGAGGTTCGCCGGCGACGATGCCGGCGATGACTTTGGAGTATTCGCCGGAGGAAAATTCCTGAGCGACCGGACCGGAGGGTTGGGTGCCAAGCTGGGGAGCAACATGCTGCGCTCCAGCGATGGATGACGCTTGCGCGCCGTCGAGAACGACGATGAGGTCGCCTTCATTGCGGAAGGCAATTTTCAAGACGCGCGATGCGTCATCGAGCACACCCAGTACGCCTATAGTCGGCGTGGGGTAAATCGATTTGCCCAGAGTTTCATTGTAAAAGCTAACGTTGCCGCCGGTGATGGGTGTGTTCAATTCGTTGCACGCCGTTGTAAGGCCATCAATCACTTCGCTGAACTGCCACATCACTTCCGGTTTTTCCGGGCTGCCGAAGTTCAGGCAATTCGTCGTCGCGATGGGCCGTGCGCCGCTCGATGCGACATTGCGCGCGGCTTCTGCCACAGCGTGCATGGCCCCGAGGCGCGGATTCAATTGGCACCAGCGCCCGTTGCCGTCGGTGGCCAGCGCCAGCGCCCGCTTTACCATTCCCGTTTCCGGATCCTTGATGCGCATCACCGCCGCGTCGCTTGCGCCGGGTCCCGCTAGCGTATTTGTCCGAACCGAAGTGTCGTACTGCTCGGTGATCCAACGCTTGGAAGCGATGGCAGGAGAGGAAAGGAGTTTTACAAAGTTCGGCGTAAGGTCGGTTCCTTCGCGGGCGAAGGGGAACCAGTCGGCGGGCGTCTCGTTGCGCTTGGCCGGCGCCGCGATCGGACGTTTATAGACCGGGCCTTCTTCCGCCAGCGGATGCGCGGGAATTTCCGCGACCACTTTTCCATGATCCTTCACGCGCAGCAGGCCGCCGTCAGTCACTTCTCCGACCACGACGGCGTCGAGTCCCCACTTCGCGAATACATCCAGCACTTCGCGCTCGCGGCCCTTCGCCGCCACGAGCAGCATACGCTCCTGCGATTCGCTGAGCATGATCTCGTAAGGCGTCATGCCGGTTTCGCGCTGCGGAACTTTGGCGAGGTCGATTTCGATGCCGGTGCCGCCGCGCGAAGCCATTTCCGTGGTCGAGCAGGTCAGCCCCGCCGCGCCCATGTCTTGAATCGCGACCACTGCGCCCGTATGCATCGCTTCGAGGCAAGCCTCCAGCAAAAGTTTTTCGACGAATGGGTCACCAACCTGCACGTTCGGCCGCTTCTGCTTTGATTCTTCGGTGAACTCCGCGGACGCAAGTAGCGACGCGCCGTGGATGCCGTCGCGGCCGGTCTTCGCGCCGACGTAAATAACGGGATTGCCGGAGCCGCGGGCTTTGGCAAAAAACAAATCTTCTTTTTTCGCGATGCCTAGCGCCAGCGCATTTACCAGCGGATTTTGCGAATAGCACGGCTCGAAGCAAACTTCGCCGCCGACCGTTGGCACGCCAAAGCAATTTCCGTAGTACCCGATTCCCCGGATTACACCGTCGAGGATGCGGCGATTTTTGGCGGCGTCTTCGCCGGTTACGCCGCGGCCCGGCACAATCGGGCCAAACCGGAGCGAATCAAGCACCGCGATGGGCCGCGCGCCCATGGTGAAAATGTCGCGGAGAATACCGCCAACGCCGGTCGCGGCGCCCTGGAACGGCTCGACAAAACTCGGATGATTGTGCGATTCGATTTTGAAAGCGGCGACGAAACCGTCGCCGATGTCCACCACGCCGGCGTTTTCTCCCGGCCCCTGCACGACGAGCTTTCCGCGCGTGGGCAGCCGCTTCAGGTGGACCTTGCTCGACTTATAAGAGCAGTGCTCGCTCCACATCACGCTGAAAATGCCCAGCTCGGTGATGTTCGGCTCGCGCCCGAGGATTTGTTTTACGCGCGCGTGTTCGTCGGGAGTTAACCCGTGCTCGGCGGCAATTTCCGGAGTGACTCGAATTTCCGTGCTAGCGGTGGCCATATTTCACAACAGCAAGAACAATTGGAAGCCGCGGGGGCACGCTATATCGTGCCTCCTCAAAGACAAAATTCACTTGGGCCAGAGTAAGCGCTCCGCGGATCACGCGATCGCCTTTGCGGCGCCGACGAGCGCTTCTGCCATCGAGCGGAAAATCACCAGGCCATCGGAGGAACCGATCGGGTTTTCCACGGCGCGTTCAGGATGTGGCATCAGGCCAGCGACGTTGCGTTCGCGGTTACAGATGCCGGCGATGTTGGCCATCGAACCGTTGGGGTTCCCGGCCGCATCGGCTTTTTCCTGCGCGGCCGCTGAGCGGCTAACGCCGTCCGGGGTGGTGTAGCGGAAAATCACCTGGCGATTTTTTTCGAGCGCCGCGAGGGTCACCTCATCGCATGTGTAGTTTCCGTCGTTGTGGGCGATGGGGACCTTGAGGATTTGCCCCTTCGTTGCGGCGTTGGTGAACGGCGTGTCCATCTGCTCGACGCGGATGTGCACGTGCCGGCAGATGTATCGCAGGCCGCTGTTGCGCATCATCGCGCCGGGAAGCAGGCCAGCTTCGAGCAAGATCTGGAAGCCGTTGCAGATGCCTAGCACCATCCCGCCGCTCCCGGCGAATTTTTCCACCGACTTCATCACCGGGGAGAACCGCGCGATCGCGCCAGTGCGCAAGTAATCGCCAAACGCGAACCCGCCGGGCAGAATAATCGCGTCGCAATTCGCGAGGTCTTCGGATAGGTGCCAGATGAATTCGACGGGTTTCTTGAGGATGTTGCCGATGGCGTAGTACGCGTCGTGGTCGCAATTGGACCCGGGAAAAACGACGACTCCAAATTTCATGCGCTGGCCGCTCCCTCGAGAAACTTGGGAAGCGCTATTTTAGCACAGAGCCGCTCCCCCGAACTAAGCGGCAAACGGAAGGAAGGCAAGACTCAAGTCTCGGAGAAACTAGACCACGATCGTTACACCTGGGCGAGTGATTGTGAAAGACTCATATTCCTTGCTGTCGTCAAAGACCCGCAACAGATCACCGTTGGAAAAGAAGAGCTCCAACGTCTTTTGGTCCGGAGTTTTTATTTCTGCCACCATCGCTCCCAAGAGATTCACGGCCGCAGTTGCTGCCTTGTTTGTTCCTGGCTTCCATTCCGTGGCTTCACCGTTCGACTCGTACACGAATCGGCTTTCAACCGAAAGAACCGCATCTCCCCTAAATGCGAATTGAATCTGATAAATACCAATCGCGACTTGGACCACTTCTGAGTCTTTCAAAAACGACAGGTCTAGACCATCTTTCAAACCATACATGCAGCTAACTCCAATCTTTGTTCAATGCGAGCACCTGCTACATGGAGCGGCCTGACGGCGGAGCAGATGACCCAGAGACTTTTGAATTCAGCGGCGTCGAGCTTTCTTCTTCTTTCGCGAGGAACGAGGCTTGGGCTTTTTTCTTCGATGCGCCCGTTTCTTCGGTGCCTCCGCGCGCGCTAATTCCCGCCGCTTCCGTGACGCCCACCCGGGCTTATTTTCCTGGTGTCCGCGCGCGATTCCCAAGCCGTCCGCGGGCACGTTCTGCGTAATGGTGGATCCTGCGGCCACATAGGCTCCATCGCCGATGCGCACCGGGGCCACAAACGCCGAATTGCTGCCGATAAAAACTTTGTTCCCAATCGTCGTGGGATTCTTGTGGAATCCGTCGTAATTGCAGGTGATGGTGCCCGCCCCGATATTTGTTTTCGCGCCAATCTTGGAGTCGCCGAGATAAGTCAAGTGCATCGCCTTGGTGCCTTCGCCGACGGTGCTTTTTTTCACCTCGACGAAATTGCCGATGCGTGCACCCGTTTTCAGGTGCGCATCGCTGCGCAGCCGCGCGAACGGCCCGACCTTTGCCTCCGCATCGATCCGGCTATCGGCGATCATGCAATGCGCTTCGACGACCACGTCATCGCCAAGCGTCGCGTTCGTGAGCACGCTTCCCGTTCCGATGCGGCAGCGCGCGCCGATTCTGGTTCTCCCTAGCAACTGTGCGCACGGCTCGATGGTGGTGTCTTCGCCGGCTGTTACGTCCGGGTCCACGAGCACCGTTTCGGGCAGTTGAATCGTCACGCCATCGTTCATCAGCGCGGCGCGTTTCCATTCGCGGAGCGTGCGATCCACTTCCGCCAGGTCGGCCCGGGTGTTGCAGCCGAGCGCCTCGCGCGAATCTTCCGCGACCCGCGCCAGCACGGTGTCGCCCTTCGCGGCCATCACCGCGATCGCATCGGTCAAATAAATTTCGCGGTGCTTGTTGTTTGGTCTGACCTGCGCCAGGGCTGGCCACAGCTGCTCGAGAGTGAAGCAGTAGATGCTGGAGTTGATCTCGTTCAGTTCGCGCTGCTCTTCGGTGAGTTGCGATTCCTCCACAATCGCGGCAACGCTCGTTTCCGACTTGCGAACAACCCGTCCATAGCCGCTGGGGTCGGCGAGCACCGCGGTCAGAATCGTGGCCGCAGCATTTCTCGCGCGGTGCGTTGCCACCAGCGCCTTCAGTGTCTCCGCACGGACCAGCGGAGCATCGCCCGGCAATACAAGCGCAAGTTTTGCATTGCCCAGCGCGCGTTTCGCCACCTGCATGGCATGTCCGGTTCCATGCTGCGGCTGCTGCAGAACGGTTTCCACTCCGAGCGGCTCGACAATGGCTGCGACCTGCTCCGCTTGATGGCCCACAATCGCAATCGTTCTCTTCGCCTTCAGCGGTGCGCAAGCGCGCACCACGTGCTCGACGAGCGGGCGCCCGCCCGCGCTGTGAAGAACTTTCGCCAGGCTGGACTTAAGTCGCGTGCCCTTCCCGGCAGCGAGTACCACGATAGCTAGGTCGTTAGCAGTCATGAGTTCTTGCCCATTCTGCGGGAGGCTGGCAAATTTGGCAAATCTGGCAATTTAACTAATCGGTGGAAGGAACAACGGGAAGTCAGTCAGCCGCCGGAGCGGGGGAAAGGGCCGCGAAGGGCACTCCTTCCACGGCGTGGGAAGTCTCGTCCGTGCTGATGGTCCAAAGCGTCGGGTCCGCAAGCAGCCGGCTCACAAGCTGGGTATGCAGGGAATGCCCTGCCTTGTGGGCTTCGACGCGCGCGAGCAGGGGCAACCCTGCCAATGCCAGGTCACCGATCAAGTCCAGCGCCTTGTGACGGCCGAACTCATCGGGAAACCGCAGTGGGCCGTTCATCACGCCGTCATCGGTCAGGACAATGGCGTTTTCGAGTGACCCGCCGCGGATCAGGCCCATTTCACGCAGCGGCGCGATGTCGCGTTCGAAACAGAATGTCCGCGCGCGCGCCAGCAAGTGCCGGAAGGTTTCCGGGTTGACGACCATCTCGACTTCCTGCTGGCCAACCAGCGGGTGCGGAAAATCCACGTAACACCTCACGCGAAACTCGTCCGCGGGGTAGATACCGATGCGCCGGATTTGCCCTGGCCTGCCGGGGTCAGCTTCGGCGACTTCCAGGGGCTTCAAAACCTTGAGGTAGCGCCTTTTTCGGCGGAGTTTCCGAACGCCGGCGTGCTCGAGCATCTGCATGAACGGTTCAGCCGACCCATCCAAAATCGGAATTTCGATGGAATCGATGTCGATGAAAATGTTGTCGATCCCGCAAGAATAGATTGCCGCCAGGAGATGTTCCGTGGTCGAGAGCAGTACGCCCTGCTTCATCAAACTTGTGGCGTAACTTACTTTGGCGACGTTATGGCCCTGCGCCTCGATGGGGAAGTTATCCAGGTCGATGCGCCGAAAAACGATCCCTGTGTCGGCCGGCGCGGGAACCAGGTGAATATGCCCAAAAACTCCCGTGTGAAGCCCGACACCCTCTGAACGGGCCTCGCGGATAATCGTGGTCTGGAACATGAATGATATTTAATACCAGCATGTCCTGTTCCAGTCCAATCGCAATGTTCCCCTTTATTGTCAATAACTTACAAGCATGATTTGGTCAAAAGGACATTGAGTCGTGGTAATCTTACAACATTCACGCTCTTCCGCGTGTCTTTCCACTCCATTCTCGAACCGGATATCGCATTCTCCCTCGCTTCCGTTTCCCCCGGAATAGAATTCCGCGCCATCCTTTCGCACTCCTTTCCGAATGAACACCACCGCTTCATTTCCCCCGGCGTCCAAAAGGGTCAGGATGGTATACTGAGCTTTAGAATTTTTCACATAGGTGAGGCATGAATCGAGCGGCTCGCATCGGCATTCTTTCGGTATCCGTAGCCATCTTCTGCTACGCGGGAATAGGTCACGTCCTCGGGCGCACTCCGGATGACAAATCCTACAAGTCCATGCTGGTCTACGGCGAAGTGCTGCAGAAAATCCAGATGGACTACGTCGATGAGCCGGATATGCATCTGGTCACGGCCGGGTCGCTGCGCGGTCTGCTGGAATCGCTGGACCCCGAATCGAGTTATCTGACTCCCCGCGAATACACGGAATACCGGCAGAAGATCCAGAATACCGGAAGCGGTGAAACCGGAATTACATTGAGCAAGCGCTTCGGATACATCATCGTCGTCACCGTTTTGCCGGAAAGCCCGGCCGAAAAAGCCGGGATTCACAGCGGCGATATCTTTGAAGCCATCGCTGGCTTCACGACTCGCGATATGTCCGTGGGCCAGGCGGTGAATCTTCTTACGGGACAGCCGGGCACAGGCGTCAAGGTTTCGGTCATACGCCGCGGGAGAGCGGAACCTGAAGACGTAGACTTGGTTCACCAAAAACTCGCTCCGGCGAAGATCGTCAGTCAGAAGTCTGATCCCGACGTCCTCGTTCTGCGCCTCCCTTCGCTTGACCCAGGCCGGTCCGATGAAGTTCGTGGGCGGCTCCTCGAGGCCGAAAAACTGGGCATCCACAAAGTTATTCTCGATGTTCGCGACTGCGGCCGGGGCCCGGTGTCTGAAGCCGTCTCCCTCGCGCGGCTGTTCATTTCTTCCGGGACACTGGCTACGCTTCGCGGCCAGACCGTCTCGACTCAAGTTTTTGCGGCCGACCCCTCCAAGGTGGTCTGGAAAAATGCTGTTTCCCTTTTGATGGATGGCACCACCTCGGGCGCTGCGGAAGTCTTGGCGTCGGCCTTCGTCGCTAATCACCGCGGCGACATCGTTGGTGAACGCACCTTCGGCCTCGCCTCGGAGCAAAAGCTGATCTCGCTCGATGACGGTTCCGCTCTGATCCTTACCGTCGCCAACTACTACAACGCCGGCGGCAAGTCGATTCTCGAAGAGGGCGTCACGCCGACCGAAGTTGTCAGCGCCGCATCCGCCCCGGACGACAGCGATACCGGCGACGATGACACCGCTGCTGCTCCGGCCACGAAGAAAGAGCCGCTGGCCGGGCCGCGCCCGCTTTCCCCGGAAGATTCTGTTTTTCGCAAGGCCCTCGAACTTTTGAAGACCCCCGCCAAGAAAGCGGCTTAGGAATCGGTGGAAGGCCGGGCTCGAGAAACTCTAAGTCCCAATCGGCAACTTTGTTTTACCAACCAGCAAGAATCATCACTCTCCGTGTGCCGACGGGGAATGCTCTTTGCGCTCGTCGTGATCCTAGCGTCCCTGACTGGCTGCAAGAAACCTGAGTCGCGTCTGCGCGCTGCGGATATTCACGCAATCACTCGTGAACTCGCCGCAGCTGCGGCTAAGGCGACACCCGCGGCCTCCGAAATTCGCTTCCAAACTCAGGCCTCCGACGAATTTCCCGAGCGCACGGACCACCTCGACATTACTCTCCGCTCGGCGGAACCTTCGCGCTTCAAACCCGACGCCAAAGCACGCTTGCTCCGGGCGCTCGCTGGGGTAGCCACGAAGCATGGCCTGACGCAAGATTCACCATCCGAGAGCCGCGAAGGAATTCTCTATAGTTATCGCCACGCAGGAATTCCGACGCACACCGTTCACATCCATTTCGGATCATCCGCGCAAGCCGGCGGAACTTTGTCCTCTTCGCAAACAGGTGCGAGATTGGCCATTATTCTCGATGATTTGGGGAATGACCGCGCTACCGCCGACGCCATTTTCGCGCTGCCGTATCCCCTGACCGTTTCCGTCTTGCCGAACCACACCCACTCCATCGACATCGCCGAAGAGGCCCACCGCCGCGGGTATCAAGTCCTTCTGCACCTGCCCATGCAATCGGTGGGAAATGAAAAACCGGAGGCGCAAGAACTGCGCCCAGGCATGACGGCGACGGAAGTTGCCGCGATTGTCGATCAGATGTTGAGCGCCGTCCCCGATGTCGCCGGCGTGAACAATCACCAGGGCTCCCAAGCCACCGCGGACCAGCCTCTTATGTCCGAGCTCATGCCGGTTCTGCGCGACCGCGGCCTCTTTTACATTGACAGCCGCACGACTGCGGCGACTTTGGCGTTCGATGCCGCCCGCGAATCAGGCGTTCCCGCCGCCTTTCGAAACGTGCCGTTCCTCGACGATGTCTCCGAATTGGGGCCGGTGCGCAAACAGCTGGAACTTGCACTGCGCGAAGCCAAGGAAAAAACCGAAGCCGTGGCCATCGGCCATCCACACACCGCCACCTTGCAGGCGCTGCGCGAAATCCTGCCGCAGGCCGAATCCCAGGGCGTTCACCTCGTTTTTGCTTCGGACCTGGTGCATTAAGAATTAGCTGCTGGCGGGGGAACTGACTGAAGTTTTTGCGGGGAACAACCGGTGAAACAAATAAAAGAAAATTCCTAAGACGAGAAAATCCAGCACGCTGGCTTCTGGTCCAGCTCGCCCTCCCGTCAGCCACGCGGAACCGTGAATCGTGGCATTCGATAGATGTCCCGGAAAAACCTCGCCGCTGTCCGGCACGGAATAGAGAAATGTCTCCGCAAAATCGAAACTCGCGTGCATTCCCACCGCGAACCACAGGTTGCCCGTTCGCCGCAGTGTCAAACACCAGAACATCCCCGCCAGGACCACTCCGGCGATGCCCATCCAACTCTCGCCTTCATTCGTCGAATGCATGACGCCAAACACCAGCGAGAGCACCACCGCCGCCGGCCAGAAACCCACCCCTTGCCCCAGCGTGAATTGCACGTACCCGCGAAACGCAAATTCTTCGTAGAAACCCACTACCAGGAAAAATGCTCCCAGAAAA
>Ga0210410_10000087_pt1 | contig 155287 bp, 129 predicted proteins | sample IncBWC4MmetaG_FD_161058 | JGI IMG/M metagenome (GOLD analysis project Ga0210410, IMG submission 161058) | Forest soil microbial communities from Barre Woods Harvard Forest LTER site, Petersham, Massachusetts, United States - Inc-BW-C-4-M | ecosystem: Environmental > Terrestrial > Soil >...
GAGAAGGCCTTTGCGGCGTCGTTTGTGAAGCAGATGGGCAACATCGAATTTCTTATTCTCACGGTGGGCGGCGTTGTTTTCTTCACGCTTCTGCTCGTTACGGGAAACACCATGGCCATCGCGGTGCGCGAACGAGTTGGAGAATTGGCCGTACTGAAAGCGCTGGGATTCTCCAACCGATTCGTGCTCCTGCTGGTGATGATGGAATCACTGACTGTCGCATTCATAGGCGGAGCGTTGGGATTGCTGCTGGCGAAATTGTTCAGCCTGCATGGTGATCCAACGAATGGCATCTTGCCCTATTTCTATTTGCCGCCTTTGGCGATCCTGAGCGGAGTGGGCACGGCGCTGCTTGTAGGAGTGGCCGGAGGAATTTTACCGGCAGTTTCCGCAATGCGTTTGCGTGTGGTTGATGCGATACGGAGGGTCTGATCGTGGCCATTCCTGTGATTTACAATTTGCGCAGTGTTAAGGCCCGCTGGACTTCGGCCATTGTGGCGATTCTCGGTATCGCCGGCACCGTCTCCGTCTTCGTGGCCATGATGTCCCTTGCGCGAGGATTCAAGATGACGCTGGTAAGCTCGGGATCGCCGCAGAACGCCATGATTCGCCGCGCGGGGTCGACGTCGGAAATCGATGGCGCCGTTTCTCTCGATCAAGTCAAGGTGATTGCGGACGCGCCGGGAATTGCGCGATCGGATTTGGGCCCCTTGCTCAGCGCCGAGGTCGTGGTGATCGCCGCATTTCCACTGAAATCGAGCGGGACCAACGCGAACGTTCAAGTGCGTGGCGTGTCGCCCGGGGTGTTACGCGTGCGCGACAACCTCAAGATCATCGCGGGACGATTCTTTCAACCCGGCCTCAATGAACTCGTGGTCGGAAAGAACGCCACCGTGATGTATCAAGGATTGGCGTTGGGGGACACCATCAAATTCGGCGGCGGCACCTGGAACGTCGTGGGTATTTTCGATGCGGCGGGCTCCGCGTTCGACTCCGAAGTCTGGGGCGACGCCACCGTCTTGAATCAGGTTTATCACCGTCCGGAGAACGTCTTCCAATCTGTCACCGTGCATCTCACGTCCGCGGACGCGATGGCCGCGTTCAAAGACTCGCTCACTTCCGATCCGCGCATGACCGTCCAAGTGGATCGCGAGCGGGATTATTACGACAAGCAGTCGCGCAACCTCACTACGTTAGTTGTTGTTCTGGGGACGATTATCGCGGTGGTGATGGGCATTGGCGCGGTTTTCGGCGCGCTCAATACGATGTATTCAGCGGTCGCGGAACGCTCGCGCGAGATCGCCACCATGCGAGCGCTGGGATTCGGCGCAGGCAGCGTCGTGCTGTCCTTCCTGATCGAAGCGCTGCTGATTTCCTTTCTGGGCGGTGCTCTGGGATGCCTTTTGGTAATCCCTTTGAACGGGCTGACGACCGGGGCCATGAATTTCCAGACTTTTAGCTATCTGGCGTTTGCATTCCGCGTTACGCCGGACTTGCTTCTCGGGGGCATCGTGTTTGCTCTTTTCATGGGGCTCGTCGGCGGAGTGCCTCCTGCCATTCGAGCCGCGCGTCAGCCGGTGTCAGTGGCCTTGCGCGCCTTGTAATTCGGCATTGCTCGCAAGCGCGCGATTATTTCCAATATACTACAATAACACATAAATAATAATATTGCTTGAGAGGTGAAGCACGTTTTGGTAGCACAGGCTTCAGCCTGTGTGCTGTTTCGCGCCCCATGAAAATCAAAACCACACAGGCTGAAGCCTGTGCTACTCGACCGTACGCAACTTGTGCAGTGGTTGTGCGCGTGGGAGACGCCGATGCCACGAATGACAATCCGCATTTTCAATCCGTCTCCTGCGTGACGATGTGAACGTCCACGGCCGGGGCATCGCGTAAGAATCGATGAATGGCGGTCATGTACAAATACTTCCGCCATCCCTCGACGGCCGTTCTTCCGAAGATAACTTGGGTCACATGCTTCTCACGGACAAATTCCGCCGTGGCGCTGGACACGTCTTTCCCTTTTAGTCTGACCACTTTCGCGCCCAGGCTTTCTGAGAATTGGATGTTGGCATTCAGTGAATTCTTGTCCTGATCGGAAGTATCCTGCCCGAAATCGACGTAGACGGCGAATAGCTCGGCGTCCATGCGCCGGGCCATCCTGGCGGCGCGCGCAATCAGATACTGCGCTCGAGGATTCGAGCTGAAACACACGGCCAGGCGTTCGCGCACCGGCCAGGGGTCCTGAATATCTTTCTGCTCCATGTAGGATTCCAGGCTGCGGTCTACCTGTTCGGCCACCTGGCGCAGAGCGAGTTCGCGCAGGGCAATGAGATTGCCCCGCCGGAAAAAATTCTTGAGCGCCTGGTCCACTTTTTCGGCGTGGTAGACCTCGCCACGCCTCATGCGGTTCTGCAGCGCTTCCGGCGTCAAGTCGACCATCACAATTTCGTTGGCGTGCTCGAGCACCCAATCCGGGACTGTTTCTCGAATCTTGATCCCCGTAATCGCAGCCACGGTGGGAGCGATGCTCTCCAGGTGCTGCACGTTCACGGTGGAAAGGACTTCCATTTTGGCTTCGACCAGGTCCAGGACGTCTTCATACCGCTTGCGATGTTTGCTACCCGGAATGTTGGTGTGCGCCAGCTCGTCGACCAGGACGACACACGGATTTCTGGCCTTGATTGCGTCGCTATCCATCTCCTCGAATACGGTGCCTTTGTATTCGATTTTCCTGCGCGGGACCTGCTCGATCTGAGCGGCGAGTTCCGCGATGCCTTTTCTTCCGTGCGTCTCCACAATGCCGATGACCACCTCTTCCCCGCGGCTGCGTCTGCGGATGGCTTCGCTCAACATGCTGTAGGTTTTGCCCACACCTGGGGCGTAGCCAAGAAAAAGTTTTAGAATTCCCTTGGTCCGGGCCTGGGGGGAGCACTCTTCCAGCCACTGCTCGGGTGTCTTTGTCATCACAGATATTCTCGTTCAATATGCCCAATAAATGCTAGGCTAGAATCGTATTGTGACAAAGAATCTCCTTAAAACTGTGGCCCGGTATGCGGCCGCGCTGGCGGCGGTGCTGGCCATTACATTGTTTTACCGCCACACCCACCGATTTAACGCCACAACAGTGGCCTTCACTTACTTGCTGGCTATACTTGGGGTATCAAGCCAATGGGGACTTGCGGTCTCAGTGTTCATGTCGCTTGCCGCTACGCTGACTTACAATTATTATTTCCTGCCTCCTGTTGGGACTTTCACTATTGCCGACCCGCAGAATTGGGTCGCGCTGGTCACGTTCCTGGCAACGTCCGTGCTGGCCAGCGACCTATCGACGCGCGCGCGCAACCAGGCTGCCGAAGCCAACCGCCGCCGCCGCGAAGTGGAGCGTCTTTATCAATTCAGCCAGCGTCTTTTAAGCGCGGGGAATCCCATCGAATTGCTCAATGCGATTCCGCGCCAAATCGTCGAGATGTTCGAGGTGGGAGCCGCCGCTTTGTTTCTTGCTGACAAACAGAAAATATACCGCTCGGGAATGAACCTCCCGCAGCTCGATGCCGACTCCTTGAAAGCGATCGTCGCGCGCGAGGATCTGCAGATCGACGAGGAGCACAGCGTCTGCTTTGCCCCGGTGCGCCTGGGAACGCGCATTCTCGGCAGCGTGGGCATCTCCGGACCCGTGCTTTCTCGGCAGTCGCTCGAAGCGCTGGGGACACTGATTGCCGTTGGCATCGAGAGAGCGCACGCGATTGAGATGGTGGGGAAGACGGAAGCGGCGCGGCAGGGCGAACGCCTGAAATCGGCGCTGCTGGACGCAATTACGCATGACTTTCGTACGCCGCTTACGTCCATCAAGGCTTCGGTGACCAGTCTCCTCTCGGGTCCAAAGCACGATGAAGTTCAGCGGAACGAATTGCTCAACATCATCAATGAAGAATGCGACAGGTTGAACCGCCTGGTCGGCGAGGCGGGAGAAATGGCGCGGCTCGAGGCGGGCGACGTGAAACTGCAACTGGAGCCGCATCGCATCGATGAATTGATTTCCGCGGCCCTGGATACGTGCAGGGGCACTCTGGGCACCCGGCCCATTCGCATCGAGATTAAAAATCCGGAGCTGCGCGTCCGCGCGGACCTGGCGCGCGCAAGGGAGGTGCTCGTCCATTTGATCGAGAATGCGAATTTGTACTCGTCCCCGGATCAGCCGATCACGATCAGCACGGAAGAGAAGGAAGATTCCGTGATATTCAGTGTCGCGGACCGAGGGCCGGGGATCGTGGACGCCGAATTGGGCCTCATTTTTGATAAATTCTACCGCGGCACGGATCAGCGTTACCGCGTCCAGGGAACAGGCATGGGCTTGCCGATCGCGAAGGCCATCGTCGAAGCGCATGGCGGCACGATCTCCGTGGTCAGCCAGTTGGGACACGGATCCGTATTTTCATTCAATCTGCCGAAATTCACAGGAGCAAACGAACGCCGATGAGTACAGCCACCATTCTGATCGTTGATGATGAGCCTCAAATTCGCCGCGTGATGCGCACAACGCTGTCGAGCAATGGGTATGCAGTCATCGAGGCGAAGAGCGGGGAAGAGGCCCTGGAGATTCAGCGAAAAGAGCGCCCGGAACTCGTGCTCCTGGACGTCAATATGCCAGGCATTGGGGGACTCGAAGCCTGCCGCGAAATTCGGGACAACTCCGATGTGGCCATTATCATGCTCACGGTGCGTAACACCGAACACGACAAGGTTCTCGCGCTCGACGCCGGCGCCGATGATTACGTCGTCAAGCCCTTCAGCATGGAAGAGCTGCTGGCGCGCATTCGCGCGGCTCTGCGGCGCACGTCTTCCGGCGAACCGATGCCCGCGTATGTTTCCAGTGATTTGGAAATTGATTTCGAGCGAAGAAAACTTCTCGTGCAGGGCCGCCCGGTCCGGCTCACTCCGAAGGAATTCGATTTGCTGCGCCATCTGGTTGCGAATCAGGGCAAGCCCCTCGAGCATCGGCGGCTTCTGCAGGCGATTTGGGGACCGGACTACGGCAATGAAACAGAATACCTGCGTGTATTCATCAACCAATTGCGGAAGAAAATCGAGCCGGATCCCGCTCATCCCAAATACATCCACACCGATCCGTGGGTCGGCTACCGGTTTGAGCCTGCAGCGCCGCCGCCCGCGAAGGCGAAGAAGAAGTAGCCTGGCGCTGCTGATTTTATGTAACCGCGGTTTTCCCTTGCCCAATGGCACTGAAGTTGTAGGTCGCTGAAGTTGTAGCTCGTCCCGGTCATACTGGGACGAGGGTTTGGTTGCCAATTGTGAGGAAAATCTCCGCGTCTGAAGACGCGGGCTACAGCAACCACCAGCATCACACGGGATAGCATCAGACCCAAATAGTTTCTAGTGCCGCGGGTGGACAGTATCCAGATCCAGGTTTAGTTCGAGGACGTTCACCCGGGGCTCGCCGAGGAAGCCGAGCTGGCGCCCCTCGGTGTGATTCTCGACGAGAGCGTGGACATCATTTTCCGTCATGCCGCGCTCCCGTGCCACGCGAGGGATCTGAAACGCCGCTGCTTCCGGTGAAATGTGCGGATCGAGGCCCGAGCCGGATGTCGTGACCAAATCCATCGGGACGGACACATTCGGATTTTCCGACTGGAGTTTCTGCACGTCGCCGTTCACGCGGTCGATCAACATCTTGTTCGTCGGTCCCAGGTTTGAGCCGCCGGAATTGCCGGCATCGTAGCCGTTCCCCGCGGTGGAAGGCCGCGAACGAAAATATCCTGGCGAAGAAAACGGCTGCCCGATGAGCCGTGAGCCCACGATTTTTCCATTCTGCACGATCAGTTCACCGTTGGCCTGCCTGGGAAAAATCAGTTGCGCGAGACCGGTCACGACGAACGGATAGATGACGCCCAACAGGATTGTCGTCACGATGGTCATTAAGACGGAAATCTTCAGATTCTTGATCATGTTCTTTCCTTATTTCGACGGGCTCCACGGTTTACGTGAACCTTTCAGCATAAAAGTAGGGCCCGCGCCTTAAGCCCAATGCAGGCTTGTAATCATCATGTCGATCAGCTTGATGCCGATGAAGGGCGCAATAATTCCGCCCACGCCATAAACCAGCAAATTCCAGCGCAGCAAAGCCGATGCGCCCATTGGGCGATACTGCACACCACGCAATGCCAGCGGTACCAGGGCCACGATAATCAATGCATTGAAAATCACGGCGGACAAGATCGCCGACTGCGGCGTCTTCAGCTGCATGATATTCAGCGCTTGCAGCACGGGAAACGCGCCGGCAAACATGGCCGGAATGATGGCGAAATATTTGGCCACGTCGTTGGCCACGGAAAATGTTGTCAGAGCGCCGCGCGTGATCAGCATCTGCTTGCCGATTTCCACTACTTCGATCAGTTTGGTGGGGTTGGAGTCCAGATCCACCATGTTTCCCGCTTCTTTCGCAGCTTGCGTTCCGGCATTCATTGCGAGCCCAACGTCGGCTTGCGCCAGCGCGGGCGCGTCGTTGGTGCCGTCGCCCGTCATGGCTACGAGCTTTCCCTTGGCTTGTTCCTTGCGAATCAATGCGAGCTTGTCCTCGGGCTTGGCCTCGGCCAGGAAGTCGTCGACGCCCGCCTCCTGCGCAATGGCTGCCGCGGTCAGTCTGTTGTCGCCGGTAATCATAACAGTGCGAATTCCCATCGCGCGCAAATGATCGAAGCGCTCTTTCATGCCACCCTTGACGATGTCCTTGAGCCGCACCGTCCCCAATACGCGTTGATTGGCCGACACCAATAGCGGTGTCGCGCCTGAGTTCGCCACGAGTTGCACGGCCTCATCGACTTCCGCGGGAACCAGGCCGCCTCTGTCGATCACATATTTTTTGATCGAGTCGGGAGCGCCCTTGCGGATCACGCGGCTGTCGAAATCCACGCCCGACATGCGCGAATTCGCGGAGAAGGGAATGAAGGTAGCGTCGAGCGAGGACAGCGGGCGCCCGCGCAGGCCGTATTTTTCTTTGACCAGCACAACGATGGAGCGGCCCTCCGGAGTTTCGTCGGCGAGCGACGCCAGTTGCGCAGCGTCGGCCAGCTCTGCGTCGGTGACGCCTGGCGCGGGGATAAGTTCCGTCGCCTGGCGGTTACCGAGCGTTATCGTTCCAGTCTTGTCGAGCAGCAACGTGTCCACATCTCCAGCGGCTTCCACGGCGCGGCCGGACATGGCCATCACATTCCGCTGAATGACGCGGTCGATGCCGGCGATGCCGATCGCCGAAAGCAGGCCGCCGATCGTCGTCGGAATCAGACAAACCAGCAGTGACCACAGTACGAACGGGCTTTGTGGCGCTCCCGAATAGATAGCCATTGGCTGCAGGGCGGCCACGGCGAGCAAGAAGATAATCGTTAATCCGGCCAGCAGAATATTCAGCGCGATTTCATTCGGCGTCTTCTGGCGCGACGCCCCTTCGACCATTTTAATCATGCGGTCGAGAAACGTTTCGCCGGGATTTGAGGTGATCCGCACTTTGATCTCATCAGAGAGGACGCGCGTGCCGCCGGTCACCGCTGATCGGTCGCCGCCTGACTCACGAATCACGGGCGCGGATTCGCCAGTGATGGCGGATTCGTCCACCGAGGCCACGCCTTCGATGACTTCGCCGTCCCCGGGAACAAATTCCCCCGCCGAGACCACGACCACATCGCCTGAGCGGAGTTGCGATCCTGAAATGTCCTGCGTGCAGCCACTGGATTGCAGCTTATGAGCGACGGTTTCCGTGCGCGCCTTGCGCAGCGTATCCGCCTGCGCTTTGCCGCGCCCCTCAGCCATGGCTTCGGCGAAATTGGCGAATAGAACTGTGAACCAGAGCCAGATCGTAATCTGAAACTCGAATGCAAACGCATGCGTATGATTCAGCGTGTTACGCACCAGTTGAATGGTGAGCAGCGCCGCGCCGACTTCCACCACGAACATCACCGGGTTCTTCATGAGCGTGCGAGGATTTAGCTTGACGAACGAATCCCAGAACGCGCGCGTGGCAATCTGCGCGTCCCAGATCGACCTGCCTTTTTTGGCTTGGGCTGTCATGTCTTTTTCTTCCTCAGAAAGTCTTGCCCGCATTCATCAGCAGGTGCTCCAGGATCGGCCCCAGGCTGAGTGCGGGGAAAAAAGTCAGCGCGCCAACAATCAGAATTACGGAGATCAGCAGGCCGGTGAACAGTGGCGTCGTGACCGGAAATGTGCCCAACGATTGCGGCACGTACTTCTTTTTAGCCAGGCTGCCCGCAATCGCCAGAACCGGGATGACCATAAAGAACCGGCCGAACAGCATGGTTGCGCCGATGGTCGAGTTGTACCAGAGCGTATTCGCGCTGAGCCCGCCAAAAGCCGAACCGTTATTCGCACCGGCTTCGGCGTAGGCATAAAAGATTTCGGACAGACCGTGCGGGCCCGCATTTGAGAGACTCGACAAGCCAAATTTCGGCGCCACGACGGAAATGCCGGTGAAGACGAGAACGAACAGCGGGTAAATCAGGACTGTGAGCATAGCCATCTTCACATCGAAGGCCTCGATCTTTTTGCCCAGATATTCCGGAGTGCGGCCCACCATCAGCCCCGCGATGAATACGGAAAGAATGATGAACACCACGATTCCGTACAATCCCGAACCGGCCCCGCCATACACAACTTCACCGATCAGCATGTTAATTAGCGGAATCATTCCGCCCAGCGGCGTAAAGGAATCGTGCATCGAGTTCACCGCGCCGCAACTCGTATCGGTCGTCACCACGGCCCATAGAGCAGAGTTAGCAATGCCGAAGCGGACTTCCTTGCCCTCCATGTTGCCGGCAGCCTGCACATTGTTGGTTGGGCCCGACAATAGCGGGTTTCCGCGAGCCTCGGCCGAATACGCCGCCGCGACCCCGACCAGGAACAGGATGGCCATGGCGCTCCATACTGCCCATCCGTGCCGCTGCGAGCCCGTCATTTGCCCCAACGTGTAGGTCAGCCCCGATCCGATGGAGAAAATTAGAACGAGCTCGAAAAAATTGGTAAGGGGATTCGGATTTTCAAATGGATGCGCGCTATTGGCATTGAAAAATCCGCCGCCATTGGTGCCCAACTCCTTGATCACTTCCTGCGAAGCCGTCGGGCCCTGCGCGATGGTTTGTTCCTTAATGACCTGCGTTGTTGATTTGCCGTCGCTGCCGGTAGTCTGCACCGTCTGCGGGTCCACAAGCTGCAGTGTTGTGTACGGCTTGAAGTTCTGCACTACGCCCTGCGAAACCAGGAACAGCGCGCCAACGATGCACGCCGGCACCAGCACCCAGAGCGTCGCGCGCGTCATATCCACCCAGAAATTTCCGATGGTGTCTTTCTCGCGGCGTGCGATCCCGCGGACCACGGCAATGGCCAGAGCAATCCCCACCGCGGCGGAAATAAAATTGTGGTACGCCAGCGCGGTCATCTGCGTCAGATACGACATCGTCGTTTCCGGCGTGTAGGCCTGCCAGTTTGTGTTCGTCGTGAACGACGCCGCCGTATTGAACGCCAGGTCGGGCGCCACTGCCGCAAGTTTTTGCGGATTGAGCGGCAAGTGGTTCTGCACGCGCTCGATCAGATACGTCAGCGCCATCGTCACGCCGCTGAAGATCAGCATCGCCCCGGCATATTCCTTCCAACCCATCTCAGTCGCTTCGTCCACGCCGGTCAGCCGATACAAAAGCTTTTCGATTGGACGCAGCAGCGGATCGAGAAAGGTCTTCTCGCGATTGAAAACGCGCGTCATGAACGCGCCCAGCGGTTTCGTGAGCGCCAACACCACCAGCAGGAAAACTATGATTTGGAACCATCCGTTGTTTGTCATGGCTAGAATTTTTCCGGACGCAACATCGCGTACACCAGATATACAAGCAGGGCCGCGCAGACGGCAAGCGAAACAATCGTGTCCAGCATTTCTGCTACCTCAATCCGTCACAGAACTTGACATAGATTACCGTCGCCGCAAAAAAGACCAAAGTTGCTATACAAAAAATTGTGTCCAGCATTGGCTTTCAAGCTCCCTCGATTGTGCTGAATGAACCGGGCGCATCGCATTGCCTTCGCAATCTTAACTCCGTTATACGCCGTACCGCCTTCACCGTGAAGAATAACGCTTCACTGGGATCTCATCATCACCACGCGCCGCATCTCGATGAATTGGCCTGCCAAGCAAGCTGGATAGCGGCGCCCGGCTGGAAACCACGGAAAGGGCGCTATGTGCATTGTTGGAGATGGGATGTGTCACGACGACGACCGTGGGCTTTCTTTCCACCGAGAACTCGATCACCCTTTCCCTCGCGTCAGGCTCCATCGGCCGGTGACCTTCTTTCCAGAATTGAACCAGAACGTACACCAGAAAAACGACGCCCAAGCCATTCAGTAAGGTAAACAGCATCATGGCCATTTGACCCCCTTCAGGCGCCGGCGCGGTGGCGGATGACCATGCTACGATCTTTCACAGCTTTCGGGTCACCAGCCGCGCTTATCTGATGCAAGTCGCCCAATATTCGGGTCCACCAACTTTCACCAGCCCAGCGCCTCACATGGAGATCTTGCGTTCATTCAGGTTAAAAAGTCGTGCACGTGCCATAAGGATTCTGTAAGCCGCTAAATGGCCTGCTTTCTGTCAAGTTCGCTTGCTCCCAAGGGAACGCACCCCCTACAATAAACACTTCGTCAAGATGACTTCCCGACTCCAGCGTCACAACATCGGCCGTCTCCCGGCTCTCGGGCGCGGGCTCCGCTTGAAGGCGGCCAGAATGGGGCGCGGGCTTTACGCGCAGTCGCCAGAGCGCTGGCTTCCCGCTCGTCGCGCTGCTCCGACCTTCGCCCGCCAGAGCAGCGGGCTTCGCGTCGGCGGGTTGGCGGGCGAGTGGCGCGTCGGCGGCTTGAATCCGGCCATGATACTGCTCCTGGCACTGCTGGCCGCTTCCGCCACCTTCGCGCAGGAGCGCGCCGATTGCCGCCCCTTCCGCAGCGCCATCCTGGGGTCTTCCGTGCGCTATTGCGTTTTCCTGCCGGCAAGCTATTCCACTCCGGAGGCCAAGACACGGCGGTATCCGGTTTTGTATCTCTTGCACGGCTTGGGAGGGAACGAGCGGGAAATCGCGTTATCCGGCGAATGGACTCTGCTGCAGGACTTACGCCGGGATCACAAGGCCGGCGACTTCCTCGTCGTCGCTCCCGACGGAGGGGCCACGTTCTACGTCAATTCGCGGGACGGCAAGACACTCTACGGCGATTTCTTCGTTCGCGAGTTCATGCCGTTCATCGACCGCACGTATCGAGTCCGCGCCGAGCGCGCCGCGCGGGGGATCACTGGATTTTCCATGGGAGGGTACGGAGCGCTGCGCATCGCTTTCGCTCATCCCGAACTGTTCGGCTCCGTCAGCGCCCACAGCGCCGCCGTGATGCGCGACCCGCCGCAAGGCGTGAACGCCGGAGCGTCAGCGGGAAATGTGGCGGCGCGTTTACTGACGAACGTTTTCGGGAATCCGATCGACCAGAAATTCTGGGACCTGAACAGCCCCTTCCTGCTGGCCAAGAAAAACTCCCTCATGCTTTCAAAAACGAAAATCTATTTCGATTGCGGCACCGAAGACTCCTACGGCTTCAACCACGGCGCGAGCGAACTGGACCAGGCGCTCAATTTCTCCATGGTCCCGCACGAGTTCCATCTCTACCCGGGCGGACACAGCGTTTCCTATCTCCTCGTTCACCGCGAAGCCTCGTTTGAGTTCCACTGGCGCACGTTCGACTCGACCCACAAACCATAGGGCGCATCCCGCGACTGGGATTGGTCCGGATGGGCATACGGGGCATTTCTCCGCTCCCAAAGGCAGTGCTGTCTATCACGCGTCACACCGGGCGATCATCAATACAGGACGTGATAGAATGCCTTTAGCGTGGGGAAGTCCTTTTCCTAGTGGGGGGTACGAAAGCCGCCTGTGAAGCAGGTTCGGGCCCCGTTGTGCCGGGCCGAAACATGCCCTCCCTCTAGTTGAGTCCTCTTGGATTTCCTTTGATCAGCACTACTGTCAGCACTCGGTTGGCTTAGCTGACGTTGGACCGAGAGGTGCCCATGTCCGCAACTCGAATAGCTGTTACAACCCTGGTCAGGGGCCAAAACCTGTACCGCCATTCATATTCGCAGCTCTCCTGCTTGTTTTTTGCGGCATTTTTGTTCCTTGCGCCATCCCGAGTGTCAGCCGCAGTCTCCATCACTGTAACCCCGTCGACGTTGAACCTACCTGCTGCCGGGACACAACAATTTACGGCCGTCGTCACGGGATTGAGTGATACCACCGTCATTTGGACCATTCAGGAAGGGCCGTCCGGAGGAAGCGTCACCAATTCAGGATTGTACACAGCGCCGGGAGTTGTGGGGACGTACCACGTTGTTGCCACGAGCCACGCGGATAACTCGCAGAGTGCCACTGCCACCGTGGTCGTGCCGGGATTCATGACTACTGGTTTGCTTATTTCGCGAGTTGGTGACACGGCTACAGTTCTGCCAGGTGGGAAAGTTCTCTACGCAGGCGGCCGGATCCCTGACGGGAACAACACAAGACTCGATACCGCAGAATTGTACGATCCCGGGACCGATAGCTCCATATTCACTCCAAATATGACGACCGCCCGAAGTTCCCACACGGCCACGCTTCTGCCCAACGGCAAGGTTTTGCTTGTGGGTGGCGACACCATGCCTTCAGGGCAAACAGCTAGCGCGGAACTGTTTGACCCCCTTTCGGGAACTTTCGCAGCCACTGGCAGCATGAGTGCTCCCAGGAGCGGTCATACGGCAACATTGCTTTCAAACGGGAAGGTTCTCATTGCGGGTGGCGTGAATTGCCCGATTACGTGCAGCACATATAGCAGCGCGGAGTTGTACGACCCAAGTACGGGAACTTTCAGTCCGACGGGCAATTTGACTGTACCGCGTAACGGTCATACCGCAACTCTGTTGACCAGTGGTAGGGTGCTGATCGCGGGAGGCACCACCGACGGGACCAATGCGATTGTTAACGCGGAACTCTATGATCCCTCTACGGGTCAATTCATCCAGACAAGCGCCATGGTTAATCCGCGCCAGTTTTTCACCGCAACACTTTTGAATAGCGGGAGGGTCCTGTTTGCAGGAGGCCTTGTTGGTGGAGCCGTTACATCGACCGCAGAGATCTATGACCCATCCCCGGGAACATTTTCGCAAACTGGCAGCCTGAATACTCAACGTGATTTCCACACCGCCACGTTGTTGCCAAGCGGCAAGGTTCTCATCGCCCGGGGCATCTCAACTTATACCCTAGCTGCGACTGCGGAGCTCTTCGACCCAGTGCTCGGAACTTTCAGCAATACCGGCGATTTGCTCGAACCCGGGTACTACGGAAATGCGACGCTTCTTCCAAATGGCACGGTTCTGATCAGTGGTTGGGGCAAAACCATGCAGTTCTACGACCCGGCGGCTGGAGTTTTCACAAGTCATGGTGTGTTCATGAAAGTATCGCGCGAAGAGCACACCGCAACGCTATTGACCGATGGGAGAATTCTATTTGTTGGTGGGTATGACGCGAACGGAAACATGAATTCAAGCGCCGAGATATACGACCCCTCCACCAGAAAAATTGCACTGACCGGATCACTTGCCACCGCCCGCCACGGGCATTCTGCAACACTCTTGGGCAATGGGAAGGTTCTGGTTGTCGGCGGGTTTTCGGACATTTCGGATATATTCCTGATCTCTACAGCGGAGTTATACGATCCCGCTTCCGGCACCTTCGGCCCGACAGGCAGCACAAACACCCCGCGCGCGTTCCACACGGCTACTTTGCTCCCCAACGGCAAGGTTCTTATTGCGGGAGGCCTATTCCCTAGCCCACAACTCTACAAAGTGGCCGATAGCAGCGCGGAGCTGTACGATTCGAACGCGGGAACATTCACTCCGACCGGTAGTATGACCGCGCCCCGTTTCTTGCATACTGCAACTCTGCTGAATGACGGACGCGTCTTGATTGCAGAGGGAGTTGCCGTGCCACCGGCTGTTCCCCTCATTTCTGCTACCGCGGACGAGCTGTACGACTCGATCACAAGTTCATTCAGCCCTCTCGGGACATCAACGTTATGGGGCGCAAATTATTCCACTTCCTTGGCGGCATTTGACTCAGTCTTATTGGCTAGCGGTCAAGTTCTCGTGGACGTTGGCACGATTTTCGATCCAACTTCAAGTACGCTTTCTGCTGTGGATTTCAGGAGCATTCAATATCCTGGCATAGGGAACTACGAATTTACACTCCTCCCAAACAGCCAGGTATTTGTCGTTGGGGGTACTGTCAACGCCCGGGGCAACAATGCCTATTTGTTCGATCCACCGTCAAGAACTTATGTCGTCGCCGGTAACACGGAATTCAGCCGGTCGAGCCCCACCGCGATGCTTCTTTCGAATGGTGAAGTTCTGATCGCCGGCGGAGCTAGTGAAAAAGAAATAGAATTCTACCTGCCGCCCGGAGACGCTCCTGCGCCTTCGATTTCCTCAGTTTCGCCGAACCCGGTCACAGGATTCACACCTGCTCTCATCACGGTCCAAGGAGCGAACTTTACAACGGGCTCGGTGGTCTGGATGAACGGCGCGATTCTCCCTACCACCATCGTTTCAATCACCGAGCTTACGACAACCATTCCGGCACAAGTAATGGCATTCCCCGGAAACAACACAATTGTCGTGAAGAATGCTATCGGCGTCTTTTCCGCGCCATTCACGGTGACGGTGGACAATCCGCGACTCTGGACGAATCTGTCAAGCGGCAGTTCCGTTTTCTTCGGAGCCGCTCCGGTCCAAACTACAGTTTCTCAATTTGTCGGTATTCAAAATCAAGGAAACGTGCCATTGACATTCGACTCGGTTTCGATTTCCGGAACCAATAGCGCAGATTTCATATTCGATACCACGAAGACGACGTGCCCGCTCCCGAGCGGCACGATCCAGCCGTCCATCTATTGTCAAATCTACATCAACTTCACTCCACACACTGCTGGCGCGCGCAGTGCGACTCTCACGGTCGCCTACACGGCTCCTCCGGGTGGCCCCTTAGTATTGAGTCTCACAGGCAATGCATTTGACGATCCCGTGATTTCTATCACGCCGGCCAGCTTGTCATTTGGGAACCAAGTCGTGGGCAGTGTTAGCGCGCCGCAGTCACTCATGATTTCGAATATTGGTACGGTAGTCTCGAACCCCCTCTCACCCACCCTGTCGTATAACGCTAACTATTCGTTGACTAACAACTGCCCTTCGAACCTTGCACCGGGGGGTTCCTGTTCGATGGCCATCACGTTCAACCCTAATTCGATTGGCAGCCTTCCGGGCTCCGTCACCATATCCGGAGATAGTGTGATAGGTCCCCTGTTAGGTCCTCATGTCATCCAGTTCACAGGGACGGGTACGGATTTCGTGATTGCGCCGGTCACTGGCACTACCGGGAGCGCGACGGTTGCCGCTGGAAAGCCCGCCGTCTACCAATTGAGCGTCTCGCCACAGGTGTTTACTGGGGCTGTCACGATGGGATGCGTCGAGACGACGATGGTACCGAACACGACATGTACGGTCTCGCCGAATCCTGCGATGCTGAACGGAACCACCGCAACCCCTGTCACGGTGACGGTAACAACCATGGCGCGAAGTGGAGTGGCGGCTCCGGGTCAGACGAAGCGTTTCCTCCATCCCCGTGCGTTCGACGCCAGAACAATGAGGCTGCTGTCCTATATGCTCCTTCTGCTGTCTTTGAGCATGGTCTTAGCGAGAGGCCTGAAGGGAACTCGGCTGGCGCTCACAACGGTGTTCCTGTTCGCGCTATTGGCCGCAGGGTGTGGAAGCGTCGCGAGCGGTGGCGGCAGCACACCGCCGTCCGGGTCGGCCGGAACTCCTGCGGGTATGTACTCGCTGCTCGTCACAGCATCCTCCTCGGGTGTTACGCGCACGATGATGTTGTCTTTGACGGTGCAGTAGCCAAGCGCACGCTTCGAAGGCGGACGCAAACGGGAAGCTGATTCCTTAGAGGCCCGAGCTAGGGTTTGTTGGCGAGTTCCATCACTGACTTCTCAAAATTTTTCTGGTCTTCCAGCGTGCAGAATAGCTCCCCGATTTCCCAACCGGGTTTCAGCTTCATTGTTTTCGGGCCGTACGACCAGCGCGTCGTATAGGCCTTGGGGTCATCGAACGTCAGCGTGATTTGCATCGAGTCATGGTCAACGCGGTGAAAGCGCTCGGTGAGGTGCAGCGCATCGCTATGCGGATGGCCTACGCTGTCGAGCCACGTCTTGTCGTTAAAACCGGAAGTCTCGACGACGAGGTCATTTCCATCCCAGCGCCCAATCGAGTATCCCAGCCAGGTGGGGTCGGGATCCTTGGGAAGCGCTCGCCCATCCATCCAGATTTCGCGTATGGTGTGAAACTCTTCGAAGTACATCAGAACCCGGCCGGGAATCTGAATGATCTCAAAGGGGTGGATGCTCCAGTAAATCCGCGGGATGCTGACAGGATCGCAGTGCAGAATCGGGTCGGTATTCGTAGTGTCCTTGACGAAGGGACGGTCTCCAACTTTGTATTGCGTTCGCTCCGAATTGAATTTGGCCGCCGCCCAGGGATGCATTGTCACGCTGGCCGGGACGTAGTTTAGCTCCAGGGGTCCATACCAAACGCCGGAAAAGTCATGCACGGGGACCGCAGGCTTGGCCTCGGCCGCTGGCGATTGCACGGCGGTCTGCGCGTGCAGCACTGGCGAGATGACCACCACCGCCCACAGCACAGCAATCAACACTGGCAAGCGATTTCGCATTTTGAGGCTCCTGTGGGAATTCGGATTCACTACTGATTGACGCCTGGCTCACCGACGTGCGAGCTCCCGCCGCGAGAGAGCACGGTGCCGTCGGCCAGCACGACGTTGTCGAGATATCCCAGCCCCGCGCCGTTCTTGGCGGGACTGAAGGTAACCGTCACAGCGTCCCCTGGTTTAAGGATAGTTTTGGTCCAGCCGATTCTCATCAGCATCAACGGAGTGGACAACTCCATGGTCCAATTCTTGACCTTGCCTTGATCGTCCGTCGCATCGAAACTGAAAATGGAGTGGGGATTAACTAGGACAAAATTAGTTACGGTTCCTTTCAAGGTAATCTTCTTCGTCAGGTCGTATGCCGCCTGCCCGTGATGAGCGGCGAGCGGAACTGAAACGAAGAGAAAACCGGCAATCAAAGCGAATAAAGTTGGCAGCTTAGTTTTCACAAAGCCTCCCAAAATCTGGCCCGCGGCGTCCAGAAAACCCAAGGAAATGAATCAGGGTTTCCAATTCCAGATTCAAGCTTACTCTGAACTTTATGTCAGCCCCTTTCTCATGTCAATCGTGGTGCACAGCCAGGAAAAACGTGCCGTTGTGAATCATCTGAGAGCGATTACTCATTTTCGTGTTCGTCCGATTTCCGCAATTGTCGATTTTGGACTAAAGTAGTGTTTGCCATTCCTGAGGAATGAGAGTTTTCTTGCCGCTGAAACGCGCACCGCAACGAAGGAGCCAGAATGAGCGCAACCGAAGCCAGTGCTTCCATTCAAAACGCCGCAACGCCGATGGAGATGACGTGCATCAACACGATACGCACGCTCTCCATGGACGCCGTGCAGGCCGCCAATTCCGGACATCCCGGCACGCCGATGTCGATGGCGCCGTTGGCCTACTGCCTGTGGCAGGAATTTCTGCGTTACGATCCGAAGGACCCGCACTGGCCTAACCGCGACCGCTTCGTTCTCTCCGCCGGGCACGCTTCCATGCTCCTGTACTCGGTGTTGCACCTCGCCGGAGTCAAGCAGGCGGGAAAGAATCACGAAATTCTCGACGCGCCGTCGGTTCCGCTCGACGAAATCAAAAGATTCCGCCAGCTCGGGAGCAGGTGTCCCGGCCATCCCGAATCTCACCTGACGACGGGAGTGGAAACCACGACGGGGCCGCTCGGCCAGGGCTTCGCGAACAGCGTGGGGATGGCACTCGCCGGCCGATGGCTCGCATCACGATATAATCAGCCCGGATTTACGGACCTCTACAATTTCAACGTGTACGTGCTGGGCGGCGATGGCTGCATGATGGAAGGAATTTCGAGCGAGGCCGCCTCGCTGGCCGCGCACTTGAAACTTTCCAACCTTTGCTGGATTTACGACAGCAACAGAATCACGATCGAAGGCGGAACGCCGCTGGCTTTTTCCGAAGATGTGGGCGCGCGCTTTGCCGCGTACGGCTGGAACGTCACGCACGTCACCGACGCGAACGATCTGGACATGATTCGCGGCGGCTTCCGCACATTCTTGCAGACCACCGATCGCCCCACGCTCATCGTTGTGAAAAGCCACATCGGCTGGGGCTCGCCTCACAAGCAGGACAGCCACACCGCCCACGGCGAGGCGCTCGGCGAAGAAGAAGTCCGGCTGACGAAACGCAATTACGGCTGGCCCGAGGACGCCAAGTTCCTGGTCCCTGACGGCGTGTACGAACATTTTCAAGCCGAAATCGGAAAGCGAGGGAAAGAGCTTCGCGACGCGTGGTCCGCGCAATTCGATGCATACAAGACGAAGTATCCCGCGCTGGCCGATGAAATCTCCCGCATGGAACGCCGGCAACTTCCCGTAGATTGGGACAAGGATCTTCCGTCGTTTCCTGCCGACCCGAAAGGTCTTGCGACGCGCGACTCGTCCGGCAAAGTCGAGAACGCCATCGCCAAGAATGTTCCCTGGTTTTTTGGCGGCTCCGCGGACCTCGCGCCTTCCACCAAAACGCTTCTCAGTGGAGTGGCCGATTTCGAGGCCGGAAATTATGCGGGCCGGAATATGCACTTCGGCATCCGCGAGCACGCCATGGCCGCGGTCGTCAACGGCATGAGCCTGACGAAAGTGCGGCCCTTCGGCGCGACCTTTTTCGTTTTCACGGATTACATGCGAGGCGGAGTGCGCCTCAGTGCTATATCGGAAATCCCCGTCATCTATATTCTCACGCACGATTCCATCGGCGTCGGCGAAGATGGCCCCACGCATCAGCCGATCGAGCATCTGGCGATGGTTCGCGCCACGCCTGGCCTGATGGTTCTGCGTCCTGCGGACGCCAACGAAGTGGTGGAGGCTTGGAAGGTGGTCATGCAGCTTCAGCACCAGCCTGCGCTGCTAGTGCTCACGCGCCAGGCGCTTCCCACACTCGACCGGACGAAGTTTGCACCCGCGGCAGGCCTTGCTCGCGGCGCGTATGTCCTTGCCGATGCTCCCGGAGGAAACCCCGATGTGCTCCTTCTCGCGACCGGCAGCGAAGTCTACCTTTGCGTGGACGCGTTCGCGCGCCTTTCGAAAGAGGGAATCAAGGCGCGCGTTGTAAGCATGCCGTCGTGGGAACTTTTCGAAAAACAGGATCAGGCGTACCGCGATTCCGTCCTGCCGCCCGGCGTGAAGGCCCGCGTTTCTGTCGAGATGGCCACCACGTTCGGATGGTCGCGCTACGTTGGCGCATCAGGCCACAGCATCGGCATGCGCAGCTTCGGAGCATCCGCGCCGCTGAAGGACCTGCAAAAACATTTTGGCTTCACTGTGGAGAATATTGTCACCGCGGCTAAGGAACAGATCCAGCTGGCGAAAGGGTAGTAGGCTCAGAGAAACACAAACTTCAGTCTGTGCGGTTTTTCATGTTCCAGCTCTGACGGGCACATGCTGAAGACTCTGTGTGATAATTTCGAATCGTTGAGGGGCGCGGCTTCAGCCGCGCAATCCGCCGAAACAATTCACCTCATCCTCGAACACCTATCTTCAAATGGGCGCGCCAAGATGGCCCGCGCAGCCGATGCCGGCGTTACGACGTTCACGCGCGCCGGGCAGTGAAACGGAATTGAGGTCCAGACGGCGTTGAAGTACCGCATTTACATGGCATTCCTTCTCGGCGTCGGTTTTCCCATCCTGGCGTTCTTGGTCCTGACGATACTAGGATCCAATTTGCTCGTCGCAATGCTGGGAATCACGCTCCTGATGCCTGGCATCAGCTCGCTTCAAGCTTTTTTGCACGATTGCTGTCAGTCACCTCTGCCAATGCTTGCAGCAAATGGACTGATCTATTCCGCAGGCGTGTTCGTTTGTTTAGTGTGGCCTCTCACATTAAATGTGCCAAGGGATAGACTGCAACATCTCAGTCGTTCGTTGACGTGGGCTGTGCTGGGGACAGTTGCCACCGTGTGTGTCGGGACTTTCGTCCTGGCATGGGTGTGGTCCACACCTTCTGACGAGGCAATGACAAAGCAATTCAGCAGACATCGTGGCGGACTAGAAGAGCTGGCTGCCATGGCTAAAGAGGACTCCCCGATGAGCCGCATCGCATTCGACTTCACATGGCGCCAAGACTCGGTGGCTTGGCCGCGCCCAGAGTCGGAATGGGGAATTACTCGGGATAGGTGGGATCAATACCGCAGGTTATTCCGACAGGTTGGCGTGTCGGAAGGGCTCATCCAAGACAGGAATGGGAACATCTATTTCCTGGTTCATACTCAAGGGAGTGTTGTTGGCGGTTCCAGCAAAGGGTTTGTATATTGTCGGACGATAAAAGGATCGCCAGATACTTTTCCCGCTTGCAGCGAGCAACACGACTTCGATAGGCACGACGACGGGAAAGGCAATGGCATTGAATATCGTCATCTTTCGCAGAGTTGGTACATATATTCTGATTGGAATTGAATAACACTGGCCCGTGTCATGATAAGTCATCTCACGTGAAGCTGAGTCAATATCGCTTCGTGTTTATCGGGCCGCCTTCAAGTAGCGTTCATTTCAAAAGCTAACTATGTTGCACGGTTGGGTGGGAGGGCCTGGAGACACCTGTTCGTTGATTGACGGATCGGGCTACACTTCCGGGAAGACGGCTTCGACACCCTCATCTTCCTCGTTCTGAGCCGCAGATTCGCTGAACCTCAGCCTACTTCTTATCGACGAGCTTCAGCGAGGTCCACGGCACATTCCGTGTGATGTGGCCCTTTCCATCCGTTGATTTGAGGTTTGCCGTCTGCATAAGCGAGTTGATATCGGCGATCTCGTACACACCCTCTTGCTGTGCAATCGCCACACGATCGCCCCGCTTTGGGGTTATCACGCTGGTTCCAGTACTCATTTGTTCCTCCAGTTTTCGGCTCTTGCGCGAACACCCTGCCACCTGAGAAGGAGTATAGCCGCTATTCTTACGCCTCTAGGTGGGGAATAGCCAGAATTATAATTTTGACTTCACACCTTAAATACAACCGCTGGGAGTATGGAGGCTTTGAGTAGCACAGGCTTCAACCTGTGAGTTTTTCCCCACTGACAAAAATCAAAATCACACAGGCTGAAGCCTGTGCTACTGAGGCGCGTAGGGTTCCAATTCTGCGAGGCCAGAAACTGTCAGACGCTCTTCGTAGTGACCTGCACGCCGGTGCTCAATTCTTCGCCGGACTCTACCTGGCCGAGGCCGAACGCCCGGTGCAGCGCCTTGACGGCTTTCTCCATGCCGCTCGCTTCCACCAGGAAGGATATGTTGTACTCCGAGGAGCCCTGCGCGATGGCGATCATGTTGATTCCTTCGTTGCCCATCGTGCTGAAAACGCGGCCGGCGATACCCGGAGTTCCAGCCATGTTTTCTCCGACCGCCGCGACAACGGCCACGTTGCGATTCACAGTGACGTGTTCGAGTTCGTGGTGGCGCACATCTTCGTGCAGCGCATCCCGCAGCGCCTTCTCTGTGCGCATAGTGTCGGCGGCTTGCACCACGAAGCAGATGCTATCCTGCGAAGACGATTGCGAAATCATCACGATATTTGCGCGAACCGAAGCCGTGGCCGCAAAAATACGAGCCGCGATGTCCGGCACGCCGATGATGCCCGGGCCGGCTACGGCGATTAGCGCGACATCGCGCGTCGCGGTTACGGCCTTCACGCATTGCGGCGTCGGGCGGGCCGTCTGCGTGATTTTGGTTCCCGCTTTGTGCGGCTCAAAGCTGTTGCGAATCCACACGGGAATGCCGCTTTCGACCACTGGGCGCAGCGTCATGGGATGCAGCACCTTTGCACCGAAGAACGCCAACTCGCCCGCTTCGCTGTAAGAAACTTCGTCGAGCGTGACGGCGTCAGGGACCATCCTCGGGTCCGCGGTCAGCACGCCGTTCACGTCGGTCCAGATGATCACTTCCTGCGCGTCGAGAGCCGCGCCCAGAATCGTGGCGGAAAAATCCGATCCGCCGCGGCCGAGCGTCGTGGGGACACCCTTTGCGGTTGCCGCAATGTAGCCTGTGACGACGGGAATCCCGCCGGCCTCGAGGAGCGGCCCGAGCGCCGCCCGAGTTTTCTCGCGCGTCAAGGCGGCAATCGGACGCGCGCCGCCGTGGACGTCGTCGGTAACAATCAAATCCGTCGCGTCGAAGGCCACGCCGCGGCATCCCATTTCACGCAACACCGCGGCCACAATCCGCGCGGTCAGGCGTTCACCCGAGCCCGCGATCACGTCGAGCGCGCGCGGAGATAATTCCCCGAGAAGCGCGCATCCCCGGCAATAATTTGCCGCGCGGTCGATCAACGCTTCTATTTCGGAAAGCAGTTCTCGCCGTTTTTCCCCGTCTGAAATCAGCGCCTCAATCGCTTCCTGGTGTTTCGTTTTAAGAACCAGGGTAAGCGCTTCGGCAGCGGCTTCATCGCCGGCCGTGGATTTCCCTGCCGCGGCGATGAGAGTATTCGTGACCCCCGACATTGCGGAAACCACCACGACGATGGAACGTTGCTGCGAAGCTTCCGCAGCGATCGAGGCCGCGCTGCGAATGCGCGTGGCGTCGCCGACCGACGTGCCGCCGAATTTCATCACCTGGATTGGCCGGCTCATCGAACTCTCATCTCGGCGCGGGCCGTGGTGGTTTCCCGCGCCGTTTTCCCGGCGAGCAGGCCGCGAGCCTGCAACAATTCAGCATTGAGGATCGCCGCCCCGGCGGCGCCGCGAATCGTGTTATGTCCCAGGACGACGAAGCGGTAGTCGAGCACGTTGTCAGGAAACAGCCGGCCGACGGTAACGCTCATGCCGCCGCCCGCATCGCGGTCCATGCGAGGTTGCGGCCGGTCTTTTTCATCGCGCACGATGACGGGATACTCCGGGGCGGAGTGCAGCCGCAATTCCTGCGGAACGGAGCGATATGCGGAGAGCGCTTCGCGAACTTCCTCGATGCTCGCCCGCTTGGCCAGCTTCACGCGCACGGCCACCGTGTGCCCGTCCGCGACGTTGACGCGATGGCACTGCGCGCTCACCGCGAACGGAGCATTCTCGAATCCGTTGTGCCCGGCGCGCCCAAGAATTTTTCGCGTCTCGCTTTCCATCTTTGCTTCTTCTCCGTCAATGAAGGGAAGCACGTTGTCGACGACGTCCAGTGAAGGCACGCCTGGATATCCCGCGCCCGAAACCGCTTGCAGCGTCGTCGCAATAACCGATTCAATGCCGAATCGGGCGTGCAGCGGAGCCAGCACCAGCGCCATGATGATCGTCGAACAATTGGGGTTCGTGACAAGGTAGCCGTCGCTGAAACCCCGCTCCTTGCGCTGCCGCGCGAGCACGCTCAAATGATCTGAATTAATTTCGGGAATCAGGAGGGGAACGTCGTGATCCATGCGGAAAGAGGAAGCGTTGCTGATCACCGGATAGCCGGCGCGCGCGAAGCCTTCTTCCGCGGCCCGCGCCACGTCCGACGGCAAGCTCGAGAACACCACATCACAATCTAGCGGCGGTTGCGGCGGTTGCACCACCATCGCTTTCACGAAGGCGGGCATGTCGCCAACCAGCCGCCACGTACAGGCTTCGCCATATGGTTTTTGCTGCGAACGGTCCGATGCTGCCAGGGCCGTCACGACGAACCCCGGATGGTTGGCCAACAACTGCACGAAACGCTGGCCGACCATTCCGGTCGCGCCCAGAATTCCCACTCGCACTCGCCCACTCGATATCTTATTCAACGCCGCCCCTCCCGTACGAATCATGCAATGGATGCTGCATCGCAAGACTCAGAATGTCCGATCGAAACTCGACTGTTAATTCTTCCTCTTGCGCTTCTTCCCCTGCTGGCAGTCCCACAACGGAGCCGACAACAAGAAGTGCTGGCGCTACTGCTCCCGGAAATTGCGGCAATTTCGCGACTGTGGTGCGGTAGATCGTTTCGTCCTTGGTTGTCGCCCGCGAAATCACCACGCAGGGAATTTCCGCGCCGATCCCGGCTGCCTGCAATTCAGCGGCAAGCTCGGAGTAACGAGTGCCCGGCATGTAAATAACGTAGGTCGTGTCAGCCGATACGTGCCGCTCGTTGGTCAAGCCCGCTCCACCCACACGGTGAGCGGTGACGAACACTACGCGCGAGGCATGCCGCCTGTCGGTGAGAGAAATTTGCGCAGAAGCGGCCGCGCCCAAAGCCGCCGTCACGCCGGGAATCACTTCAAAGTCGATCCCTGCCTGCCGCAGCGCTTCCATTTCCTCTCCCGCCCGGCCAAACAGAAGCGGGTCGCCGTTCTTGAGCCGCGCGACTGTCTTGCCCCCGCGCGCCAGACCTACCATCCGCTCATTGATTTCAATCTGAGAAATTCCGTTCGTGCCGCAACGCTTTCCCACGTTTACTACCTGTGCCACGCGCGGAAGGGCCCGAAGAATTTCCTCCGAAACCAGATCGTCGTGCAACACAACATCCGCGGATTGCAGCACGCGCCACGCCTTGCGCGTCAGCAGTTCCGGATCACCCGGGCCGGCTCCTACGAGATAGACTTTTCCCGGCATCTCGATTGCAACTCCTCGAAGGTCCTCTATCCCAAACTCGGCGACAAAACGATTCCGCCGGTTTGTGGGTCGGAGCTTTAGCTCCGACATTCACCGTCGGTAACCTGCGGGCTTTAGCCCCTGACGTTTCAGGGCCTAAAGGCCCTTTCCCTGCACCGCTGATTGTCGGACCTGAAGGTCCGACCCACAAACTCTTCTCGGGAGCGGCTTACGCCGTCAGCGCGTCTCCGGGTCCAAGCTCGCGTACTGGTGCAATAACCGTTTTCGCTGCTCCGGCGGCATCGGAATGCTCAGTAATTCTTCGCGCGTTTGTCCGAGCTTCGCGACCCACTGCTCCCATTCGGGGCCGAATTGTTGTTCCAGTTCTTTTCGCAGACGCTGCGCGAGCGCGGGACTCAATCCGCCCGTCGAAATGGCGATCTGCAACTCTCCGCGCCGCACCACGGCGGGGAAATAGAAATCGCAACGTTCGGGTTCGTCCACGGCGTTGCACAACACTCCACGCCGTTGCGCGTCCGCGTAAATTTCATCATGCAGCGCAGGTGATCCAGTCGCCGCAATGACCAGGAAGACACCGAAGAGGTCCCCCGGCCCATATTCGCGCGCTTCCCATTCGATGCGCCCCTCGCGAGCCCATTCGCGCACCCTGGGCGTTGCCTTCGGCGCAACCACGCTCACGGAGGCAGCCGTCGCCAGCAAGCTCTCGATCTTTGCTTCGGCTACGCTCCCGGCGCCGACAACAAGACATCGGCGGCCATCTAATTTTATGAACATCGGAAATAGACTCATCTTTTTTCTTCTCTGTTCCGGCCTTGAATCTCCAACCTCTAGTCTCTGGTTTCCAACCTCCAACCTCCAACCTCCAACCTCCAACCTCCAACCTCCAACCTCCAACCTCCGTCTCTACTCCGGCGCGTGCAGCCCGCACTCTTTCTTCGCAAAGCCCGACCAGCGCCCCGCGCGCGGATCTTCTCCCGGCTGCACCTGGCGCGTGCAGTAAGTGCAGCCAATGCTCGGGTAATTCTGTTCGTGCAGCGGATTGTAGGGTACGTTGTGCGCGCGAACGTATTCCCACACGTTTTCCCAGGTCCAGTCCGACAGCGGATTCATTTTCACCAGGCCGAATTTTTCGTCCCATTCAATTTTTTTGGCATTGGCCCTCGTCACAGCCTGATCCCGGCGGATTCCGGTGGCCCAGGCTGACAATTCACCGAGCTTGGCTTTGAGCGGCTCGACCTTGCGCAGCTCACAGCACTTGTTCGGGTCGATGGTCCACAGTTTTGGCCCGTGCAGATCGGCCTGTTTTTCCGGCGTCAGCAGAGACTTCACGCGTTCGATGCGGATTCCATATTTTTTCTCGATCTGGTCGATCAATTCATAGGTTTCCGCGAAAAGGAAATCCGTGTCCAGAGTAAACACACGTATGTCCGGGCGGACACGCGCAGCGATATCGATCAGCGCGACATCCTCAGCGCCGAAGCTTGACGCGATAGCCACGTGCGGATTGAACTCTGTAAGGCCCCAGCGCAGGATTTCCTCGGCGCTCCAGCGTTCCGCCTGCACCTGCACGTCGCCAATTCTCTCTTTTGCTGCTGTAGCGTTCATCGGCTTCCGCCCACGCCTTCCCTGTATTCTTGCATTTCAATTTCCATCCGCAGCCGCCCCATAAACAAAAACGCCCGCGTGCTTTGAGCATCGCGGGCCGCGTCTAAGAGCTTGAAGGATTTTTGACTACGCTTGCGTATCCTTGGCTCCCAAGGGGGTCCGCGCCGCCCACGTACACTTGGGCGTGCGCGTTATAATCGTAGTTCCCTTGAGAATCGAAGTCATCATTGTCTGTGCAGCCACCCTTATAGGTTAGACCAGTCGCCAAAATTGTCAAGAACCAATTCCAAACCGTGCGCCGGAATAATTCTCCAGGCCCCGCATCTGCTTCACCCACAAGCATCTGTAGGCCCGCTTGGTGGACGGGCAGGCGCGCCTCCCGCAATCGAGGGCACCACCAGCACGCGATCTCCCTCGCGAAACTGGTACTCATTGCCGCCCAGGAAGCGGATGTCTTCCTCGTTAACGTAAATGTTGACGAACCGCCGGACTTGCCCCGCGTCGTCGCGCAAATGCTTGACGATCGCCGGGAATCGCTGCTCGATTTCGCCGAGCAATTCTGGCAGCGTCGCCGAATTACATTCGATCGATTGCACTCCGTCGGTGAACCGGCGCAGCGCTGTAGGTATCTCGACAGTAATTTTCATCACGATATTAATTTCCCGCGACCGCAGCAAGGCGGTCGTTGATGAACGACTCAAACTCCGTTAATCGCGGCGCAATTGCCGGTGCCAGCGCGTATTCCTGCGAAACGGCGTCAATCGTCTTCAAGCCATTGCCGGTGATGCACACTACCGTCGTTTCGTTCGGGCCGATGTGTCCCTGTTCGATCAATTTCCTGGTGACGCCAGTCGTCACGCCCCCGGCGGTCTCCGCGAAAATTCCTTCGGTTTCGGCCAATAGCTGTATGCCCTTCACGATTTCGGGATCGGAGATGTCCTCCGCCCAGCCGCCGCTCTCTCGGATCGCGCGCGAGGCGTAATAGCCATCCGCCGGATTGCCGATGGCCAGCGACCTTGCAATCGTCGCCGGTTTCTGCGGCTCAAACTGGTCGAGGTTGCGCTTGACGGCGTCCGAAATCGGCGAGCACCCGGTCGCCTGCGCACCGAAGAATTTCACTTTCTTTTCCTCGACCAGGCCCAGTGCGATCAATTCCGAAAACGACTTGCGAATTTTCGTGATCAGCGAGCCTCCGGCCATGGGCACCACGATGTTGTCCGGCAGGCGCCAGCCAAGCTGTTCAGCGATTTCGTAGCCCACCGTTTTCGAGCCCTCGGCGTAATAGGGCCGCAGGTTCACGTTTACGAATCCCCAGGGGAATTTCTCCGCGATCTGCGAGCACAGCCTATTTACTTGATCGTAATTGCCCGCGATGCGCACCAGCTTCGCGCCGAAGACCAGCGTCCCGGTGACCTTCGCGGGCTCGAGATCGGCGGGAATAAAGATCCACGCGTCCAAGCTTTCACGCGCGGCCTGCGCGGCCACGGCATTCGCCAGATTGCCCGTCGAGGAGCAACTTACGACCTTGAATCCGAATTGGCGCGCCGCCGCCAGCGCCACAGCCACCACGCGATCCTTGAACGACAAGGTAGGGAAACAGACGGCATCGTTCTTGACATACAGATTGCGCGCCCCCAGCTCTTTGCTCAGATGACGTGCCTCCACCAATGGCGTAAAGCCTGTCGGGAGTGTGCTTTGGAAGTCTTCGGGAAGGGGGAGGAGTCCGCGGTAGCGCCATAAATTCGTGGGTCCCGCCTCGATGTTCTTACGCGTAAACCGACCACGTGCGGCATCCATGTCGTACGAAACTTCGAGCGGCGAAAGACATTCGTCGCAGAAGGAGCGGGGTGCGTTGCCCCATAACTTGCCACATTCACGGCACTTAAGCTGGTAATGTTCAGCCATTTCTATCGCCTACTTTCGTAAAGGGACTTGTTCTGGCTGGTTAAACTGTCGCGGCAATGGCGGCGCGGTGGGGGCAAAATGAAAAACCCTCCGCGCCAAAGAGGGGGAGGGCTCAAAAAACTCTGATTGAGTGCTCGTCCGACTCTTTAGCAGTTTTTTACGTGGAGCAAGTTGCCTTAAATCGCCACGTGTCCAGCACAGAAAGTATACTTAGGCTCCCAGGCTGTGTCAAGAAGTTTTCCCAAGGCCGCAGTTATGTCCCTTATTTCTCGCGCTTCCGGTGCGCCATTGACTCATTGAGTCCTACACTACAAAGCAGTGCCATCCGAATCTGAGAATGCGGGAGAATTAAGAGACAGATCAACGCATACCTTTAGGAGGTGCCACGATGCCCGAAACCCGCATCGAACTGACAGGCTGGAAGGCCATCGTAGTGGCCGCGATCATTTTGGCAGTCACTGGCTTTCGCATGTATTCACGCTTTCCAACTGTAAATGACGACGGCCGCAAGGCCCTTCGCGAGTGGCTGGTTAGGGATTACACCGGAAGAGGACCGAAAGCATTAGCGCAGCGCGTTGCCAACTATAAAGCCGGTTTGCCGGACCGGCCCGTAGCCGCGCCAGCGGAGTTGCCGAACGTGGAATTCATCTCACTTTCGGCGCACGGATGGCGCGACGCCGTGGTCGTGCGATCTGAAATTTCGGTGAACGGTGGACCGCCGCCCGATGGCCAGCCGATCCGGTATATGTTTCTAACGACGAAGTATGAGGGCGGTTGGATGGTGCTTTCAGAAGCCGATTCGTTCAGATATTACGAAGCGCTGTTGAGGTAGCTGAATAATTCGGGCCTATTCCGCATCCAATTGGCTTGCGAGCGAGGCGGGAAAGGGTTTCGGCTTGCGAGGCGATGTACATTCGGGTAATCTGAATAACATGCGGCTAGTCGTCCACCTTGCAAAGCGCTTTGGTTGTCGCTGCTGTTGTTGCGCGGACAGATGCGCGTGTTATTGTTCAAGGTGGATAAGGTAGTCAATCTGGGGCAAGATTTTACAGACTGGAATTGATGCTGACCCACCACCGGGAGATCTGGTCGGTGGGTTCGTTGTTTTAGACGGCAAGTTCAAATGGAAAATGCTTCAAAAGAAAACGGGAAGTCACTGGCGACGGACGCCGGGCTCTACGAGGGGCCCGGGTTCATCGCCACGAAGACGCTCAACTACCTGAAAACTTTGGAAGCGGAAAGCATTCAGATTTTTCGCGAGGCGGCGGCTGAATTTGCGCGGCCGGTGATGCTGTATTCCATCGGAAAAGATTCCTCCGTGATGCTGCGCCTGGCGCAAAAGGCATTCTATCCGGGGAAAATCCCGTTTCCTCTGCTGCACATTGACACGAGCTACAAATTTCCCGAAATGATCGAGTTTCGCGACCGCTACACGCGCGAAATCGGCGTGGAGCTGATCGTGCACAAGAATCAAGAAGCGGTCGACGCGGGAGCGAACCCGTTTGCGCTGGGTACGCAAAAATGTTGCGGCCTGCTGAAAACAAAATCCCTGCTGGACGCGCTGTCGGAAGGCGGCTTTACCGCGGCGTTTGGCGGAGCGCGCCGCGATGAGGAAAAATCCCGCGCTAAGGAAAGAGTTTATTCCTTCCGCGATTCCTTCGGACAGTGGGACCCCAAGAATCAGCGTCCGGAATTGTGGAACATTTTTAATTCCCGCATCAACAAAGGCGAAAGCATTCGCGTGTTTCCGCTCTCCAACTGGACGGAAGCGGACATCTGGTTTTACATTCACCTCGAGAAGATTCCCATCGTGCCGCTTTATTTCGCGAAAGAACACAATGTCGTGATTCGCGACGGCTCGATCGTCGTGGTGTATGACAATTCAGTTGTGCTCAAGGGAGAGAAGGTGCAGCGGATCGTGTGCCGCATGAGGTCTCTCGGCTGCGTGTCCTGCACCGGAGCGATTCGCTCCGATGCGGACACCGTTCCCAAAATTATCGAGGAGATGATTTCGTTCCGCCGCTCGGAGCGCGAAAATCGCGTCATCGACCACGACGAAGAGGGATCGATGGAGATCAAGAAGCGCGAAGGGTATTTCTGATGAGCGTCACCGCGAACAAGGAAGCCTGGGGCGGGTTTGAATCGTTCATCGACCAGAATCTGGCCAAGGAGCTTCTTCGATTTACGACCGCAGGCAGCGTGGACGACGGCAAATCAACGCTCATCGGCAGACTCCTGCACGATTCCAAATCCGTTTTCGAGGATCAACTCGCCGCTGTTAAGAAAAGCCGCATCAATCGCTCGACGGGCACAGTGGATTTCTCGCTGCTCACTGACGGTCTGCGCGCCGAGCGGGAGCAGGGCATCACGATCGACGTGGCCTACCGCTATTTTGAAACGCCCCGCCGGAAATTTATCATCGCCGACACGCCCGGCCACGAGCAATACACGCGCAACATGGCGACCGGCGCTTCCACCGCCAATTTGGCCGTGATTCTCATTGATTCCACAAAAGGCGTCCTCGCGCAGACCCGGCGGCACACCTATATCGCGTCGCTCCTGGGAATTCCCAACGTTCTGGTGGCGATCAACAAAATGGATTTGGTGCAATATCGTGAAGACGTTTTTCTGCGTCTGCAAAAAGATTTCGAAGCCCTGGCGAAGCAATTGGCCGTGCCGCACGTCGTTGCCATCCCTATCAGTGCGCTCATGGGCGACAACGTGGTCGCGCGATCGGCGAATATGCCCTGGTACCACGGGCCCACTTTCCTCGAGCATCTCGAAAGCGTTCCGCTGCGCGTCGAAACGATGTCCGACTCGGTGCGCTTCCCGGTGCAGTACGTGATTCGGCCGGACGCCAGCTTTCGCGGCTTCGCGGGCCAGGTGGCCAGCGGAGTGATTCGTCCGGGCGATCCGGTCGTCTCGCTTCCCTCCGAACGGAAAAGCCGCGTGCGGTCCATTGCCACATTCGACGGAGACGCTCCCGAAGCGTTTCCCCCGATGTCGGTCACGTTGACGCTCGAAGATGAAATTGACCTGAGCCGCGGGGACATGCTGGTTTCGCCCGCACTTCCGCCGCGCGTCTCCCGCCACTTCGAAGCCATGGTCGTGTGGTTTAACGCGGAGCCTGCGGAGCCTGGGCGGAGCTATCTGCTCAAGCACACCTCGCGCACAGTTCGTGCAAAGGCCCTCAAGATTCGCTACCGCGTCAACGTCAATTCGTTGGTGCAAGAACCGGTGGATCATCTGCAGATGAACGACATCGCCTACGTTGAATTTGAAACCGTCAGCCCTCTCTTCTTCGATCCCTACACGCAGAACCGCACCACCGGCAGCTTCATCCTGATCGATCCCATTTCAAACGCCACGCTTGGCGCCGGCATGATCCGCGCAGACCTGTCAGATCAAACTGTGACCGAGGACTCCGCCCACAAGCCAGTGACTGCATCGGAGCGGTACAAACGCCACGGCCACTACCCCGCGCTAATTTTGGTGGAAGGCAACCCCGCCCTTGCGGCGCGCCTGGAGCGAGCTCTATTTGGCGAACACTTTGAGGTTGTGCATTTGAGCGGCGAGGACACGCCCGTTTCTGTTCTTGAGAGTCAGTTCAAGGTGTTTGAGTCCACGGGGCTGGTCGTGATCTATTCCTGCGGCTCGCTCGATCCCGACGCGAAACGTAGACTCAAGGCGCTCGCGACGGACCGTTTCTTCGATCTCTCCGCTTTGGACCTGCCGGTCGAGGAACGTGATGCCGTCCCCAAGATTTTTTCTCTACTTCAACCGCTCCGCAGCTTGGCGGATAAAAAAGGTCAGGACTAAACCCACTAATCAATCTGCGGCTCCGCCAGAATACAAGGTCGCATTCGCTTGGTCCGCCTTTATATCAGAGCAGACGAAACTGCACCTCGATCGCCACACGCGTAGGGACTGGCACGTGATTCGGACCGATGGCTGGTTTGAACCGCCAACTCTTCACGGCCTCGACGGCTTGTTCCTCCAACCCAAGGCCCGGGCCGCGTACGACCTCGATATTCGTAGCACGCCCGTCGGCTGCAACGATCACTTGCAGCAGGACCACGCCCTGGAACTTCGCTTTGCGCGCTTCTTCGGAATACTTTGCATCCGGACAATATTCGCATGTCGGATATCCCACGCCATTGAACCCTGGCCGATTCGGCCCATCTCCAACGCCGCCATTCCATCCGGTGCCTAGGCCTGGACCGCGACCGGGGCCAATCCCTGTGCCGTCGCCATCTCCTATTCCGCCACGGCCGCCGGGGCCACCAGAATCGTTAACCATATTTGCGACAGGGTCGCCGTACTTATTCAAGTTCGGAGACGGGAATTGCAACTCTGGAGGACCGACCAAACTTGCTTCGGCAACTAGTATTGGATTCACATCGCGCGGGGCTGCAGGAGGCGCCATCTGAATCGCTGTGAACTTCGGCGGCCTGCCGCTGGTCGCGGGGAGGGGCGAGTGGTCGCCGCCACCACCGCCTCCTCCGGCTTTGTCATCGCCGGGCGGCAACTTGATTCTGTACGGGGAAATATCAGGCCCGACGAGGTGCGTTATCTGAACGCGTGCCCTAGTCACGGTCGACAAACGGTGCAGCGGGAAAAGTATCAGAATGATCGCGGCGAAGTGTACGGCAAACGCGATTGCTTGCGAAGGTCCGCGCGCGGAATCCTTCCTCCAGATTTCTCGGAAAGCTGCCGACTGCGCTGCGGCCAGTGACGGTGACATCTTGCCGCCGTGCATTCGAATAGGCGCAAACCTAAACCATTCCTTTAAGTTTTCCTTGAAGCTGCTCCCGAAGCGTTGGGTTTCGAACTGCGGGGCAGTTCTTCCCGGAGGAAGCGCAATTTTCGGGAACGATCCTAGCGGTGCACGCCATCTGGGCGCATGGACGCTCATACCTCACCTCTCCTGCCAAGGACCATGCACCCTGCCCCCCTAGATTCCGCCATAGCGTGAAAGGATGTCCGCCATCAACAGAAGTTGCCGCTGAAATGCCAGGGGGTAGAGTTGGAGCGCAGACCACGACACCGTGCTTGGAGCCGCATGCTTGAGCGACGCAATTAAGCAAAAAACAATTTTTGTAGTTATGCTAGCCGCAGGGCTGCCCGTTACTTAGCCGTCGACGCGTGGCTGGCGACCTGTTTCCATTCGTTGCCCATCTTAACGAAAGTATCAGTGCCGATCACCGTACGGACGCGGTGCTCGCCTTTGAACATCGCGTCGTACGTGTCCTTGTAGGTTGCGATGGCCGTGTTGCCGTAGACGCGGACCTTGAGTTCGGATAGTTTCTCACTGTTCGTCTTGTTGTCCTGTGGATCGTCCATCAGTTTCAAAACCTCGGCTTTTGTGAACCAAATGCCTTCGCTGTCTCCACCGGTCCAATCGTCGGCCAGAACTTTTTCGGTAAAAGACTTGTCATTGGCCAGATCAGCCTTAACGCCATCGTTTTCCAATTTGGTGATCGCCGCGATGGCATTGGCCTTGGTCCCTGTTTGTGCCCAGGTTACTGCCAGGCCTGAGAGCATGGCCATAGCAGCGAGTGAAATCCAAAACACGGTGTTCCTTGCGGTCATGGTGCCTCCTAATTTTCAGGGAAGATGGTGAAACATAGCCCATGCAAAATATTGGTGGGCGGAGTCTACCACCCGTCCGTGAGACGCAACAAGCTGAAAGACCAGAGAGGCGTCTGTTTGACCGGGCATCCCAGGGATGGTATCGTTGCTTCGTCTTGGTAGAGGTGCGGAAGCAAGGAGTAGCCGGGCTGATGTTCCGAGGAGCTTCGGAGGCCCGAGCGAAAGGTGCAGCAGATTCTTCCGCCGAAGTCGCCGAAGGCAGTCCCGCCGAGGCGGCTGGGGGGCAAGGCTAACACCTGCCCACTGTCATCCGAGGAATCGGATGGAGCGCTATCGAGGAGCGTGGCCTCGTGAGATTCTCCGTGCCATGTTTCTTCGCCTGCGCACATTCCTTCCACGGACTAAATTCGATCACTGAATTAGTAGCACAGGCTTCAGCCTGTGTGGTTTGGTTTGAGGCCAATCAACGGCACACAGGCTGAAGCCTGTGCTACCGCGGGCGGAGCGGATGCACCCATTTGAAATGACGCGCGCGCTGATCGACATGGAGTCGATCACGGAGAACGAGAAGCAGGTAGGTGAATACCTGCTCCACTATCTCTCCGGGCTTGCGGCGGGCTCTGACGGCAGGGTGGAAGCGATGCCGGTTTCGCCCGAACGTTTCAACGTGTACGCCGAATGGGGCCGTCCCGTGGTGGCGCTTTCGACGCACATGGACACGGTGCCGCCGTTCTTCGAGTCGCGGGAAGACGACGATCACATTTACGGGCGCGGCGCCTGTGACGCAAAGGGAATCATTGCGGCGATGATCGCGGCGGCTGAAAAGCTGCTGGAGAGCGGTACGCGAAATTTCGCGCTGCTTTTTGTCGTCGGGGAAGAGAAAAACAGTGCCGGCGCGCACGTAGCCTCAGGTTCGCCGCGCGGCTCGCGTTACCTAATCAACGGCGAACCGACGGAGAGCAAAGTTGCGCTGGGCTCGAAGGGAATTATGCGCTATGAAATCGTAGCCACGGGCAAGATGGCGCATTCCGCGTATCCCGAACTCGGCGAATCCGCCATCGAGAAACTTCTGGATGCTCTGGAGGCGATTCGCCGGATGCCTTTGCCGGAAGATCGGATTCTTGGCCGGGCCACGATGAATATTGGAACGATCTCCGGAGGACGCGCGCCGAACATTATCCCCGACGCCGCGAAAGCCGAATTAGCCATCCGCCTGGTGGGCGATGGGCGTAAAATCGATAAGACATTGCGCAGCGCAGTCGGAGAGCGCGCCGAGGTCAGGGAAATCCTGGAGCTTCCGGCGATGCAATTCAAGTCGCTCGATGGTTTCCCAACGTCGGTGGTTTCGTTCACGACCGATATTCCCGTGCTTACGCCTGCGTGGGGCGAACCGTTCTTGTTTGGGCCGGGCAGCATTCACGTGGCGCACACAACGGCGGAAAAGATTTCAAAGGACGAACTGCTCGGAGCGGTGGATACCTATGCCCAAATGACCCGCATGCTGCTTAGCCGGGCGGGAGCGCACCATGCCTAAAAACCTCGCCATCATCGGATACGGGAAAATGGGCCAACTGATCGAGCGGCTCGCGCCGGAGGCGGGTTTTGTAGTTAGCTTGAAGCTGGACATCGACACAAATGTGAACCAGCAGGGAATCACGCCTGAGAATTTTCGCGGCGTGGATGTGGCGATGGAGTTTTCGATGCCCCACGTCGCGGTCGCGAATCTCGAACGCCTTTGCGCGATCGGCGTTCCCACCGTGGTGGGCACCACGGGATGGTACGGCGAACTGGAACGCGTGCGGGCTTTTGTCGACAAGAGTAAAGTGGGCGTGGTGTATAGCGCGAATTATTCGATTGGCGTGAACGTTTTTCGCCGGGTGGTCGCCGAAGCCGCGCGATTGCTCTCCAATGAAGCCGAGTACGGCGCCTGGGCGTGGGAAGTCCATCATTCCGCGAAGAAAGACGCGCCCTCGGGCACGCTGCTGCAATTGGTGGAGGAAATGAAGCGCACGGGATATACGCGCCAGATTGACGCGAGCTCAAATCGCGCGGGGGCGAATCCGGGCACGCATGAAATTGGGTTTGACTCGGTGGCCGATACGATCACCTTGCGCCATTCGGCGCGCAGCCGCGAAGGATTCGCCCGCGGCGCGTTGAAAGCGGCGCAATGGATCATCGGCAAGCGCGGCCTGCACGAATTTGGAGAAGTCATTTTTGCGAGCGACGCGAAAGCCATGCGCCGCCCCGCGGACTGAGTAGCACAGTCCCGCAAGGGCGGGACTGTGTGATTTTGATTCGGGCGTGGCGCGGGCGGAAAACCGCACAGACTGAAGTCTGTGCCACTGGTGACGGCACGATCTCGAGCCCGTGATTATAAGGAGGGACCATGTTTACAGAATTCAAGGGATGCGGCACGGCCATGGTCACGCCGTTCCGGAAAGATTTATCGCTCGACGAAGACGCGCTGCGGCGGTTGATACGCCGCCAAATTGCAGCGGGGATTAATTTCCTGGTCCCTTGCGGCACGACGGGGGAGAGCCCCACGTTGAGCCAGGAAGAGCACCTGCGCGTCGTGGCGATCACGATCGAAGAAGCGAAGGGGAAAGTGCCTGTACTTGCCGGCGCGGGCGGTTACAACACGCACCACGCGGTCGTAATGGCGATCGAAGTTGAGCGGCTGGGCGCGGACGGCATTTTGTCCGTGACGCCCTATTACAATAAGCCCACACAGGAAGGGCTCTACCAACATTTCAAGGCCATCGCTTCGGCCACGTCTCTCCCGATTATTTTGTACAACGTGCCGCCGCGCACGAATGTCAACATCGACCCCCCGACGCTGCGCCGCCTGGCGGAAATCGACAATATTATTGGCGTGAAGGAAGCCTCCGGAAACATCGCACAGATGACGCAGGTCATTCAGCAAGTGCCGGAGCAATTCATCGTGCTCTCGGGCGATGACGCGCTCACGTTGCCGCTCCTGGCCATGGGCGGCCGCGGACTGATCTCCGTGACGTCAAATGAAATTCCGGCGGAGATGACGCGCCTGGTGCAATTGTGCCTCGCGGGCGAATTCGCGACGGCACGCGCGCTCCAGCGCAAATTGTTGTCGCTGATCGAAGTAAACTTTATCGAGACCAATCCCGGCCCGGTGAAAGCGGCGATGGCTGAAATGGGATTGCTCGAAGCCGCGTGGCGGCTGCCGCTGGTGCCGCCGCGTCCGGAAAATCTCGCGAAGATTCGCACTGTGCTGGAATCTCTCTCGTTACTCGAAAGGGTACACGTTGCAAACCGCCCTTGAGCAGCAGATTGAGGCTCTTTTCGACGCCAAACCCGCGCGCTACACCGAAGAAGATCTGAAACTGTTCCGCGCGTTCAAAGAAGACCTGAACGCAGGCCGAGTGCGCTCGGCCGAACCCGATCCCTCACAAAAAAGCGGTTGGCGGGCCAATGCATGGGTAAAGAAAGGCATCCTCGTGGGCTTCCGCATGGGGACGATTGTCGATATGTCGATCGACCTCCAGAAGCAGCCGTTCTTCGACAAAGACACCTACCCGGTGAGGCATTTTGCGGCGAGTGACGGTGTGCGCATCGTTCCGGGCGGATCGAGCATCCGCGATGGCTGTTACATTGGACGCGACGTCGTGTGCATGCCGCCGATGTATGTCAACGCGGGCGCGTATGTGGGTGACGGTACGATGCTTGATTCCCACTCCTTGATCGGAAGCTGCGCCCAGATTGGACGCCACTGCCACATCTCCGCGGGAACGCAGATCGGCGGCGTACTGGAGCCGGTCGGCGCGCTGCCCGTGATTGTCGAGGACGACGTGCTGGTGGGCGGGAATTGCGGCGTCTACGAAGGAACCATTGTTAAGAGCCGTGCCGTCCTGGGCACGGGCACGATCCTGAATCGCTCGACGCCGCTCTACGACGTCGTGCGCGGCAAAGTGTACGCTGCGACGGATATGGAGCCCCTGATTGTGCCTGAGGAAGCGGTGGTTGTTGCCGGTTCGCGCGCGTTGCCGCGCGGTGTGGGCAAGGACTGGGGCATATCGCTCTACACACCAGTAATCATCAAGTATCGCGACGCCAAAACCGACACCAAGATTCAACTTGAAGACTTGCTGCGGTGACCTGGATTGCTCCAGACTGCGGGTTTTCGTGCCACTGGCACCCTGCTAACAAGGTTTTGGGCTGCCGATAGAGCGCAAGAACGCCGGCGAGACGCCGGCGCCACCAAACCGCCGCTACTTGTCCGCCAGGATCAACGTTGACGGCGGCGGCACGGGAATGGTCGTCACTTTGCGGAAGCCTGCCGCTTTGAGCCAGGTGCGGTATTCGCGAAAGGTGAAGACGTTTCCCTCTTCGGTTTGCAGTAGCATATTTAATCCAAACAGCATCGGCATCGCGGGTCCCGTACGTGCGTCATTGGGGACAAATTCCGCGATGAGTAGTTTCCCGCCGGGCCCCAACGCTGCGTAGGATTTTCGTAGAAGTTCCTTCCCGTGCATTTCTCCCTCGGAGTGAACGATGTGGCCGAGGATCACCAAGTCATACGCATCGTGACCGAAATCCACCTGCCGCAAGTCGCCTTCAAGATATTCGTATCGATCGCCAACGCCCAATTTCTCGGCGAATCCTCGCGTGATCGGCGTCATATCCGGGAAATCCATGCTCGTCACGCGCGCCTGCGGAATAGCCTGGGCAAAGGCCAGCGACCACGCGCCTGAGCCGGCCGCGACATCTAGAATTTTGTGGATTTTGCGGCGCTCCTTCTCGGGAAGGCTCGACACCCCTGCGACAGACGCGGCAAAGTTCCCAGGGAAAAGGCCTGTCACCAATTTCAGAAAAAATGCTTTGCCTTGTTCCGGGACATTCATCGCGTCCGCGGGGCGGCCGCTCCTCACTGTTTCCGTCAGATTCTTCCATGAGTCCCAAGTGAGCGAGAGCGATTCCGTCATCGCGCCGATGTAGGCCTTCTTGGCGGGCACCAGAAACGCGGCCGAAACCGGATGCAGGCCGTAGCGGTTGCCGGCCTTGCGGAGATACCCAATCGCCGCGAGCGCATCCAAAAGACGGGCCAGGCCGCGCGGAGATGCTCCCGCCCCTTCGGCGATTTCCTTCACGGTTCGCTTCCCCCTTGCGATGTGGCTGAAAACGTCCAATTCGACCGCAGCGACTAGCGTTCGAGATCTCCAAACACCCATGAGATCTTCCATGATCGCGGCTGGTGAGAGCGGCGCCGTCCCTTTTTTGCGAGCCATCCAGATTCCTCCACGGAATTACTTTCCCACCGTCCCGTTTCCCAGGTGCGAAAGCAGAATGCAGGCTATGCGGATTCGTGGAATATTGTCAATCACTAACAGCAGCCGGAAAAACACTGCCTTGGTCTGTCTTCCGCGGGTCCTTGGGTTGCCAATTGGCACCAAACCAGCCTCAGCCCGGCCTGCGGGATAATCCATACGGAAATACGCCGGACCTCTGGTATAGTTACTATGCATCCGAAGGGAACTGGGTACCTCCTGTATCCTTCCAGGTGCCGGCCACAGCAAGCCCCTCGTGACTTCATCCGGTCCTCATCGTCGCCTTCGTGCGATTTGAATCCGGCGACTGACGGCGCGCGCGGGAAATAGAATTTAAGAGATTGAAAGAGAGAAGAAAGAACATGAAGAACTTATTCGTCGGCAACATGAGTTTCCAGACGACCGAGGCGGATTTGCGTGCGCTGTTCGAGCCTTTCGGCCAAATTACGCGCGTTCACATTGCGACCGACCGGGAAACGGGACGAGCCCGCGGATTCGCTTTTGTGGAAATGCCCAACGATGCGGAAGCAGCCAAGGCCATTGCAGGCTTGGACGGAAAAGAAGTCGGCGGGCGCAATCTGAAGGTGAACGAAGCTCGTCCTAAGGCCGCGTCCAGCGGGCCCCGCGGCGGCGGGGGCGGCGGGTACGATCGCGACCGAGGCAGCGAGCGGGGCGGCGAGCGAGGCCGTGGCGGGAAGCAGGGCGGCCGGTTCTCGAACGAGGACTACCGCGATAGCGCGCGCCAGCCGCGCGAGCCGCGCTGGTAGCACGAAGCCGTGCTCTTGCCGGACACCCGGCAACTTGTCCAGCGCGCGAAATTCAGGGGGATTCTATGTCAACTTCTAAATCTACGTTTCAAAAACGTCAGAAAGAAATGAAAAGGCAGGAAAAACAGCGCATGAAGGCGGAGCGCCGCGCGCAGAAGAAGCTCTTGGGTCCTTCCGAAGGCGGACCATTGATCGAACCTTTTGTAGATCCTTTGGGCGCGCCGGACATTCTAACTTCAGACCCCGATACGCACGACTAAGCGGCAATTTCCCATTGCTATCCTCCAAAGTCTCCGATGATCGTGGGGAGGGCGCACGCATTTCCATCGGCCGCCGAAGAGCGTCATACATTCCCGCGGCGTTTCTCTCACAATTGTCAGACACTTCTCGAATTAATCGGCGAGTGATGCTTGGCCTCCGAATTCGGATCAAATGGCCGAGCGGGATCATTCTCATCTTGACGAGATTTCCAAACCGGAAATAAAGGTGCGACCTGGTTTGGCTTTCCATGTGGGCTTCAGTAGCACAAGCACTACTGCCTGTGCTGTCCCTTTGGCGAGCATGCGAGACGGCGCACAGCCAGCCCCTCGCGGGGCTCGGGGTAAAGAGTGGCTGTGCTACCCTCAACTAGTCCACTCCCGAAAATAATTATTCCTTGACTTAATAACTGACCAATATAAATTGAGCGGATGTCTTCGGACCTCGCCTTGGCTTTGTCTGCCTTCGCAATCGGAATCGTCGCTGGTTTGCGGTCCATGATCGCTCCCGCTGCTGTGAGCTGGGCCGCGCATCTGCATCGGCTAGAATTGCGCGATTCCCGCCTGGCATGGCTTGGCTCAACGATTGCTATTTCTACGATTTCCGTGTTGGGCCTTGGCGAACTGATCGCCGACAAACTGCCTTTCGTGCTCAACCGCACCAGCGCTCTGCCAATGGCTTTCCGGATCCTCTCGGGAGCAATTTGTGGCGCCGCGCTGTGCCTCTCGGCGAATCGTCTCCTCTTGCCGGGAACATTGCTCGGCGGGCTGGGCGCCATCAACGGCGCGTTTGGGGGCTTTCACGTGCGGCGGCTGCTGGTGAAGTATCTGAAAATCCCCGATACGGCGATCGCCCTTGCCGAGGACGGATTAGCCATCGGCGTAGGATTTATGCTCGTCTCTCAATTCTGACCCCACCAGATAAAAAATCTCCGCTCGGAGAGGATTGTAGCGGGTGCGAGAGTCCAACGCGCTGAGTGCGAGAAGACGATTCCTCGGGGTGGGGCCGCAAACGCCGGACAGGAACCACCTCTCATCTTTGCGCCGGCGCAACACACAGCCACTTGCGTTCATTGTGCCAATTGCACGGTCAAACTGAGCAAAGATTTGCGCAACGTGAACCTGCCGAATGGCATTCCCTTAGATAGCGAAGAACATAGGTCTTGGTAAGTTTGGCCCGCCGTTTGCACTACCATTCCCATATCGCTGTCCTGCTGTCATACCTCGGCCCCCGGGCCTAGGAATATGACCCTGGATTTTTCGGGCCTTTAGTTGATCGACAGTGCGATGTGGAGCTTGTTCATTCGCCTATCCTGAGCGTCCCCTCAGAGAGATAGGCGGGTGGGGATGCCCCCGCAGCCCAAATCGAACTAGATCATTGACGATCTAATGTTCGACTGGCTCTCCGCGTCGCTATCACACTCATGGTGGGCCAAGCAGCTCTCTGTGAACCTGAGGGAGAACTGCACACAGACGGAACTCGCGCACGAAGATTCTTGCGCGAGGAGAACGATAGAAACACGGAAGGTTCGCTCTGGAGGAACTATCGTTATGACTAAGAAAGTAAAAAAGATGTCGGCAGTTCTTTCCTTGGCTGTCATTCCATTCGGGGTCGCAGCGGGACGACTTGCATTCAAAGCAAGTCAAGGGACGCAAGTCAGTGCCGTTGATGCAGCCCAAGAAGCAGACGCACCTTTTCGGGATGGCTTCTATCTGGGCGGACTCGACGCCAAAGCGGCTAAAAAAGCTCGCCCGAGTATCGGCCGCTGGAATGACCCCAAGGACCGCGCTTCTTTCCTTGCTGGCTACCAGAGAGGTTACGGAGAGGTGCGACCCATGGAAATTGCTGGGCATCGCGACTAATCGCTAGCCCCTGGCGGGACGAGTGAATTCCCGGACGTAGTCGTGACGGGACATCTCCGCATATACGAGACTCTCGGAATCTGGCTCACTACCTTTCAACGTTCTCCCTAAACTTCAAAAATGCCCGGCGTCCCCACCATCTGGGGTCCTCGGACCACTCGATTCCGAGGTAATGCGGTCCCAAGCCGTCTTCTTCCGGTTCTCCACGAATTTTGCCCCCACGCCCCAGGAAGGCAGGGGCATGAGCAGGCGGCGGGAAAGAGCGTTCAATTGGGATTCGTACATGCTTCGCAGTTCGCTCAGTTTCAGATCGCCGGCATCGGTGCACTTGCATGTGCCGGTTTCAGTGAGCAAGGCGCGCACCTCGGCGAGGTGTATTGGGGGAAGCCGGTCGGCGGAGGGGGGACGCGGCCGGACCCGCAGAACCTCGCACAAATCAGCGACCGCATGGCGAGAAATCGCGAAGGTGAGTTGCGCCTGCCATTTGGCCTCACCGGCCCCGTAGGCGATCATCAGGGCGCTGACATCCAGGACTGCTGTAAAGGCCGCCAGCCAGGATTGATTGTCGTGTTGCGACCGGAAGTAGCAGAGAACCGGGTACGACAAATGGCTTTCCATAATCTGCGCGCACCATATTTCCCAATCTTGTAAATACCTGCTGAGTACATCAGAACCCCCGGCACGAGAGTGCCTGCGGAGCAGCTCGCCGGCACTGGGCGGCGAGCCGGCGCGAGCGTCGAGCAGCGAAATGTTAAGTTCCCGCTGCGAGAAAGCCCCGTACATGGTCGGCAGATAAGAAATGACAATGGCCAGATAGCCGAAGCCCATTCCGCCTTCGGCGACCGTAATCACGCGTGCAATCGTCGTGCTGGGCGTCACATCACCCAGCCCTAGCGTAAAGAAAGTAGTCCCGCTCAGATAGAGATCGGTCCGAAAGGTCGCTTGCCCTCCCGGTACGTTGAGAGACGATCCCGCGGCCCAATGTAACATGGCGAACGCAACCACCAACGCGAAGGCCCACGTGGCAATGAGCAGCAACAACGAAAGCGGGCCAAAATAGCTCAGATGCGCTTCCCTTATCTTTTTCGACGGGAGAAGCCGATTGACCTTCGACCAGACAGACCAGGTGACCCGGTAAAACAGACGGGCCACTCGAAATCGGCGGATAACGCGACGGGGCAGAATGATGCTCTCGAACGTTTCCCACAGTGTGGCAAACATAAGGAACGAACCCAAAATCCCTACAAGAATTCTCATCACCACTCCACAGGTCTAGTAGGTCGCCGAAATACTCCCAAGTTTTGTGGGCCATGTTCTCAGCCACGACATAAAGTAGCTAAGTCGACATCCATCCTGAAGCTGGTAAAGGTTGCTGTAGCCCGCGTCTCTCGCCCTGAGCGAACTCGAAGGGTCAGACACGGGGGTTTTCCTTGCGATTGGCAAGCAAACCCTCACCTCTAAAGAGGTGAGCTACAACGCACAAGATATCAGGTCTTTGAGGATAGAAGAAATTCCTGAAGCGCGGAAAAGCGGTTGGGGAAGGGAATGGACTGCTTCGCGCGAGCCAGCAAGGACGCCAGCCGCTCCGGCATTTCGGGCCTCAGGCCCGTGGCGCGCGCGACGGTCTCCGCAAACTTCGCGGGATCGGCGGTGGCCAGGACGATGCCGTGGGAGCTCGCGCGATTCTGCCGCGCAAAACTTTCCCACCCCAGCACGCCCACAGCCGTGTGCGGATCGAGCACGTAGTTGTGGCGCTGTTCCACGTCGTGCATCGTGCGGAGCGTTTCTTCGTCGCTGAAGCTGCAACCCCAGATGTCGCGGCGAATCGCCTGCAAATCGTTATCGTAGAGGTCCATAATGCGCGCGAAGTTGCTCGGATTTCCGACGTCCATGGCATTGGAAACCGTGCGGCGGGAGGCGCGCGGAATCAATTTGCCGCTGCGCAGAAATTCGGGGACCACATCGTTCGTGTTGGTGGCGGCAACGAATTGGACCACCGGCAGTCCAAGGCGTTTCGCGAACAGGCCGGCGGTCAGGTTACCGAAGTTTCCGCTGGGCACGGAAAATACGACTCGGGCGCCTTTGCCAGGAATCTGCGCGAAGCCGGCGAAGTAATAAAACAGTTGCGGGATCAGGCGCGCAATATTGATCGAGTTTGCCGACGTGATTGCGAATTGATGGCCAATCTCGGGATCGACAAGCGCCTGCTTGGCCAGCCGCTGGCAGTCATCAAACGACCCGGCCACTTCGAGCGCGGTGATGTTCTGCCCCAGCGTGGTGAACTGTTTTTCCTGCGCGATGCTGACCCGTCCGGCAGGGTACAAAATCACGACGCGGATACCCGGGACTCCCAAAAAGGCGTGCGCGACGGCGCTGCCGGTGTCGCCGGAAGTGGCCGCGATGACCGTGAGTTCTTGCCCCGATTTGCGGACAAAATATCCCATGAGCCGCGCCATGAAGCGCGCGCCAAAATCCTTGAATGCGAGTGTCGGGCCGTGGAATAACTCGAGGATGTGCAAGCGTTCCGTAAGTGAAACCAGCGGGGCGGGGAAATCGAAGGCGCAAGTTACGATTTCGGTCAGCGCGTCCGCCGGGATATCGTCGCCGAGGAATAGCGCGCCAACCTCTCTCGCCAATTCCGGGAACGAAAGCGAACGCAACTTTTCGGAAAAGCCGGCGGGCAGGCGCGGCATCTCGACCGGCATGTACAGGCCGCCGTCCGGCGCGGAGCCGCGCAGGACGGCCTCGCGGAAAGACACTTCCGGGCTGCGGCGAAGCGTACTCCGAAATTTCATCGCGCAGGCCGGGCCCGCGAATCGAGGATTTCAAGGAAGCCGCGCGCGTCGGGCGCGTCCTCTCGCAGCCATGCCGTTGAGACAGTGATGTGCGCGAACCGTTCGTAGAATTCTTTTCGATAAGCAATGAGTTGGGGATAGCAACGCGCAACCGCATCCTTGGCTGATTCCCCGGGAAGCTGCGAAAACAGACTGCCCCACAGGACGGGTTTCGGGTCGCACAGGTACCGCGCAATCAACGTGTCTTCTTCTCCGGGGGAAGCCGCGAGGTACACGACCGTCGTCAGGCGGTGCAGCCGCCGGCAGATCTCTTCGCCTGTGTAAACCACGCTGCCCGTCGTGTCCAGTACGATGCCATCTTCGCACGACGCCTCGATTTCATTCAGGGCTTCGCGCATGGATTCAATTTCACTTGCAAGATATTTCTGTTCCCGGTCGTGATACGTGACCTGATCCGGCCAACCCATCCAGGCCGCCACGCCGCCGATGCCGCGGTACCCTCCCGCACTCAGCTCCGGAGCGAGCTTCTCCTCAATACGATCGTCAATGCTGATCGCACGGAATCCAGCTGCGGCAAGTTTCCGAGTCCAATGGGACTTGCCCGCGCCGGACATTCCGATCAATGAAAATTTGATCAAGAGGTCCTCTGCAGCAGCCATCAAAGGATAGCGTCCCTCGGCAGCCCCGGCAAGCGCCGTGTCAGATTCGGTTAGCAAATTGAATAGTAGCCGAACTGGTTCCAACGACATTCTGCTTCACGTCGCCTACCAAATCGCTAGGTCAACGGTTTTGGAAATAGTCATCGTTTATCACTATGACTTGAGTTGGTGGAACGGAAATTGTCGAGACAGTCGCGGAATATGGGTCTTGGTAGCGCCGGCGTCTCGCCGGCGATTTTTGCAGCACAGGACAAGGAGCCGGCGAGACGCCGGCGTTACAAAATCGAGTCTGACCCTCCCATTTACTTGAGGTCCTACTGGGCGGCGGAGTTATCGGAAGAAGAGCGGGCTCGCGGTCCCCTCGTTGGGCTCATCACGATAACAATGCAAGAGAGTCTCGAATAACGTCATACACGGAGTTGAGTTGGTCCGGCGTTATGACGTACGGCGGCAGAATATAGACGACATTCCCGAGAGGCCGGAGGAGTACGCCGCGATTCAGGAAATATTCGTACAGGCGGGGGCGAAGCGACGACAAGTATCCGGCGTCGGGAACTTTGAGTTCGATTGCAGCGACGCTGCCGATGTGGCGGACATCCGCTACGCCGGGATGTGTCGCGAACTCGGGGAGTCGCGCTGCATGAACTATTTCAATTGCGGCAATGCGTTCAAAGACCGGCTCGGTATCGAAAATCTGAAGATTGGCGTTGGCTGCGGCGCAGGCGATCGGGTTGGCCGTGTAGGAGTGTCCGTGAAAGAAAGCGCGTGCGCGATCGGCCCCGGTAAAGGCATCGTGGACGCGGTCGGTCGTCAGCGTAGCCGCGAGCGGAAGAAATCCGCCGGTGAGGCCCTTGGCGATACACATGAAATCCGGCACGATACCGGCGCGCTCGCAAGCAAACATTCGCCCGGTGCGGCCAAAGCCAGTCAGGACTTCGTCGGCGATGAGCAGCACATCGTGGGCGGCAGTGAGCCGCCGGATGCCCGCGAGAAACTCTTCGGGATGAACGATCATCCCGCCCGCGCCTTGAAGCAGCGGCTCCACAATGACTGCGGCAATTTCATGGCCGCGTTCTACAAGCAGGCGTTCGAGCTTTCCAAGGCATTCGATATGGCAGGTCGCGCGCGTGAGGCCCACGGGACATTGCGCGCAGTAGGCGGAATGCGTCCGCAGGACTGGGAGGCGAAGCGATTCAAATGCCGCTGTGAACGGTGAGTCGTCGCTGACAGACATCGCGCCAACGGTATCGCCGTGATAAGCGTTTTCGAGCGCGACGATGTGATGTTTCCCGGCTTGGCCGCAATTCCTCCAATATTGAACCGCCAATTTAAGCGCGACTTCGACAGCGGTCGAGCCATCGTCAGAGAAAAAAATGTGCCGCAGCGGCGCGGGAACTTTTTCCCCGAGGCGCAATGCCAGCTCTTCGGCCGGCTCGTGCGAAAATCCGGCAAAGAGAACGTGTTCCAGGCGCGCGGCCTGCGCGGCAATGGCGGCAGCGATGGCCGGATGCGAATGGCCATGCAAGTTGACCCACCAAGATGATATGGCGTCGAGAATTCGACGGCCGTCTTCGGTTTCAAGAAACACGCCTTCGCCACGGCAAATCCGGAGAGGCGCCGGATCAACGCCCTCATGCGTGAATGGGTGCCACAAATGCAAATCGGATGCGGTCATGGCCTATTTAAATGCCAATCGGTCGAAATTCTTTTCAAATGCTTCAACCAGCGCCGCGCAATGGATTTGTTCGAGCACGGGAATGTGCCCGATGACGCGCACATTGCCGTACATTTCAATGGCGCTCCGATTTTCGAGGTTTTTCGCGCCGATCAGAACGACTCCGCGAACGTTCAGATGCGCGCCACGGAGCGCGGCAAGCGTAAGCAAAGTGTGATTAATCGTACCTAGAGTTGTGCGCGCCGCGACGACCACAGGCAGCCCAAAATGCCGCATCAGGTCCAGCATCAAATCATGCTCGTTCAGCGGCACCATCACGCCACCCGCGCCTTCGACGATATGGGGATGATTCGCCACCGGCGCGGGCAATCCGAAATCATCGAGAGCAATTCGAATTCCCGCCTTGCGCCCAGCTAGGTGTGGCGAGACCGGCAAATCGAAGCGATATCGCTCGGGCAGGAGTCTTTCCACAGGGCAGTCAGCCCACACGCGCACCGAATCGAGATCAGTGCCCTCGATCGCACCAGTTTGTAGTGGTTTCCAATAGATGCCGTCGAGCGCGGCGACCAGCAGTGCGGAAAGAACCGTCTTTCCGACGCCCGTATCGGTGCCCGTAACGAAGAATCCATTCATCGGGGAACAGGTATCGCTTGGGCAGGTGTGACTTCCTTGCGGATTTGATTCAGAGCGCCAACAAAATCGGCGAGTATGGGTTGGGAGAGTTTCGCTGTCAGCGATACGCGCAGGCGAGCTGTTCCGGCAGGAACCGTGGGCGGGCGAATCGCGCGAATCCCGTACCCGCGCGCTTGGAGGTGCGACGCGAATGCGAGCGCGGCGTCGTTCGATCCGAGTACGATGGGTACGATGTGCGAGTCGCTTCCTGCTATATCGAATCCGTTTACTTGCAGCTCATTCCTCAGAAAAACGCCGACGTTTGCAACGCGCGCGCGTTCCGTCTCCCCAGCTGCGGCGAGACGCATTCCAGCAGCGACTTGCGCGGAAAAGTACGCCGGCATAGCAGTACCGAATATAAATATTCTCGAACGGTTAATCAGGAACCGGCGCAAGGCCTCCGAACCACAGACGAACGCGCCGCTGGCGGCGAGCGCCTTGCCGCACGTGTGAACCGTGGCAAACACGCGCCCTGCAAGCCCCGCCTCCGCGACGCAGCCCCGGCCGCCGGGGCCGCACACCCCGGTAGCGTGGGCTTCGTCCACGATGAGTTCGGCGTCATAGCGGGCCGCCAGCGCCGCCAGATCCCGAAGCGGCGCGCGGTCGCCGTCCATGCTGAATATGCTTTCAACGACGATGAATCGTCCTCCGGAACTGGAATGAGTCCAGCGAAGTTCCCCCTCGAGAGCGTTGAGATCGAGGTGAGGAAAAATAACGCGCTTGCACTTTGCGAGCCGAATCCCGTCAATAAGGCTGGCATGATTTGCGCTGTCCGAATATACCGCGTCTTCGGGGCGGAGAATGGCGCTCAGCAGACCGATATTCGCCGCATACCCGGAATTGAAATACAGTGCGGCCTCCGCGCCAATCCATTTCGCAAAATCATTTTCAACCGCGGTCCAGACTTCATCGTGGCCCGACAACAAGCGCGAGCCGGTGGACGCGACACGTGGCGCGGAGTCCAGGGCTTCACGGATCGCTTGTTTCATGCGGGGATCGACGGAGAGTCCGAGATAATCATTGGAACCGAGATCGATCCCGCGAACCGTTTCGAGATGACGCAGTTGCGCGCGCGATTCGAGATCGGCAAGCTCGGCGAGGATGCGCTGTTCCATGTTCACTGTAGTGATTTCAACGCAGCGGCAGAGGTTCGAGCCCCAGCGCGTGGAGCATGGCCGCGTCGTCCTCCGGCTCCGGATTCGGCGTGGTGAGAAGTTTTTCGCCGATGAAGAGCGAATTCGCGCCCGCCACAAAACAAAGCGCGACCGCTTCACGCGAGAGTGTTCGGCGCCCGGCGCTCAACCGAACCATGGAGGCGGGCATAAGGATTCGCGCGGTGGCGATCGTCCGCACGAACACCAGCGGATCGAGCGGCTCCTGATGTCCCAGCGGCGTGCCGGCAACGCTCACCAGCGCGTTGATCGGAACGCTTTCAGGATGCGGGTTCATCGTGGAAAGCTGATGAAGCAGGCCGACGCGGTCCTCCTCTGATTCGCCGAGGCCCACGATGCCGCCGCAGCAGACCGTAATTCCAGCTTTGCGCACCGCGGCGAGCGTTCGAAGGCGGTCAGTGTACGTGCGAGTAGTAATGATCTGGCCGTAAAACTCCGGTGATGTATCCAGGTTGTGGTTGTAAGCAGTCAGGCCGGCGCCGGCCAGGCGTTGAGCCTGCGTTTCGTCGAGCATACCGAGCGAGCAGCACACCTCCATACCAAGTTGCGCGACGCGCCGCACCATCTCGAGAACATTTTCGAAATCCTGGCCATCCTGCACCTGACGCCAGGCGGCGCCCATGCAGAACCGCGTCGCGCCTTCGCTGCGAGCGCGCCCGGCAAATTCCGTTACTTCGTCAATGGGAAGCAGGCCGCCCCGAGTTACCTCCGTCGAGTAGTGCGCACTCTGCGGGCAGTAGGCGCAATCTTCCGGACATCCGCCCGTCTTAATCGAAAGCAGTCGGCAAAACTGGACTCGCCTCGGGTCATGGAATTCCCGATGCAATTGTTGCGCCGAGAACAGGAGATCGGGTAGTGGTAGCCCATAGATTTGGCGAATCTCCTCGCGAGTCCAAGTGTGGCGCAGTTTTGGATTGACCGCCGCAAAGTCTGTTCGGTTTTCCAACAATTGCTGCCTCCAGAATCGCGAGAATTCTCCACGCAAACTGATGCAATCCGTGGCCAGCTTGGAAGAAACGACGGCCCGGCGCCGCGCCTGCCGCAGACGTTGCATTTTAGCGCAGAACGACTTCGAATACCGCATCTGCTCGAACAACCCTGAGCGGTAGCGGAGCGGTCCTGCCAAGCACCGATGTTGGGGGCGACACTCACACTCTGGGGCAGTGCGACTTGGTGACCATGCCTTACTTGCGCGTTGACAATGGCACTTTGCGGGCGCAAATTTGCAACATTCAGAGGGGTCGGGGCCACCCGCTGAGGTTCGTACGGAGTGGAGGCAAGAATGTCGGGCAGGACGACGGAGGGCATAGCCGTATTCGCTTTTCTTCTCTCCTGTTTATTTGAACCGTTCCCTTCATTCGCCCAGAATTTAGGAGTACCGAGTAAGGGCGCAGAACCTGACGCCTCCTCCACACCTGCGAATCCTATCGCCCCTTCGCTATCTCCCGCGCGAAAGCCGAACGAAAGTTGGATTCCGGAAGACATTGATAGTGCCGTCCCACCTGTTTCGCCAGGAGTAGCCTGCTCCATGGCGGCCGTGCTCGAAGGAGCGGGAAAAAGGATCAAAGAACTCGTGCAGAACGTGGATCGATTTACGGCAACCGAAGTCCTTGAACACCAGGACGTCTATCCTTCCGGCCGCATGGGCCGCGCGGAGACCGTCAAGTTTGATTACCTGGTTTCCATCTCGCAGGAACGCGATGGCCTCCTGGGTGTGGATGAATTAAGAAATCGCAGCCATTCTCTCGATCTGTTTCCGAACCACATCGCCACGACAGGCACCCCAAGCGTGGTTCTGATTTTTCACCCGCGGTACGCTAGCGATTTCTGGATGCAATGCGAAGGTCTGGGAGAATGGCATGGGCAACCGGCGTGGCAAGTTCGGTTTGAGCAGCGCGCTGACCGTCCCGGCCATATATGCGCATTCGTCGTAAACGGGTCGACGTACATTGTAAAATTGCGCGGGAGGGCCTGGATTCTTGCCGATTCATTTCAGGTCGCGCGGTTGGAAACGGACCTAAAGGAATCTATCCCCGAAATTCGCCTCCGCCTGAGCCATCAAAGCATAGAGTATCGTCCCGTCAATTCACCCGCGCTCAATCTACATCTTTGGCTTCCTTCAAGCACCGAGTTGTACTTGGATTTCCAAGGCCACCGCTTTTACAGAAAGCACTCCTTCACCGATTTCAAGATATTTTCCGTGGATACGCAGTACCAGATTAGCAACCCCAAGGAAGGCCGGACTGTAAAGTAGATCTGCGCGCAGACAATTCAATTGCCATGGGCGGTCGCGCGCGCGAGGAATAGCGGGCAGCGAACCTACCGGCGAGCTTCTTCAGTGTCGTTCGTCTTGCGCGAGTGGGAGTTCGAATCCGGTGCCGCCGCCTGTTTCGCAACCGTACTCTTTTTGTGGCAAGAGGTCGCCCACCAGCGATTCTCGTATTGCGGCAACTCGCACATCTTCGTGCACTGCTTCGACCCGGCTCCATGGTCGCAATGGCAATAGCACATCGGCGTTTTGGGAGCCGACACCGAGGTTGGAGACTGGTCGGCTAGGGCAGCCGCCGAGACTGTTCCCAGAAGGATTGCGATTCGAATCGCCTGCCGGATGCTGTGGGCTTGTAATGTCATGGTTCATTTTGGCGCGGGTAAGCGGATGCGCCGATAGCGCACAGGATGGGATTCTTTAGTATCGGGGTAGTAGCAGTACCATTACCTTAAAAAGGGGCGGGTGCCTGGAGAATCCTAACGGAGACCCTATACAAGTATATTAAATGGAAGGGTTTACATTGACCTGCGGGATATGGCCGACAGCGGGGTCAAACGGCGATGTAGACAATTGGGGTCGTTCTTTGAGGTTTGAATTAACTTGCTAAGGAAAGTAAGAACGGAGCATGCGGCCGATTGCTTCTTCCCTTAGGGATGACGGCTGGCTGCGAATTCTCCAGACCGCCGTGCCAAGTGCGGCCATCCTGCGCGTAAAGGGGTTCCACCGGGCCTAGGAATGGGCCGCGACGGTATCCGCGAAATCCGCAAGTTCCAGTCGAAGATTGCCGGCGTTGGATGCATAGCCGAGCCCGACTTCCAGATCGATGACCCCGGCGCGGATCATGCGGTCGAGCTCGCTGTCAAAGTGCTGCATGCCTTCCGTCGTGCCGTCCCGCATCGCGTCCACCAGAGTTTTGCCCTCGCCCTCGCCTTTTTCGACGTACTCGCGGGTGCGCATCGTGGATTTCAGGATTTCGATGGCGGCGACGCGGCCCGTGCCGTCCTTACGAGGGATCAGGCGCTGCGAAACAATGTAACGAAACGCTTTTGAGACGCGGCTACGGATGGCCTGCTGATCGGCAAGCGGAAATACGCCGACGATACGCTCGATTGTTTTTGAGGCATCAATGGTGTGCAGGGTGGAGAGGACAAGATGGCCGGTTTCCGCCGCTTCGAGCGCAATCTCGATCGTCTCCTTGTCACGCATTTCACCAACCAGGATCACCTTCGGCGCCTGTCGCAAGGCTGCCCGGAGCGCCAGAGCAAAGGTCGGCGTGTCACTGTGCAGTTCTCGTTGGTGAATCGTCGACTTCTTATGGCGATGAAGGAATTCGATCGGGTCTTCAATCGTCAGGATATGGTATGCCTTTTCATCATTGATCTTGTTCAGGATCGCCGCGAGCGTGGAGGACTTGCCGGAGCCGGTCGGGCCGGTCACCAGCACGATGCCGTTGCGCAATTCCGCGATTTCACCAAGATGCGAGGGCAGATTGAGTGATGCCAGATCGGGGATCGTCTGGGGAATCACGCGCATTACGATCGCGTAGGTGCCCCGTTGTCGAAAGACGTTCACTCGAAATCGCGCGATTCCCGGAAGACTGTAGGACAAATCGGTGGACCCTTCTTTTTCAAGCTTGCTGGCCACGATTTCATTCTGGTCAATCAAGTCAGTGGCGATGCGCTGAGTCGCTTGCGGCAAGAGTTTGCCTACACCCGCAATATTTACTTCTCTTAACTGGCCATTGATCTCGATTTGCGGGGCCCGGCCTGGTGAAAAGATCAGGTCGCTCACCTGCTTGGAAACTTGCAGCATGGTGGCTACAATCGCGGCTGTGGACACCTTGGGAGCAGCGGATGCAGCGGTGGTAGTATCTGGATTGGTACTGGGTGCTTGGGGGGGCAGGACGGAAGCCATGAAAATCTCCTGGGTAATGCGCCGGGTTCGGCACGAGCTGTCCGCCGACAAACGCGCCAGTCCATGGAGATTCGGCTAGTTTTTCTTGGTGCGAGTCCGGTAGGAGGCCCTGATTTCTCTTTCGATTGCACGCACGGCTTCGGGCCGAATACCCACAAACTCAACCCCAATCCCGATACCTGGAAGGCAATAGCGAACTTCTCCACGAGTCTGCACTTCCGCGTTCGACCGCGTCAAGCGAAATCGCAGGTTTACGATGGCGCCCTCGGGGAAATGTGTCGAAGTGTTTACGAACATCCCGTGCACGCTGAGGTCAGGCGGGCGAAGTACGATGTCTTCGCCCTTACCTTCGTAATTCATGCGGATTTCGAGAAGTTGAGGGAGGCGCAGTTCGCGGCGTGTCGCACTGAAGTCTTTGGTTTTTTTCACTCGCATCATGACAAAAGCACTCCGTGCGACATATCGACGGACGATTCCGAACGGGGGGCTGCACCTCCCGTCTCGCGTTTGATTCCGCAAAACGGACAGTAATGGAATGTCGCAAGGAGCTCATGCCCGCACCCGGTGCACTCGGCGGATGCCGCAGTTTCAAAAGGAACGACGCGTAGAATTTCCTCCAGACTCGTGATTCCCAAGTGCAGCTTTTCCAGCGCGTCATCCTGCAGTCGCCGCATCCCATTGGCTCGCGCTGCGCTCCGCAGGAGATCTGGTTTGAAGCCACCACGCAGGATCGAGCGAATGGATTCGTCGACTTGAAGTAATTCGTAAACTCCGATGCGTCCCTTGTACCCCGTGTGGTCGCAGAGGTCGCACCCCGCAGGTTCGGCGATTTTGTCCGGTATGGCTGTCGAGCCTGCTTCGGCCAGGCGCGCGGCGTATTCGGGCGTCACAGGTTCATAGATGTGGCATGAACAGAGCTTTCGCACTAGGCGCTGCGCCAGGATGCCGGTCACGGAGGAAGCAATCAGGTAATCCTGAATTCCGAGATCCAGCAGGCGGACGACGGCGGAAATGCTGTCGTTGGTGTGGAGTGTCGAAAGCACCAGATGGCCGGTCTGCGCGGCTTTCATGGCAATTTCGGCGGTTTCAAGGTCGCGAATTTCGCCAACCATGATGACATTCGGATCTTGCCGCAGGATCGACCGCAGTGTGCTCGCGAAGGTGAGTCCGGCGCGCGTGTTCACATGCACTTGATTGATCCCCGGCAGCGCGTACTCGACGGGATCTTCGACAGTAACGATATTCACTGCGGGTTTGCGCAACACATTCAGGCACGAATAGAGCGATGAACTTTTTCCGGAGCCGGTAGGCCCAGTCACCAGCAGCATTCCCTGCGGCATGGAAAGCAGCTGCGAAATACGATCGGAAATGTCCCGCGGGAAACCCAGATCGGCAAAGCTAAGCAGCGGGGCGGAAGCCTCGAGAAGCCGCATGACTACTTTTTCGCCGAATTGCGTTGGCAGCGTTGAGACGCGCAAGTCCACCCTGCGTCCGCCGACCGCCACCATGAACCGGCCGTCCTGCGGGGCGCGCCGTTCGGCGATGTCCATGTCAGACAGTATTTTGATGCGGGAGACGAGCGAGTTTTGCAGCACGCGGGGAACGGTTTCCAGTTCGCGCAGCACTCCATCCACTCGGATGCGCACCACCGTCATCGTAGCTTGTGGCTCGATATGAATGTCACTGGCTTGTTTCGTCATGGCCGCCTGAATGATTTCGGTTACCAGGCGTACAGCTGGCGTCTTCCTTTGATGCATTTCCGCTCGGACTTCCTGGATTGCTTCTCGATTGGCTTGGCGAGTGCTGGTGGAGATAAATTCCACTTCTTGAAGGATTTCGTCGATGGCCTCCTGAACGGAGGGACTCTCCTCCTGCGTCGGGCTTGATTCCTGGCTCAGCCCATAGTTGCGGGCAATCGCCGCCAGAATTTCGCTGCGGAAAGAAAGCCGGGGCGAAATGGTTTTCCCCGAGGTGAACCGGAGTTCGTCAATGACAGCCAGATTCTGAGGCTCGGCCATGGCCACCACCAGCTTGGAGTTCTCCATGCGGACCGGAAGTATGGCCAACCGTTCAGCGACCGCGCCCGGTATGTCCTCCAACGCGCTCTTCTCACATCGAATCGTTGAGCAATCCAGATACGGGACCTGGGAAACTTCCACCAGAGCTTCAATCAAAGAGGCCTTGTCAACCAAGCCGCGTTCGAGGATCAATTCTCCCAGACGAACGACTTTGCCTTGCTGTTCCTCGAATAGTTTTTGAAGGTCCGCAGCGGATATCTTTCCCCGGTCTTGCAGAACTTCTCCAAGCCGCTTCCGCTTCATTCCACCTGCCTCGATGGAACTAAGGCACGCCGAATTCCAAATCCAGATCTCAAAAAACAATTAAACTCCGCAGAATCAATCGCTGCTCAGAATAATTCATAAAACGACGACATGAGTTGTTCCAAAATGGAATCAGAGCAGGGCGGGACACGATTCGTGCCTAGAAATCTCTCATCTGCGCGCCAATAGTGAGCTGGGAAGATTCATTCAAGGTTGGTGGTTGCGATTTGCAGCATCTACACCAACTAATTCTTGGGCTCCGAGTTTACTTGCCGGTTTACAGCGCGGACATCAGGAAAGAATTGCAAAAGATACGTTTCTTTGAGTTGACCGCGGCGATTCCCGAGGCGGGATTCCGTACTCCCGAATCAGGATTCCAAGGCATCACTCTCCACAGGTCATGTGATGAGAGTCACTGGAAGATCAACAAAAATAAGGAAAACCGGGTCGGCGCAACGCGATTTGGAATGGTAACCAACCTGCATTGTGATGGTACGTGGACGCATTCCGAATGACGATCTTCACGAGTCTTTGAGCGAGGGGGAAGGGGCTTGCTCCAGGATTTGTGACGGTCGTTCCCACCTGCCTCTGAGAGGGAAGCTAGGATGGATGACCCCACGCCCCGGTCAAAAAAGGGCCGGGAAACGGAATGCGTCTTTAGGGCTCTCGTTCCCAAGCGAGGGCCCTTTTATTTTCTGCTTCTAATGGTCCTGCCAACCTGGTTTCGTCCTCCGTCCCACTAGTCTTCAAATTCGTCATGCCACGCGTACAAGTTCAACTCCTTAGGAGGGCCGGGCTTCAGAGTCTGTGTGGCAACGCGAGAATGTTTGTGGGTCGTGGCTTCAGCCACGACGTAAACGCCGCAAAACGAGTGCGGCTTTTAGCCGCTGCAACTAGTTTTGGTTGCGGCTCCGCCAGGGTATGACGCCCGCCTAAGTTTGCGAAACCGTCGCCACTGGTTCCACACGCCGCAGCACCGGAATCCGTGCTTCCCTGAGCACGTGCGCGACTTCCGTTTCCCGCAGCCGCGAAGCATCGTACTCAAATGACAACCGGTTGTTTTTTTCATCCACGCGGAATCGCCGCAACCCATACGTATTGGCAAAACTGCCCAGGGCTCGGAGTTGCTCCGGTTCGAGTGGAGACTGCAATTCGTACGTAATCTCCATAAGTGTCATGGACGGATTATAGCAGCGGAGAGTGAAGGTTGGCGGTGGTTCAGTCTGGTTCTAGAAAACAGGGCAGCTGCCCGCCCCAAGAGCGGACGCCCTCTACAACTGCAACTACCACGGAAGTTTTGTAAAGGCCTCTCCGTCCCGTGCTCTTCGGGAAGGAGAGGGCATGTGTGTATTCAAATGAGATAAGAGCCTGTAGGTCCGGGAACTTGACATAGGGGGAGGGGGTATATTATAAAACGACAGAGAGAAGACACCTGGAGCGGAAAATATGGCGGGAAATAAACTAGCGAAGGCGCCGGGAGCCGCCGCTTGCGGCTGCGCGACGCATCCGAACGCGCGCAAGGCGCTTGCAGTCGATCCTGAGATCAAAGCATCTAACATGAAGCGGCTGAGGCGAATTGAGGGGCAGGTCCGCGGTTTGCAGCGCTTGGTGACGGAAGAGCGTTATTGTGCGGATATTCTGGTGCAAATTTCCTCCGTGCAGGAAGCGCTGCGGTCCGTGGGACGCGCGCTGATGCGCAATCACTTGCGCCACTGCGCCTCGCAAGCGATCCGGGATGCTTCACCGGGGCGCGCCGAAGCTATGTACGAAGAATTGTTGAATCTGATGGACATGCATTCGAGGTGAGTGCCGCGTGAATACACAACCCAGTCCGACTGAAAGAGATCCGGTCTGCGGAATGGCGGTCGATCCCGCCCGCGCGAAAGCGACGCACGAGCATGCCGGCAAAACGTATTACTTTTGCAGTCGCGGCTGCCAGGAAAAATTCAGCGCCGATCCCGCAAAATACTTGACTCCTAAGACGCTCGTGGGTATCGCTCCGGCTTCGTCGAAGCCTATGCAGATAGCGCCTGCTCCGGCTCGCTCCCCTGACAAGCACGCGGCACCGAGCGCGCCTTCTCCAGTTCCTCGAACAATCGCAAAAAGCGCCAACGAATACACCTGCCCGATGGATCCCGAAGTTCGGCAGGAAGGACCGGGCGAATGTCCCAAGTGCGGCATGGCTCTGGAGCCGGTTCTCGCCGCGCCGCCTGCCACAAAGACGGAATACACATGTCCCATGCATCCTCAAATCGTTCGGGATAAACCAGGTTCGTGCCCGATTTGCGGAATGACCCTTGAGCCCAGGACGGTCACCGCAGAGGAGGAGAAGAACCCGGAACTGGTGAATATGACCAGGCGGTTCTGGATCTCCACTGCGCTGACGATTCCGATTCTCCTGGTAGCGATGTCGGATCTTATACCAGGCACTTCTTCGCTCTTGCGGTTGGCCTCCCCGAGAACTTGGGAGTGGTTCGAGTTAATTTTGGCAACTCCCGTTGTGTTGTGGGGAGGCTGGCCGTTTTTCGTGCGCGGCTGGCGATCCATCGCTGCGCGCAACCTGAACATGTTCACGCTGATCGGGCTGGGAGTGGGCGTTTCCTACTTTTTCAGCATTGTGGGCGCGGTTTTGCCTGGAATATTCCCGGCGTCGTTTCGTGGACCAGGCGGCGAGGTCGCGGTGTATTTTGAAGCCGCTGCAGCCATCACCACGCTGGTGCTTCTCGGTCAAGTTATGGAATTGCGTGCCAGAAGCCAGACCGGCGCCGCGATCAAAGCTCTTCTGGGCCTGGCCCCAAAAACCGCACGCCTGATTCGCGACGACGGCCCCGAAGTCGATGTGCCACTCGATCAGGTTAAACCCGGCGACCGTTTGAGGGTGCATCCTGGCGAGAAGATTCCGGTGGACGGCGTGGTTCTTGAAGGAGCCAGCAGCGTTGATGAATCCATGATCAGCGGCGAGCCTATTCCCGTAGAGAAGACAAAAGGGGATCGCGTTACCGGTGCGACCGTGAACGGCACGGGTTCGCTCATCATGCGCGCGGATCGTGTCGGATCGGAAACTCTGCTCGCACAGATCGTTCGAATGGTCGGCGAAGCGCAACGCAGCCGCGCTCCGATCCAAAGGCTGGCCGATGTGGTGGCGGGATACTTCGTGCCCATCGTCGTGGGCATAGCCGCGCTGACTTTTGCAATCTGGGCGGCGTGGGGACCAAATCCGCGCCTGGCGCACGCCATTGTCAACGCAGTCGCGGTGTTGATCATTGCCTGCCCGTGCGCGCTGGGGCTGGCGACGCCTATGTCCATCATGGTGGCCACGGGCAGAGGCGCGACCCTCGGCGTGCTGTTCAAGAATGCCGAGGCCATCGAGCTAATGCGCAAAGTGGATACGCTGGTCGTGGACAAGACTGGCACGCTCACCGAGGGCAAGCCTAAGCTGGTTGCGATCGAGCCTGCCGATGGATTCGACGCGGACCGCCTGCTGCGGCTTGCAGCAACGCTTGAGCGCGACAGCGAGCATCCCTTGGCCGCAGCTATCGTCAGGGATGCCGAAGAACGCGGTTTGAAACTCGGCACGACCGAAGCATTCGAATCTTTAACGGGCCGAGGGGTTCGCGGGCGAGTCGAGAATTCCACAGTCGCGCTCGGGAATGCAAAACTTCTAGAAGAACTTGAAGTTGATCCAGGACCACTCGCCGGCAAAGCAGAGACCATGCGGTCCGACGGTCAGACCGTCATGTTCGTGGTTGTCGATAACAAGGTTGCCGGCCTGCTGGCCGTCGCGGACCCCATCAAGGAGACGACCGCGGAGGCAATCCGCCAGCTTCACACAGATGGCATCCGCATCGTTATGCTCACCGGCGATAGCCACACGACCGCGCAAGCCGTCGCGAGAAAACTTCTGATTGACGACGTGATCGCGGAAGTTCTGCCCCAGGACAAAGCCAGCATCGTAAAGCGGCTTCAAGCCGAAGGCCGCTTCGTGGCCATGGCAGGCGATGGGATTAATGACGCACCAGCGCTCGCGCAGGCCCAGGTCGGAATCGCCATGGGAACCGGCACGGATGTCGCCATGGAAAGCGCCGGCGTTACATTGGTGAAGGGCGATTTGCGCGGAATCGTTCGCGCACGCTCGCTTAGCCGTGCCACAATGCGAAACATCAAGCAGAACCTGTTTTTTGCATTTGTGTACAACTCGATCGGTGTACCCATCGCGGCGGGAATTCTGTATCCGTTCTTTGGCCTGTTGCTTAGCCCAATGATCGCGGCTGCGGCGATGAGTTTTAGCTCGGTGTCGGTCATCACCAATGCGCTGCGCCTGCACAAGGTCCGTCTCTTGGTTTGAACTCAATTATTCAGAATGCCCTCCTCGTTGCGAAACGAGAGAGTCCACTTGCCCCCGATTCATCCAGAATTTCCATTTCTACTCTGTCGTTGCGAGAACGATAGGCCACCTACCCTTTTGGGTCGATACCCGGAGCACACGAAGGGAACTGAACTTGCCAGCGCGTATGCTCCTTGACGGCTGCGGAGGCATTCAGTACGTTGGGAGCCTTGAACGAGGGGATATGAAAATACTGTTTGTCGCATCCGAAGGGCTGCCATTCTCGAAAACGGGAGGCCTTGCGGACGTGATCGAAGCGTTGCCCAAATCGCTCGTCGCGCTCGGCCATGAAGTCGCCGTGCTGCTTCCGCGCTACCGCAATACGAAAGCGGGGGCGCTGGCTGCGCCCGGCTTGAGCATCCCGATGGGCGATACGCTCCGTTTCCCCGCGATCCGCAATGGCGGCGTCCTGCGCGGGGTGCGTTACTTCTTTGTGGAGGACCCGGAATACTTTGATCGCGATCAGCTCTACGGCGTGTCGGGAAAGGATTATCCGGATAACGCAGAGCGCTTCGCGGAGTTCAGCCGCGCGGCCATCGAGTTTTCCAAGCACGTCTGGACGCCGGACGTGATCCACTGCCACGACTGGCAATCCGCGCTCGTGCCGGTGCTATTGCGAACGCAATACGAAAAGGATGCGACGGTAGAAGGGCTGCCGGTAGTCTTCACAATTCATAACATGGGTTATCACGGCACGTTTCCGCGAGAAACCATGAAGAAAATCGGATTGCCCGAGTCTCTTTATAAGATTGACGCGATGGAATTTTACGGTCGTGTCAATTTCCTGAAGGGCGCGCTGGTTTTCTCCGATTTCCTGACGACTGTAAGTCGCAAATACGCGGAAGAAATCCAGACGGCCGAGTACGGACACGGACTCGACGGTGTGGTGCGGAACCGTGCGGACCGTCTTTCCGGAATTTTGAACGGCGCGGACTACTCTGAATGGAGCCCGGAGAAGGACAGGTTCATTGCCGCAAAGTATTCGATAAATGATTTGTCGGGAAAGCTGGTTTGCAAGAAAAACCTTCTAGAAGTTTTCAGCTTGCCACCGGATGCGATCACCAAGCCTTTGATCGGGATCGTCTCCCGGTTTGCCGACCAGAAAGGATTTGATCTGATCGCCAAGGTAGCGCCGAACTTGCTCGCCGAAGACCTGGCGATCGTCATGTTGGGAGCAGGTGAGGCGAAATACGAAAAGATGTTTCAAGACCTGGCGAAACTGTACCCTGGGAAGCTCAGTGTAAAAGTCGCTTACGACAATGCCATCGCGCACAAAGTCGAGGCCGGCGCGGACATCTTTCTGATGCCATCCCGGTACGAACCTTGCGGCTTGAATCAGATCTATAGCTTGAAGTACGGGACAGTGCCTGTGGTGCGAGCGACGGGTGGTCTCGATGACACAATCGAGGCATTTGATGCGGCCACAGGCGCCGGCACCGGTTTCAAATTCCAGGTCTACGACGGAGTGGCGCTGCTCGTCGCGATCCGGGGCGCGCTGGCCATATTTCGAAGTGAACCGGCGACCTGGCGGAAAATCCAGGCCAACGGCATGGCCAAGGATTTCTCCTGGCAGGTGTCCGCCATAGAATACGCAGGGCTTTACGAGGTGGCATGGAAATCCAGAAACCGAAATGGCGTAACTACATCTAATTAAACCGGGGTAAAATGGGTCGGTATGACCACGCAGCCTCTAACGAAGGGATACTCATGGCAGACAACGTTAACAGTGTGACGGATAGCACGTTTCAGGCTGAGGTCATCGACGCGAGCAAGACCCAGCCGGTGATGGTAGATTTTTGGGCGGAGTGGTGCAGGCCTTGCCTCATGCTTGCGCCGACTGTCGCCGAGATCGCGACCGCCTACGCGGGCAAGATCAAAGTCGTGAAATTGAACGTCGACGAAAACTCGAACTCCGCAGGCAAGTTCAACATTCGCGGCATTCCAACGCTGCTCATCTTCAAGGGCGGACAAGTGGCCGAGCAGGTGGTTGGCGCGGTGCCGCGCGACCAGATCGAGAAGGCCGTCCAGCGTCATCTCGTGTAAACACGATATGCCTAATCGGAATCGCGCCGGGACTCGAAAGTCGTCCCGGCGCAGGTGTCAATGGGCGCGCAGTGACCTCATGATCCGTTACCATGACGAGGAATGGGGTGTGCCCGTGCACGACGACAGGCTGCTGTTCGAATTCTTGATCCTCGAAGGCGCTCAAGCCGGCCTGAGCTGGGAGACGGTCCTGCGCAAGCGGGAACGGTACCGTGAAGTGTTCGACGGATTTGACGCGGAAAGGGTCGCGCAATACGGCGCGCAGAAAGTACGCGCCCTGCTGGCCGATCCGGGGATCATTCGAAACCGTTTGAAGATCTCCGCGACGATTTCAAACGCGCATGCGTTTCTCGCCGTCCAGCGCGAGTTCGGCAGCTTCGATGCCTACCTTTGGCAATTCACCGGAGGAAAGACGAAGCAGCGCGCGCCGCGCGGGCCGAAGGATGTTCCGGCGCGAACTGCCGAGTCCGACGCAATGAGCAAGGATTTGAAGCGGCGCGGATTTCGATTTGTGGGTTCGACAATCTGCTACGCACTGATGCAGGGGACCGGGATGGTGAACGACCATATGCGCAGCTGTTTCCGTTGGGCCGAACTTCGGTAGCGTGATTCCTCCAAATCAGCCCATCGGGATTTGCGGTTCCTCTTTTCTTTCTCTGTGTCCTATGTGACCTCTGTGTTGAATCGTTTCTTTAATCACCGCCAACATCATGAATGTTCTCGAAGTCACTTCCAGCACCAAATCATGCTATCGTCCAGACTCGAGAGTGCCAAACGATTGAGCTCGCCTGGACAAAAGCAAGTTGCGGACGCACCGCATGAGGATGGCCGCGTGGCGGCGCCAATCGCGCGGCCGGAAATTCACGAAACTGTCGCACGGATTCTCGACGCATTTCCACGAGGTAAATTGCTGGACGTTCCCGCGGGGGAGGGAGCGCTTTCGGCGCGCCTTTCCGAGGCGGGATTCCAAGTGCAGGCGTGCGATCTGTATCCTGACATTTTCGTGGTGCGAAACATCGAAGTGCGCCGCGGCGATCTGTCTGGATCGCTGCCCTACGCGGACGGTGAATTCCAATACATTACTTGCCTCGAAGGCCTCGAACACATTGAAAATCCGCATCAAGCAATCCGCGAGTTCGCGCGTTTACTGGCGCCCGGCGGCCATCTGGTCATCAGCGTGCCCAACATTCTGAACATCGAAGAGCGCGTGAAATGGCTCCTCAACGGATATACCTCGCACTTCAAGCCCATTTCGCAGGATCATCTGCGCATGCGTCACGAACAGTGGGGTGAAAAAGAAGAAGTCGTCCTGCACATCAATCCCATTGCTTACACGGAGCTGCGCTACATTCTCGAAAAGTACGGCTTCGAAATGCTGGGCGCATATCGCGACAAACCTAAGCCGAACATCTGGCTCTACTGGCCGCTGGCCGCGACGATTCGGTTCTTCGCCCGCCTGACTTCCGCGCGCAAGCGCCGCGAGCGCTGGACGACAGAGCTGGCTTCGGACGAAGTGCTGCTGGGCGGAAATACGCTGGTCCTGCACGCGAGCAGGCGAAAATAGTCCACGACTCTTGCTGAGCTGCAGGAGTACCGCGGATGGGAGTGTCGCGCGCGATCTGGTGGCGCCGGCGTCTCGCCGGCTCTCTTGCGTCATGTCGAAGGGTAACAAAACTGCCGGCGAGACGCCGGCGCTACAAAACCTTAGCGCACGCTCTCGTTGGATTGCTTTGCTATTCGAGGACGTATGCTTTCTGAGAAATCCACGCTAGTTGACACGCCGGATGCGCGCGCCGACGGCGGAAAGTTTTTCCTCGATGCGTTCATAGCCGCGATCGATGTGGTAGACGCGGTCGATGAGCGTTTCGCCCTGCGCGACCAGCGCGGCCAGAACCAGCGAGGCGCTGGCGCGGAGATCCGAAGCAATCACGCCCGTTCCGGAGAGTGTTGTGGGGCCATGGACCACGGCGCGGCGCCCCTCGATCGAAATATTCGCGCCCATGCGCATCATTTCACTCGCGTGGAGGAAGCGATTCTCGAAGATCGTTTCGGTGATCGCTGAGGTCCCTTCGGCCTGCGTAACGAGGGCCATGAATTGCGCCTGCATGTCCGTGGCGAACCCGGGATACTCCTCGGTTCTGACGTCAGCCGCAACCAGTCTTTTTGCGCCACACACAGTTAACGTGCCGGGAGCGGTCTCGTGGATTTCGACGCCGGTTTCCCGCAGCTTGGCGATGACCGAGGCCAGATGTTCGGGAGCGCAGCCGGTAATTTCGAGCGAGCCTTTCGTGATCGCTCCGGCTACGAGGAAAGTTCCGGCTTCGATCCGGTCGGGGATGATGGTATGCCGCGCGCCATGAAGCATTTCTTTTCCCTGCACGCGAATCGTGGATGTTCCTGCGCCCTCAATTTCCGCGCCCATTTTAATCAGAAGGTCCGCCAGGTCGGTTATCTCCGGCTCGCGCGCCGCATTTTCGATTTGCGTTTCACCTTCGGCCAATGCTGCGGCCATAAGCACGTTTTCGGTTCCGGTGACGGTAATTTTATCGAAGAAGACGTTTCCTCCGCGCAATCGGCCTCCCCCCGGGACGCGCGCTTCGACGTAACCGTGCGAAGTGCCGATTTCCGCGCCTATTTGTTCGAGCGCTTTCAGGTGCAGGTCCACAGGGCGCGCCCCGATCGAGCAACCTCCTGGAAGCGAGACGCGCGCGGAGCCGGTGCGGGCGACGAGCGCGCCCAGCGTCAGAATCGACGCGCGCATCGTGCGCACAAGTTCGTACGGCGCTTCGGCGCCATTGAGTGTTTCAGCCTGGATGATCATAACGGTGGGAGGAAGTTCGGGCGTCTCGACGATGGCACTCATATGCGCGAGAAGGCGTCCCATCGTGATGATGTCCCGCACGCGCGGAATATTGTCCAGTTCGACGCGATCGGAAGTCAGCAGCGCCGCGGCCATGGCGGGCAGTGCGGCATTCTTCGCACCACTGATGCGAACGGAGCCTTCGAGCGGCCTTCCGCCTTCAATCAAGAGTTTGTCCATGTCATCTTAGTGGGATACTAGAACACACTCCACTGTCGTCAAGTCCTTGTTCGACCTCATGTTTTCAGATGCCCAACGATAACAGTTTCTATAGCTCGCCCCGATCCAACCGGAGCGAGTATTTTCTGCCAATCGCCAATAAATTCCCCGCGTCCGACCCTTCCTGCCGCGGCGGGCTCAGGGCAAGAGACGCGGGCTACAGTAACTCCGACCGAAAAAATCGAGACAAACAATTTACGCACCCTCAAGAGCGTTCCGCAGATTGCCGCCGGAGCCGCGCAACCGGTGTTGCGCCTCACGCGCCGTGGCGCCGCGCTTTAACATAATGAGCGCGACACCCATGTTGTGGCTTGATTGACGCAGAGCGCGTGTTGCTTCGGCCACGGTTGTTCCCGAAGCTTCCGCCAGGATCCGCAGCCCTCTCGCCTGCAACTTCCGGCTCGTCAACGCCACGCCGATCATCCAGTTGTCATACACGCGTCCCATGCGCACCATAGCAGCAGTAGAAAGCATGTTGAGGACCATTTTCTGCGCCGTGCCGGCTTTCATTCGTGTCGATCCGGCGATGGCTTCTGGTCCTGTTTCCGTGACGATGCTGATCTTTGCAAGACGCGTAATTGGCGTCCCCGGATTTGCGGCCACACCAACCGTGACGGCGCGGCGGCGTCGCGCGAACTCGAGCGCTCCGAGGACGTAGGGTGTTGATCCGCTGGCCGTGATTCCGACGACGACATCATTATGATTCAGTCCGCGTGCTGCGAGGTCGCGTGCGCCCTGTGCGCGGTTGTCTTCCGCGCCTTCGACTGCGCGCGTGAGCGCACGACGCCCTCCAGCAATGACAGCCTGGATCATGCGCGCGGGAGTGCCAAACGTCGGCGGAATTTCGGCGGCATCGAGCGCAGCGATTCGCCCGCTAGTTCCCGCACCGACGTAGAAAAGGCGTCCGCCACGCCGCAGTGCCTGCGCGATGGCATCCACGGCCCGCGCAATCGCGGGAATCGCCCGGGCGACAGCCTTCGCGACTGTGGCGTCTTCTTGCTGAATCGCCCGGAGAATCTCCAACGTGGATTTCGTGTCGAGTCCGCGCGTACGTGGATTCCGCTGCTCGGTCGCTCTGGGTGCCTTCTTAGCCATGGGTCGCACCATCTTCGCATGTGCGCACGATATTTCAGTGAGGCGAATCCATCGCCCATCGCTCATTCAGTAAGGGGGAAGCAGATGGTTACCGCGGGGCGGAAGCCAGGCCGAGGTCCTCGACAACGGCGTCATGCACGGCGGGGCGCACGGTCGAGATCTTCTCGTTCGCGCGCGTAGGATAAACACGGTTGGTGAGAAGGATGACGAAAAGCTGCCGGTCGGGGTCTATCCAGATCGAAGTTCCGGTGAAGCCCAGATGCCCAAAGCTACGCGCGGAAAAGTAGTGGCCGCTGGTGGAATCCGCAGTGGGGACCATCCATCCGAGGGTGCGCGTATTCGCCGCCAGCGGCTGGAGCGCGATAATTTGTGCGAGCGTCGCGCGAGTCAGCAAGCGCTGGTGTCCGTAAATGCCGCCATTGAGAAGCATTTGGCAGAACGCCGCGAGATCCGGCGCCGTGGCAAACATTCCAGCGTGCCCGGCTACGCCACCCATGGCGAACGCGTTTTCGTCGTGAACTTCTCCCCGAAGCTGGCGCTTGCGATACGTTACGTCGTCCTCCGTAGGAGCAATACGGCTGACCAGCGTCCGCGGGGGCTTGAACAGAGTATTCGTCATGCCGAGTGGTGCGAAGATTCGCTCCCGCGCCAGTTGGTCCACGGTCCTGCCAGTCACGCGCTCGAGGATTTCTCCAAGCAGAATGAAACCCAAATCGGAATAGACCGTCTTCGCCCCTGGTTCGTACTCGAGCGGTTCATTGCAAATGTTAGCGATGGCTTCACGCTCTGAATGAATGGTGAGGAAATAGTCCTTGTGCGATGGCAGGCCCGAAGAGTGAGTAAGCAGGTGCCGGACGGTTACGCGTTTGCGCCACTCGGGGTTGGGTCCGGCGTTCCACTCGGGAACGTAACGCGCCACGGGGAGATCGAGTGCGATGCGTCCAGCTTCCACCTGCATGGCCACGAGCGTCGTGGTTACGACTGCCTTGGTCAGTGACGCTGCATCGTAAATGGTGTCAGGTGTGACCGCCGGTGAGGTCGCGTCGTACGTCTGGCGTCCGAAGGCGTGTACCTGAACTTCGCCACGAAGGCCGACTGCCAGAACGCCTCCGGGAAATGCGTGATCCGCGACAGCGCGTTCGAGTACGTCATTCGCAGGTTTCAATTTCGCGTCCACACCAGCATCGCCAGCGCGCAGTTTCATTGGATTTGCCGCGAGGTCGAGTCCCGCGCCCAGTGGCGCCACACCGGGAACATTTACCGGCAGCCGCCCGGCGATGGGCACCTGACCGAAAAGAGCGCGGCCAACGGCGCGTTGCGCCACATCGACAGTACTGAAGGCTGCAACCCAGGTCTTCGCGGCAGGGAATCGCTCAACCAGATATGGGCTCCCAAAGCAGGCGACGATGACAGGCTTACCCGCGGCCAGCAAACGAGACACTACGGCGGCTTCATCGTCCGGAAGACCGACGCTGCCCTTGCGATCCGCCACACGCACAAAGATCGCCGCAATGGCCACATCGTACGTATCGGGTGAGGGAAGCCTGGCCGTGTCCGCGCGCACGAATCGAGTATCCATCCTCACGCTGGCGAGCGAATCGACACGCCAGCGAATTTCGTTCTCCAGGTCCTCGCCGGGATAAGCGTCATTGTCTCCGGAGACCGCTACGAGCAGCGCCCGCACCGGCTTCGTCGCATCAAGCGGCAGAATGTGCGCGTCATCGCGCAGCAGAGTGACGCCACGATCAGCAATATCGAGCGCCGCGCGTGCAAATTCTGGCCGGTCGAAATTGCGGGGCAGGGCATCGAGATCCACGAGTTTCGATTTATTCAAGCCGAGCTTCGCTTTTGCACGAAGAACGCGCGTGACGGCTTCGTCCACACGCGACATTGGAATGCGGCCTGAGGCCACGGCATCGCGGACGGCTTCGAGTGCGGCGTCGAGAACGGGCGGGACTAGCAGAACGTCCGCGCCGGCGAGGATCGACCGCACGGCAACTTCGCCGGGAGGGTAGCGCACGGTTACGCCGCCCATGTCGAGCGCATCCGTTACAACCAGGCCATCGAAGCCCATCTGGCGCCGCAGCAAATCCGTCGTGATCTTGGACGACATTGTTGCGGGAACATCAGGATCGGGGTCAAGTGCGGGGACGGCGAGATGGCCGGTCATAATGGTGCTCGCGCCGGCGGCGATGGCTGCGTGGAACGGAGCGAGTTCGACACGGTCCAGATGCGCGCGGTCGGACGTCACTGTCGGCAAATCTACATGCGAATCGGTGCTCGTGTCGCCGTGACCTGGGAAGTGTTTCGCGGTGGCGAGGCCGCCATTTTCTTCGACACCGCGCACAAACGCAGCGACGAATTCAGAAACGCGTGCCGGATCTTCGCCGAAAGAGCGTGTGTTGATGATGGGATTGCCGGGGTTGCTGTTGACGTCGGCATCGGGCGCGAAAATCCAGGGCACGCCCGCCGCCTTCGCTTCGAGCGCCGTAATCTTGCCCATGGTGTAGGCATCCTCAGGGCGGCCCGTCGCGGCCACTGCCATGGCGTGCGGGAACGACGCGCCTTCGTCGATTCGCATGGACGTGCCGCGCTCGAAATCCGCAGCCATCAGCAGCGGCAGCTTGGCGTGGCTTTGAAGCGTGTTGACCAGGACGGCTGTCGGGTACACTTGGCTGCGCTCGATGCCGAGCGGGGAGCCTTGCGTCTGGATGGCGAACGAACCGATATGTTTCTCTTCGACGTCGCGTAGAAGCTCCTTATACTCGAGGCTCTCGGCGGAGAGGAATCCTCCGTAGCACCAGACGGCGAATAACTGCCCGATTTTTTCGTCGAGCGTCATTTTCTTGAGTGTTTGCGTGACCCAGCGTTCCCCTTCGGGAGAAAGCTTTGTACGGGTAGGCGCAGCAGGTGTGCGCGGAGTTTTCTGTGTGCGGGCCGTGGTAGCCATCGAGAGAAGGGCAAGCAGCAGGAGCCAGCGACTCAATCTTAGCATCGCGTAGATTCCAGAATGGACGCCTGCATGTCGTGGATATATATAGCACTCGGCAGGATTCGAAACAAATGCCATTGCAACCACTGATGAACACAGATAAACACTGATGAAAGAAGGAAAAGCAATCTTCGCACACAGAAATTGCTGATGACTATGAGCAACGCGACCAGATGCTCGAAGAAATCGGTAAGTCTGATCGTCGGTGTTTTTCTATCTTTTGCCTTTTCCGTATCAGTGTTCAGCTGTGTGCATCTGTGGTTCCAAATATCCGTGGAAGCGGCGGCGCGAGATGCCCGCGTGCTCACCGGAATTGATGTGCTTGAGGAGCAGAAATTCGCGCCCTTGGCCGGGAAACGCATTGGTCTGATCACAAACCAGACCGGTGTGGATCGCAACCGCCGAAGCACGATTGATCTGCTTGCACATGCGCCAGGAGTGAAACTCGTGGCGCTGTTCAGCCCCGAGCATGGGATTCGCGGCGCTACAGACGAGCACGTTCCGTCCACGACGGACGAGGCCTCTGGGCTGCCGGTTTACAGCCTGTACGGAGATGACGTGCGTCCGACGGACGAAACGCTAGCGGGCCTTGACGCGCTGGTCTTCGACATGCAAGACGCTGGCGTGCGTTTCTACACTTACATCACAACGATGGGTTACACAATGGATGCTGCCGCGAAGCATCATCTCGCCTACTACGTTCTCGATCGGCCCGACCCTCTGGGAGGCGAGCGCATCGAGGGTCCCATGCTCGATCCAGAACGTACGAATTTCGTTGGTTATTTTCCCATGCCTGCACGAATGGCCATGACGCTCGGCGAAATGGCGCAAATGTTCAACGCCGAAAACAAGATCGGATGTGATCTGCACGTCATCCCGATGCACAATTGGCGCCGCCGCGTTTGGTTTGACGATACTGGCTTGCCATGGGTGAATCCCTCGCCGAATCTGCATTCTTTCCGCGCGGAGATTTTGTACCCCGGCTTGGAAATCCTGCAAGCTGGCGGCGTATCCGTGGGTCGCGGCACGGACCGGCCTTTCGAACGCTTTGGCGCGCCGTGGATGCGCGGCGCCGAATTCGTTGACTACATGAACCGCCGATCCGTACCGGGCGTGCATTTTGTGCAGGATCGATTCACGCCGGATTCAGGCCCGTTCAAGGGCGAAATGTGCGAAGGCGCAACCGTCGTGGTGACCGATCGCGCCTCATTCGAGTCCATGCGAATGGGGATGGAAATTGCCGCCGCGCTTGCGAAACTCTATCCCAGCAATTTCGACGTGACGAAAATGATCGCCATCGTGGGAAACGCCGAGACGATTAGAAAGCTGAAGGCGGGCGACGCTCCCGCCGCTAGCGTAGCGAGTTGGACCGTGGACCTGGAAGCCTTCCGCAAGATGCGCGCAAAATACCTTCTGTATCATTAGCGTGCGGCGGAAAAAAGCCCCGAACACCGTCATTCCGAGCGAAGCGAGGAATCCCTCCTGATTTGTCGCCACCAAAAAAGAAAGAGGGATTCCTCGCTTCGCTCGGAATGACGAATTGTGTGGTACTTCACCGAACCGCTAAGTCCGCCACGCCCAAAAACTACCTATCGTGGAAAATCGCTTTGGGAATCGAAGCGTGAACTCCTTTGTTCCCGTCCACAAGCTGCGTGATACTGAGGTCGGCGGCCACGCTGGAAAGCATGTACGCGTCATCCCGGCTGAGGTGTTTTTCGCTCACCAGAAAATCGATCATCTCGCGCACGGCCATTTTCGTGGCTTCGTTGAGATCTTCGTTAAATCCCATGGTGATGTAGTGCGACGGTGTCTCGGCGCGCGGCCAGTGGAGATGCATATCCTTGCGCACGACAAGTTGAAATGTGCCGATCAATGAGGTTTCCATCGCCGTGATGTCTACTTCCCCGTTTCCTTGACCGGCGTGGCCGTCGCCCACAAGCAACAGCGCTCCCGGAGCATGCACCGGAAGAAAAAGCGTCGTCCCGGCCACCAGTTCTTTGTTGTCCATGTTGCCGCCATGAATCCACGGGGGGCCGCTGCTGATCCTGCCTGTCACCTCTGGAGGCGCCACGCCAATGCTCCCGAAAAAGGGCCGCAGGGGAATTTCGATTCCATCGCTGAAACGCGCCACTCCGCGCTTCTCGTCCAGGGGAATAATCTTCGATCGAGTATAAGGAAAATCGTCGGGTAAGAAGCCGAAGCCGGGTCTAAAGCGGTTGTATGCGTAAGGAACTGCGAGCCGGATGGACAGAATTTGAATCTCGAGGACATCACCGGGCTGCGCGCCTTCAACGTAAATTGGGCCGGTCAGAATATGGGCGCCGGGACCTTTGTTTGTCACTTCCTTAAAAATGTCTCGAAATGATTGCTCGACTTGTTCGGACGGCAAGCCAGCCGTTTCCAGGACTGCTGGGGTGCTACCTGCGGGCAGCGTCTGGACTTCAACAGTGTCACCGGATTGAACGCGCAAGGCCGGCGGCGTGCTCGCATCGTAGTATCCCCAGGCTATAGTTTTCGGCGTGGGCTTCAAGGTGTACGCTTTAGGTCCCTCAGCCTGCGGCGCACAAAACGTTGAACCCGCGAAAACAAAGGCCGCCGCTACAAGAACTTCAAGAATGTTTCGATCGAGTTTCTTCATTGGATTTCCTCTCAACAGAACTGCGGACGAGAAATATCGTGCGAACCGCTGGAGTGTAACGCAACTGAGTGCCGGGCCGATGAAGAATAACGCTGTAAGGAACGCCCGAGTGAGGTCTTACCTGAAATGCGGTCTGAGAATGAACGGGACCGCGTAAGGCATGATAAATTGCATGGCATGAAGATTTGTTCCTTGCTGCCTTCCGCGACAGAGATCCTATTCTCGCTGGGGCTGGGTGACCAGGTTGCCGGAGTCAGCCACGAGTGCAATTTCCCGCCAGAGGCGCGCAGCAAACCGGTTCTAATCGTGTCGCGCATTTCGCACACGGAAAGCGCCGCAGCCATCGACCGCCAGGTCCGCGAATTCCTCGAACGCGGCGAAAGTCTCTACACTGTGGATTTGGCGGCCATGGCGGCGGTCGAACCCGATCTGATCATCACGCAGGACCTTTGCCACGTCTGCGCCGCCTCGCCGGACGATCTGGGTGCGGCGCTCGCGCATCTTTCGCGTCAACCCGGCGCGCGGCAGCCACAGGTCGTCACGCTCAATCCACATTCGCTCGCGGATGTGTGCGCGGATATTCGGGCCGTGGGTCGAGCGACAGGGCGCTCCGAGCAGGCGACCGCCATTGTCGCGGAATTCGAGCGAGATGTTGCGCAAGTCGAACAAGCTGTCGCCAGCCTTCCACGCCCGCGCGTCGTGTGCCTCGAATGGCTCGATCCGCCCTACGTTGCAGGCCATTGGGTCCCGGAGATGGTGGCACGCGCAGGGGGGATGGATGTACTGGGCCACGCGGGCGAACCATCATTCCGCGTCGAATGGGAAAATATCGTCGCGGCGCAGCCCGAGGTGATCGTGATCATGCCGTGTGGCTACGGTCTCGAACGAGTTGCGAAAGAGTTTCGTGACTTGGCATTGCCGGATGGCTGGCACAACATCCCTGCGGTGCGCGATGGCCGGGTGTTTCTGGTGGAGGCGTCTGGATATTTTTCCCGCCCGGGGCCACGGCTCGCCGCGGGCATGGCGATCCTCGCGGATGCGATTCATCCAGGCAAACGGGAAAGACTCGCGCCGTCCGGCGCAGGTTTAGTTCTGGCACGCGTCGCTGGCGTGGGAACTTGACGGCGCGTCACGGAGTGCTGGAAAGCCTTTTCTGCCAATGGCGATAGAAAAACAGCCCCGACAAGATTAGCGCCAGGCCGATAGATGATCGCACGGGCCGCGCGAGCCACATCGTAATCGTCAGCGCAGTTGCTCCCATCACAAAAATCACGGGCACCCACGGATACCCCCAGCAGCGGTATGGCCGTGACAGGTTGGGCTCCGTGCGCCGCATTCGCATCATGGAAACGACCGCCAGGCCATAGAAAATCCAGGCGGCGAAGACGAATAGCGAAGTAAGCTCTTCGAACGTTCCGGTCAGCGCGAAGACGCTGGCGAGTGCGCATTCGAACAGCAGCGCGCCGCCCGGAGTTCGAAATTTCGGATGAATGGCCGCAGTTTTGCGGAAAAAGATGCCGTCGCGCGCCATGGCGTACGGCACTCGCGCTCCCGATAGAGTGGATCCATTCAGAGTGCCGAGCGCGGAGACAGCCATCGCGAGGGTGACCCAGAGGGCCGCGCTGCGGCCGGAAATGCTTGCGACGACATCTGAGGCGACATGCTGCGATTGGGCGATTGCTGCAAACGGCAGGACCCAATGGGAGGCCGCGGTGAAGACCATAAAGATCACGCTGCAAGAAAAGACGCCCAGGATCAATGCGCGAGGAATGTTGTGCTGGGGGTCTTTCACTTCCGATGCCACCAAAGTTAGATCTTCCCACCCGTCGTAAGCCCAAAGCGACGCCGCCAGCGCGCCAAAGAATCCAGTGAGGGTAGCGATACCGTAGCTGGACGGCAGGAAGGGATGAAATCCCGCGTTGCCGGGCCGCGCCAGCGAGAAGGCGAGAATGATAATCGCCGCGACCGATGAAACCTTGATGACTGTGAGGATGACCTGCACGCTTCCCCCGACGCGTACGCCGAGATAGTTGATGAACGTCAGCGCCACGAGCGCGACCACGGCGAGTGGTTGCGCCCAAGTGAAGACGAATACGTAAGGTTCGTGAAGGAACGGCATGGAAATATGCCACTCAAAAATAGGCGCAGCGACCGCGGGCAGCAAGAATCCGCAAAAGCGAAGCAGCCCCGCGGCAATTGAAGACATCGAGGCGGGGCGCCCCACGATGGAATGCATCCACCCGAACAAGAAGCCCCAAACAGGCCCGAAGCCCCGCCGCAAATAAGCATATTCGCCGCCTGCCTCGGGGATTGCCGCGCCTAGTTCCGCAAAGGCGAGCGCGCCGAAGAGCGACAGAATCCCTCCGGCCATCCACGCGGCGAAGACGATTACGACGGAGCCGGCGTCCGCGGCCATTTCGGCGGGTTTAAGGAAAATACCTGTCCCGATCATCGTTCCCACAACGATCGCCGCAGATGTCCACGGCCCCAGCGCGCGAATGAGTTCGAGTTTCTTGCCGTTGGTCATTTTGCTTCCTGATGCGCGCCTCCGGCGCTGCTCGCGAGACTCGCGAGTGTGCCTGCCAGGAAAGTAATTCCTGAGCCGACCGGAACGTACCACGTCCACAACAGCGGCGTGTAGAAGTGAATCCACAGAATGGCGGCAAACCCCACAAACATGCCGGTCAGCACTCCAAACGCTGTCGCGCCCGGCATCAGGAATGCCAAAAGGAAAAGCCCAAGTAAACTGCCAAATGTGATCGAAGCGATGGTTAGTCCCGCTTCGAGCATCGGGCCCCATTGCAGCGCGCCGAGCGCGGCAAGAATGACGCCCCAAAACAAAGTCATCCATCGCGAGAGGCGAAGAAAGCCGGCGGAATCGTTCCCGCCCGGAATCGAAAGCCCGCGCAATTCCCGGAAATCAACGACGCTCGACGCGGCGAGTGAATTGAGCGAGCCGCTGGCGTTGGACATGGCCACGGCGAAAATCGCGGCGATGACCAAGCCCCGTAACCCCGAAGGCATCGCGGCAACGATAAAATCGGGGAAAACCCAATCGTAACTTTGGCCGGAGTGGATGGCAGGCGCGCCGTGCCACGCGTATAGCATTACGCCGAGCACGAGAAACAATGCGAATTGGAAAAGAATCATGACGCCGCTGGCGAGAAGAGCGATCTTGCTTTCCCGTTCAGACTTTGCGGCGAGCAAGCGCTGGACGATGGTTTGGTCCGTCCCGTGGCTCGCAATGGTGAGAAATCCTCCTCCGATTACGCCAGACCAGAACGTGTAGGTCATCGCTGGATTCACCAGGCTGAAGGAGAAATCGAAGACGCGGAATTTGTTCGTCGCGGCCGCGGCTTGTACCACCGTTTCCCATCCTCCGGGAATTCCATGAAGCAGCAGAAAGAAAGCGGCGACCGAGCCGGAAAAATACAGAATGAATTGTACGACGTCGGTCCAGATCACGGCCTTCATGCCGCCTTCGAATGTATAGATGAGTACAAGCGCCATGATCAGGAGTACCGAAACGCGCTGCTCCGTCCCAAACGCAGCCTTCACCACAAGCGCGATGGCGGCAATGCGTACGCCCTCGGCGAGAGCGCGAGTCAACAGGAACGTCGAAGCTGCGACCGCCTTTACTCTTGCACCAAACCGCCTTTCCATCAGTTGGTAGGCCGTATAAAATTCCCCACGGAAGTAGTGAGGCAGAAACAAGAGCACGATGACGACCCGGCCAACCAAGTATCCGAGAACCAGCTGGAGAAACGTGAGATTTCCGGCAAAAGCCAGCGCGGGCGTGCCGATAATTGTGAGCGTCGAAGTTTCGGTAGCCACGATTGAAATCGCCAGGGCCCACCAGGGCGCCGTGCGGCCGCCCAGAAAATAATCTCGCACCGTATGCTGACCCTGGCGGAACGCGATTCCGAACAGAGTCACGCCGATCAGGTAGGCGGCAATGATGGCCAGGTCCAGGGACGTCAAGCGCATGGCAAGAGCGGGGTGATCATATGAGCGCATGTACGCGGCGTCAAGCATTCCCGCGCTATCCAACGAGGAACGATGGGCTATTCGCTAGGGCTTGATGGTGGCGGCACAAAAACGGAGTGCGTCGTCCTGGACGCTAGCGGAAAAATCATCGGTGAAGGACGTAGCGGACCTTCCAATCCATTGCGTTGCGGATTCGATGCGGCGTTTCGTTCGCTGAGCGAGGCGGCTGCCGAAGCGCTTAAGACCGCGGGCCTGCACGCCAACAATATGACCAGTATTTGTGCGGGTCTTGCGGGTGCGGGCCGGAGAAATGTTGTCCGCCCGCTGCTCGATTTTCTCGCCCAAGAATTTCCCCAGGCGATCGCGCAAGTGATTACGGATTACGAAATCGCGTTGGAAGCCGCGGTGGGTGCGGGCCCTGGCGTTGTGCTCATCGCCGGCACGGGTTCCGCAGCCTACGGTCGCAATGCTGCGCGCTTGACGGCACGCGCTGGCGGCTATGGCCCATGGTTGGGCGACGAAGGCAGCGCTTTCGAAATCGGGCGCCGCGCGGTCGCCGCGGTGGCGCGGACCAGGGACCAGGCGGCTCCGGCTACCTTGCTTGCGCAGACGATCCCGGCGGCGCTCGGTTGCCCGGATTGGGACGAACTTACCGAACGGATCACGAAGAATCCAGATGAAATCTTTCCCGCGCTGTTTTCCGTGGTTGCCGCGGCGGCCGACGCCGAGGACAGCGCCGCGAAGGAAATCTTGTTTACCTCGGCGATCGGCCTCGGAAGTCTCGCGATGATCGTCGTGCGCCGGTTGGGGATGAAGGACCAGGAATTTTCCCTGATGAAATGCGGCGGCGTGTTCGGTCACAGCCGCATGCTGGATGCGCTTCTGGATTCCGTCATCGCCAGCGGCGCATTGCGCGCGAAAGTCTCGCAGCTTAAAATTTCTCCCGCTGTCGGAGCGGCGCGCATCGCCAGCCGCCTTGCCGAATCTCCCGCCCCAACCAGTACTCATGGCGCCTAAAGAGATTCCCGACATCGACGACCCCCGCATGGCGGCTCCTGAATCCATCCCCGTGCTACTCGTGTCCGCGGACGAAAAAGTTCTCTGCGCCCTGATCGAAAATCCTTCCCTCGACGAGACGCACATTTGCCTGCTGCTGGAGCGGAAGGACCTCCCGGGCACATTGCTGGACAAGATCGCCAAGCGAAAGAGTTGGCGGGCCAATTATCGCGTTCGCTGCGCCCTTGCCGGACATCCGCATACGCCTCGGCTAGTCGCCATGCGGTTGCTGCGCGACTTGCACCTGATGGACCTGGTGCGGATCAGCCTCCTACCCGCTTCTCCGGTCGAGCTGCGCCGCCTCGCAGAGGGGCGCGTCCTCGCGCAACTGCCTCAATTGCCCCTCGGACAAAGAATCATGTTGGCTCGGCGAGGGTCGGCGCGTGTCGCCGGAGGACTCATCGCGCAGGGTCCCCAGCAAGTCGCGAGGGTCGCTCTCGACAACTCGTTTCTCACCGAATCGCAACTTCTGAGAACGCTAGCGAATGAAAAACTTTCAGCGCAAACTGTCGCCGCCATCGCGAAACATGAGAAGTGGTCGAAGCTGATAAATGTCCGCATGGCTCTGTTGCGCCATCCGCACTCGCCTGTCGAGCGCGTACTTTCATTTCTGCCGGATCTGCCGCGGCGCGACGTGGAAGATCTGCTCAAGCGCTCGCAACTTCCGGGGAGTGTGCGGACCCACTTGCGCAATGAACTTGCACGCCGAGAAGAAATATAGGCCGGAACGAGAGCGGTTTCAGTAGGACAGGCACTCTTGCCTGTCCTCTTATACGGCAGCGATGTTGCACGGGACAGCCAGGAGTGGCTGTCCTACCAAGCAAACTGACGCCACCTGGAATCTTCTGCCAAGCGGCAGCCATGCACTCATTGAATCAATGCATGCCTGCCGCTCAACGCACGAGAAAAAACAAGCGATTCGAACCTTGACACCCCGCCACGCGGCACTTAGCATCCCCTTCGAGGAGATTCGCGAATGACATCCGAACCGTCGGTGGATGCGCCTGGGCAAACCGAACGCCGACAGTTCAATCGGCGAAAGTTGTTGCAATCGATCGAAATTGAATGGGGTTCGTCCACATTGACGGGCATGGTTCGGGACATTGGCCCTCAAGGGTTGTTTGTTGAGTTGACACCGCCGCTTTGGGTGGGCGCAACATTTTTCGCGCGCCTGGTGGTCGATCCCCCACTGCGGATGAATTGCACAGTGCGCAGGGTCGAGCCAGGAACTGGAATCGCCGTTACATTTGAGCTGCCGGAGGAGAGCGGCAAAGGCCAATTGGAAAGACTCTTGGCGCAACTGCCGAAGGTATGACGCGGTGTCTCGATTGCGGGGCCGACCGAACGGCCGATCAGTGTTCTGCATGCGGCCTGACGTCTGCCGCCGCTGAATTGGTCGTGCGGCGGCGGCTGGTGCGGCGCACGGCCTTTTTTCTCGTCGGCATAATTGTGTTCATAGCCGCTAGCCAGGTTTTTCCCGCTCTTGAGATCGATGCCATCCTGATATTTGCGGGCCTCATTTTCTTTTTTTCTCTCGCAATGGGTTACTGGATCGACGTTCGCGCCCGGAAACGTTTGGAAGTCGAGGCCATGAAGCGCGTTTACTTCGGAATGATTCCCGTCCCATGGATCTTTGCGGCCATGCTTTTTCTGAATGGCAAGCTGGACAATTCGCGCCCCGTCCGGATTCACGCGACAATCGTAGGAAAATTCTCAACGAATGGTCTGCCGCGCAGCCGCCGTTTGGTGGTTACTTCCTGGCGCGGCAGTCGCCCGATCGAACGTATCGCGGTGGATCAAAATGACTACGATCGCTTCCAAAGGGGAGACGACATCGTCGTTCAGGCACAGAAGGGGGCCTTCGGTCTTCCCTGGGTCAACGGTGTGTACCGCCCGTAGCCGATTCAATACGTCATGTGGCGCGTCCGAATTGCAGGCGCACTATCCGGCACCCGAATAAGTCTGCCGTCGTAGGAATTCGCCGGACCCAGCCCGGCCCGTAAATTGTCCGTCATCGATGATCACACGTCCGCGGGAAAGCACTGTTTTTGTCACGCCCTTCACGCGAAATCCCTCGAACATGGAGTAGTCCACGCGCATGTGATGTGTTTCCGCGCTGATCACTTGCTCTGCATTGGGATCGAAAATCACAAGATCGGCATCCGAGCCCACCGCGATCGTGCCTTTGCGCGGGTACAGGCCGAAAAGCTTCGCCGGAGCCGTGGACACAAGTTGCACAAAACGGTTCGCCGAAAACTTTCCGCCGTGTACGCCGCCCGAATAAATCAGGCTCAGCCGGTGCTCGACGCCGGGACCGCCGTTCGGAATTTTCGTAAAATCATTCCTGCCCAGCTCTTTTTGTTCCTTGAAGCAAAATGGGCAATGGTCGGTTGAGACGGCCTGCAGCGTATCGCGCGCCAACCCCTGCCAAAGCTTTTCCTGATTCCATTTTTCTCGCAGCGGAGGCGTGAACACATACTTCGCGCCCTCAAAACCGGGGACATCCATATTTTCCAAGGAGAGGTAAAGATATTGCGGGCACGTTTCTGCGTACGCGGGCAATCCGCGATCGCGTGCCTCGCGCACCTTTTCGAGCGCGTCGTTGCAGGAAAGATGCACGATGTAAACGGGCGCGCCGGCCATTTCGGCGAGGGCGATGGCGCGCGAAGTGGCCTCCCCTTCGGCCGTCGTGGGCCGCGTGAGCGCGTGGTATTTCGGCGCGGTCTTGCCTTCCGCCAGCGCGCGCTGCACGAGCACGTCGATCGCGCCGCCATTTTCCGCGTGCATGCAGATCATGCCTCCGTGCTTGGCCGCTTGCAGCATCGCGCGAAAAATTGTGGCGTCATCGAGCATGAAAACGCCTGGGTAGGCCATGAACAATTTGAACGACGACACGCCTTCGCGCACCAACGCGCCCATTTCCTCGAGTTGCGAGTCGCCAAGTTCCGTAATGATGCAATGGAAGGCGTAATCGGCCACCGCCTTTCCCTCAGCTTTTTTCATCCATGTATCGAAAGCGTGCCGCAGGGACTGGCCTTTATATTGAATCGCGAAATCAATCAGTGTTGTCGTGCCGCCAAAGGCTGCGGCGCGGGTCCCAGTCTCGAAATCATCAGCGCTGGTGGTGCCGCCGAACGGCATGTCCAGGTGCGTGTGCACGTCGATCCCGCCGGGGATAACGAGACAATCCTTCGCATCGAGAACCTTGCCCGCGTTTTCAATCGGGAGATCCTTGCCTATCGCGGCGATCTGCCCGTTCGTGATGCCCACGTCCCCCGCGTAGGTATCCGTCGCGGTAACGATCGTCCCATTGCGGATGATGGTGTCAAATCGCATGCTTCCCCCGGTGCCGCCGGCTGCCGGCCGAGTTTGCATCTTAGGCTAGCCCGGCGAACAAGAGCAAGTTGCTGCCTCTCGCAGTGCTAGAATGATCCGGGAAATCCGATCCGGCGCCCGGTGGAAAATGCTTCCACCGGGTTGCGCTTTTCAGGGGACCAGAGGTGCATAGATGTCTCTCCGTGAGACGGCGCCAAAACTGACGCCTGAGCAATATGAAAAGAATTTTGCCGACATCACGCCGCCGATGAATGCACGGCAGGCGGCGATTGAGGCTTTCCGATGCCTGTATTGCTTTGACGCGCCATGCACCACTGTATGCCCAACTCGTATCGACGTTCCCGGCTTTATCAAGCGCATCATGACGGGAAACGTTCGCGGCGCGGCCCGGGTCATCCTCGAGGCAAACATTCTCGGCGAAAGCTGCGGCCGCGTTTGCCCCACCGAGGTTCTCTGCGAAGGCGCGTGCGTGATGGTCGAAAAGGGCGAGCGCGCCATTGAAATCGGACGCCTACAGCGTTACGCCGTCGATCACGTGCTCGACCGCAACATTCAATTGTTTCACGCGGGCGCGCCGAATGGCAGGAGCGCTGCCTGCATCGGCTCGGGACCGGCGTCACTCGCCTGTGCGGCCGAGCTTGCGCGGCGGGGCTATCGCGTTACGATTTTCGATCGTCGCGAACTTCCCGGAGGATTGAACACCTACGGCATCGCGGCTTACAAAACGCGCGCGGTTGATTCGTTGCGCGAAGTCGAAATGGTGAAGTCCCTTGGCGTCGAGTTTCGCCAGAAAACGGAAATCGGCCGCGATTTGAGTTTCGCTCAACTCGAAAAAGACTTCGATGCGATCTTTATCGGCGTCGGCTTGGGAGAAACGTGGGCCATGGACATTCCTGGCGAAGACCTCGAAGGCGTTTGCGGCGCGATCGAATTCATCGAAGGCACGAAAGTGTTGCCATTCGCGAAAGTCACGATTGGCCGGCGTGTCGCCTGCATCGGCGCCGGAAACACCGCGATCGACGTTGTCACCGCCGCGCGCCGCCTTGGCGCCGAGACGGTTCATCTGATTTATCGGCGGAGTGAAAAGGAAATGTCGGCGTTCCGCTACGAGTACGAACTGGCCAAAATGGACGGCGTGAATTTTTTGTGGCAGACGCAGCCGGTGCGCGTGATTGGTTCGGGCGGCGTGGTCGCCGGCCTGGAATGTGTGCGCACGCGCCTAGGCGCTCCCGATGCGCGAGGCCGGCGCACACCGGAGCCTATTCCCGGCAGCAATTTCACGATCGAAGTGGATATGGTGGTCCGCGCCGTTGGGCAGAAGCCGGTGACGGATTTCCTCCGCCACGTGGAGGAAATCGAGTTGCGAAAGAACGGCACGGTGGTCACGGACGCGCACCACCAGACCGGGAACCCCAAATATTTTGCCGGCGGCGACTGCGTGAACGGCGGCAAGGAAGTCGTGGATGCTGTCGCCGAGGGCATGGCCGCAGCACGAGGCATCGACGCAGGTCTTGGAACCACAGATGAACACTGATTAACACAGATAAAAAGAGATTCTTGATGTGAGGAAGTTATGGAAACAGGTGCAAAATCGGCGATTTATCCGGAACAAGAACTGACTCAAAAGATTCTTGAGGCGTCGTTTTTGGTTCACAACACTCTTGGAGCAGGTTTTCTCGAAAGAGTGTATGCAAACGCGCTGTCGTTGGAATTGAGACAAATGGGGCTTGTTTGCGCACAAGAAGTGCCACTCAAGGTTAAGTATAAAGATGTCATTGTCGGGGATTATTCCGCGGACCTTGTTGTCGAGAAGCGAGTTTTGGTCGAACTGAAAGCATGCACAGGACTCGATTCGGTACACGAAGCACAAGCCCTCAACTATTTGAAAGCGAGCGGAATTCGAGTCGGCTTGCTGTTGAACTTCGGCAAACCAAGACTGGAATACCGAGGATTCGTGCTCTGAATTGTCTTTAATGATTATCAGTGTTCATCTGTGTCCATCTGTGGTTTCAAAGGTTTGTTTCGAGGTGACGCGTGGCTAACTTACGCATGAAATTCTGCGGCATCGACTCACCCAATCCATTTTGGCTGGCTTCCGGGCCGCCGACGAACACGGCGGGGCAGGTGATGCGCGCGTTCGACGCCGGTTGGGGCGGCGCGGTCTGGAAAACGATTGGCGAGCCGATCGTCAACACGTCGTCGCGCTACGGGGGAATCGATTACAACGGCTCGAAAATGATGGGCTTCAACAACATCGAACTTATCAGCGACCGTCCCATCGAGACGAATCTCCGCGAAATCGCCGCTGTCAAGAAACGTTATCCCAAAAATCTCGTCATCGCGTCCCTTATGGTCGAGTCCAACCGCGAAACTTGGCACGACATTGTGAGGCGCGCGGAAGATGCCGGCTCGGATGCGCTCGAATTGAACTTCGGTTGTCCGCATGGAATGAGTGAGCGAGGCATGGGCTCGTCGGTGGGACAAGTCCCCGACTACACGGAGATGATTACGACGTGGGCGAAGGAAGCGGCAAAAACCCCAGTGATCGTCAAGCTGACGCCTAATGTCACGGACATCACGCGCATCGCGCTGGCAGCGGAAAAAGGAGGCGCTGACGCCGTCAGCCTAATCAACACCGTGAATTCGTTGATGGGCGTGGACCTCGACACGTTCGCGCCGCAGCCCAACGTGGGCGGAAAATCCTCGCACGGTGGATACTGCGGACCGGCCTTGAAGCCGATTGCACTTCACTTGGTGTCGAGCGTGGCGAAAAAAGTGAAAATCCCCATTATTGGCATCGGAGGAATCGGATTCTGGAATGATGCGGCGGAACACATCGCCTTGGGGGCATCGGTCGTTCAAGTCTGCACGGCCGCGATGCACTATGGTTTCCGAATTGTCGACGACATGATCGACGGACTGTCCGCCTATATGGACGATCACGGATTCCGCACGATCGAGGACTTTCGAGGACGCGCCGTGCCCAACGTGCAAGATTGGGGCGACCTCGACCTGAATTACAAGATCGTCGCCGATATCCATCACGACCTGTGTATCGGCTGCCAGTTGTGTTACGTCGCCTGCGAAGATGGCGCGCACCAATGCATCGAGGCCTTTTCGGCGCCGGGCGCGGACAAGAAAAATCCCAACGGAATGGGAGTGCACGTGCCGCGCATCATGGAAGAGGAATGCGTCGGCTGCAATCTTTGCGCGCTCGTTTGCCCCGTGAAGGACTGCATCACGATGAAGGAGGTCGATATGGGCCAGCCATTCGAGAGTTGGAACATGCGCGCAAAACGCCTGGCGTCCAATCCCGGTGCTGGGCTGGCGTCGTAATTAATCGCGTTTTGTATCTGTGCTAGATTAGTTGAGTTATGAAACGCATCGTCGTAGTGGGTGCGGGATTTGGCGGACTCGAAGCGACGGCTGATCTTGATCGGATGTTCCGCGGGGACACCGGCGTCGAAATCCTTCTCATCAGCGATCAGAATTATCTGTTGTTCACGCCGCTTCTTCCTCAAATCGCATCAAGCTATACGGACCCTCGCCATATCGTGCAAGCGGTTCGCGAGATTCGCGGGAGGCGCAACTTTCGATTTCGCCGCGACACGGTGCGTTCCGTTGACGCCGCGAATCGCCGGCTGATCCTCGATTCCGGGCCGCTCGAATACAATGTGCTCGTCCTGGCTCCGGGTGCACGTACGGATTATTTTGGTATCCCGGGAGCCCGCGAGAATAGCTGGGATTACAAGTCTCTCCAGAATGCGGTGGAGTTGCGCGACCGCATCATCGACCTTTGCGAACATGCCGATCACACCGAAGACGCGCAAGAACGGCGTACGATGCTTACATTTATAGTCGTCGGCGGAGGATACACAGGAATAGAGCTGGTCACGGAGATGCATGACTTTCTGTTTCGCTACGTAACGCGAGTCTATCGCGGAATCCAGGCCTCGGAAATTCGCCTGCTGGTGCTGGAAGCGGCGCCGGACATTCTCCGGGGCATCGGGCGGAAGCTGGCCGCGCACGCGCGCAAACGCTTGAACGTTTCCGGAATCGACATCCGCACATCCACGCGAGTCACGCGCGTGCTGGAAGGCGCAGTGGAAATCAATGGCAACGAAACCATCGCCGCCGGCACGGTGATTTGGACGGCAGGTGTCCGCGCCTCTGAGCTCATCGAGTCTTTGCCGGGCCCGCACGACCGCATCGGACGAGCGGTTGTCAACGCGCACCTCCAGTTGGAAGGCTACCCGGACACATTCGTCGTAGGAGATTCCGCCGCAGCGGTTACGGCTCCGGAAGCGCCGCGCGTTGCGCCGGCCGCGATCCAGCAAGGCCGCATCGCCGCCCGCAACGTTTGGCATCTATCCCGTGACGAGCCGCTCGAAAGCTTTGATTACAGAGCGCAAGGCATGCTCGTTTCACTCGGGATGAACTATGCCGTAATCAACATCGCTGACATCATGATCAGCGGCTACTTCGCCTGGCTGTTTTGGAACGCGGTACACCTATACAAACTGGTCGGATTGAAAAAGCAAATACAGGTGGCAGGGGACTGGGCGCTGGGCCTGATTTTTCCTCGCGATGCCGCCATCGTGCGCAGGCCGAGCCGGTGCAACCTTTGCGGCACGTCCCATCGTTCCAGGATCACAACATGAGAGAAGAACCCCGTCCCGGTCTGACCGGAACGGGCTACAACATCTCATCCATTGGTCGGGAGGATTTGTTGTAGCCCGGGTCCCCGACTGGGTCGGGATGCCCAACTCGCACTTCAGACCCGGGGATTTGGGGTATCCATTGGCGCACGCATAAGCATCCAGTACACAACGAAGCTCATCCCGAATCCCACGAACCAGGCGTAATCGTAAAGCACCCGCAGCGACGGCACAACGAGCCCGATGAACGCCAACCCCGCTCCTGCCACCAGTGCCGCCAGCGCGCGCCAGTTGAATCCACGCGAAAATTCATAAAATCCTTGGCGCAGGTATAAATCCTCGACAAGGAGAATCTTCTTCCGGGCGACGAAGTAGTCGCAAATCATCACGCCGGCGATAGGTCCGAGAAATCCAGAATAGCCGACCAACCATCCGAAAATATAGTTGCTGTAGTTGGCGAGCAGCTTCCACGGCTGAAACACGGCGACGCCCACGACGCACGTGATCAATCCGCCGGTGCGAAAGCTGATCAGCCGCGGCGATAGATTCGAGAAATCGTTCGAAGGTGAGACCAGATTCGCCGCGACATTTACGTTCAGCGTCGCCAACAACAACGCCAGCATCGCAATGACCACGGCGATGGGATTTCCCAACCGCGCGAGCACCTGCACAGGATCCCAAATCGCCTGCCCGAAGATGATCGCAGTCGCCGAGGTGACCGCGACGCCGATAAACGAGTAAAACGTCATGGTTGTCGGCAAACCGAGCGCCTGCCCGAGCACCTGCGAACGCTGGCTGCGCGCGTAACGAGTGAAGTCCGGGATATTCAGCGCTACAGTAGCCCAGAAACCCACGACGCCGGTAAGTGATGGAACAAAGAAATGGAAGAATTCGCCGAACGTTTGAAATTTTGACGGCGCAGCCAGCATCGTTCCGAACCCGCCGGCCTTCACCACGGCCCACGCGAGAAGCGCCACGCCAATCATCAGCAGAAAAGGCGCGGTGATGCCTTGCAGAAATTTAATCGTCCGGATGCCCCGCATGATGACGATTACGTGCAGCAGCCAGAAGCCTGCGAAACAGATCCACACGCCCGCGGGATAGTTGTGCCAAGAGGGAACCAGCGCCACGACCATCGCATCGATCGCTTCGCCTCCAATCCATGTCTGAATGCCGAACCATCCGCAGGCCACCAGCGCGCGCAGAATTGCCGGAACGTTTGCTCCGAGGACTCCGAAAGACGCTCGCGCGAACACAGGGAAGGGAATTCCGTATTTCGCGCCCGCGTGCGCGTTGAGCAGCATCGGCGCGAGCACCAGGACGTTTCCCAGAAACACGGTGAAAATGGCCTGGCGCCAGCTCATCCCGCCGGCAATCATTCCGCTCGCCAGCATGTAGGTCGGAATGTTCACGCTCATCGCGATCCACAAGGCCGCATAGTTGTACGTGCTCCAACTGCGGCGTGACGACGGAATCGGCGCAAGGTCTTCGTTATAAAGCGAGCTGGATCGGATCGTCTCGGCGTCGAGCACGCCGGAGTGGATGGCATCCTGGCCGGGATGTTCGGCTTCCGCCATGCTTCAATAGAGACCACGCCTATCGAGCGTTTGCGGAATCTGAATATCGACCAGGCGGCCTTCATCGGACAGTTTCACGCGAACGCGCCACGCGGAACCGATATCGCGCGTGCTCCAATCCGAAGTCGAAAGCGGCTTCTCGGGCTTATCGCTTTCGCGCCACAACAAATCCGTACCCTTACGCTCGAATTGCGTAGGAGGAATTTCGTATACCGCCTTATTGCGCACGTAGATTACCAACACGCGTGAACCGAGCTGTAGCAAAAGGGGATCATATTTTTTCCCAGCGTGGTAAAGGCTCCATTGCTTTGGCGCGCTGTCATCAATTCGAAGAACCGCATCATCAATCGGTTTCCACGTGACTTTCTCGGCGGCTAGCAAACTCGCGGCGAAGACGAGGAGGAGTGCTGTGAATTCGCCAAGCGTTCGTGCACTCATCAATCTCGATCCACGGTATCGGATTTCAATGCCAGTCCACGGGCAACTGGCGCTTGTTCACGACCACGTACTTCTTCCGCCTGGCAAACTCCACCAGGTCCACCAGCAATTGCACGTCGTTCTCGCAATATTTGCAGACTTCCTCTTTGCGGCCCTCGCGCCACCACTGAACGATCTCCAGGCCGTTCCCGGTTTTCTGATGCCCAAGCGTTTCCCGTGCCAGATCGTCGAGCTTGATGCGATGTCCAAGCTTGCGATGAAGGTCGACCAGAAGATCGAATGATTTCGGAACCAGTTTGCTCACCGGGTGGTAGCCGCGAAGAACTTCGAAGTCGAAGCGGTCCCCATTAAAAGAAACGATGCGCGCAAATTGGCTCAGCTCGGAAATGAGCGGCTTCACATCGGGCTCGAACCATCGCCGAAATCGGTTCTGCGCGTCCCACGTGACGGCGACCGCAAGACCGAAGCCCGCAATGTTCGACCACCCCCCTTCGACTTCGTGGGAGAGTCGAAGGGTTTCGATGTCGAAAAATATTTCTTTCTCAGTTTCTTGAAAAAGACTCGGTGTTTTTGCCATCTTGCCTTGGTAGACACCAAGAGCTCTTGCGTGTTCTGTTCCAGATCCCCATACAACGTGAATGGTGAATCCTGGGGCAAGAAACGTCAAGCGGTCCTTGGAGAATGGGAAATCTCACTGAGACCCGGCACGATGGAGAGGGAAGAGGCCCGCCAACACACTAGGGAATGCACATTCTACTTGCTGGCTGTCTGAACTGATATTTCTTCTTCGATGGCCCGCGTAATCTCCGGAGAAGCGTCGAGAAACTCGACTCCGATCCCTACACCTCTTATGCAATAACGGACTTCACAGCGAGTCTGGATCAGGACCCCAGTGCGCGCCAGCCGAAACCGCAGCTTCATGACCGCGCCTTCGGGGTACTCCGTCCTCGTATTGATGAACATGCCGTGAGGGCTAAGGTCTGGCGGCCGCACGGAAATGTCTTCGTTGACCCCCTCGTAAATCATGGACAGTTCACTTAGCTGCGGGTAGCGAACGTCTTGTCTGACGGTAACTTTCGGCTTCCTTTCGATTTCACTCATGACTGAAGAACCCCTTCGGAAACGGATTTAGCGGATTGGGAGCGCCTGAGTTGAGAATCGGGCGCGCATCGAGTCCCGCAGTAAGGGCAAAACCTGAATGCCCGGAGGATATCCTGGCCGCACTTCGAACATTGCACGCATGACACGCTCTCAACAGGGATCACTCGCAGAATCTCTTCCAGGGTCGTCATGCCGGAGCGCAGTTTTTCCATGGCGTCTTCCTGCATCGGACGCATTCCGTTCGACCGGGAAGTTTCACGAATCACGTCCATATTCCCACTCGTACGGATTACCGCGCGGATGGAATCATCGAAACGAAGCATTTCGTATATTCCTATTCTGCCTTTGTAACCTGTCTGATCACATTTTTCGCAGCCGATCGGAACAGCCATTGTCAGAGGGGGCTTAAGCATCCCAGCCTGCACCAAACGAGCCTGGAATTCCGGTGTCGCGGCTTGGACGGAGTGACAGGAGCACAGCTTGCGTAACAGCCGCTGCGCCAGAATCCCCGTCACCGAGGAGCTGATCAGGAAACCCGGAATCCCCAGGTCGATTAAACGAATGATCGCCGAAACGCTGTCGTTGGTGTGCAGGGTTGAAAGCACCATGTGCCCTGTTTGCGCGGCTTTCATGGCAATTTCAGCCGTCTCCTTGTCCCGAATCTCGCCCACCATGATGACGTTCGGATCCTGGCGGAGTATCGAGCGCAGGCAGCCCGCAAACGTCATACCGGCTTTGCTGTTGACATGAGACTGATTGATCCCGGGGAGGACGTACTCGACGGGGTCCTCAACGGTGACGATATTGACGGATGGCTTACGCAGTTTGTGAAGAGAACTGTATAGAGTCGTGCTCTTGCCGGAACCTGTCGGGCCCGTCACCAGGAGCATGCCCTGCGGCTGGGATAACAAATCCGTGAGGGCCACGGACACGTGATCGGGGATTCCCAGATCGGCGAACGAGCTCAGCGGCGCGCTTGTTTCCAGGAGTCGAATCACAACCTTCTCGCCATACTGGGTCGGAAGCGAAGAAACTCGAAGATCGATCTGTCGCGACCCAAGAGAAACCATAAATCGTCCATCCTGGGGAGTCCGGCGCTCAGAGATGTCCATGTCGGACAGAATCTTGATCCTCGATATCAGTGATGTTTGCAGATTCCGCGGGATGGACTGAAGGTCACGCAGCACCCCGTCCACTCGGATCCGCACACCCGTCTCTGCGGCCCGCGGCTCGATATGGATATCGCTGGCGTGTTTCGCCATCGCGATTTGAAGGATTTCCGAGACTAACCGCACGGCGGGCGTTTTTCTTTGTCGCAGATCGGCCTGCATTTCTTGCATGGCCTCTTGATTGGACTGCCTTGTACTGGTCGAGAAGAATTCCATTTCTTCGACCGCAATGTTTTCTTGGTTGCCGGAGTTAAACGTGGAGGCCGTTCCCGGTTCGCCACCTGCATAATATTTCGCGATCGCATTGTGAATCTCGCCGCGGAATCCCAGGCGCGGGGAGATTTCCATCCCAGTTGTAAAACGCAACTCGTCAAGCTTTGCCAGATCCTGTGGCGCAGCCATGGCAACGACCAACCGCTCCTGCTCCATTCGAATCGGCAAGGCGCAGCAACGTTCGGCCGTCGACCGTTGAACTAGCCTGATGGCTTCCGGAGAGGGCACGACCGCCGAGCAGTCCAGATAGGGCACATGGGACACCTCTACAAGGGCACCCACCAGGTCAGCCTTCTCGACCATCCCGCGCTCAAGCATCAGTTCACCGAGATGGATCATCTTGCCCTGTTGCTCGGTGATCGCCAGGAGTAAGCCCTCGGGACTAATCTTTCCCCGATCGATTAGGGCCTCCCCTAGTTTCTTCTTTTTCATCGAACCCTCGGTATTGCCAAACCAGGTCCCACGGCGGGCACTCCGTAGTGTCGTCAGGTCTCGACTTAGGGCAGATCAGGCGTATCTCACTGTACGGTACCAGTACTCGGTTCAATCTAAAACACAAATTGGCCGCTGGTGTGCCAAAGAGGAACCGGCCCAAGGGCCATTTTGGGTTGAAAACGCTCAGGTTATAGGTTTGGGAACCCGAATGGCGGCACAGAAGCTGTAGCTCGCCTCTTTAGAGGCGAGGGTTTGCTTGCCAATGGCTGGGAAATTCCCCGCGTCTGAAGACGTGGGCTACAGCACCCCCCCGGCATCACGAGCGATGTCAACAAAGCCGGACACCAATCGGCCTAGAGCCGTACTTCCGCAAATGACTTGTCGAGCAACCGAACCGCTTCGTCCACGTCAGATTTGGCGATATTCAACATGGGGGAGAGGCGTATTACATTTCCGTAAAGGCCACCCTTGCCGATCAGCAGCCCGTTGTCCCGTGTGCGCTCCAGCAGTTGCGTGGTCGCCTCCGGGGCAGGTTCCTTGGTTTCGCGGTCCTTCACCAGTTCGAGAGCCAGCATTAACCCCTTGCCGCGCACTTCGCCAATCAAGGGGTATTTCTGCTGTAGTTCTTCCAGCTTGCCGCGGAAGTAGGCGCCCACCATGTCGGCATTCTCGAGAAGCTTTTCTTCCTCGATGAACTCGATCGTCGCCTTGGCCGCCACGGACGTCACGGGATTGCCGCCGAACGTGGAAATCGTCAGCCCCTGATATGACGCCGCCAGTTCCTTCGTGGTGATGGTCGCGCCGATGGGTGCCCCGTTAGCCATGCCCTTCGCGCACGTCATTATATCGGGCGTGACTTCCCAGTGTTCGATCCCAAACCACTTTTTCCCGGTACGACCGAACCCGGTTTGGACTTCATCAGATATAAAGAGCCCGCCGTACTTTTTGACGGCCTTAAAGACAATCTTGAAGTATTCCGGCGGCGGCGTGATGAAGCCGCCCACTCCCTGGATCGGCTCGGCCATGAACGCGGCGATCTGGCCGCTGGTGCCCGTTTGGATCAGGTTTTCGACGTCCTTGGCGCAGGCCACTTCGCAATCGGGATACTTCAAGCCCAGTGGGCATCGGTAGCAGTACGGATTGATGGCATGGGCGACGCCAATGCTGATGACGCCAGATTTGCGCCAGGGCGACTGCGCCGTCACGCTTTTGGTCAGTGACGATCCGCCGGAATATGCGTGCCGCAGAGCTACTATGTCGTAACTGCCGGTAGCCATCCTCGCCAGCAGGATCGCCGCCTCGTTCGCTTCCGTGCCGGAGCTGGTGAAAAAGCTGGATTGCAGCGCGCCGGGCGTGAGTTGCGCGACTTTTTCCGCCAGCGCCACGATCGCTTCGTTCGGATAAAGCGTGGAAAGGTGCTGCAGCCGGTCCACCTGCGCCTTAACGGGGCCGGTGATCTTCGGATTTGCGTGTCCCACCGAAACGGTCAGGATGCCGCCGAAAAAATCCAAGTACTTGCGCCCCTCAACGTCCCAGACATACTGCATAGAGCCGTGATCGGCCACCAGCGGCTGCTGGTAAAAATTTGTGACCGCAGGCCAAATATATTCCTTGTGCTTCCGAATCACTTCCTCGCTGCGCGTAGTCTGCTTTGGCTGCATGGTCATGAAGATTCCTCGTGAAACGTGTTCCGTGATTCGTGATCCGTGATTCGTGCGGAGTTGAAGGTCTCTGGAAACGGATCACGGGTCACGAATCACGAGTCACGTGCCTTTTCAGTCTGCCGCTTGCGCGGTTCCGGCGGCTTGTGTGCGCACGATTTCGCCGTAAGTTTCCGGGCGGCGGTCGCGATAGAACTGCCACGTCGTGCGGACCTCCTGGATTTCGTCGAGGTTCAGGTCGGCGACCACCAATTCATCCTTGTTCCGGCTGGCCTGCGCGACAATCTTGCCTCGAGGATTGCAGAAATAGCTTTTGCCGTAGAATTCGCCGATTTGCCACGGTTTTTCCGTTCCCACGCGATTGGACGCGCCGACGAAATAGCCGTTGGCCACTGCGTGCGCGGGCTGCTCGAGTTCCCATAGATATTCGGAAAGGCCCGCCACAGTGGCAGAAGGATTGAACACGATCTCCGCGCCGTTGAGTCCCAGGATTCTCGCGCCTTCGGGGAAGTGCCTGTCGTAACAGATATACACTCCCACACGGGCGTATCGCGTTTCAAACACCGGATAGCCTGCATTCCCCGGCGTGAAATAAAACTTCTCCCAGAATCCCGGATGGCAATGCGGGATGTGGTGCTTGCGGTACTTTCCGAGATATTTGCCGTCAGCGTCGAATACCGCGGCCGTGTTGAAATAAACGCCGGGCATTTCGACTTCGTACACGGGGACGATCAGAACCATATTGTATTTCTTGGCAAACTTTTGCATCCGCACGAGTGTCGGACCGCTGGGCACAGGCTCCGTCAGCTCGAACCACTTGTTCTGTTGCTCGGCGCAGAAGTAGGGTCCGTAGAATAATTCCTGTAAGCCGAGGATCTGCACCTTGCTTTTCGCCGCTGCGGCAATCAGTTTCTCATGCTTGGCGATCATTTTTTCCTTGATCTGCCCAAGTGAGAATTTCTCGGGTGACCACTCACACTGCGCTTGAATCAGCCCGCAACGCACCATTCGAGCCACGACTCACCTCCACAAATATTCACAGCCGAGTGTACTCTGACGTGCCGCCGCGCGACAAGGACTGGCCTTCTGCCAACGTGCCTCAGTTTGAAAAAGCGCGTTAAATCAGACTTTTGTTTGCCTTCTCACTGAGGATCAAGGTGGCCTAGGTGGGTCAAGGCGGTTTGGGCTTACTCGCGCATCTTCTGACTGAATCGGAAGCTAAGAACTGAGCTGATCGCAATGATTCCGGCCAGGAACACGATCAGAGCAGGGTAGTTTTCGGGTGAGACTTTCCCCCCCCGGAACAAAAGATACCCAGCGACAAGATTAATCCATGCCCAAACGACATTGACAGTGGGTGAGGAGAGACCCCGTCCTGGTGGATGAGCAAAGGGGGTCGGAAAGCGGTCGCCAGAAATGCCGTGGAAGAAGTGAGGTACAACATTAGACAGAAAGACTCCCGCGAAAAAGCAGGCGACATAGTTATACCAGTTCATCTCGACCGGAATCACCCTTTTGACCTCCAAACCCGCACGGTTCTGTGCTTGTCCCAGTGTTCCGCCACCGCCACCCAAACAAATGTTGGATTGAGCGCTCTGAGTGAACCTCTTACCCCTTACCCATCACCTTTCGTTTCCAGAGGTCCCAATCTTTCGGAAAGTCCTGATTCCCCGCTTCTGCCAGACGCGCCTCTTCGGGGGTCAGGTACTCGATCTTCCTCCCCAGCACCTGAATTTGCATTTCCGCATCAATTTTGAGATATACGCTGCGGCCCACCGAGTGGGACAAAGTGGTTCCCACGGTGATCCCGCCGTGACCACGCATCAGCGCCCCGCTGTGATCTCCGAGCGTCTGCGCCAGAGCTTTGCCTTTCGCCGAGTCCGTAATCAACATACTCGTCATTCCAAATGATTTGCGAATGTCAAAGATCGGCAGGCCCGCGCCGATAAATCCCGTCATGTGATAGATGGGAACCAGCGGCTCGCCGCAACTCCCATCAACACCACCGTCGGCGCGTGCGTATGGACGATCGATTTGACGTCCGGCCGCACTTTGTAAATCTCGCTGTGAATAAATCGCTCGCTATAAAGTCTCCTCGTGTCCCCCGCGACCGGAACACAATCCAGGTCCAATTCCACGATATCTTTTTCGGTAACCAGGTCAGGGGCCAGCCAACGCGAAATGTAGAAGTGATCAGGATTTGTGGGATGCCGCGCGCTTACGTGCCCGTATCCGTCCACCACCCCCTGATCGGCCAAAATGTGATTCGCGACCACCAGATCCGCAAACAAGCTTTCCTTGTCCTGAGGAGTCGTGGACGGTGGGATGCGGGTTTGCTCTTCGTTTGCTTCCATTTTCTCCGAAGCACCCAGCAGCGCGCCGGTCAGCAAGAGGCTGGACCCGGATAGGAAACCACGCCGGCCGACTCCGGTCTTGCGTTGACTTTTCTTCTCCATCACATCCTCCTGAAATTTCAATTACGTAAATCGATTGGAAGCCATCCCGTGGGAAATCCAAACCGGCTTCGACCCAATTTTCACTAAAGCGATACACCGTCCGCCTCCCTCATGTCAATCTCGGATCGCAAAGAGGTGCGCCCGAGTCATTAGCGAACGCCTCGCCTATGAAATGAGAATTCTCTGTGGCTCTCTGTGATCCTCTGTGTCCTCTGTGTTGAGCTTTTCGGAATTTAACACAGAGAACACAGAGAAAAGCCACAGAGAGCACAGAGAATCGATCCACATTTTCCTCCGCAAGCCGCGCCAAACACCTCGAATTAGGCTATCCTGCTCCCGCTTGCCATTGGAAGGCGTGGCAGCCCCAGCGAATGTCGCCATTCTTTCATCGAGTCTACCGCGCAGTGCGTCGCGTCATTCCAGACTGCGTCACGCAGACGCAGGCCGTCGCGTTCAACATATTCGTTGCCTCCTTCCCCATGCTGCTTTTGGTGTTGGGCACCGTCGCCAGTTCCGCCGCGTTTCAGCAAGCATTAATGGGAATCATTGTGCGTTTGCGCCCCGTCCTGCCACCGGGAACCATTGCTATTTTTGGCGGCTTTCTGTCGCGACACAGCACCCAGCCTTGGCAATGGGTTCTGCTGGGTTTGGGCGGGACGCTGATCGCGGGCACGCAAATGATGAAGCTGTTGATGGAAGGGTTCTCCATGGTGCACCGTGACAAGCGGCGGCAGGGCGCTATAAGCAGGCACATCCGCGCGCTCCTGTTGTTGGTGGCGACCATCGTGCCGTCCATTATCATCGTGAACCTGGTGGTGTTCGGCAGGCAGGTGCGCAACTGGATGCTTCATACTTCTTCCCTGCCTGTGTTCATTCGCTTGGTCTGGAGCGCAGCGTACGTGATTGGTTCACTTTTGATCGCCATGCTCGTTCTCGCCATCATTTATAGAGTGGGCCGGCCAGGGCCTCAGCAATGGAAGTATGTTGTGCCGGGCGCGGCCGTGGCCACGGCCCTCTGGTGGGTGGTCAGCATCGCACTAGGATTCTATCTGCGCCACGTCCCATACAGCATCGTGTATGGAGGCGTCGCCGTGACGATCGGCCTCCTGATTTGGATGCAGATCACTGCGACGATCCTCCTGATCGGCGCGGCCTACAATGCCGAGTTGCAGCAATCTGCGACCTGATTTTGTCCCGCAATTGGAGTACACTCTTCCCGTAAGAGTTCGGTCACGGGAGGCAGCGATGAGCGAAATGCGCGTCGAGTGCTACGCCGGATATCGAGCCGACCAGCGCCCCACACGATTCATCCTACGCGGGCGCACCTTCGAAATCACAGAAGTCGACGATCAGTGGTATTCGCCTGACGCGATCTATTTTCGCGTCCGCACGCAGGACGGCGACTACTTTGTTTTGCGGCACGACGAAGCCCAGGATGTTTGGAGCCTGGACGCGTTTCGTTCGGCTCGCGAGCGCCAACCACTTCCCGAGGCCCCGCAAGCGGGGCTGAGCTGAAACGAGTCGTCGGCGCTACAAGACGCCGCAGCAGATTCTAATTCCAGTCCGCTGCTTCCAGATGCCTAATCCCCCCGCACTACTTGTGCGCAAATTCGTCGCGCCGCGCGCAGAGTCTCGACGCCTTTGGAGGGCCGGACTTCAGCCCGGCCGTAACGAGACTTTCTGGAAGCGGCTTTAGCCACTGAAGTTAGCTTTGGTTGCGGCTCTGCTGCGTTCCGGAGCACTTGTTAACAGGACCGTTCTTCTCAGGCAACTCACCGCTTCAACCCGCAACTTTTCCCTCCACCGCGGGTTAGCATATCTGTATGAAATCTTAAGCCCGCGCCCACCTCCGCGCATGCCGTATGCATGCCCGCAAAGGGAGCTGGAAACATGAAGAAGAAGCCGTCCCGCAAATTTGAATCTCAGCACCGCCACAAAAAAACGATTTCTGGATTAGTGGCAATAATTTTTCTCTCCACGTTTACCTTTGCCGCGCCCCATTTGTCCGCCGGAAAAAATAAGAAGAACAAATCGGCGGAGTCTTCAAAGGCAACAAAAGGTCTCCCGATTCAAGACCTGACAGAGGATCAGGCCATCCTGCAAGCTCTGAATCGTCTGGGTTTCGGACCACGACCCGGAGATCTCGAACGCGTCAAGGAAATGGGCCTGCAGAAATGGATCGATCGGCAGCTTCATCCTGATTCCATCAACGACTCCACGCTCGAAGCTCGCCTCGACCGTTTCCCAACGCTCAAGATGTCCTCCGCAAAACTCTATAACGAATTTCCTCAGCCGCAAGTCGCCGCCCGGCGTGAGGGCATCTCCGTTGAGGAATACCGCAAAGAGCAGCAGGCCCGCATGCAGGAAGCTATGCAGGCGAATCGCAACGAAGGAAACGATCCGGGCTTGATGAACAATCAGATTCAGGCGCAGTTTGAAAACATGGATTCCGACGCGACTCCGGCCAAGAGCAATGGCCAGGGCCAAAACCAAGGCCAAAACCGAGGAACAACCGAAGGCGCCATCGGCAACCCGATGTTCAACTACACGGAAAATCACACGCCGCAGCGAATCGTCGCCGAACTTTCCATGGCCAAAATGGCGCGCGCGATCTACAGCGAGCGCCAGCTCGACGAGCAGATGGTGGATTTCTGGTACAACCACTTCAACGTCTTTGCCGCCAAGGGCGCCGACCGCTGGCTGATCACCTCGTATGAGCGTGACGCCATTCGCCCGCACGCGATGGGAAAATTCCGTGACTTGCTCGAAGCCACGGCGAAGAGTCCGGCGATGATGTTTTTCCTCGATAACTGGCTCTCCGTCGATCCCGCCGCATGGGCGAGGCTGCAACAGGAACAGCAGGATCGCCGGGCAATGCGCCAGCAGCGAATGGGGGGACCCTTCGGCGGAGGCCCATTCGGAAGACCACGTTTTCCGCAGAGACAGCCCCCGCCGCCGAACGGAAATCCAAATGATCCGAACGCGAAAGGGAAGCAGAATCAGGAGCGCGGCCTGAATGAGAACTACGGCCGTGAGCTGATGGAATTGCACACGCTCGGCGTGGATGGCGGGTACACGCAAGAAGACGTCATCAACGTCGCGAAGGCTTTCACCGGATGGACGATTGAGCAGCCGCGCCGAGATCCCAGGTTTTTCTTTGATGATCGCCTGCACGACCACGGCACAAAGACCGTCCTCGGCCATACGATTCACGGTGGCGGCATGAAGGACGGCGAAGAAGTCCTCGATATTCTGGCGCGCGATCCGCACACGGCGCATCACATTTCATTTGAAATTGCTCAACGCTTTATCTCCGACGATCCCCCGGCCGCGTTGGTGGACCGCATGGCGGAAACGTTCCTGAAAACCGATGGCGACATTCGGGAAGTTCTGCACACGATGATCTATTCGCCCGAATTCTGGTCCAAGGACGTCTATCGTACCAAAATCAAGACGCCATTTGAGCTGGTGGTCTCGGCGACGCGCGCGGTTGGCGCCGAAGTGGACGTGCCCTTCATGCTCGTGCAATGGACGAACCGCATCGGCCAGCCCCTCTATCAGTGCGAGCCCCCGACGGGCTACTCGACTAAGGCCGACGCCTGGGTGAACACCGGCGCTTTGCTGAACCGCATGAATTTTTCGGTCGCGCTGACAACGAATCGCCTCCGAGGAGCGCAGGTCAACGTGGAAATCCTCCTCGGCGACCGAGCGGCCACCGACCCGCACGCCACTCTCGACCGGGCCGTTCAGGCGTTCCTTGGCGGACAGTTATCACGACAAACTCGTGAAACGCTCGAAAAACAATTAGCCGATCCGCAGATTTTGCAGGCGAGCCTGGACGATCCCGTCAAGCAGGTAAACGCCGCGATGATCGCCGGGCTAGTGCTAGGCTCGCCTGAGTTCCAACGGCGATGAAAGATTTGTACGAATTGCAGGTTTTTGTAGCCCGCGTCTTCAGACGCGGGGGGGTTTTGCGCCACGAGCAGAAATCCCCGTCCCGGCTAGGCCGGGAGCTGTTACGGCGACGCCAAGTCTTGTGGGGCGCGGCTTCAGCCGCGCCATTAAGATTGCAAATTGAAGCGGCTTTAGCCGCTGACGTCCAGCAACACAGCAGTCACACGGATTGTCTTGAACTCCGGCCGCGTGCGATTCCAAATATTGGGGAATTCCTAATGCAGACCATGTTTTCGGAAATCATCAAGGGAGCAAGACCATGAAAGTTTCTCGGCGCGTTTTTGTGAAGCGGGGCGGCGTGGCAATGATCGGCATGAGCACGATCCCGGCATTCCTGCAGCGTGCGGTGGCGGCCACGCCGATGCCGAACAAGAAAAAACTCATTGTGCTCTTTCAGCGCGGAGCCGCCGACGGTCTGAACATCGTCGTGCCGTTCGGCGAAGAAAATTACTATCGAATTCGCCCGACCATCGCCATCCCCCAACCGCGCCAAGGCGGCGAAGGCGCCGCCGTCGACCTCGACGGCTTTTTCGGCCTGCATCCAAGCCTCGCGCCACTTGGGCCGCTTTTTCACAACGGCCAGCTTGCCCTCGTGCACGCCGCCGGCTCGCCCGACACCACTCGTTCGCATTTTGACGCGCAGGATTTCATGGAGTCCGGCACGCCCGGCGTGAAGTCCACCGACGACGGCTGGCTCAACCGCACTGTCCAAAACTCGCGCGAGGACAACGCGTCGCCGTTCCGCGCCGTAGCCATGGGCCCGAATCTCCCGCTCACTCTCCGCGGCCCGGCGCCTGCGATTGCGCTCGCCGACGTGAAGCAGTTCCGCGTAATCAGCGAGTCCAAGGCTGTTCAAGGCGGATTCGAAGCGCTCTACGCGCAAACCGTGGACAAAGTTCTGCGCGGCACCGGCACGGAAACGTTCGAAGCCATCGAAATGCTGCGCAAGGCCGATCCCTCGCGCTTCCAGCCGGAGAACGGCGCGGAATATCCAAAGAGCCGCGTAGGGCAAACGCTGCAACAAGTCAGCCAGCTCATCAAGGCCGACATCGGCATGGAAGTCAGCTTCGTGGATACCGGAGGCTGGGACAACCACGTGAACGAAGGCGGGGCGCAAGGGCAGCTTGCAAATCTGCTGCGCGAACTCGGGCAAGGGCTCGCCGCGCTGCACCAGGATCTGGGCGACCGCATGGAAGACATCGTCGTGGTAACGATGTCCGAATTCGGCCGCACCGCGCACGAAAACGGCAATCACGGCACCGACCACGGCCACGCCAACTGCATGTTCGTGATGGGTGGACCGGTGAAAGGCGGAAAGGTTTACGGGAAGTGGCCAGGGTTAGCTCCGGAACAATTGAACGAAGGCCGCGACCTCAAACTCACCACCGACTTCCGTTCAGTGCTCGGCGAATTGATCAGCGGCCACCTCGGCAGCAAAAATCTCCAAACCGTTTTCCCAGGCTTCGACAATAGCCCGGCAAAATTCCCGCATCTCCTAAAGGCGTAATAGGGAATCGCCAACTCGATGATGTGGTTGGGCGGGACGGAAACTCTGAATCTTGTCGCTGGACGCAGGGTCCCGTGGCGCCGGCGTCCCGCCGGCGGTTTTCAATCAGACCACTCAGCGGAAGATCGCTTCTTTACGCCTCACGCGAGATATCAACTTCGAGCGGATGCACATCACGGGCGATCTGTTCAGCTTCACGGCCTCCCATCACTTCCAAGTCGTACCGTGTTTGCAGGTTCAACCAAAATGTCGGCGCAGTCTTGAAGTAGCGCCCAAGCCGCAGCGCCGTATCAGTTGTGATCCCCCGTCGCTCGTGGACGATGTCGGCGATCCGTGTCAGCGGCACGCGGAGATCCATAGCTACCCGGTTCATACTCAGGCCGAGTGGCTTCATGAATTCCTCGCGCAAAATCTCCCCCGGATGGACTTGCTTCAATTTCCTGGGCATGTGAATCTCCTAATGATAATCCGTGATCTCGACCTCGTAAGCGTCTGCGCCCTTCCACTCAAAGCAGATTCGCCATTGCTCGTTGATTCGGATGCTGTACTGGTTTTCCCGGTTGCCGCGCAACCGTTCCAGCCTGTTGCCTGGGATCGCCGCAAGTGTTGCAAGGTCCGGAGCGGCGTCCAGCATATCCAGTCTCCGCAAAGCTGCCCTCTCGATGGCTCGAAACTTCCGGCTTCCGTGCAGTAGGAACAGCCGTTCGGTTTCCGCCGAGCGGAAGGACTTAATCACAATTCAATACTATACTGTTTAACGTTAGCTGTCCACCAGTAAGGAAGGTTGACTTGTCGCTCATCTCAAGACAGCATTTGGAGAGGCCGAACCCTGCTGGACCAAATTTCGCTTACGGGCAAACGCCCTGCTTGCATCCCCGCTTCTTCTCGTCCGGAATATCCGCAAATCGCGCAGGAACGAATCCGTTGCGATTCGGCATTTGAACTTTCGGCAACGTCTTCGCGTCCAGCACGTCGTCTTCCTTGATGATGTTGCTCTTGGCGAGGATGAACGCCGTAAGAGCGTAGACCTCGTTCGCGGTGAGCGTTCCGCTTTGACCTCGAGGCATGGCGCGATTGATAAAGTCCCAGACGGTTGTAGCGTATGGCCAGTAACCGCCAACGGTTCTGACGGGTTTAAGCGTGGTAAGTGTCTCCGTGTCGGCTATGCCTCCTACCACGCGAGGGCCAATCTTGGCGCCTTCACCGTTAGGCCCGTGGCACACAGCGCATTTCACGGCAAAGATCGGCGCGCCGTCCTTTGCGCTTCCGCTCCCGGGAGGCAATCCCTTCCCGTCGGGCCCGACAGAAATATCCCAAGCCTGAATTTCCTCTTTTGTCGGCGCTCTACCAATATTTGAGTAAGCAGGCGTTTGCGCCATCACCGCAGTCGCGGACACCAAGGCGATCCCAGTGACGAGAAATTTAAAACAGCGCATTTTGAACGCTCCCGTCCTTGTTTACCTTCCATGGTTGAATGGCATTGAAGTCGCCAACGACTTGCTGCGTTTTTTGAAAAAAGTCGATGTCGACGCCCCAGATCTTGGCCACTTCGACCATCGTCGGTTGCACCACGCCCTGATCGTCCGTGCATCGAGATTGCAGAACGGCCTCCTCCCCATCCCAATTCCACGGGCTGGAGAATCGAGTATGCGCCTTGCGCGCGATGGGGTCGTGGATCTTCGCGTCTTTCCAGGTGCGGCCGCCATCGGTAGAGACTTCAACCCGCCGGACAGCGCCCCCGCCGGACCATGCCAAGCCCGTAATCTCATGAAAACCGCGTCCAGGCAGGTGATATCCGCCGGCAGGCCGGGTGATAACCGATTTTGGTCCCAACTCGAATTCAAACCAACGCGATTTCCCATCCAGTTTCATGCTGGGGTATCGGCTCGTTTCCATCATGGCCATATACGGCTCGTCCACCAAATCGATGCGCCGCAGCCATTTGACGTTGTTGATCCCTTGCCAGCCCGGAACCACCAGCCGCAATGGAAACCCCTGTTCCGGACGCACCGGCTCGCCGTTTTGGCCGTAGGCCACGAGAGCGTCATCCATGGCCTTCCCCAGCGGAATACTCTTCGAGTGTTTGGGCTCATCTGCACCTTCCGCGATGATCCAGGTCGCACCCTTTTGCACGCCCGCTTCCTTCAGCAGCAGGGACAGCGGGACTCCAGTCCACTGGCTGCAACTGGTGAATCCGTGCGTTTCCTGAGGAGTCGCATTCACCGAAATCCGGGCATCCCCACCGGGGCCTCTCGTGGAGCTGTTCCCGTGGCACTCGATGAAATGAAATCGGGTCTCGAACGGCAGCCGTTTTAAGTCGTCCACGGAAAAAATCAATGGGCGATCCACCATGCCGTGGATCAGCAAACGATGTTCCTGGGGATTGATGTCCGGCGGCTCGAAACCGTGGGAAATGGTGAAGTGAAGCGACGACGGCGTGATGATTCCCACCGAATCCTGAAGCGGAGTCCTGAGGCCGAACGCCACCGGCTCATCTTTCAGCCGGCGCTCCGGATTGTTAATGCTGCCATTCCGTACGGAGCCCACGAAATGAGAGCGCTCGCCGTAAAGGTGTAATTCGTCAATCTTTTCCAGCGCCGGTTCGGCCGCAACCGAACGCGCTCCCGCCGATGCCCCAACGGCCAACCCAGCCAGCGCGGCGCCATTCTTCAGAAACCGTCTGCGATCAGAATTCTTTGGATTCATAAATACCCCCTCCGATTCCTTGACCGACTCTTAGCAGACGCGCGAATTGATGTCAATTGGAATGCTCGGGCGTGGTACGCCGTTCGTTCCGAATTTGACGACAGAAATTGGCATACTCGCTCGCGAACGCGCTCTATATCGCCCAGTTGGCATTCCCATATCGTCAAAACAGCCCATCCAAGTTTGCGAAGCTTGGCCCGAATTCTTATATCCCGTTTCTTATTCCCCTCTAATTTTGGCACCCAATATGAACGACGGGTTTTGGGAATTCGCGCAGTTTTACATCTTCGATGCAGGTGCCAAAAACAACCGTGAAGAAAGATAGCTTTGCGAGGCTTCAGAAACACGAGATCAGGCCGTCCGGGTAAATTTCTTGCGTGTTTCCTGAACGGGATACCAAGAGACCGAATGATCGCTTGTAGCGCTACCTCAGGGGAGGTGTCCCGGCTACGAATGCGCCGCATGTTTTCGCTGCGCTTTGTCCGGGTTAGAACGTCCATATCAGATCTTAGATGGCCAGGTCCAGGGGCAAGTCTGAGACATCGCGCAATCGCTTGCCGTGGACAAGAATGTCCAATGAATCGAGAGCATCCACAAGCTTCAGTTCGGCGATAGCTTCTCTGAGTTCTGGAAGTGCAAAGTGATAGACACAGTCGATATCGCCTGTGCCAAGGCAGATTGAAGCTAGACGGCTCGGTAGTGGTTCGGCGGTGACGACTGCAATGTGTGGCACATGCCCCTTTCGGTTCCGGATTAGATTTAGGGCCTCAGACCTGGAATTTTGAGTGCGATCACGTCTGATCGCCCATATGCACGAAATACTGGCATGAAATATGGTGAAACCATTGTTCCTCCTGCGCAAAGGCGTTAAGCGGGCGTACGTGTCATCAACTAAGAAAGCGTTGCGGTTTATTTCTGAATCCTCTTCAGGCGAGCGGAAGACAACAACATCTGGCATGATGAAAAAGCCATCTCCCAGGGCCGTCTTCAGCTCAGGATGTTGCCGAGTTAGACGTCCAATTTCGCGCAGGCGCGAGTACTGCTCGAACTCTGCGATTTCCATTTCGGGCCCCGAGACTCTAGCCACAGTCCAAATTCCCGGCCGAAGATGGGCCAGACTCGAGAATGCAGTTTTTACAAATTCCGCACAGGCACTCTCAAAGAGGTCCCCCGAAGTTTGGCCTGCCAGTCTACTACCTGAAGATGCCCCGAGTTTCTTCGCTAGTCCGAGGGCGATTTCTTTGCTTGCAAAATTGTTGCTATCTGCATTCGACGCCACATGACCGGAGTTGATGAGGAGGGCCTCCCGGCATAGGCGGGCGTGGAAGGCTTCTCTCGCTTTGCGAAACTCAGATATAGGCTTCATAAGCAACCAACGGCACCTGCCAGAGTTTTCGACGTCATGCACCGGCGAATACCTTTTCCCGGTCCAGCACGGGCGGGTGGGGGGAATCCATTGCCAATCTGACAATAAGCACTAGCTTTGCCGCTACAGAATTGCCAATGCGATCGAACAGCTTGAAGAAGTGCTGCTATTTCCTGCGTCAACTTTTCCGACAAGCACCGCATGGGCACGCTCGATCGGGACTAGGCTGCCAATTCCTGCCCTCATTCCAAACAAGAAAAGCACTTTCTATCACGTGTCCCATCTTTTTCAATGTTCCAGTTTAGAACATTTTCGGTCGATACGGAAGGTACTCTCTGCCTGTGACCAAAAAGCAAACGCGAAAAAATATTGCTGGCAGGCGCGTTGCTGAAGCGCGTCGAAGTTGTAAACCACCACTCACGCAAGACGCTCTCTCGGGCAGACTCGCCCGGCTCGGGATTCAGCTCGATCGAGCCGCAATTGCCAAGATCGAAGGCAATTCTCGCCATGTGCTCGACTACGAACTCAAGGCCCTCGCGAATGTGCTGGGTGTGGAGGTCAATTGGCTACTCGGTGCTGAAAAGTGGTGAAAGATCCAACTTCTCGGTTGCGCTCTGCAACGCGGCGGGCGAAATCTGACGTCGCGAACAAGCTCATCAGCATGTTTCTCCACGAATTGAGTCGCAGGATCAGCCAAGACTGGCCAGTCAAAATAGATGGCGAAGAATATGAGGAGCTTGTTCGGAGGAAGTTTAGTAACAAGTGCCCGTACTGCTCCCGTGATCTGGCGAATACGATAGCCGTAGTTGAGCATCTCGACGGCATGAATCGTTACCGCGCAGGCCTCCACGTTCCAGGAAACGTGTTGATCGCGTGCAGAAATTGCAACGGTGAAAAGCGCCGGGACGACTCGTCAAGAGTTCTTTCGCTTGCAATGTCAGGCTGGGAATCATTCTTGTCACACGACGGTACACGATGCACTGTCGCCTGCCTCACCTGTCAGTATTGGAGGGGCATCTGGGAGGATGAAACAGAGCGAAGGCTTCGTTTGAGCGAAAATCTAGAGAGAATTCGTTCGTTTCGTCGTACCTTTTTGGAGTTTGAGCGGATTCTCCCTTTCCTTATGGGAACTCTGCCAGCGTTGTTAACGAAACTTTACTCCGATTGTCAAATCTTTGCTGAGACGGAGATCAAGTCTCTCCTGGAGAGATTTCAACAGACGTCCGACATTCGGATTTCATAGCTGGGTGTCGGCCATTGGTTCATTTGGGTGCGGGTTTAGATCCAAATCGATCGCGGATGTCGGCCACAGCGGCAATCTGAAAGTCGGCAATCCAAAAAAGAAAACGGGGCGAACTATGCGCCCGCCCCGTTCACCAATGCAGTTCCTGTTCGTTGCTGTCTAACGCGAAGCCAGCTGTTGCGCCCCTTCAGGGTCCACAACGCCAAGCTTCCCGCTCCACCATTCCGCGAACCAAACTCGTCCCTTGGCGTCAACCCCTACGAATCGGGGATAGGCCCCATGCGTCGGGATTGGATATTCCACGAATTGCGTTGTCTTGGGATCGAAACGGGTAATGCTATTCGCGCTGAAGTCCGCGTACCAAATGTAACCAGTCTTTTTTTCCAACACGAGGCCGTACGGCCGGGCATTCGTTGTGGGCGGTTGATACATCGTGAATGCCTTGGTTTTCGGATCCAGTTTCCCGAGCTTGTGTCCCATGAAGTCGCTGAACCAAACATCGTCCTGGCCATCGACGATGATCCCGTTCATGTTTGGAGTGTCGGGCGGTTTGAACTCGGTTGTATCTCCGGTCTTAGGGTCGAGGCGTGCGATGGTCCCCAGCATCGTTTCGGTAAACCAGGCATTTCCCTTGGAGTCCACGGCAGAGGCATACGTGATCCCGCTTGGTTTCCCGGCGTATTGTTGGTAGGCGCCAGCAGACACGTCCGGATACTTTGCCGGGAGCACGTGTTTGTAGGCTTTGAATTTTTCCGTTTCGACGTTAAAGCTCAGGAATTCGTCACTCGATGACATCGAAGACATCCAGAGGTTTCCATCGGGGGCCACTGCGACAGTGTGCGTGCCCGCCGATTTCTCCGGCCATTTGTATTCTTTCAGCGTCCCGGTCGCAGGATCCACGGAAACTAGCTTAGCTGCGACATCTTTCGCGTCCAGGGCCATCCATAACCGGCCGTCCAGGCCCACAATCGGCGTGTGCGGCACAGCCTTGGGAGTGGGGACAGGGTATTCCTCGAATTTTTCTGTGGCGATATTGAAGCGTCCAATCTTATTCGATTGGTAGTCGTATTCGGCGAACCAGGCGATGTTTCGCGCGGGGTCCACGGCTACGCTGTGCACCCAAACATCGGGCGTCGGGACTTTGTATTCCCGAAAGGTGGCCTTCAAAGCAGCGTCAGAAATATCCGCGTGCCTGACCTGATCCGTTGTCGGCGCTTCAGAATCCGGGCCGAAATAGGGGGCATCGGGACCAAAATATTTTTCCAGACCCGCTCCCAGAGCCGCAAGCTGTTCGGGGCTAAATTTCGGCTGAAACATTTTTCTGTCGCCGGTCATGTTCGGGAGAAATTCCTGCCATTGAGCGGAGGTGTTGCCGCGCCGTTTGATGATGGTATCGAAGTTGTGGCAACTGATGCAGGTTGAGCGAATCATGCGGGTTTGCTCGTTGTCCGGCAAAAGGCCATCCAACTCCGCCGCATTGAGACGCAGGACGTCGATTCTGGGAGTCAGCTTGAAATTCACCTCCGCGGCCTGCGAGGCGTCTATGGTTTGCCGCTTGGGGCCAAATCCGTAAGCGTCGGCCGAAACATCAACGCTCCCGGCAGGAACGGTGATCTCGTACCGTCCGTCATTTTGCGAATACGCAGACACGCTCAGACTTCCCGCCGCCGCTTTCACAATCGCTCCACGGACCGGCTTGCCCGCACTATCCGTGACCACGCCGTGTATCACGGCATCCGCGGCAGAGAGCGTCGCTGCCAAACACATCACCACACAACACGCCACTACGATACGGCCCAGTTCTTGCATCAACTTTCGCATGTGCTTACTCCTCGCTCCTCGTGGAGCCCATCGATAGTTTTTCAAAGCAATCAAGGGCAATGCCCCAACTTGCATCCCCGCTTCTTGGGATCGTGGATTTCCTCCAGCTTCTGAGGAATGAATCCGTTGCGATTCGGCATTTGGATCTTCGGCAAAGTTTTGGCGTCGATGACGTCATCTTCTTTGATGATTTCGTTGCGAAACATCACGAAGGCAGTCAGCGAATATACCTCCTCCAAGTTGAGCGAACCCTCTTGGTAGCGCGGCATGGCGCGCCGGATATAGTCAAAAATCGTCGTCGAAAACGGCCAGTAGCTTCCAACAGTCATCTTAGGGTGCAGTGACGTCAACGTACCTTGGCCTCCCACCAAGGCAGGCGCAGTCGGGCTTCCTTCCAGGTTGGCCCCGTGACATACCTCACATTTTGCTTTAAATATTCTGGCGCCCTCTTTGGCCGTTCCACTCCCCGGCGGAAGCTCCTTGCCGTCTGTCCCAATCGCGATGTCCATAGCCTGGACTTCTTGCTCGGTGGGAGCCCTGCCCACGTTCTTGTAGTCCGAAGTCTGCGCCAGCGCAGCGCCGCAGGCGGTCAGCGCCACAAGTGACGCGAAAAAATTACAGGACCAACGCATTTTGAATGCTCCCGTCACGGTTGACCTTCCAGGGTTGAATGGCATTGAAGTGGCCGGGGATCGTTCCTGTCGTTCGAAAGAATTCCGGCTCGACGCGCCAGAATTTGGCCAGTTCCATGGGCGTGGGTTGGGTCTCGCCGCGTTCATCGGTGCAGCGGGATTGCAGCACGGTTTCTCCGCCGTCCCAGTTCCACGCGAATCCAAAACGCGTATGCGCCTTCGAATTCACCGGCCCTTGAATTTCGGCTTCCTTCCAGGTTTGCCCGCCGTCGGTAGAAACCTCAACCTTGCGGATCACTCCTCCGCCGGACCACGCCAATCCGCTGATCTCGTAAAACCCCGGGCCGGACAATTTTTGTCCGCCGGAAGGGCGCGTGATCACTGATCGCGGCCCCATTTCGAATTGGAACCACCGCGACAGGCCGTCTGTTCGCAGGCTGGGATATTTGGTGCTTTCCCACATGCCCATATAGGGCTCATTCACCACCTTGATTCGCCGCAGCCACTTCACATTGTTGATGCCTTCCCAGCCGGGGACCAGCAATCGGATCGGATAGCCCTGCTGAGGACGCAGCGCCTCACCATTTTGCCCGTAGGCCACTAGAACATCGTCCATGGCCTTCTCAATTGGAATGCTCTTGGTGTGCTTACCTTTTTCTGATCCTTCTCCAACAATCCATGTTGCCCCTGCCTGCACGCCTGCTTTCTTAAGCAGGATGGAAAGAGGTACTCCCGTCCAAACGCTGCAACTCGTAAAGCCGTGAGTGTCCTGAGCCGTCGCATTAGGAGAAGTTCGAAACGTGCCGGTCGGGCCGGAGGGAGCGCTGTTCGCATTGCACTCCAGAAAATGAATCCGGGTGACCGACGGCAGACGCTTCAACTCTTCCAAAGTGAAAATCAGCGGATGGTCGACCATGCCGTGAATCAGGAGATGATGTTCATCGGGATCGATGTCGGGTGGTTCGTAACCGTGGGCGATCACGAAATGCAGCGAGGCTGGTGTGATGATCCCGACCGAATCCTGTGTGGGGGTCCTGAATCCGAAGTCGCGGTGGTACCCCGCAGGGGCCGGGTCGTATAGACCCATGGCGCCTACGCGAGACGAATTCTCAAACCTAGAGCGTTCGCCGTAGGCGTGCAAATCTTTGGGGTGCTCTTCCTTTTTCCCGGACTCGACTGACTGTCCGTTCGCCGGCTGTATCGCTCCAACAGCCAGACCGGCAAGCGCCGCGCCGTTCTTCAGGAAGCGCCTGCGGCCGGATTCCTTCGGATTCATTGGTTCCTCCCAGGTCCAGGATTGTATGGGTGATTGTTAGCAAAGGCGGTGTTTGATGTCAAACGATATGGTAAACCGATTCAACTCTTAGTCATCTTAAATGGATGTTCAAAAAAACGGGGCGTCCCGAGTTTGCCGGGACGCCCCGTTTCCCGTTTGTGCGGAGGCGAAATCTAGTGTTGGGATTGCCGAATGCGCATTGCGTAGAAGGACCTGTACACGAACACGAAGGAAACGGCAAAGAATGCCGCGGAAAGCAGGTGAGTCAGCAGGCCTCCGGTTTGCGTGGTCAACTTCACTGCGAGCTCTACTGCCAGCAATCCGAATAGCGTCGTGAATTTGATGACCGGATTCAGCGCGACCGAAGAAGTATCTTTGAATGGATCGCCTACCGTGTCGCCGATCACGGTGGCGTCATGGAGCGGCGTCCCTTTCTGCTTCATTTCCACTTCGACGATTTTCTTCGCGTTGTCCCACGCGCCGCCGGCGTTGGCCATGAAAATCGCCTGATACAGACCGAAGATGGCGATGGAGATCAAGTACCCGATGAAAAAGAACGGCTCAAGGAAGGAAAATGCCAGAGTGGCGAAAAACACCGCGATGAAAATGTTCAGCATGCCCTTCTGCGCATATTTCGTGCAGATTTCGACAACCTTCTTGCTGTCCTCGACGGACGCTTTCTCCACGCCCTCGAGCTTGATATTCGCCTTGATGAACTCGACCGCGCGGTAGGCCCCCGTGGTCACAGCTTGTGTGGAGGCGCCGGTGAACCAGTAGATCATCGCCCCGCCCGTGATTAGCCCCAGTACGAACGGCGCATGCAACAGAGAAAGGTGGTCGACGTTTTCCGTGAGTCCCTTCGTGAGCAACATAATGATTGAGAAAATCATCGTCGTCGCGCCCACCACAGCCGTTCCAATGAGCACCGGCTTGGCTGTCGCCTTGAAGGTATTGCCTGCGCCATCATTTTCTTCGAGCAGGTCCTTGGCGCGTTCGAAATTCGCGTCGAAGTTAAAGTCTTTCTTTAACTCTTGCTTGATGTTCGGAACTTGCTCGATCAACGATAGTTCGTAGACCGATTGGGCGTTGTCTGTGACGGGGCCGTAGGAGTCGACGGCGATCGTTACGGGACCCATGCCCAGGAAGCCGAACGCCACGAGGCCGAAGGCGAAAACGGGGGCGGCGATCATCAATCCGCCGAGGCCTTGCCGGGCGAAAAGATAACTGACGGACATCAGGAAGACCATGGCGAGTCCGAGGTAGTAGGCCGAGAAATTGCCGGCCACAAAGCCCGACAGGATGCCAAGCGACGCACCTCCTTCTTCCGCCGAAGTTACAACTTCCCTGACGTGCCGGGATTCCGTCGACGTGAAAACTTTCACCAACTCCGGTATCACCGCGCCGGCGAGGGTTCCGCAGGAGATGATCGAAGCCAGCTTCCACCACTGCGTGCCGTCGCCCAGGGTTGGAATGATCATGTAAGAGATCACGAAGGTCATGGCAATGGAAATGAAGGAAGTGAGCCAGACCAGGGAAGTGAGCGGCGACTCAAAGTTCATCTTGTCAACGTTGCTGTAGCGCGCCTTGGCGACCGCGGCGTTGATGAAGTAGGCTGCGGCGCTCGCCACCAGCATGGCGATACGCATTACGAAAATCCAGACGAGCAATTGGACCTGCACGGTTGGATTCTTGACTCCCAGTAGGATGAAAGTGATCAGCGCGACGCCTGTGACGCCGTAGGTCTCGAAGCCGTCGGCGCTTGGACCGACGGAATCTCCGGCGTTGTCTCCGGTGCAGTCCGCGATGACGCCGGGATTGCGCGCATCGTCTTCCTTGATTTTGAAAACGATCTTCATCAGGTCGGAGCCGATGTCGGCAATTTTGGTGAAAATTCCGCCGGCAATTCGCAGCGCGGCTGCGCCGAGCGATTCACCTATCGCAAAGCCGATGAAGCACGCCCCCGCATAGTCTCCGGGGATAAACAGCAGGATGAAAAGCATCATCAGCAGCTCGACGCTGATCAGCATCATGCCAATGCTCATGCCGGCTTCGAGTGGAATTTGATAGATCGGATACGGTTTGCCGCGCAAACCGGCGAACGCTGTCCGCGAATTCGCGAATGTGTTTACGCGGATACCGAACCAGGCGACTCCGTAGCTTCCGCCAATTCCGATCAAGCTGAAAAGTAGAATGATGGGAAGCGTAGTGCTGACCGGCTTATCCGGCACGGGAGACAGGACGCCGAAATACAGCACGATAATGACGGCGATGAACAGCCAGAGAAAAAGAAGGAACTTGCCCTGCGTAATGAGGTACGTCTTGCAGGTTTCGTAGATGAGGTCGGAAACTTCAAGCATCGAGCGGTGCACCGGCAGATTCTTCAGCCGGTTGTAAATGACCAGACCGAATAAGAGTCCAAAAATGCAAAAGAGAATTCCGATCATCAGCAGCTTGTGGCCATCCATGCCGAGAAATGAGGCTTGGGAGAGATCGGGAAGCTTCAGGCCAGCCTCGCCGCCAGCGGTATCGGGCGCTTGGGCCAGGGCGACCGTGCAACTCAACAAAACTAGGGCGGTACATGAGGCCCCCGCCTTCGCATATCGGCCTAGAAGCGAGCGTGCGCCCGCAAGCCAGGTGGGCATCAGTGATCCTCCATCAAGAATTGTGAATCAGAGCAACTTCGCATCCATGAAACCCATTTTCAAACACCAGCTTCCGGCACACTATTTCGCCCTGGAGTCCGTTCGTCAGGGCGTCGAATGAATAGCTGACCAGATTTGCTGCAGGCTGCCTCTTAAGACTGGAAAGGTGTACTCCCCTTAACCACAGCGAACGAACTCCGCTGCCACGTCACCGCCGATCAGAGACACCCAAGAGCCGAATAGGGTTGGCACAAGGCCCATTTTTATAACATGCCGGGAGTAAGGGGGTCAAACCGTTCCATAAGAAGGCGCCACGTCATTTGCATGCATGAGCTTCGTTGCTGGCGAAATCTTGCCGATCTAGCAGTACTAGGAGTACTACTAGATAAATATACCTTGACAGTTAGATTCGTGCCTGCTAAAGCTCACCGACGTAGTCCTTTTAACATAGCGGTGTGTCAGACAGACGCGCAACCTCAACGGCAATTCTCAACTCGGACCCGGGCCAAGGTCAGACCCTAATTTTTAGTAACAGAGAAATTATCTCGTCGTAATACCAAAATGACGAAAAAGTAGTACATACACCATGAGCCGAGCCAGGCAGAGGCCGCAATCGCGGATGATCGAAGGCGCACATTGAACAAGCTTCTCGAACGACGACCCGCTAGGAACGGGGGCCAGAATGGAGCGTTGCCCGCGCCGGCCGCATACGCAGAGGCCGGATTCTTGTTGCTGGATCCTTCCCTGAAACTGATCTCGGCTAACGAAGAAGTGATCCAAATTCTGAACTATCAAAATAGCAAGCCCAAACAAAATGGCCACAGGCTCCCGGATGAACTCCTGCGGGACAAGATCCATCCCATGCTTAGGACCGATGGCCCTTCCGCGCAATTTCGATCCGCGAATGAGTTTCAATCCGGCCGGAGGCGCTACGTATGCCGCATATTCCGTGTGACCTCGAGACCCGGAATTGGAGCCCAGCAGCACGATGTCGCACTCTTGTTCGAGCGGACCTCAACCTCCACGTTTGACATCGAAGAGATTCGCAAGACCTACCATCTGACCGAACGAGAAGAGGAAACGCTCCAGCATTTGGTCAGAGGCCTCACAACCAAGGAAATCGCCGCGCGCATGCAAGTCAGCCCGAACACCGTGAAGGCCTTCCTTCGGCTAGTGATGATCAAGATGGGATTTCAAAGCCGCACCGGAGTCATGAGCAAGGTTATGGAATTTCGTCCGTGGTCGTCGCCTCAGGGCCGTCCTGATATTCCTCCGCCCTAACCCACTTTAGTCCTATACTCTGCCTCCGCCATGCTCAGATCGAGCTTTGCGTCCTTCCAATCATCATCCGCGCGCTGATGCAGGTTCGCTGGACGCTCCCCAGAAAACAGCAATAACGCGTTGGCGTTCAGTTCCTTCTTTGACTTTAAGCTTGCCGTTCCCGTGTGCTCCACTTAGCGGCAGCGCGTACTACGCCTTTTGGGCTAGTCCTTTGGTATAAACTCTTTGGGCTAACCGATCAAACTAACCCCTCAGGCTAATTCGTCGGGCTTACCCTTCGGGCTAGCCCAGATGAAGAATTGACTGCCAGTAGCGCGTGACGCCTAATCACCCGACAATTTTGACCCCCCAAGGGGGTCAAATCAATCCCCAAGGAGGGTATGAACCATGAAGACTCGATTTGGAATTAGTTTCATCGTGCTGGTTGCGTTCGCTGTATTGGCCACCTGTGGGACATCCTACGCCCAAACCCTAATAGGCAGCCCCGCAGCTGGCTGGCAAAGCTGGAGTGTTGACGATATCCTGTGCGGCGAAGAATTGAGCGGCAACAACGCCCCTGACACTTGCATTCCCTACAGTGGTACAACTTTAACTCCGGCCCCTTACTGGAACACTGAGTTTGGAGCTTCTCGCCCAAATGATGAGGGTTTCCCCGCCGAAAAGAACGTCGGATTTTGTTTGACCTCGACAGGCGACTGCCAGGGAATCGGCAGCGCGCTCTTCGCACCTGGGACACTGGAATTTTGGGCGTTGACGAAATTTAACCCCTCCGGAAACGGGACGTTAGGTACAGGTGGCGCGCGCGACCCTATGGTGTACTTCAAAAACTCCGGGACCTCGACGAGGTCCGGCTACCGCTGGAACAGCTACAAGGCAACTCTGTATCTAAATGCGACTGCTGTCCCGTGTGGAGTCAACGCATTTGGGTGGTTTGAGACGAATTCCAGTGGAAACGCGATAGGGACCAGGCACGAGCTCTTCTCTGGAACCGGTGAACCGCGTTACTCTTGCAATTTGGTGCCTTCGTCCGTTGGCTCGACCGTTACGTTCACGCCAACCCAGTATTTCGGATTCTACTATAGCGACGTGAGCGAACCGGCGTGCAACGACGGTGCTACGGACCCCCAAAGATTAACTCCCCCAAATGTGTGTCCAAGTAACCTCGGGGGGGGGTACGGGCACGGATGTTACGCGTACACATTATACAACCTAAATGATTCCAGGTGCACTAACAACGATACCAATCCCAATGGCAACACCAACGGCGACCACGACTTCGCGGTATTCAGCACGAATCCCGGCTCTAGCCATACAACATACTGGATCGCGGGTGAAGATCCGGGAGATTGTAGCACCCAGGACGGTGACTGCAACCTGACCATAGTTAAGGTTTCGGCGTCGAGTGGAGAGTAGGGGGGCATAACGGGCGCTGTTGGGGACTTGGCCCACCCCGATTGTTGGTTGTGACCTGGGTGACCCCACCCTTGCGCTTCGCGCAAGGGTGGAGGGTCACTCTTTAGAGGTTTTCCCGCGCGGTTTCTTACAGTTTCTTCCTGCCCCAAAGGGACCGCGACGTACCCGGGGCACCGGGTATCGGCACTTCATCACCTCCAGTTGCTATGGTCGGCGCGGTTTGCTGAGAACCGGGAAAGCTGCGGAATGGCGATCCTTTCGCCTTCACATCGGAGTTAGACAGAGCTTTTCCGTCCAAGCAGCCGGCTGGCCATCCGCATGGGCGGTACAAGATCACCCATTTCAGTTCGATTGTCCAGCTCATCCGAGGTGTCCAATCGAGCCGAATTAACCTTGGGGTAACTCTTCAGGAGCCTTACTCTCCGCCGTGGCTTGACCCTGCGAGTGGGTAGCGCACAATCAAATATATCCTGCCAGCGCCCCCGCTGGAGCGTGAAAGAGACGCACGTACGTGCCGCATTTGGCGCAAGTGTCCTTGGCGCACGAGACTGCGGTGCTCCCTTTGTGCAGAGCCGACTGGAGGCACGGGCAATGAAGAAGGACTCCACGGGAGTCAAGCTGGGCATCGCGTTCGGGTTCCTCATAGCGTTGCTGATTGGTGTCGGCTGGTTCGGATTGAGCCGGATGGGCCAGGTGAATGCCGAGGTCAGCAGGCTCTTCAATCAGCGTTGGGAGAAGCTGCAGTTGGCCCGGCAGGCGGTTTTCTATTCAAATACGAACTACCGGATAATCATGAAACTTGTTCTGTTGCAGAACAAAGTCAAGAAGGAAGCGGATTTGCTGGCTGCCGAACGAGAGGAAAACAGGCAGAAGGTCCTCGCAGCCCAAAGAAAGATCGAGGCATTGATTGATTCGGAAGAGGAGAAGGAATTGCTGGTCAAGGTCGATGAATCAAGAGGACCTACGGGAAAGACCCTCCAAAAGCTCTTTGATCTGCTTATGAATCGAGGAGAACCACACCAAATCAACGAAGTAATGATAAATGAAACTTCTCCCGCCTTAGATAAATACCGGGATGCCTGGTCCGCTTTCGTGGAATACGAACAGAATCAAATGAACCTAGCCAGGGAAGAAACCAGGACAAGTTACGCGAAGGCTCACCAACTTTCTACGATCCTGATCTTGATGGCTATTGCCTTGGCCATCGGGATCGCCTGGTTTGTGACACGCAAGCTGACGGCGGAAATACGAGAAACGGAGCACGCTAAAACTTCGATTCGTAAGCTCAACGAAGACCTCGAGAAGAAGGTGGCCGAGCGAACAGAAGAACTCGCGCGGACCGTGGAAGCATTAAAAGGGGAAGTGAGGGACCGCAGAGCCCGGGAAGAAGACCTTCGCAGACTGGCGGCGATCGTGGAATATTCGGACGACGCGATCATCGGCGTCGGGCTGGACACACTCATTACGGATTGGAACGCGGGCGCCGAACGAATGCTGGGCTATTCGCGGAGCGAAATTATTGGAATGCCGATTACGACGATTTTCCCTCCGTCTCATCGCGACGAGCCTCTTGATAATCAGGCCAGACTGAAGGGAGGTGAAAGCGTGGTGCGACGTGAGTCCCTGCGGCTCAGAAAAGACGGAAAGACAATCCACGTGGCCCTCACGGTTTCACCCATCAAGGATCAACACGGCCGCGTTGTTGGAACTGCCGGCATCATGCGCGACATTACCGAACGAAAGCTAATCGAGGATGCCCTCCGGCATTCTGAATCAAGTTACAGGTCATTTGTCGAGAATGCTCCTTTCGGGATTCTTCGAACGACCCCGGTCGGCCAAATCGTGCAAGCCAATCCAGCGCTGGTGAAAATGCTGGGCTACTCTTCCGAACAGGAGGTCCTGGGCCTGCATATGGCGACGGACGTGTATCGCTACGCCGAGGAACGTCCAGAGGCCACGGCCTGGTCTCAAAGACAAGAGTCCGTGCAAGGCGTGGAGGTCGATTGGAAACACAAGGACGGGAGGCCCTTCACGATCCGTTGCGACGCGCACGTGGTTAGGGATCGCGAAGGCAATCTGGAATACCTGGAGGGCTTTATCGAGGATATTTCAGAGCGGCGAGCCATGGAGATGCAGTTGCGCCAAGGGCAGAAGATGGAGGCCATCGGGCGGCTGGCCGGTGGAATCGCCCACGATTTCAACAATCTGCTGGGCGTGATTATCGGCTACAGCGACCTTGTATCGGAACAGATCGGCCGGGACAGCCCGTTGCACAACCCGGTCGAACAAATCAAGAAGGCGGGTGACCGCGCCTCGGCACTGACTCGCCAGCTTCTGGCGTTCAGCCGTCAGCAAGTCCTGGAAACGAAAGTATTGAACTTGAACAAGATCGTAGCGGAAATGGCTAATATGCTGCCGCCTTTGCTTGGCGAAGATATTGAACTGCAAACCTCGCTCGCCCCTTTGCTCGGACAAGTGAAAGCTGATCAGGGGCAGATCGAACAAGTCATCATGAATTTGGCCGTCAATGCCAGGGATGCCATGCCCGGCGGCGGCAGGCTGTCGATCGAAACGAGAAATGCTAGTCTCGACGAGGAATTTGTGTTGCGGCACCGGCCTACGATTCCCGGCGAATACGTGATGCTGGTCGTGAGCGACACAGGTTCGGGTATGGATGCCCAAACGCAGGCGCATATCTTCGAACCCTTTTTCACGACCAAAGAACAAGGCCGCGGGACTGGCCTCGGGCTCGCGACGGTCTACGGCTTCGTGAAACAGAGTGGCGGATACGTTTGGGTGCAGAGTGAGCCGGGAATCGGGTCCACATTCACAATTTACCTGCCGCTGGCCCGGGTAGAAGTCCCGCGCCCTCATTCAAATGATGGCGCCACAGCCCTGGCCCGAGGGGCGGAGACCATACTCTTGGTGGAAGACGAAGAATCTCTACGAACGCTGACACGCAGCCAACTCGAAGATAGCGGGTACACCGTGTTGGAGGCCAACTGCGGGAGCGAGGCGATCCGTATCGCCCGACAACACCGCGGACCGATTCATCTTCTTTTAACGGATGTGGTAATGCCCGGAATGAATGGCCGGGTGGTGGCCGAAAATTTGACCGCATCACGGCCTGAGACGAGGGTCATTTACATGTCAGGCTACACGGGGTTCAGTGACTACGGGCTGACGAATCTGGATGCCATCGTCATACAAAAGCCATTCACCAGGCACGTCTTGCTGCAGAGGTTGCGCGAAGTAATCGCCCTCGAGGAGAAATCGCAGCAAATATAGCGAGCCGAAGCGATCGCCTCGGCGAGACGGATTGCGGGTTCGCCCGCGGGCTATTTTTTTGGCTGCGCGGTGGGCGGCAATAAGTTGTTCAAACGAAGGTACACCGCGAGCGCGGCATAGTGATCGATCAAGTCGTTGGTAACCTCCAAGGCCGCCGAAACGCGCGTCACTTGCCTTCCGCCGAACCACGGAACCTGCTCCCCCAGCGCTGCGTCAGTCAATTTCGAGAACGCTTGCTTGCAGCCGTCCATGGAGGCTTTGAGTTCCTCAACCAGCTTGTCCTTATCGGTTTCGTTGATCTTCGCACCCTCGGGCGCGGGTACGCCGGAGATTTTCGAGCACGCGAAGTTGTTCACCTCAGCGACGTGATCGATCGATTTCCCGAAGGTCATCTGTTCCGGCTTCGGATGATAGCTGTACATCTCGGCGGGCATCTCGTCGGCAGCGGCGACTAGATTTTTCGAGTAGTTGTCGAGGATCTGCCGCAATTTTGCCGAGACTGGATTCGCCGCCGGGGCTTGCGAGCGAGCAGCGACCGACCCGACCAAACAAATCACCGCGGTGCAAATCAATCGTTTCATTTTTTTCTCCTAGATCCAGGATTGCGGATGCATGCATCCACTCGCAGCTTGAATAAATCTCCAGCTTGCAAGGCGCCATGATCCAATCCTGATCGAAAGGTGTCAAGCAAGAATCCAGTCCACGGATGCGCCTGTGCGGGCGCAGGTTTCCACAACGTGGCAGTGTGCGTCTTTCCGGGGATGATCGGCGCGCCCATTGCGGCAGGATATCTCTGATACAATTCAAACTCTTCGACCGCCTCTTATGCAATCGCCGACACTGCAAATTCATTTGCCACTCTGGCTGCAGGGAGTTGTGGCCTCAGCCGGAGGGTTGGGGCTGTTCCTGATCGCGTTCCTGGACTCTTCGGTCCTCACTTTTCCGGTCATCAATGATCTGCTTCTCATTGATCTATCCATCCACTATCCCGGGCGCGTGCTGTATTACGCGGGGATGGCGACGCTTGGTTCCGTGGGAGGGTGTTTGCTCCTTTACTACATTGCGCGGAAGGGGGGCGAGGCTATGTTCCGCAAGAATGCGGGTCCCCGGGCGGAACGGATTCAAGCGTGGACCAAGCGGAATGGTTTCGTCAGCATCCTGTTGACAGCGCTGCTGCCTCCGCCGACGCCATTCAAAATATTCGTCATAGGGGCGGGAGCATTGAAGATGCCCGTGCGCACATTCGTCCTGGGGTTGATTGTGGCGCGCGGGTTCCGCTTTTTTGCTGAAGGCTTCCTGGCTGTCAAATATGGGAATCAGGGGACCCAGTTCCTCTTGACCCACAAGCTGGAAGTCGCGGGAATCGCCCTCGCCGTGGTCCTGGTGCTCTATCTAGCGTCCCGTCTTGCATTTAGCAGCCCGCGAACTTCTGGATGAAGTCTCCCGCGCCCTCAAAAACCCTCCCGGAAAAGTTGCATCTTGAGGGGCGAGAACAGGCCCAATCTTGCAATGTTCCATTCGGCACATATGATCTCCGTACCATATTCTCCGCCTATTTTTCCCCGGACAATTTGTGCATGAGATGGAAGATTCCAGTGAAGTCCAGCCGTGCGTTAGCCCGCGCAGGCCTCCTAATTGCCGTGCTGAGCGGCGGTGCTTCCGCAGCCCGAGCCCAGGCGCTGGCATCGGGCAGAGCGAACCGGGGAATGAACCTATACGAAAGTTTCGCAGGTAGCAGCAGCTCCTCCGGCTCCGTTTTCAACATGAGCAACACTCTCGGTTACGATTTCAACGCGCTGATGGGGATGGATGTCAACGTACCCTTTTATTTCGTTCTACCACCCGCGCAAAAGAACGGATTTGCCCAATCCGCGACGGGGCTTGGCGATCTCTCCATGGACGGGCGCTTAACGTTGGAATCGCCTGTGCTGGATTATCTTCCGACCGCCACGATCATGTTCCCGACAGGCAGCACGACAAAGGGATTCAGCACCGGCAGCGTGACATACGATTTTGACAATCGTTTTGAACATGTATGGGACCCCATCACGCCGTTTCTCGATGCGGATGTCGGCAACAGCTTGAATAACGGCGCCAACCGCTATCATCACGTGATTCAGCGGCCCTATCTTACGCTGGGTAAGGTTGCTAACTTCATGGTTGGCACAGACGTCCGCCTGACGGATCGCTGGACGGTGAGTGGCGATGCGTACAAAGTGGTGCCGTGGGGACCGCAGACCGTGTTCAGCCGGATCGTGCGGCCGGGGAAGGTTGGAAAGGGCGGAAAGCACCACCGGACTTATGAAATCGTTCAAAGGCAGGTTGGCGGCGCCAGGATAGTGGACGACGATGGATTTGATGCCTCCGTCGCGTTTAGTCCAAACCACTTCATCGATCTCACGCTCGCATTCGACCGCAGCTTTCATTACGCCCTCAACACAATCTCCTTCAGCGTGGGGTTCAACATCTCGCAGATCCTCTCGCGCGGGCGTGACTGACGGCATTCCCTTCTTTAAGTGTTCACTTTACCCCGTCGAATTAGAATGTAATTTCTGACTTCATCCCCGTTTACCGATAAGTAGAGGAAAGACCAAACCCTCCGACTTCTCGAAAAAACCACGAGGGGTCGAGCATTCGCAATGATTGTGGACTGACTACCTGAAACCTCGACCTGGGCGTGAGCCAATGGTGCAACGATAAAAAATACCAATGGAAGTGAAAGGCCTGTGAGTGTGTATTTCATCTTCAAGCCTGGCACAATGAGACCCTTAGAAGGTTGTGACGCCGCGAATAGTCCGGTCAAAAATGCAGCCGGCGCGAGCGTGCGTAACATAAGTTGCTACGGCGACCGGCGCAGCGCCCCATCCATGCCGGGACCGAGAGGGTGATCTTGAACCCGCGGGTGGCTCACTCTCCACCACCCTCTCTTTCCCGCCTCAGGCGGGTCGGGCGGTCCCGGCAAGCGCAATCTCTCACTTCATGGCTAATTGTTGATCGTTATCGAATTGCTGAGTAGTTCCGGCAGCCACCAATAGCACCCGCGCCCGCCGCAGGACTGAGCAGTGGGAGTGGCCGATTGCGTTGTGCTTGGGAAGTCCATGCAGGCGTCCTTCCTGGAACGCCGATGCCGGAACACACGAAACGCTGGTTTATCACTTCCGAAATGGGAATCGGTTTAGGTCTTGGAATCTCCGGTCTTGGAAACATTTTCTGGCTCCATTTTATTGACGGCAAACGCCCGGTGAGTCCGGCAACTTCGCTCAATACCAAATCCAGGCGATGTTGACCCAATTCAAATAGCGCGGATCGTTCAAACCTTTGGCGTACTCGTAGGTCACCTTCAGTTTTGTTTCATTGACTGTGCGCCAGCGCCGCCAGTCAACGTCACATACCATCCCCGGCGATAGCCAGGCGGATTTAGCTGCCAGGAATAGTAGAAAGTGATGCTGCCAACTGCTGTGTCGGTATCGCTGTCGTTGTCAGTATCGGCCTGTAACGTGTAAGTCATCGTTGCTGACAACGGCAGCCCGACTGAGTTGCTGGAGTTTACTTTCCAGCTTGTGATTTGACCTTGAGCGGCCACAGAGCCTTCGAGTGGTGGACGAAATAGAATAAATCCTCGTTGGCCTTGAACGTCCATCCATGCTGTACAGGAAACGCCGCCAATAGTCAGCGGTAGGCTGTAGACGTTGTAATAGTTTTGCCCTAGAACCATCTGGCCAACCGTGATCGGCACCGATGGCGGATCAGATTGCGCCTTTCCTGTTGCGGGCAGAATCAGTGCTACACCTAGGGCGAATAGAACTAGGACTTTTTTCATGATGTTTCTCCTCAGTTAGATTTTACTTCGCGAGTGGCTCCACAAAACACGCAGCGCGTCCGTGTCTTCGTCCGGCCATTCCAGTGATGCGAATGCAAGGGATGCTCACACTTCTTGAAACCTCGCTCAGAAAGCGTCATCGGCCGTCCGGAAGGTGTAAGATCGCCAAACTCCTTGCTGCCCAGTCCAGTTGTAGTTAAGCGTACTGCCCCCCTGCTGCGTCCAGAATGGGATTGCTACTGGAACGACTGCTACTGCGATACCTGAAACTGCTGCTTGGATGTTCCCCTCATGTCTGCCATTCATTTTGGCAGTGGGCGGCTAACATTATCAGTCATGATGGAAAATCTGTGCCATCTTATGGCATACCTTTTCCCGTGTTGTCAATCACTTTTCACTTTTTGTAACTTTTTTTCACGTTTAGACCAACATAAACTGTCGATCCAGAACGAGATTCGGACGCCTAAGTCCCTGTCATGGTGCATCTTGTCCCTACCCAATATCCATATTGCCCCTACTTCAAATGGAGTCAGATGCCCTCTTCTCGAAAGGATCGAACGACACGCAAGAGACCCCATCCACTCATCGCCGATTCTGGCTCCGCGGATCATAAGGCAGTGCCGGAGATAGCTCCCCAAGTGCATGACAGTCTCGCGCGTTTCGTCTAGCACCGCGATCACCACTGGTAGATGTCGCGTAAGTCACACGGAATCAGCACATTCCTACGTCGAAAGTTGCTCGCGAGACTTGCTAATTTCCAAGCCGGGACCTCCAGACATGCACAATTCCAAAATGGGAAATTTCTCATCACCTGGAATTCACTGCGAAAGGTCCTTCCCTACGGCGTGTGGCTGTGGCTTTGAGGCAGTATTGAATTTTTGGGGGTTTTTGCTTTTTGGATGGCGAACGCATGCCCGTCGGAAGGACGGCGTTACATGGAGGAGGCCCTAGCTCTCGCACAGGGTCTGAAGGCTGTGCTACTTAGCTCCCGAGAATTGCAGATTGGCGCTCAATTCACCTGTGGTGGATCGAATTCAAGATGCCCGTCGATGACGAGGCGTTGCTCGTTCAAATGGATGACAGCGACGATGCCGCGGCGGCCGGGCAATTCGGTTGCGAAGCGCATGTCGCGTAGGCGGACCCGAAACCCGTTGCCCTCGGGCTCCACGCTGGCCAGCGGGAATCGCGCGTAGCTCAGGAACTCGATGGCGGTTGGGCTTTTGACGGCATTCTTAAGCGCGAGCGAATCCTCCGGTTTGAAATGTATGTCCGCCTGGTCCGGGTCGAAGACCGTGCCGGGTCCGAGAGGCACGTTCACGTTGACGAGAGCGTTGTCCGTCTCGACGACGCCTGACCAGACCAGCGGCGTGGAAGGCCGCGGGAAAGCGGCTACCACAAGCGGAGCCTGGCCCCGGTATTCGCGCGAATCGAGCAGTGCAATGGCCCGCTCGTGTCCAACGGCGCGCCCCGCGACAAATAAGATCACCAGGCTCAAGCCTACGATCGCGCCCCGCTGGCGCCCGCGTTTCTTGGGCTTCGATCCGATCTCTTCCAGGATCAGCCGGAATAGTTCTGGAAGCAGCAATCCGGCCAACAAGAAGAAAATTATCCAGGCATCCACAGAATCAGCAATGTCCCACGCGTACCACTTCGATCCGAAGGGCCACATCAATTTCACGCCGTAGGCATTCAGCAGGTCGAGCAGTAGATGAACTCCCGCACCAACGGCGCAAATCAACAGCGCGGGGAAAAGTTGGACAGCAAGCTTAGGATATTTACGTCCGGTGAGCCAGAAAACCGCCGTGATTGCCACAATGATGACAACTGTTCCCAACAACGAGTGCGTTGCCGTGCGGTAGCCATGCAGGAATGCGTTTGCGCCGCCCAAACGGGCGACCCAGTCGACGTCGGCCGCCAAGCCTGAGACCAAGAGTATCGGGGTTGCCATTCGCGTGATTTTGTTCAGCCCCGCGCGCCCGAGAGCGATCGAGGTGAGCGCATGGGTCACTGGTTCCATGAGAAGGAAATGTGTTTCATTGAATTGGAGGGTACGGCATACCGTGAGTTCGCCCGCAGCGAAAGTACAATTTCAGTGGACACGAGAACTCAGTTCTATACGTACTATTACCAACGACCACCACCTCACGGCAATATTAGCGCGAATTTAATTTGACGTGGATTTATTTGGGGGAGTATAGTCCGCGCACACCCGAAGTCCAGCTGAAGAGATTTCGGCCGGCCAAGCAATCAAAATTCAAATTCCAAATTGAATTCAGGAGGGAAATATGCCCACTTCGTTCACTTCAACATTTCTCGCCGGTCAACGAGCGCGCCTGACACTCACTAGAGCAGTGTGGCTTGTTGCCTTGTTGGTTGGCACCGCGGTCTCCGCGGCCGCGCAGGGCCAGCCATGTCAAGGCCCAGGCGCACCAACCACAACTCAAACCCAATGCGTGACTGCAATTGCGATACCGGGTAATCCGCTTCAGTCGTTCGACATCAGCTGGGTCAATCCGGATCGCGCGGAGTATTACCTGGCCGATCGTGCGAACAAGGGTGTCGACATCCTCGATACCGCGCACATGACATTCAAGAAAACAATCGGCGGCTTCGTCGGGATTAAGCTCAACACCGCTGGCACGGCCGTAAACAACAATACTTCTGGACCGGACGGCGTCGTCTCGCACGGCAAGTGTCTCTATGTGGGGGACGGCGACAGCACGGTTAAGGTGATCGATCTGGATAAAGGCGAAATCGTGGCAACCAGAAGCACCAACGGCAGCACACGCCTGGACGAAATGGCGCTGACGAGTGATGGCAAGTTTTTGCTCGCGGCGAATAATGCGGAAGATCCGCCGTATGCGACACTGTTCAAAGTGAGTGGTGACGACGATTGCGACTCCATCGACATGGGCACCAAAATCTCAGTAGACTCCTCCGTGATTCCAGCCGGATTCGGGCTCTCGATCGAGCAGCCCGCGTGGGATCCCATTACAAAGCGTTTCTACACATCGATTCCGGTCATCGCCGACAACCCGACGGGTTCGGGTTGCAATTATGGCCAGCTCGCCCCGCCTGTTACTTGCAGCGGCGGTCTGCTAGTCACCAATCCAGAGGATCCGGACACGACAGAAGGCCTCTATGATCCAGTCGAAAACACCGGCGTCATCCAGCTCAACGCCTGCGGGCCAAACGGCGCCACAATCGGCCCCCATGATAACGTGATGGTGGGTTGCACGCCGGCCAACCTGCCGGGCAGCAAGACCACACTGGTCATCAATGCCACAACCCATAATTATGCCCAAGTGGGGGGCATTACAGGCTCGGACGAAGTCTGGTTCAACAAGGGCGACGTTCGTTACTACACTGGCTCCAGCGCAGCGATCAAACCCGCTACCTCTCCGCTCAACAAAGGCTCAGTGCTCGGCGTGATCGATGGAACCAGCGTCCTGATCGAGACTATCCCCCAATCGTCCGGTTCACATTCGGTGGCGGCCGACTCCAAGCGCAACCTCATTTTCGTTCCGCAAACGTATACCTCAGCTGCCACGGCAGTTCCTTTAGGTGACCAGAACTTTACGGGCGCGGTCAACAGCAGCCCGACCGTCGGTCAGTTGATCTGTGGCACCACGAACGGATGCATCGCCGTATACGCCTCTCCAGCTGCCAAGAACGACTAGGAAGCGGGCGGCAATCGACGAGGGAAAGCGAGCGTGGACGCATGTAGAGGCGGCACGCTCGCTTTCGGTTTGAACCGTAATGCGTGCTGTTCGATGGAAAGACTTCGCGGAAATTGATTACACAACCTCATAAGAGAGCACCATTACTTGGTGCTTCGCCCACTCTACGCCTCGTCCAAACAACTCGGGAGCTCGTATCGGCGCGCGCGTCGCGGGAAATATTACAGCGCATCAGGCATTGCGAGTGTGAGTGCGTCGGGCACGATGCGGAATTCGGCCGGGAGGCGACCAGCGGGCTCCCCGTCCACCTGAATCAGAACGGGTGAGGAATCAATGGGGACGCATTGAAGGGAAGTGGCTTTGCGGAAGTGTACGTACGGAGCGCCGCGCAATTGCTTTGTCCAAATCAGGGGCATATACGCGAGGTAGCGCCAGGCGCTTCGCGTTGTAAAAAACATGAGTTCAAATTCGGGCCGTTGAAGGTCGGCCTCGGTAGTGATCTGGAAAGGCCCGCCGTAGTGTTTCGTGCGACCCACGACCACAAGTGTGGCGTCGATCGTAAGGTCGCCAGTCGTCGCTCGAAAACGCGGGAAAGTGTAGCGCGTCAATTCCTGAAAGCCTGTTTGCCAATAGGCGATGATTCCCGCGCGCCCTTTGAATTCCGGATGGACAGCCGCTACGAGAGCCCCATCAGCCCCAGCCCCCGCCAGGCTCAGGAAGTAGCGAGGCTCGCCGCTTGATTTTTCCGGAATAGCGAGACCCAGAGCGATACGGCGGTACTGCGCCCGGACGATGCGTTCGGCGGCGCGGGGCAAATTCCAAGGAATGGAAAGCTCCTTCGCAAGCACATTGGCAGTTCCGGACGGCAACACTGCCAGCGGAACATGGCTGCCGGCGAGTCCGTTCACCGCTTCGTTCACCGTTCCGTCGCCGCCGCAAACGATGGCGAGCTGCCGTGACTGTTCCACGATGCGGCGCGCCATGGTTGTGGCCTCGCCTGGAGCAGTCGTCAACTGCAATTCCGTTTCGATCCCGGCCTCGCGGAAAACGCGCCGCGCCTTGTCCAACTGGTTCATGCGGCGTCCGCCACCCGCGTTGGGATTAATGATCAATACCGCATCTCGAATTCCGGACGACACGGGGTTCGTTCCATTTTCCTGCAGGACCGTATTTTCGCTATTCATGGGCATCCAGTTTCGAGGCGGGGGCACACATTGTATACTAACCCTCCGTTTTGTTCGCATCAACGAGGCCCGATGGTAAAGAGCACTTCCGTCGCCAAACAGCTTGAAAAGCTGCGCGAGGACATCCGCAGGCACGAGTATCTCTACTACGTGCTGGATGAGCCGGAAATCTCTGATGTCAAGTTTGACCGGATGATGAAGGAACTCCAGCAGCTCGAGGCTGCGCATCCGGAACTGGTTACGCCGGATTCTCCGACGCAGCGCGTCGGGGGGACGCCACGCAAAGGCGTCGAGACGCGCCGGCACTCGCCGCCGATGATGAGTCTCGACAATACGTATTCGATGGAAGAACTGGAAGAATTCGACCGCCGCGTCCGGGAACTCGCGGGGCGCGAGCACATCGATTACGTCACCGAACATAAATTCGATGGGTTGAGTATGTCGCTGGTGTACGAAGGGGGAGTGTTCGCGCGCGGCGTCACGCGCGGCGACGGCACGACCGGCGAAGACGTCACCGCGAACGTGCGCACCATTCGCTCGATTCCGCTCCGTGTGGATGCGGCGGAGCTGAAAAATCTGCGTCTGCCCGTGGATTTTGAGGTGCGCGGTGAAATCATTATGCCGCTGAGCGCCTTTCAAGCCTTGAATGAAAAGCAGGAAGAACAGGGCGGGAGGCGATTCTCGAATCCGCGCAGCGCCGCGGCGGGTTCCGTTCGCGTGCTTGATCCGGAAATTTCTCGGGCGCGGCGGCTCGATTTCTATGCTTACCTTCTCCTGGCCGGCGGGCGCGTCCCCACGCGTCTGCATTCAGAAGCGCTCGAATCAATGCGCAAACTTCACTTCAGGATTTCGCCCGACTGGCGCCCATGTCACTCGCTTGACCAAGTGAAGAAGTATATCGATTCGTGGGAAGGGAAGCGCGAGAAGCTGCCCTATGAAATCGACGGCATCGTGATCAAGGTCAACGAAATTGCGATGCAGCAGGAATTGGGCTTCACGTCGAAAGCGCCGCGCTGGGCCGTCGCGTATAAGTATCCGGCGCGTCAGGAAACGACGGTCGTGAAAGACGTCATTTTTCAGGTGGGACGCACGGGCACGCTCACGCCCGTCGCGGTGCTCGAACCCGTTCAGGTTGGCGGCGTCATTGTCAGCCGTTCAACGCTGCACAACATGGATGAGATCGAGCGGCTAGGATTGCGCATCGGCGATACCGTGATCGTTGAGCGCGCCGGGGAAGTCATTCCGCATGTCATCAAGGTCGTCAAGGAAGGCAATCCGCGCCGCGAGATCACGGTTCCCGAGCGCTGTCCCGAATGCGGCAGTAAAATTCACAAAGACCCTGAAGAAGTTGCCTACCGCTGCGTCAATGCGAGTTGCCCGGCCAAGCGCAAAGAGTCGTTACTGCACTTCGCCGGCCGGCACGCGATGAATATTGATGGCCTGGGGGAAAAAATTGTCGATCAGCTGGTGGACAAGGGCCTGGTGAAGGATGTTGCCGACTTATACGAACTGAAGCTTGAAGACGTGGCCGCGCTCGACCGCATGGCTGAAAAATCCGCGCGGAACTTGCTCGATGAAATCAAAGCCAGCAAGAACAACAGCCTCGCGCGGCTGATCTACGCGCTCGGAATGCGATTTGTCGGAGAGCGCACGGGACAACTCCTCGCCGATCACTTTGGATCGCTCCCTAAGCTGGCCGAGGCCAGCTTGGAAGAACTCATGGAAGTTCCGGAAGTCGGCCCCAAAGTCGCGCAAAGCATCGCCGATTTTTTCTCCGAGCGGGCAAATAAAAACCTGATCACGCGGCTCAAGGACGAAGGTTTGAAAATGACAGAGAAGCGTCAGGCGCCGGAGGATACGCGCCTCGCGGGGAAAACTTTCGTCTTCACCGGGGCACTAGCCCGCCGCTCGCGTGACGAGGCTGGCGGGGAAGTGACGCGTCACGGCGGCAAAGTGTCTGGCTCGGTAAGCAAGCTGACCGATTACGTTGTGGTCGGCTCTGATCCCGGCTCGAAGGCTGACAAGGCCCGTTCGCTTGGCGTCACCATTTTGAGTGAAGATGATTTCGAGAAATTGCTTGCTGGAAAGGTGCCAGTTTCACAGGAACTGGACCAACCAGCGAAGGGTTCGCCGAAATCGAAACAGAACGGAAGCCCGCAGAAAAATCCGAAGGAGGGCAAGACTCGCGCCGCGAAATCGCAGTCAAGGTAGACCCCGGAACGATCCGCGTTCTGACATCCGCCATGGCGCTTTAGCTTCCAAGGAGAGGACCTAGTCTTTCTGGTTCCGGGGGTGTGTCTAGACGAGACGCATGTGTAAAGTATACCCGTTCTAGTACTGTGAAATACAGGGGTCTCCTCCCGTTGTCGGTTTGCAATTTATTGCTAACAAATGGTTTGCAGTTGACGCCCACTCTACTCCAAAATGGCCTCTGACGTGCCAATGTTCCTTGCGGGCTCCTGTGTAGGGAGACGCTTGGGTCATGTCGAAAAGTGCCCGACAGATCCAGAAGAGGGAAATGGGGGAGGAAGCGAAATGAGGAAGGCAAGTGTATCAACGACGATTGCAATAGCGATGGGGTCGCTTTTTATCACAGGGTGCGCGACGAAGGCGTACGTTCGGCAGACCATCACACCCATCGAGAAAAAGGTGGATCAAGTCGATCAGGAATCACAGAAGCGCGATTCGTCGCAAGTCTCGGACATAAATAAAACGAATCAGGTCGTGGACGAAGATGAGAAGAAGCTCAGCGCGACAAGCGAGATAGCCAAGACGGCCGACAACCAGTCCAGAGGGGCGATGTCCAAGGCCAATCAAAATGCAAAGGATTTAAGCGACCTTCGCAACGTGGTTGCGAATCTCGACGACTACAAGCCCGCCAACCAGGCGGTCGTGCACTTCGGCTTCAATAAAGACACTCTTACCAAGGATGAAAAGGTGAAACTGGACGATGTTGCCGTGCAGATCAGCGGGCAGCAGCGCTATTTCATTACGGTGGAAGGATTCACGGATCAAATTGGGTCTCCGAGCTACAACGACCGGCTCAGCCGGGAGCGCGCAAATTCAGTGATTTCTTACCTCGTCGGCCTGCATAGCATTCCGGTCTATCGTATCCACATGGTGGGCTTGGGAGACCAGAAGCTCATTGATGACGGCAAGGGCAAGAAGGCCCGCGAAGCAAGCCGGCGCGTTGAGATCACCGTTTATACCGCGAAGCCTTTGACCGCTTTGTCGGCCGGCGCGAATTAGCGTGCTTGGGACGACGGACGGCACCATACTGCGACGGGCCGTTCAAATTTGGTGACCGATTTTCTCGCCCAATCCGACTGCTCAGGCTATACTGTGATTGGCGGGCAGGCCGGGTGATCGCTGGGCAGGCCTTTGCAAGAAGGCAGGCCGGGAGGAAAGTCCGGACACCGTAGTCTTCAGCGTCAAACGCCTCGGACGCAAGTCTTCGGCGCGTGGCGCCTCAGACTAAAGGGCAACGCGCCTGGTAACGCCAGGGGGCCGGATCTTCGTGCAACAATTGCAGGGCGTGGATTTGGTTACGGAAAGTGCAACAGAAAATAAACCGCCGGTGCAAATCGCCTCGGTGACCGGCTGGAGGAAAACCTTCAGCGGGTCTGATCACGGCTCACGCGAGTGAGTTGTTGCAGGTGAGAGTGCACGGTAAGGGTGAAACGGTGGGGTAAGAGCCCACCGCGTCCCGAGCAATCGGGACGGCACGGCAAACCCCGCGTGGTGCAAGGCCAAATAGGAGGGGAGAGCCGGCCCGGCTCGTTAGGACCCTCGGGTAGGCTGCTGGAGTCCAGGTGCGAATCTGGACCTAGAGGAATGATCGCTGCGACGCATGGGCCTCACGGCTCGCGCGCCGAACAGAATCCGGCTTACAGGCTTGCCCGCTGATTTACTTGGACTTACTGGTTTTTTGGTGCCGACTGTCACCGATTTGTCGCCATATTTCACGCCTTAGGCTCCATCGTACTTCCGAATCTCGTCAATTACCTGTGGTAGCTCTCCTAAGCCAGCGCAAGAGAGATAAACCAAAAAGTGATTGCTCGGCTTGAGCAGGAGCCGGAAGTGTTTGACCAATCGCTCAATCGGAATATCTATCACCGGAGTAGCGGATCGGAGTCCTACTCCTTCGATGTGGCATAGTTTCCAACCGCGTTTATTCAGGTTGTCGGCGGCTGAGAGAGTTCCCTTGTATTTCATTTGCGATTTTTCAGAACTTTTTATTGCAAATGCAAATGGGATACTGCCACTTTCAAGCTGGTTCCTGAGTTCGTCCAAGGAGTAGGTGAAACCCTGGAACGCTCGCATGAAGGCCCATAGAGCGGGTGAGTTGTCTGCCAGGATAATATTTCGCCCTCCCATATGCGTGATCATCCCTCCCCGCACGCCACCACTACTTTTTCGAACTACCAAGGGGAGGTCGGAATCCGCCCACGCGTCGATCAACTTATCCCAGTGGCACCTTATCCCGGACTCCACGCGTGGACGATGGCTTGATAACGCCCACAGTTCTCCGACCTCGCGGAGTTTGTCCGACAAATCGGAAGAAAATTCAGCGATGGGCAAGTCCCTCATGGCAATAAGCTCGCGCGTACTTCATTGGATTTTTGACCCTTTGCTAGTGACGATTTCGGATGATGGGTGCATTTCTTCCAATCATTGCCCGTTCTCTAGGGCGACGCGCACGCGGTCGCGCACGAAGCTCTCATCCTGGCGCACGGACGTGCAATGACGAATTCATCGTGAGAAATGCGGAGTAAGAACTTCGCTGCCTCATTGTTGCGAGACTGCGCCATCCACCGCGAGCCGCTTTTGGGCGAATCCACTTTCTTGTGTTGATTTAGAATGGACAATCTTCAAACCGCGCCTTGCAGTATTTCCATGTCCTCCACTCATCCACGTAGCCAGCGCGAATGCGTTCCAAGGACCAGTCTGTACTGCACGTAATGTCATAAGCGCAGGTATCAGAAACCTCGGGGTGCCAAGCCTTATTGATCTGCCAGAGGCCTCGGCTTTCACCGCCGTCGCCGGTAGCTTCGGGGTGGTGCCGGGACTCGTGCGAGACAATCCACTCCGCAACGCGAGGATTTACGCCCGCGGATTTGGAGGCGCTCTGAACGTACGCCCGCGCTTCCAATTGCTCGCGCCGAGCGGAAGTCGCTTTTACCTTTGCCAGAGTCACGGAGGTACCAATCGCGTTTCCCTTAAATCTGTATTCGGCTGCATGCGTAAATGACGTCCAAACAATGGCGAGGACATAGACCGCGAGGAGAATTTTTTGAAACCGACGAATTGAACTTTTCAAAACAGGCCGCTTTCGCCGGCCAATCCGTTTGTCCAGGATGACCGCCGCATCCGACTTTGCTCGCGCGGATTTTCTTACCCGGCGATCCAGTTGTTTTGCGGCGTTGTTTGGAGTCTTCATTGCTCTAATCGCCTCAAGGAAGTCAAAACCCACGTTCGCACTGCGCCGAACCAGGATACATCTGGACTGACGGCGAGGCTCGCGATCTCGAGACCAATATACACTACAAGCGAATAAAAAGCGAATGCAAAAGCGGGCCTTTGCCCCTCAAGGCTGGAACCTGATTCTCGCATAAGAGGCCAGCCGGGGCAAAATTTCGGACGGGATGATGGTGATTCAGGGTGAAAGTGAACTGCCTTCTCCATCCCGGAAAACACGGGACGGAGAGAATCTACAAAACCGTCTCTTGCGCGTGGCAGTTGTTCTTGTAGAGGCCGCCCGCTCTTGGGGCGGGCAGGTCTTTGTTTGGTTCATTGTCGAAGTAGACGAGCCACCGGTGGTTTGCTTTGTAAGAGCTACAGGCCCTCACCGTGATATGCTGGCGGACCATTCGACGCTTTCTGCTTAGAGTTGGGATACCGGTGAGCGTGGCCGTTGGAAGAAGTCTCGAGATGGTGAGACTAAACCTGAGAAAGCATGGAGGAATGAATGGCGCCAAAACAAGAAGTGCTACTTTGCAAGTGCGGAGCCTGCGCTCATTGGGAAATTCTTCAGAAGGACGGGAAAAATTATATCTTCTGCATGACCTGCTCGAAGGAATTTCCGGTGACGTTGCAGATACCAAAATCGGATCATATCGAGTGGGCAGCGTTGGACACGAAAAGAAAGAAGTGGATAGCTGCCGCAAAGTGAGGAATGGACGAAGCGGCTTATGGACGGCTTAGACCGTGGTCTGGCTGCCGTTTGAATTCTTTCCGGGATAACATTTCGGGCACGTTCCCTGGTCCCCAGCCTGAGAGGGACTGGCCTCCCGGTTAAGATAGTTGTATGGCCAAAGGGGCTACCCTACCTCAACACATTGGCAAGTACGAGGTCCTCGAGGAAGTCGGCCGCGGAGCGATGGGTGTCGTCTTCAGGGCGCGGGACCCCGTGATCGGCCGGCCGGTCGCTGTAAAAACCATCACCACAGGAATCGCAGAGGACCCGGAGCTTTGGGAGCGCTTTCGCCGTGAAGCGGTGGCAGCCGGCAACCTGCAGCACCCCAACATTGTCATCATCTACGAAATGTCGGATTCGGACGGGCTTCCATTCATCGCGATGGAGTACCTGGAGGGAGAAAGCCTCGAGAAGGTAATCGACCGCCAGTTGCCGATGCCTCTCGCGCAGAAGCTGGGTCAGATGGTACAGGCATGCCGCGCGCTGGATTACGCGCATCATCGCGGCGTAATTCATCGCGACATCAAGCCCGCGAATATCATGGTAACGCTTGAGGGTGTGGTGAAAGTTGTGGACTTCGGCATCGCCCGGCTTGCAGACGCGGCGAAAACTCAGACAGGATCTTTGCTGGGAACACTTTGCTACATGTCGCCGGAGCAACTCCGCGGCCAGCGCGCCGATCAGCGATCCGATATTTGGTCGCTGGGAACCGTCATGTATGAGCTGCTCACTTACCGGCGCGCCTTTGACGGCGAGAATCATGCGGCGGTGATGATGAGCATCCTCCAGGACGAACCGCTAGGGATCGAAGAATGTATTCCAGAATGTCCTGCGAACCTCGAACGTGTTGTCCAGCGGGCGCTGCACAAAGATGAGAGCCTTCGCTATCAAACGATGGAAGCGCTTCTGGTGGATCTCGAACCGATCTGGACTTCGCTCCAGCGAGAGACCGTTCGCAAATTGGTGAGTCAAGGACGCCAGTTGATGGAAATCGGCAAGCTGGCCGAAGCTGGCGAGGTCCTGCGACAAACGCTGTCGATCGATACCTCGAATCTTACGGCGAAGACGCTATTCGACCAAGTGAATGCCTTGCTCGGATCAGACCGCACTTTACGGCTGGAGCGTACGGAGGCTGACCCGAAAAAAGTTCGCGAAACTGAGCCAACTGCACGGGTCAAAGGCTCGGTAGTGACCCCAGCCCGGGACGGCGCCCCCACGACGGTGGCGATTCGTGATCCGCAACTTACAATTTATGGGGGACCGCTGAAGGAAACACGCGAAAAGCCAGGTTCATCCGGGACGGGGCCGTCGAGTGGGCAAACGAAAAATCAGCCGGTAGGGCGCCCTGTCTCATCGCCAACGCGGGAACTCCGAAGCAGTCCACAGGCATCCGTGGCCGCTGGGCTACCTTCGACGACACCTCGGCCTGCAATGGCACCGCCACGAGTATCGTCCGGATCCCGCGCGGTCAACCTGCCGATTGAGCGCGCCCCGAAGAAGCGAACAACCGCGTATGCGATCGGCGGGGTCATTTTGGCCATCACACTTGGGGCGTTTGGATATTTGCGACTATCTAGTCTACGCATGCCTGGTGAGATTCCAAGTGTGAGCCCACTCTCTTCGGAACCGGCGACAGCTTCGCGAACGCCGACCGCGCAGCCCGCGAAATCAAATATGGCTCCTGATGCGGTTGCCTCTGCTCCGGCATCAACGGGGGTATCGGCAGAAGCTCAGCAGCGGCGCTTGATCGACCTCGCGCACGAAGCTGCCGACTCACGCGATTACAAGACAGCGCAAGCCAAACTCGACGAAGCCGCCAGGCTGAACGGCCCTTTGAATTCACTCATTGTCGATCTGCGGCGGCGATTCAGTGGGGAAGCTCACGGGGCGCAATTGCAAGAATCGGCTCGGAAGGAGCAATCTCTCTGGGACAAGGCCATGAAGGAAATGCAGGGCGGCCGCCTGGATGATGCAGACAGATCGCTTCGGGAAATTCTCACTATGCAGGAGGGAGGGCGCCGCTTGGCGGATGCCGAGCGATATGTGGACCTGGTGATTCCGCAGGAGCGCCGCCAGGAAGAACTCTGGGCGCAAATCCAGACGGAGTCCAACTCGAACGAGCCCGGCCATTTGATCAATGAGGTAAAAACTCTCGACCAACTCATGGCCGGAGGAGGCGTTCACGAACAGGACGCCCGGCAAATGCGCGACGCGGTGATGATGCAGTTCGCGCGGAACAATGCGCGGAGGAATCACGAGGCGCTCCCCGTTGTGTCGAGCGCGGACGAATCCAGGCTTTCGCAGCTCGAAGATCAATTCGTTGCCTGTGTGCAGCGGGGCGACGCGCAAGCGCTCGAGCAGTTACAAAATCTGAGGCCGCAATTCAAGTCGATCGCGGAGGGCCGAGGTCCTATGGCCATTAACGCTCGAGATATTCAGAATAACCTCCTTCCTAAAGCGCAAAAGGAGATTGAGGATCGTCTGGCAAACGCCGAATCCGCCGCAGCTGCCAACGCCGCGTATGAGGCGGGCATGAAACATTTCGATCGAGCAGTCGCCACGCAGAATACGGCCGTCCTACGTGCGCATGTTCTTCCCGAGTTTCAACAGATCGTTGCAGCGGGCGGCCCGAGGGCGCCGGAGGCGGCGCGTTACGTAAACATTTTGATTCCGGCGGCGCTTAAAGCCGGCGGCGCTCACTGATTTTCGCCGTCGCTTCCTACCGCTAGGCCTTGGTGACTGCGGGCTGGTCCTGCGGTTTGCCGCGGGCTGAGATGAGTTCCTGCCAGAGAACTTCGAGAACCTCAACCGGCTCGTCACGACCCTTCAATTTCTTGGCCGGAAGAGCGCGCGCAGGAACTTTCTCGCGAAGTGATTTCCAAGTCGCCGTCGAAATGAGGATCTGATTGCGCTCAGCCTCCGCCGTGAGGCGCGCGGCTACATTCACCGTGTCGCCGACCGCCGTATAATCCATCCGGCGCGCTGTGCCCATATACCCGATGATTACTTCACCTGTATGGATACCAATTCCCATCTGCAGATGCGGGTAAATCGCCGTGCGGTTGAGGTCGCCAAGAGCCGCTTGCATATCCGCGGCAGCTCGAACCGCTGCAAGGGCGTCGTTCCAATGCGAGAAGGGAGCGCCAAACAAACACATCAGGCCGTCGCCCAGGTACTTATCGATAGTGCCCTCATGTGCGAACACAACGTCCGTCATCTTCTGAAAGAATCCATTCAAGATTCCTACGATTTCCTCTGCCGGAATGGCTTCGGCCATTGCAGTGAACCCGCGAATGTCAGCAAACAGAAGAGTGACCGTTTGTTTTTCTCCCCCTAAACGCAAATCCGCGGCATCCGCGGCAACTTTGCCCGCCACCTCCGGCGAAAGAAATCGCTCCAGTGCACTGAGCTTGAGGTCCTGCTGAAGGATTTCCTTGCGAGCGCGGACGCGGTCGATAGCCAGTCCCGCTTGCATCGCAATTACGGCAAATACATTGAGATCTTCCTGGGTAAACATCGCGCGCCGGGAGAGATTGTCCACGTAGAGGAGTCCGAAGCGGCGATCTCGATTTCCGAGCGGGGCGCACATGGCGGATTGAATTCCGGAGCGCATCACGCTCTTGCTGGCCGCGAACGACGGATCGACCTGAGCATCCACCAGCAGCAGAGGAGTCCCGCTTTTCATTACTTTTTGGATGATGGTTTGCGAGATGATCAGATGGGGCGGATTTTTCCGCGCGGGATCCTTAAGTTCGCGGCCAAACTGAAGGATGGCCGGCTGGAAGGCGTAAGTACCACCGCTGAAATCGCCTTCACCCATCATGGATTCTTCCAGGAGCATGGCGTAACCGCGGTCCGCCCCTTTAATCTCCAAAACCAAATCAAGGACGCGTTGGACGATGTCCTCGACCGTGTTGAGATCACCGAGAGCGCGGATGATGCGTAGAAGCAGGGTAAGCAGTGCGTTTTCGCGTTCCAGATCGCGGACGCGCCAAGGCAAATTCACACGCCGTTCTTCGCCGGCGTCAACGTCGATTCCAATCGGCGTTACAGGGAGGAATGTACCTGAGTAGGAAGAGCTGGCCAGCTCCCGGACAAAGCGTTGAGGCAAGCGAACGGTGTCATGGGTGAGGATTCCCTGGACGTCAGGCTCTTCGAACCGCATGCGGTACTCGCCGATAGCGACTTCGTCGTTAGGTTTGAGGATCGCCTCCTTGGCCAGGATTCCATTCAACTTGATCCCGTTCACGCTGCCGTGGTCGACAATTTGCCATCGCCCTTGCTCAGCGAGGCGAACCACGGCGTGGAGCCGCGAGATGCTCTCATGCTCAAGAACGATATTGCTCGATTTGGCTCTGCCAATCGAAACGGGCCGATTGCCGGACAGTTCGAAAACGCGCGAACTTTCACCCGGACCATCAATCACAAATCGCGGCATCGGGAATCCCTCCGGAATAGACCATGATCGGCCGGCCGGAGAGGCGGAGCAATAGGTATTCCCGCCCGCATGTCGAATCTCATAAGCCCTGGAGCATCAACTGGGGTGGCTAGTCGGCCTTTCTCACGTCGATGTGAATCGGCGTAACGGAGGCTACGAATCCTTCCGCGGGGCACAGTGTTTGTAGCGCCGGCGTCTCGCCGGCGGTTTCGCAGTTCACCCACATAGTGCAATATCACCGGCGAGACGCCGGCGCTACTAAACCTGGCCTGAGGCTCTCATTCAGAAGGAGTCCGGTGGATGGGAAAGCCTCTTTGAGAAATGTGGGCTTGTTGCGCTCACATGGCCACGCCGAGTCCACGGAACTCGGCGCGCTTGGTGAGGCCGAATGATTCGGCGAGGAGTTCGTACGAATGCAGTCGAGCGGAGTGATCGTGAATGACCGTCAGAATCATAAATTCCTCGACCTGCAGGTCGCGCGCCATGCTTTCGAGTCTGCCGCTAACTTTCGCAGGAGAGCCCACAATGTAGCGGGGCCATTCGCTGGCGTCCCACGTAAGCGGGTCAGCTCCCGGGCCTAGATTTTCGAGTTCCTTGATCGCTTCCTCCGGCGTTGGCACGGGGCGGCGCTCGCCCCCGAGGCGGATGCGGCGAATCAGGACTTTCGTGCTTGCAGAAAGTCTCTCCGCTTCGGCGTCCGTGTCCGCGCAAACTATCCCCAACGCCACGATGGCTCGCGGTTCACGCAAGAATGTCGATGGCTTGAAGTTCGAGCGATAACGCGCGAGCGCTGCTACGGTTTGTTCGGGACCGATGAAATGTGCGAAGGCGTACGGCAGTCCGAATTGCGCGGCGATTTCGGCACTCCAATCGCTCGACCCAAGCAGCCACACATCCGGGGCACCCGGCATTTCCGGCGAAACTTTTATGCGGCTGAACGGATGTTCCGGAGGAAAGACGTGGTGAAGAAATGCGAGCAGCTCCGTCAATTGCTCGGGGAAGTCCGAAGCTTCGTGCCGCTTGCTGCGCTCACGTTGCAAAGCGTAAGCTTCCAGGCCGCCGCTTCCAGGCGCGCGGCCAAGGCCGAGATCAATCCGGCCCGGATACAACGCGTGCAGCATCCTGAATTCTTCTACAACTTTCAGCGGGCTGTAGTGAGGGAGCAAGACCCCGCCAGAACCAACGCGTATTCCGGAAGTTTCAGCGGCCACTCGCGCGATGAGAATTTCCGGTGCGGGGCTGGCGAGCGTTTCAATGGCGTGGTGCTCGGCGATCCAGTAGCGCTCGTAGCCGAGACCGTCGGCTGCGCGCGCCAAGTGGATCGTGTTGCGCAGCGCGTCGGCAGGCGTGAAGCCCGCAGGCACAGGCGACTGGTCGAGGACGGAGAGTTTCATTACGTCCTTTTCCTTCCGCCCGCCGATGGGTATTGAGCTTCTGTAATTTCATTCGCAGATGATTCGAGGGTTCGACTCATGCGTTATCTGATGCGCTGACGCGATTGTTAGACACAACCGCGCCGGGAACGTGGGGCCGTCGCGCCGCGATTTCGCAAACGCATGCGATGCCCGCCAAAACCGCGGCGGCGTAGAAGGCGGCTTCATAGTTCCTGTACTTGTCGAAGAGGACCCCTCCAATGGTCGGCCCGATGATTCCCGCAGTTCCCCAGGCAGTGAATAGCAAGCCGTAGTTCGCGCCGGCATTTCTGGTACCCCAGAAGTCGGCAATCGTCGCTGGATTGACCGAAGCTTGCGCGCCGTAGCAGAAGTAAACGATAAATACCATCACGTAAACTGGGAACACATGGGCGCCGGCCCAATACATTACCGGGATCGCCACTGTCGAGATCGCGAGCACTACCCGCAAGGTGTTGAGACGGCCAAGAACGTCGGACAACCAACCGGACAGAATGCGGCCAGAAACGTTTCCGATTGCTCCAACCGCGAGGGTCATCGTCGCTAAGGCTACGCCAGGGATCCCTTGGCTCCGGGCGAAGGGAACGAGCTGGCTAATGATCAAGAGTCCGGCCGAAGATCCGAGCCCGAAGCCAAGCCACATCAGGTAAAACGTCGGCGTGCGCAAGACCTCCGTCGGAGTGAATTGGTAGTCGGATGGCGCGACACGGGAAGCATGCGCGGGCATCGAATCGGTTGGCCGATAACCTTCGGGCGGGTTTTTCATTAGGGACGCGCCCACCATCGTCATCAAGAGGAATACTCCGCCCAAGATCATGCAAGCCGTCCGCCAGCCAAAGTGCGGGAAAAGGACTAGATTGGCGACCGGGCCAAAAATGGCCGAGCCGCCGCCATATCCCGCAAACGCAAGCCCGATTGCCAAGCCTCGCTTGTCGGGGAACCATTTGGCCATCACGGGAGCTACAGTTGCGAAGCCAAAGCCGTTGCCGATTCCACCCAGTACACCAAAACAGAAGAACAGATACTGCAAACTCGCCGTGTAGGCGCAGAGGAAAAATCCCAAACTGACCAGCGCGCCGCCGGTGATGGCCATCCAAAATGGGCCGAATCGATCTTGCAGGCGTCCGGCAATGAATAGCGATGTTGCGAACATCACCGCGGCGATTGTGAATACGTTAGAAGTCTGCGCCCTCTTCCAACCGAATTCATTTTCAAGCGGCGAAACAAAGACACTCCATGCATAAAGAGTGCCGAGGGCGAGTGTCATGAGGAGAGCGCCAACCAAACGCCACCAGCGGCTAATTGTTGCGGTGTCGGGCGGCGGGTTCGATGGCATGGCTCAGCGTTGCCTCAGCTGCGCGATGCTCGCCAGAATTTTCTCCGCCTGCGCGAGCACAGGACGATCCACCATCTTGCCATCCACCGAGGTCGCGCCTCCATGAGCCGCAGCAGACGCTTTCACAACGCGCCTTGCCCACGCTTCTTCTTCCGCCGTGGGAGCAAAACATTCGTTCACGACCAGCACTTGCCTCGGATGAATACACATCTTCCCGCCGAAGCCCAGGCGCTTGGCGCGCAAGGTATCGGCCCGCACCTGCTCCGCCCAATTTATGTCCGTGGTAACGCCATCCACCGGAGACTCAATCCCCGCAAGACGCGAAACCAGGACGATCTGCGAACGGAAATACAAAAGCTCATCTTCCGTGGCGGTCATACCGAGATCGAGTTGGAAATCGATCGAGCCGAATAGCAAACGCTGAACGCCGTAGCTGCCAGCCATCGCCAGTGCGTTCCAGAAACCTTGTGCCGTTTCAATCTGCGGCAATATCAGTGCCGCCGCGCCGAGGTATTCGGCAACAATGCGAATATCTTCGACTCGTTCTGCCTTGGGCAACAGCATACCTGTGATTCCCGGCTTCCCGGCCAAGGTCAGGTCGTCTCGAAACCATTCGCTATTTGGAACGTTTACGCGCACCAGGACGGGCTGTGCGGGCGTCACCCAAGCCGCCACCGCCGCGCGGGCCGCCATTTTATCCGCGGCGGCAACAGAATCTTCCAGATCGAGAACCACTGCGTCCGCTCCCGCTGCGCAGGCCTTCGCAAAACGGTCGGGCCGGTTACCGGGAACGAACAGATAGGAACGGGGGCTGAGCAATGGCATCAGGAGACTCCGAATTTAGAAAACTCTTTATTTTGGTGATGCGAGTCAGGTTCCAGGTTTGCTCGAAAACGCGGTTCATTTCTTCTGACGTAGCGGCCCCGCTGAATTCCGCTAAACGCGATGCCTTCTGCTCCAATTCGCCGCGCGTGAGCGTGTTGCCCGGATCGCCCTTGGGTTCGTCTACCCTGCCGTGCAGCGTGCGGCCGTCGGAGGTTTCAACGGCGACCTTGCCGATCCAGCGTTTCGGATATTCGTGATCCACTTCGGGGTCAACGGCCATGACACACTTTTCACGGAACGCGGCGATGCGCGGATCGTTGAAGTACTCTGCAAACTCTTTCATGCCCGCGCGTCCAAACAGCGCGATCATCCCCAGCACGGTGCCCATGGAAAATTTCGCCTGATGTACGGTCGTAGGATTTACCACCGGCCCGAGCACATCCATCGCTGCCTGATGTACATGTGCGGTAACGTGCGCGATCTCCTCGGGCTTTAATTCATGCTGAGCCATTACGATTTGCAAAGCGTCGGCAGCGGGATGCGTGTGCCGGCAAGAGGCGTGGTACTTGAACGAAGTTTCAACCAGCGCCCAACGTTCTCCCAGCCGATCGGTCAATTTTGCGAGATCCGCATCCTTCGACATGCCGGCCGCCATTCCCTGCGGGCCCTCCAGGATATGCTTCGCGCCCGTAAACCCGTCCAGCGCGAGATAGGCCGAAAGCAGGCCATCTGCCGCGGCTTTGGCAGTGTGCAATTGTTTCGAGTCGGCGGCATCACGCAAGAATTCCCACAAACCCGCCGACTGGGTTCCCGCCGAACCAAATGCATCGAGCATTTGCTCCGCGGAAAGATTCAGCAATCGGCCGACCGCCGCCGCCGCGGCAAGTGTGCCCGCGGTTCCCGTGGTATGAAAAACCTGGTAGTGCGAGCGGCCAAGAAACTCCCCGACGCGGATTCCCACTTCGTAACCAGCGACCGCCGCGGTCAGGAGATCACATCCTGAACTGCCGAGGGTCTGCGCTACCGCCAGAACCGGAGGAAAGACAACGGCGCCCGGATGAAACACGCCGCCATTGTGGACGTCATCCTGTTCGGCAAAGTGAGAGGAGGCCGCGTTGACCATCGCCGCGAACAACGGAGAAGTGCGGCGGCGCGAAATTAGCACTTCGGACTCGCCGACTGCCGGCCCCATTGCGACTGCAAAGCGTTCGATCGTTTCCACTGGCCGCGCGCCTCTGCCGGCAAGAGCGGAACCGAACCAGTCGAGAAGCAAATCCTCTGCGCGCCGCAGCACCGGCGCGGGAATGTCCGCGAACCTCAGCGTTGCCGCGAAGTTGGCAAGAATTTGGCTCGGATGATCGCTCATGTAGTTTGTTGTTCCGTGATTGGGACTATACCGCACCCGGCGCCTGGAGAGATCATCCGTGACTCAAAATGAGCGCGGCAATCCAAGCACGTGTTCCGCCACGTAGGACAGAATTAAATTGGTCGAAATCGGCGCTACCTGGTACAGACGGGTTTCGCGGAACTTGCGTTCGACGTCGTATTCGCACGCAAACCCGAAGCCGCCGTGAAATTGGAGGCAGGCGTTCGCAGCTTCCCAGGACGCCTCCGCGGCCAGCAGGAGCGCCATGTTGGCCTCCGCGCCGCAGGGTTGATGGGCGTCAAATAGCGCACACGCCTTGAAGCGCATCAAGTTGGCGGCCTCGACTTTGATGTAGGCCTTGGCGATTGGAAATTGGACTCCCTGATTCTGGCCAATCGGCCGTCCAAATACATTGCGCTCTTTGACGTAGTTTGCGACTTTATCAATGAACCAGTAACCGTCACCGACGCACTCGGCCGCGATGAGTGTCCGCTCGGCATTGAGCCCATCGAGAATGTATCTGAACCCCTTGCCTTCTTCTCCGATTAGATTTTCCGCGGGGATTTTCAGATCATCGAAGAACAGCTCGTTCGTCTCGTGATTGACCATGTTGGGGATTGGCCGCACCCGGAGCGTTTCGCCGATCGATTCTCGCAGATCAACCAGGAAAATCGACATGCCCTCGGATTTCTTCTTGACCTCGGCTAGTGGAGTAGTCCTGGCCAGCAGGATCATGAGGTCGGAATGTTGCACGCGCGAAGTCCACACCTTCTGCCCTCTCACCAAGTAGTGGTCGCCTTTCCTGACTGCCGTCGTCGTGATCTTAGTGGTGTCGGTCCCCGCCACCGGCTCTGTTACCGCCATGGATTGCAAGCGCAGCTCGCCTCGCGCGATTTTTGGGAGGTACGCCCGCTTTTGCGTCTCTGACCCGTGGCGCAATAGCGTACCCATGTTGTACATCTGCCCGTGACAAGCCCCAGCATTGCCGCCCGCGCGGTTGATCTCTTCCATGATGACCGAGGCCTCCGTCAGTCCCAACCCCGAGCCGCCATATTCCTCCGGGATCAACGCAGCGAGCCAACCGGCCATTGTGAGCGCATCCACAAATTCCTCCGGGTAGGAGCGCTGCTCGTCGATTCGCCGAAAATATTCAGCGGGAAACTGCGCGCAGAGTTCCCGCAAAGCGGACCGCAACTCTTGAAACTGATCGGCCGGGTTCAACACAGATCGTCCTTTCTTACTGCCTTAGGCGAAATGCAAATGTTATCCTTGCCGCGCCGGATTATATATGGAAACAAATGCTCGCGAAGAATTGACTCCGGTATAAACCATAATCAGCTTTCTTATAATCTTGACAAATCGGTGGCCTTCGATGAGAGTCCACTCATATTTAATTCCCTGGGAATCAGCCCTATTGATTTTCGAGATCCACTAATTCTATTTGCATAAGTGCACGTGAGGCGTGGGGCAAAAACAAAAGGAGGCGGAATGACAAGGCACGATGAAAAGACCCGTTGGCAGCGCCGAAATTTTCTGAAGACGGCTGGCGGTGCGGCAATGGCATTGGTCGCAACGAAGAATGCGTACGGACAAAGTGAGCATGGCAAAGCAGCATCACAGGGAGGTCGTCGGCGGGATGAGTCATCTGACCGAGGCCTCTGGGTCACTTGGTATGACCTCCCAGAAAACGGCAGGGACGCCTATCTGTCCTGGCTGCACGAGTCGTATCTCCCTGCGCTGCTGAAGCGTCCCGGCTACTTGTGGGCCGCGCACTACGCCACGCAGAACACGGAGACCAGGTCCGATCTCCATCATGTCGAGGATCCCAAGGTTCCCACGGGATTTCATTACATCCTTCTGATCGGTGCGAAGGACGCTGGCGTGTTTGGCAACCCCGCCCCCGTCGAAATCCACGCCGCGCTGCCTGAGCAGGGAAAGAAAATGCTTGGCATGCGGATCGGTGAGCGCATGAACTTGATGACAGAAACAAGCAGATGCGATGGTCAGGCGGGAAATCGGTACAAGGGCGGACTGACGGGGGCTCCCTGCGTTCAAGTTGGGAGCTTCAACTGTGGCGTTGAATACGAGGAAGAAATGCATGCGGGATACGTTCAGCAGCGCATGCCGGCACATTGCGGCACGAGTTCATGTATCGGCGTTCGAAAGCTGAATTCCGTTGCGGGATGGGCGAAGCACGCGATTGTTTACGAGTACGCTTCTCTGGAAGGCTTCAATCGGGACTACGCAGGCGCAAACGCGAAATCACCGTTAGGGTTCAAGGAACATTCGATTGTCCCCATGCTGATCCACGCGCCCAACGGGCCCAACATGGCGCTCCGGATATGGCCGCCAGTGGCGAAGGCTTAAGGACAGGGAAAAGGAGGAGCAGTGCAGAGCCGCAGGGAATTCCTAACTAGTTTATCAGGCGCGTCTGCGGGGATTTTTTTCACGGGCTGCAGCGTTGTTGATCCGGCGCCGGCGATTGCTCAGTCAAACATAGTGGACAAGCTTCGACAGGTCTCGATTGCGGGCCAGCGAGTATTGACCATCGATGTTCACACGCACGTTCTAGTTCCCGCAGCTTTGGACCTAGTGAAACCATACAAAGAAACTGAGGCCATCCGGAACCAGTTCGCTTCAGCCAGAGGCCCCGGCTACGACTTACACATCGTCGATGCTCGCCTGGCGCGCATGGACAGAGAAGGAATTGACATGCAAGTCGTCGGCATCAATCCATTCTGGTATTGGGCGGGGCGAGACTTGGCGACTCAAATTGTCCAGGTCCAAAATGAAGCTATCGCAAAACTGTGCGCGAGTCATCCCGACCGATTTGTCGGCTTGGCGTCCGTGGCGTTGCAATTCCCGGAGCTGGCTGCGGACCAGTTGGAACAGGGCATGAAAAAACTGGACATGCGCGGCTGCCTGATCGGCGGCAGCGTCAACGGCGAGGAACTTTCCGCTCCAAAGTTCTATCCATTTTGGGAGAAGGCCGAGCAATTGCAAGCGTTCGTCTTCATTCATCCCCAAGGATTCCCGGAGGCGCAGAGCCGGTTGCAAGGAAATGGTTTCCTGACGAACGTAATCGGCCAGCCCCTGGAAACGACGGTGGCGCTCTCACATCTGATTTTCGAAGGGACTCTGGACCGCTTTCCAAATCTCAAAATTTGCGCTGCCCATGGTGGAGGATTCCTGCCGTCGTATAGTGGCCGGATGGATGCTTGCTTGATCGCCTTCCCTGCAACCTGCAAACCGGTGAAGAAAGAACCCAGCGAATATCTGAAGCAGCTTTATTTTGACTCGATCGTCGTGACGGGGGAGGGTCTCAGACACTTGGTTGCGACGGCCGGCGCCAGTCGGGTTCTTCTGGGGACGGATTTTCCAACGGAGTGGAATTCTAAGGGTGTAGACCACGTCCTGGGCACTGCAAGCTTGAGCGATGCTGATAAGAAAGCCATCCTTAGCGGAAACGCAGCGAAACTGCTTCGGATTAATCCGCTGCCGGGCAGTCGCTGAATTCTTGAGGCCAAGCCCCCAACAGACCCCGGAAAGTAGCTGGATTCACTCACTCCGAGACGCCCTGAACACCCTGCGCTTAATTTGTGCTTATTGGAGTTTCTACTTGATTCCCCAGGTTTGAGGCGTCCCGTCGCTAGTGACTCAGTTTGGTCCCGGACAGGGCGAACCACTGCCCGCCCCAAGTACGGGCGGCCGGTACAACAGCTGCTAACGAGGAGGGTTTTGTAGAGGCCGCCCGCCTTTTGGGCGGGCAGCTTTTTGTTTTGTTCGTAGACGAAACTGACCCGCTACCGATCAGGCACCCAATTTGGCGGGAGGCGCGAAGTTCCTTATGAAATTTTTTTCGGAGCCAAGCGACGGGTAGTATTCTAATTTGGAAAGGTGATCTGCTGGTAGCCTATGGAAGCTGACACTCATCGTCCAGCGTGGAAGACCCTGCTGGCCTTCGCGGTTATCTACTTTGTTTGGGGGTCCACATATCTCGCGATTCGCGTTGGCGTCAGCGAAGTTCCTCCATTTCTTCTGGCGGCGATGCGTTTCTTGGTTGCGGGACTGGTCCTCTACGGCTGGATGATTGCGCAGCGTGAGCCCTCACCGAGCGCGCGCCAATGGAGATCAGTCTCGTTCCTCGCGGTCCTGATTTTCGTCATCGACTACGGACTGGTGTTTTGGTCCGAGCAGCGTGTCCCTTCGGGCATTGCCGCTGTCATGATGGCCACGATCCCGGCGTTTATGGCGCTCTCGGAAATTATTTTTCTCAGAACGCAGCGACTTACCGCCCGCTTGGCCCTGGCACTGTTGATCGGGATTGGAGGAGTGGCCGTGCTGATGAGCCGCTCGCTAAATCTCGGCGGCGCGCCGATCGACACGGTAGGCGCCGTGGCGCTAATCATTGCCTCAATGAGTTGGTCTGTAGCCTCGGTGCTCACGCGCAAGCTGCCACTGCCGCCCTCCAAAGTCATGAGCTCGGGAGCGCAGATGCTCGCCGGCGGAGTCTTTCTGGCTATTACGGCCGCCGCGCTCGGCGAATTTCGTAATTTTCATCCGTCAGCCGTCTCACGCGGAGCGTGGCTCTCATTGCTCTACCTGATTGTCGCGGGCTCCATCATCGGCTTTACCGCCTACGTCTGGCTGCTTCATCACGAATCTCCGACAAAAGTCGGAACCTACGCCTACGTGAATCCGGTCGTGGCCGTCCTGGTTGGATATTTCTTGGGCGGCGAAGCTCTTGGCCTGCGAACGATCCTGGGCACTCTGCTGGTTCTGGTCAGCGTCGTGGTGATCACGACGACGCAAGCGAAGAAACCAGTAGCCACACCCTCGGTGGAGGACGCCGCAGAAGTAGCGGAATCCTAATCTGGAAGGGCAGGTGGCCCGGACGCCGATTCGTGGGATCACGGGGGTGCCCCACACGTCGGGTTTACGTGCGGGGGTTTTGGTCTAGTTGTTCCCAGAATTTATCCGCCAACCGGTTCGATTGTGACCAGCCTGGCCCCTCCTTTCGCATAAAACGACCAACTGCTCCACGGACAATCCTTCGGATGTTCTGCCAGCAAGGTTCGCATTGATTCCGTATGGTACAGACGAGCGAGATATAGGATACTGACGCCGCCAATCAGCCGCGCTTTTAACTTGGACAGGTCCGGAGACAAGCTAGATGCGGATACCGAAGAGACGACTCGCCGTGCTTCACGAGCACATCAGAGCAGAAAGCACGCACGAGATGAAAGATCTCCTCGATGGAATGACCGCCGATTGCTTTAACGATGTTGTCTGTGTGCCCAAGCCCTTCGTCGGCCCTAAGAAGGTGGCCGAACGTTATCGCAAACACTGGGCTGGTTTTCCCGACTTCAAGGTCCGCGTCAAGCGAATACTTGCCGCCGACAAAAAGTGCATTGTGACCGAGAACGAATGGAGCGGAACCCACAGGGGTAATTTTCTCGGCTTGCAACCAACCGGAAAGCGTGTGCGGGTCCGAGCTCTGGTCGTATGGCACTTTAGAGGCAACAAGCTCTGGGGCGAGACGGTCTTTTTTGATCTCGGCTCGATCCAGAAGCAGATTGGCGCCAAGGTGGTGGCGCCTGCGCGCCGCCGAAAACGCTCGAGATAATTTTGACATCCCCCTCACCTCAGCCCTGGTATCGAGCACTCAACCGCACGCAATGGAACACGCTTCTCGCTTCGAATCTCGGTTGGATGTTCGACGGTTTCGAGGCCTATGCACTTATCCTCACCGTTGGTGTGGCGCTCCATCAACTGCTCCCGTCCGCGCAGTATTCGCAAATCCCGGCTTATGCCGGAGCAATCATCGCAACGACATTATGCGGCTGGGCGGTTGGGGGAATGCTGGCGGGCATTCTGGCCGACTACATTGGCCGCAAGCAAACCATGATCTTCGCGATTCTGACTTACTCGATCATGACCGGACTCAGCGCATTTTCTTGGGATTGGATTTCCTTTGCCGTCTTTCGCTTTCTCGCCGGACTGGCCATAGGTTCTGAATGGGTTACTGGCACTTCGATGACAGCCGAATTCTGGCCCGACCGGGCACGCGGCAAAGGCAGCGGGCTGTTCCAATCCGGATTCGGAATCGGTTTTTTCCTCGCCTCCATCACCTGGCTATTTGTAGGCGCAACCGGCCCCAGCGCATGGCGAACGATGTACTTGATTGGAGTACTTCCGGCACTGCTGACTTTTTGGATTCGGCGCGCCATTCCGGAGTCAACCCTCTGGCAGAAGGCGAACGAGCGGCGTGGCGCAGCGATTGCGCGCGAACGGCTCGGTCATGAGACCACGGCGGAAGATCGCGCCCTGACACGTTTTACGCTTCTTGATCTGTTCGCTACGCCCGCGATCCGCAATCGGACGATCATTGCGTTTCTAATGGCAACGACATCGGCTGTGGGTTTCTGGGGCATCTCCACGTGGGTTCCGCCTTACATTGGCTCAGTTGCGGCCATGGCCGGGCTTTCGGCACCGCGCTGGGCGAGCTTCACCGGAATGGCATATAACGCGGGATCGATCGCCGGCTATATCGGCTTGGGATTTCTGGCAGACGTGCTCGGGAGAAAGCCGGTCACTCTTGCGTTCTTTGCATTTTCTTTCTTGTTTACGCCAGTCTTGTTTCTCTGGACGCACGACCTTCACATGTTGTTGGTTGTCGCTTCGATCGTCGGGCTTTTTGGCTCGGGGCAAATCACCTGGATGTCGGTGTGGCTTCCCGAGCTTTACCCGACGCGGATGCGCGCGACGGGCGTGGGTTTCATCTTCAACGCTCCGCGCTTGATCGCCGCAGGCGGCACGTTGATGGCCGGCAGGTTGATCGTGAAATTTGGCGGCTATGAAAATGCCGCGATGATCGTGGCCACGATCTATTTACTGGGTCTCGCGGTCGGACCCTTCTTGCCAGAGACTCGGGGCAAACCCTTGCCGGAAACAATCTAAAGGAATGGCGTGATCGCTGCGTCGCGAAAGGATTGGCCTCTCGCCATCTACGGTGACAAGATGCGATTCTGGTATGCGTGACATCCGACCTTCGGCGTTGCTTCCAAATCGCCAGGCCTGTATGGTACGGCATGGTGACGCCAGGACAGATTGGCGGAAGCGCGGGAGTGGAAGGATCTCCGCAAGCCGCAAGCTATGGTTTGCGGCGGGGCGTGTTATCCCCTATGGAGACGCTCGCGCAATCCGTGTCCACCATCGCTCCCACCGCGACCCCAGTAGCCACGATCCCTCTGGTCTGCGCATTGGCTGGCAACGGCACATGGCTCGCCTACGTCTTGGCGACGTCCGCGATCCTGCTCGTCGCCCTGTGCGTGAGCAAGTTTGCGCGCTACTCGGCCTCGCCCGGCTCGCTTTATTCCTACACTTCGACGGTTCTCCCGCCGGCGTTCGGAGCAATCGCCGCCTGGAGCTTGCTGCTCGCTTACGTTGCAACCGGATCGAGCGTTATAGGCGGCTTTTATCATTACGGTATTCTGTTGCTGCGTGACGCGACGGGCCACAGCGCCTCCGCCGTCGTGCTGGCGATCTTGGTCACGGGAATTTCCGTTTGGATCGCCTGGCGGGACGTGAAAATCTCCGCGCGGCTGATGCTCTGGATCGAAGCCGTCTCCATGTCGCTAGTTCTGATTGTGGTGGTGCTCGTGCTCGTGCAACATGGCTTGCACTTGGACTGGCAGCAAATGCAACTGCGCGGCATGACCGGCAGCGGCCTGCGGCTCGGTCTCGTCCTGGCGCTTTTTAGTTTTGTAGGTTTTGAGAGCGCCACCACGCTGGGCACCGAGGCGCGCAATCCGCTCAAAACAATCCCGCGCGCTGTCATCCAGAGCGCTCTTCTCGCCGGAGCCGTTTTCATCCTCTGCGCCTACACGGAACTTCTTGGCCTGCGCAGCGCCGGCTACGATCTGGGCACCAGCCAAGCTCCGATGCGAGTGCTGGCCGTGGCAGGCGGCGTTCCCTTGCTAGGCGTGTTGATTGATATCGGCGCACTGGTGAGCATGTTTGCATGCACGCTCGCGTGTATCACCGCGGCCGCGCGCGTGCTGCTTCTGATGTCGCACAAGAGTCTGACCCACCGCTCGCTGCGGGCAACGCACGCGCACCACGAAACACCGGGCCGCGCGATTGTAGCCACGGGAATTGCCGCCGCGCTTCCCGCAGCCATACTTGCGGCGCGTGGCTCCAGCGGACTCGATGTCTACGGCTGGATGGGCTCCCTCGCGACTTACGGATTCATAGTGACGTACGCCTTGGTGAGTATCGCGTTGCCCCGTTACTTGCGCAATCACGGTATGTGCCGTCCAGGATCGCGCATCATTCCCTGGATGGCCTGCTTCGCCATGCTGCTCGCGCTTGCCGGCAATCTCTATCCCGTGCCCGAGGGCCCCTACGGCAAGCTGCCGTACATTTACCTCGCCTATTTGGCGGCAGGCATGTTGTGGTTTTTCTGGAAGGCCAGGAGCGCGGCCGCGGCAGAAAGGCAAGACGAGTCCTTGGCACCCGTCGCGCAACCGGAGACAGAAGAAGCAGAGTGATGAAATTGTTCCACGAATGAGGCAGTGGACTGATTCCCGCTCGCCGCAAGCCCTGCAGGGACGAAACAACGTAGCCCACTGCGAAAGAGGTGGGGATGCATACGATGCCACGCCTGAATTTCGGCCTAATTCAGCACTCGTCCGCCGAATGTATCGGTCCCGCCTTTAATAAATAACAATATATATATCTGTTTTATTAATCTACATGGACCTGTACTAACGGACAGGTTCCGACAAGGGCACTTCCAAACTCAAATCCCGATTCCGCCGATGGACATCGATGGGTTAGCCTTGGAACAGTTCAGGACGGTGTTTGCTTGCGCATTCTCACCTACAGGTTCTCAAGGCTGGTCCTCGGCGCCATCATCGTCACCGCCTTCGCGTTGCTCGCGGAATCAACCGTCTCCGCCCAGGAAACCAAGCCTGACTTCGCCGATGCCGCCACTTGCTCCTGCTCTATTCAGATGACCACTGACAATCTCGGAAAACTGAATGGGTATCTCGTTCGGCTGGATATTCAATATCGGGAGAACCAAAAACCCCCCTGGAACCATCCCGTACGGATGTACCGCATCGAAGACCGCAAGAAGGCGGGTGAATTCTGCATCTCGATGTATAAGAAATATTTCCAGGAAGAACAGAAACATTACGAAGCTTTGCAGAAGCAGGCCCAACGGGAAGCCGCTTCAAAACCAAACCATCAGGTGGCCCTTAAGAGCTCGCTCGCTCCGGCATTCTAAATCGGGATTTCCGGCTTGGCTCAGTTTCTGGCACGTCGCACACACCTCCCGCCCATGACTCCACTTTGCAAGGACTGCTAGTCAACCCACAATCAGGTCTTGTGGGTCGCGGCTTCAGCCGCGACAACATAACGCAGCAATAACTGGGCTTTAGCCCCTGAACGGTGAATCGCATTCCCCGGGAGCTTGCGTTCGTATTAAGACTGCACCCCCCAGACAATCCAGCATTTTGATACTATTGCCTTCATGCGAAGCGCGGTTCCGCGCCCCAAGCACTGGCCACCATGCGCCTGCCTGTGTCACAGCGTGGGGAACGCGATCCACATCGTGCCTTGCTGTGAGCGCTCGTATGTGCCCAAAGGCAAATACGAAAATCTTGGGAAGCGTCGCTGGCCAATCTTTCGATTGGAGGAGATGGGAGGTCGTGCCAATGTTCCTTGATTTCCACGGTCTACTCGAGCAACCTTTCGGCGTCACTCCTGATCCGACGTACCTCTATCCCACACAAACCCACCGTGAGGCTCTCGAATCGCTTTCAACCGGAATCAAAGCCGACAGAGGCTTTCTGGCGCTGGTCGCCGAGCCTGGGATGGGCAAGACCACTCTCTTGTACCAACTGCTCCAGGAATTACGCGAATCTGCGCGCACCGTCTATTTGTTCAACACGCAGTGCGACTCCCGCCAGTTGCTCCGCTACGTCCTCGATGAATTAGGCATCGACACGCAGGGCATGGGTCTCGTCGCGATGCACACGAAATTGAATGCCATGTTGTTCGATGAGATGCTTGCCGGGAAGCGCTTTGTACTGGTCGTGGACGAAGCGCACAATCTCAGTGAATCCGTGCTGGAAACCGTGCGATTGCTTTCCAACTTTGAGACGCCGCACGCAAAATTGTTGCAAATCGTGCTTGCTGGGCAGCCCGGCTTGGCCGCGAAACTGGCAAAGCCCGAGCTGTCGCAACTGCGTCAGCGTATCGCAGTCCTCAGCCGCTTGGAGCCGCTCACTCTCGCGGAAACAGAGTGCTACGTTGAACACCGGCTTAAAGTGGCAGGCTATTGGGGCGAACCGCTCTTCGCGGCGAACGCATTGGAGCTGATTGCGACGCAAAGCAAGGGCATCCCGAGAGACATTAACAACATCTGTTACAACTCCTTATCAGTCGCCTATGGCCGTGGGGAAAAGACCGTTACTTCCGAAATTGTGCAAGAGGCTTTGGCTCTCTTGGACTTTGCATCCGACATTGCATCAAATCTTCCGCAGTCTCCCGCTCTTTCCGAACCTGCGCCTGTTCCCGCTGTGGCCCCAGTTCCTCGCAGTGCAGCTGGCCCTGATCCTGTGGCCGCCAGCGGTTCCGTCGGTGGAAATCACCGCCAACCCACGCCGCAACTTACATACAAGCCGCTCAAACACTTCAATCTTCCACGTTGGATCTCGAGTGCGATTGCTCTAACCAGCATTTTTTTACTCGGGAGTTGGTACTTGGCCCCCTCACTTTTGCGAATCGTGGAGCCAACGCAAGCAGCAGCAGTCCCGACAACTTCGGAAAACACTCCGAAATCCCTCACACCATTTGAACCTGCGAATGCCACCGTGTCCACGCCAGCGACCTACGCCGCCGACCCCCAGGAAACAGATTCAGGTCAGGTGTTGACCATCGCCGCAAGACCGCAACAAACATTGCAAGAAATCAGTGTCTTATATTTGGGACATTTCGATCGCCATCTGTTCGAGGAAATTTGCGCGCTCAATCCCGAGCTCAAGGATCCCGATCATATTCAAGCTGGACAATTGATCCGCCTCCCGTTACGGCCCCACGCTATGACCAAAGTGATCGATACGTTGGAAGCAGCAACCACGGCCAAGAAGGAAACCTCCGGAAGTCTATTCGCCAAGGTCGTCGCGGTACTTCACGGAAGGTAATGTTGACCTCAATATCTTGATTTTTTCTTGGCGTCGATGCGAAGCAGGATAAGCGCGAAAGCGCCAGCCACCCGCCGGCAACGCCCTGTGCTCGAGGCCACGCTGGTTAAAACTTGCGAGGCCCTCGCTTTGCTTGCTCCAATATCAAATTGTGAATATCCTCCAAAATCACCCGTGTTGGAGAGTCTATCGTCGTTGGAAGTGACCCATAGATCGCATCGACTTGGGACGATACCAATTGAGAGGCAAATGGAAGAGTCAGGTTGTGGTCCTGACCCCCATCATTCATTCCTTGTTTAACAATGTTAACGACGGCTGTCAGATCCTGCGCATTTAAAAAGTTAAGGCCATAGAGCATGGCAGCTAGATCCGCGGCCGTAACGAACGGATGTTGGTCAGCCTTTGGTTCGAGTGACGGGCTGCCATTGTAGATCTTGTGAATAAAGACCTGCTGCGCGCGGCTTCCAATTTCCGGGTCTTGCCTTATTCTCGTGTAAGTGTCGATATCTTTTTGTCCATTGTCGCCGATCAAAACAAAATCTACAGCCGGGTTGTCCTTCATGATTTTGGTAATTGTGGCAACTTTGAAGTCTTCCGTCGATTCCCCTATTTTATGTAAATATATCTCCCCGTCGGGGAAGTGATTTGTTGAGATTACTTTCTGAGGAATTAGGTTTAGTTGTAACTTAGCGATGAGTGCGTCCGGAGCTCCACTTACATAAACGATTTTCGCTCCGCCATTGGCGAGAGAGGTATAGACCTCCGGCATGCCTTTGAAAGCTAAATGATAATTTGGACCGTCAACGACCATTTCAGGACCGAGAATGTGGCTCCACTTGATCGTGTCATCGATGTCGCTCACAACCATAATATTGTTCGGCATGGGACAATACACCTCGCTTCATTCTGTTGGTCATTGGCTTTTCCGAAAATGGTAACCGGGGCAGACGCTGGAAGCTTATACCACGGGGAAAAGATGCGAGCAACGGCGCAATGGTATGCCAAGCCGGGTGGGCCACCCTTTGAAGTGCGAGATAATTCTTTGGGTCAGCGAAGGCCAACCCTCGTGTGCAGCATCCTTGCGCTGTTCGCAAGGGTGCGGTTTTTGATCGACGAACTTGATCGATTGCTAGGCTTGTTCTATAACCGGAAGTGAAGTCAAAACCCCCACCCTTCCAAAAACAGAAAGGATCGGGCGCCCCAAAATCCAAACCCGTTACTCAGCGTTGACGCACAAAAGCGGTACCATCCAAAAATGAGCCTTCGCTAACGGAAAAGGCGGGAAAGGGCCGGCCACCCGCCTATCGCCGCAACACCCCCTACGCACTCTTATGTGCTCCCTTAATGAAAGCGCGGACGTTCGTCACAACGTCGGCGGTGTTCGCCAGTATGATGTGGTAAGCGTCGCTAGTGATGACCAGCAATCTCGAATTAGGAATCTTCTGCTGGTTAGCATAGGCTTCAGACACCGATACCATCGCGTTTCGGTCGCTTGTAATCACCAACGTGGGAGAGGTAATTCGCGGCAAAAGGCTTTCCAGGTACTTGCTGTTTCGCCCGTCGACCAGCATTTTACTCAGCCCGTCCGATGGCTCCGGCCTCGTCGCTGCCATCATTTTGTTGTAAAAGTCGATCTCCTGCTTCGATGCCGCGGAACCAAGTCTGTTCGACTGATCGAGCGGGTCGGCCGGAGCGGGAGGTCTATTCGTCTGAATAGGAACAGGCGAAACGGGAGCGGTGGCCAGAACCAGTGTTCGTGCACGCTGTGGATAACTCGCCGCAAACTGGACCGCGATCGCGCCTCCCGTCTTGGCGCCGATAATATGCGCCGATTCAACGCCCATCTTGTCGAGAAATTGCGCCAGCACGCTTGCGACTTGCGGCAGTTTCCATTCGAAATTGGCGGGAATTGTCGAATGCCCAAATCCTGGCAAATCTGGCCGCAGTAGACGGTATTCCGACCCAAGCCGCGGCACCCACCCGAACCAAACGATCCCCGATTCTATGTTGCCATGGATCATTAGCATTACTTCAGGCTTTTCCCATGGTTCACCAAGCCAGTCGTCCCTGTAACCCAACTGGAGGCCGGGAGCGATCGAAACAACCTGGCCTTGTTTGTTGTAGTATTCGGCAGGTCCACCTCCATGTGCTTCTTGCGCTTGAGCATCCGCCGGATCGAGTCCGCCCGCCACGGTCGAAATGCCAAGTGCTGTGGCTGCTTGCAGCAAACCTCTTCGAGAAACCATATCCGTCATCAGCGTCTCCTCCCGACGATGTTTGTCTATGCATCCAAAAACGCCTTGATTCTGTTGCGAACGCTTCCAGGATGTATCTGAGAGATCCTGCCGGGAAGTATAGACGTGTGATGATTGATGTCAATTCGTAGGAGGTCTTTTTGGCGTTCGCAGGTTTTGCCACGTTCCGATAATCCCGTGCCTATCGGGACTTGGCTTTCTGCTGAAGCATGGTCTGAAGCATCGCCGGGCAATCATGACCACTAAATGTGGATTTTCGGTGCCGAAGCTCCGATATTCGCGAGCGATATCCTGGACAAAGCTTGGCACCATCAATTTGGATAGACCTTTGACTGGGACGTATTTAACGGGGATGGAGATTTCAGGGGCCAAACTTATCGATGGATCTAGCTGCTTACTTTTTTGCAGGCTTCGAGGCCCTGGCAAGCAAGCCCAG